>Ga0315544_1000777_pt1 | contig 27342 bp, 21 predicted proteins | sample SalMarSW160130MG_2_FD_202543 | JGI IMG/M metagenome (GOLD analysis project Ga0315544, IMG submission 202543) | Salt marsh sediment microbial communities from the Plum Island Ecosystem LTER, Massachusetts, United States - Salt Marsh Sediment SW1601-130 ... | reverse complement strand
TCCACTTTCATCACAATAATTTATGCATCGATTAATATATTCTATTGCCTTGTCAAAGTTGGATTCTACAAAACATATGTTTGCAAGCTTATTATAAGCTGTGATTATTCCATGTTTATCATCAATGCGTCTATAGGTGGCGATCACATCCCGTAGCTCCGACTCAGCATGTTCAAAATCGCCTAAGGCAACGTAAATCGCACCCAAAGTGAACTGCAATTGGGCAATCTTTTTATTATCTGGTGTAGTCTTGAGGAGTTCAAAAGCCTTTTTGCCTTGCTTAAGTGCCTCATAATATCGCCCTAAATAATGCAAGGCCACGGACAATAGATAATAAATATATCCCTTTTCGATAGAAAATTGATCTATCTGCTTTTGAGATTCTAATTCCCGAATCTCTGCCAACGCCTCTTTAAACTTTTTCTGTTCAATTAAAGATTCTATTAGTTCTATCTTTGAGGCGATCTCTTGTGAGAGTCTTTGGTGGCTTTTGTCCATTTTTCTCGATTTATGTTTGAATGGTCTATGTTTTTAGTAGTTGATATGATCCTCTGTAAGGTAAATGTTAAGATTGTATTAGGGCCAATCGAGAACATTAAAACATCTACGACAGGAGTATCATTACCGGGAGATAGAACCATATCGCTCCACGGATCTGCTTGAAACCGATACCAATCAGGAGCATACGCCCCGAAGCTTGCTGATGTGAAGATCAAAAGTAAGACAACACAAAGCACCGCACAGATAATTTTCCTTCTCATTTTAATTTCGCCTCCTGAAATTTTGGCCACAGGATCCATAGGATAGGTCAACCCGCCGATGGCAGGGTTGACAAATCTTTTCTGTACAGTATAAAAATAAGTCTAAAAGCTTTTTTGTCAAGAAAAAAATTATTTTTTTGTTGCAAAACCAATTGAAATTTGCTATCCTTTAAATGGGACAGGCGTATTAACATGGGAGCAGATTTTCTAAGTTACTTGAGAGGCAAAAGGTGAGAATCGTTTTTCCCTTATTCCTTTTCTGCTTGTGGCTGATACTTGTTCCCACCTGGGTTCTGGGACAGACCGACTTTGGCTACCTGGAGGAGAAAGAGCCGGTCTTTTTCGTCGATTATGCCGCTTTCAGAGAAGAGACCGGGGAGAAGTTCAGGGTGGAGGTATATTACAAAATTTTCACCAGGGCGCTCTCCTTCATCAAACAAAAGGATAAATTTAAGGCTTCCTATGAAGTTCAGGTGGTCATGTCTAATAAAATCAACAAACAGGTAACCGGAACTTCTATGGAGGAGGATTATTTGGTGAATACCTATGAGGAGACCCGTTCACCTTCAGATTTTTTGATAAATCAGATGGTTCTCTCTCTGTATTCCGGAAGATATAAATTAAGGGTAAAACTGATTGATCACAACTCCGGCGCGGTATTTGAGCTGGAAAAGGATTTCAAAATCCCCTCTCGCACCCAGAAGAAGATTCTGTTTTCGGATATTCAATTTATTCGCCACCTTTCCGACAGCACGGAGATCACCAGATTTAACAAAAAGGGGAAAACAGTTATTCCCAGCGTATCCAGAAGTTATGGTGACTTTGATCCCGCCCTTCTGTTTTACTATGAGATATATGGCGGACTGCCGGAGCCCAAACCATACCTTCTCAGTTATGAAATAGAGCACTTAGCTCAAGCCTTCTTCTACCAGGAGACCACCACGGTGATGCTGGGATCGGAGGCATTCTCCACCTTTGACAGCATCTCTTTGGGGGATTTTCCCTCCGGTTTCTATTCTTTGAAAGTGGCGCTTTTGGAGAAGGGTAAGGTAAAAGCTAAGATAGAAAAGTCATTTCAGATAGATTGGTCCTATTTGAACCTTATGAAAAACGACTATCTCAAAGCCATTGAGCAGTTAAGGTATGTGGCTTCCTCCGACGAGATGAAAGAGCTAAAGGATGCTCCGGAGGAGGAACGTCTGCAAAGATGGCTTGAGTTCTGGAAATCCAAAGACCCCACCCCCAACACTCCGGAGAATGAGTTGAAGGATGAATATTACCGCAGACTAAAATATGTGAATCAGAATTTCGCTCTGCCCACCAGGGAGGGATGGGAGACTGACATGGGGAGGGTGTACATGGTATATGGGCACCCGGATGAGGTGGAAAAGCATCCCTTCGATCGGGAGGTACGAGCTTTTCAAAGATGGCACTATTATGATGAACATCGGGTGTTTTTGTTTGTGGATCGAGGAGACGGCGAGTATGATCTCCAATCTCCTTATGATGGAAAATCATGGTATGACAGAGGAAGATATTAACCTCAGAAAGATTTCTTCAAAAACGTTATTTCTTGAAACAAGAAAAATTATTTAGTTGGATTAAAGATATGAAGCGAGGTGATTATGATGAAAAGGAATTTGTTGCAGTGCAAAATTGAGGTTCTGCTTTTCTGCCTTCTTTGCATTCCCTTCATGCTCACCTGGGCGAAAGAGCCTACCAGCTTCCGAATCGGATTGGACTACGCCTGCTTTCGGGACTTTGCTGACACCACCCAAAGCTATGTGGAAATATATTATTCATTTAATCGAAAAGAACTTGAATTTGTCCCCCAAGAGGATGGCTGGGTAGCCAAAGTTTTAATGCAATTGAACATCTTAGATGAGCAGGGAAATGAGGTGGAGAATCGGATGTGGAATACTCTGTCTAAGGTCAAAGATGCGAAGGAAGCGGAGACGGTGGACTACATGATCATCGATCAGGTGGGAACCAAGCTGAAGCCTGGTAGCTATCAGATTACCCTTCAGGCGACGGATGTCAATTCCACATCCCAAGGCGAAGCCACCCTAAAGGCGGAGGTAAAAGAATTTTCAAAAAAGAAACTTCAGTTAAGTGATCTGGAGTTGGCATTTAATATAGAGACAGATACCACTGCTGGACGTTTTGCCAAAGCAGGCCAAAAGGTTTTGCCCAACCCCTCCCGGGTTTTTACCCATACAGGGGGAATGGTCTATTTTTACGCGGAGCTGTATAATCTGGCGGATGCTCCAAAAGCAAAGCCGGAATACGAATTAAAGTTTAAAGTTTTAGATACCACCGGAAAGAAGGCTAAAGATTTCGGAAAACAGACCAAAACCAAGCCGGGAAATTCAGCCGTGGTGATAAGCGGGATAAACATCGGCACTTTTGCTGGTGGGGAATATGTCCTTCAACTTGAAGCCAAAGATAAGGAGACTTCAAAGAAAGCCTACTCCACTAAGAATTTTGTTGTTATAAGAGAACTGACCGAGGAGGAGCTTATCGCCGAGGAGATCAAAAGATTCAAGCAGGATGTGGCTTACATCGCTTCTCTTGGAGAGCTGGATATGTTTGACCAACTCAACTTTTCAGGTAAAAGAAACTTCATAGCCGAGTTCTGGAGAAAGAGAGACCCCGACCCTGAAACTCCGGAGAATGAGTTTAAGATCGAACATTATCGTCGGATAAACTTGGCTAATCTCCGTTTCTCCCGCACCAGAGAATCCAATGACGGCTGGAACACCGACATGGGTAGGATTTATATTCTTCATGGTGAGCCCAGCGAGATAGAGAGACACCCCTCCACCCGCGATACCAAACCCTGGGAACAGTGGAACTATCATAAACTGCAGGGCGGAGCCTATCTTATCTTCTTGGATAAAGATGGGTATGGAGTGTATAGATTGATTCACTCCAACCTCAGAGGAGAGGTGTACGATAGCCAGTGGGAGGAACGGATCAAAACCGGAGCTATGGAATAGAAAAAACCCCAGACAGTTAGCCTAAAGGGGAAAATCTGTGTTGTTGCGGGATAACCTTCGGCCTGCGCCCTCAGGGTAAGTCCTTACTCCGCAATATTTCAGGTTGCGGGTGAGGATTCGATCTGACTTTTCCCTTGAGGACTCATTTAGTGGACGGGATTGGTGATGGGCACCCAGGAATCAAATGAGGTTGTTTCAAGTTAGCCTCTGTCGTTTCGCTTATGTTTGTAATAAATCTACACACCTGTAATGAGATTATAGCCGGAGATGATACGATTCTCCGCGAACTTCTGCATCCAGATAAGGCAGACCTTCAAATTCGTTACAGTTTAGCCCACGCAACGGTAAAGTCCGGACAAAGCTCCCGACCTCATAAGCTAAAGGCCTCTGAAGTATACTATATCCTAGAGGGGGAAGGTATAATGTACGTCGATTTTGAATCTGCAAAAGTTCACTCCGGCCAAGTCGTTTACATCCCGCCAAACTCAACGCAATACATTAAAAATACTGGAAATTCCGATTTAAAATTCCTCTGCATAGTCGATCCCGCCTGGCAGCCCGAGGACGAAGAAATCTTGTAAAGACGAAATAAAAGCCGCTAATGGAGCGTATTTAAAGACGCTTTGCATTCAGTTGCTTCATCGCAAGTTCGGGAGGTGGTACTCCAACTCACGTTTGAAACGCCAAACCCCCATGCCCTCATTTTTCCAATATCTTGGGAAACGGAAGTTAAAAGGTTCCCCCTTGCTGGTGTGGGGGAAGAATGGCAAGATGTGGATTGAAGAATGGTTCGTGAGGTGGAGAGTGGGAGGAAAGGGGGCTCGCCCAGTCTAGGCTGAAAAAATGTATGGACATATTCTCCATATGATGGTTTTTTGGATGGCGTAAGAAACCAAATCACCAAGGATGGAGAGATGTGTCCGATCAAATATTACACAAATATGCGACTAAGTAAAGACCCGAAACTGCTTCGCTAAAATTATGCTCGAGATCACGGCGTCAAGCCTGCTGCCAGAGTCTTCAATACCACCCCTAAGACTATCCGCAAATGGCTTTCAAGATGGCAGCCTGGCTCATTGAGGGGTCTGGAGGATAGAAAAAAGGCGCCCAAAAACAGACCATCTAGAATAGACCCAAAACAAAGAAAGTTAGCCGTCCAGCTAAAAGAAAAGCTTAAACCATGGGGTGCCCAAAGGATCAAACGAGACTTTAGCCTTACCATCTCTGATAAAGCTATCCGCAAGATTTGGAAACAAGAAGGACTGCTTAAAAGGAAACGGCGCAAGCACAAAACCAAAAACGACTTAAGAGAGATTCGTATGAATGTGCGTATGCACTCATACGAGCTTCGCATAAAAGCCAGATGGAGACTCTTCCAACAGACCGATATCGACACCAAGCACTCTATGATATCCCTGAATACTGGATCCAGATGAAAAGACACAATTTGCCCTCATTCCAGTACACGGCCAGAGAGGTGGTCTCCGGAATGATGTTTGTGAGCTATGCCAGCGAATGCACCCTCACATATGCAACCCTCTTCGCAGAGATTATAATCGACCACCTGAAAAAATGCGGGGTGGAGCTTAAAAATTCCCGCTTCCAAACAGACAACGGCTCATGGTCAGCCAAACAACCCTCCATCTTTACCCAAACGGTCAACTCAGAAAAAGGGCTGGGGTATGATACCATCCCTCCAGGCGCTCACACATACCAGGCCGACATCGAAACAGTCCACAGGATAATCGAGGATGAGTTCTTTGAAATAGAAACATTCCCATCCCTACCAGTATTCTTCAATAAAACCACAGCATATGTCCTATGGTTTGATGTCGCCAGAAAAAACAGTTACAAGGGAAATAAAACCCTCTGGGGAATAATCCATGAAAAAGATCCAACTATCAGTCCCAAAATAGCTATCTTGCCAGCTATGTCCATAGACGAAATTTGGAGAAAAAAACTTGATAAACCAGCCAAAAAAAGGGGGGGGGATGATATTATTTCGTATCCCTATTTTTTGGGTCATTCTTAAATAATGTGGAGGATTTTTTATAAGTTATTGATAGAGAAGGAGAAATAAAAAAGTATCTTTGAAGGAATAGATTTTGTAGTTATCCCGATGAATCGGGACGGTTTTCAAAAGGCTACAACGGATGATCATGCGTAGGGGCGAAGCTTGTCTTCGCCCGAATAACCCGAAGAATGCGGGTGGAGATGAACTCCACCCCTACGAGAACACAACATGTATTACCCCCGGGGGACAAGAGAAGGGCATAGTAAAACACAATTTCCACATTAAATACGAAAGAACCTATTTCCCCAATATCTGTTCTTGCCATTTAGCTTTAAACAGAGTATAATACATTTCTATGATTGTTACCACAAACCTTACCAAGATCTTCCAGGATAAAAAGAGGGGGAAAATCCGGGCGGTGGATTCGGTTAATATCGAGTGCAAACCCGGGCGGGTTTTCGGTCTTCTGGGATTGAACGGTGCGGGAAAGACCACTCTCATGCGTGTTTTGTCCACCACACTCAAGCCCACCGCCGGGAGCGCCCAAGTGGCAGGTTATGACATCCTGAATGAGCCGGAAAAGGTGAAGGAAAAGATTGGATTTCTGTCAAGTGATACCGGGCTTTATCACAGATTGACCGCCGAAGAAACAGTTAACTACTTCGGCAGATTAAATGGTATACATGAGGATAAGCTAAAAAATCGAGTGGACGACATATTTGAAAGATTTGATATGAACGAATTCAGAAAGAGGCGGGTGGATAAGCTCTCCACCGGAATGAAGCAGAAGATCTCCATCGCCCGAACTTTCATAAACGATCCAGAAGTCTTGATTCTGGATGAACCGACCATAGGCTTGGACGTTGTCACCTCCCGCAGCATCATCCAGTTCATAAAGGAATCCAAACAGGCAGACAAATGTATTCTCTTTTCCACCCATGTGATGTGGGAGGCACAAAAACTTTGTGACGATATCGCTATCATCCATAAGGGTAAAATATTGGAGGTGGGCACCTTAGAACAACTTCGGGCAAAGACCGGTCTGGAGGATCTGGACGATATTTTTGTGAAGATAGTGGGAGAATGAATGAAAGATTTCTCTTCGAATTTGAATGTTGTGGATTTGATAAAGATTATATTCTGTGCCCGCCAGGTCCCCTGACCTGGCGGGAGCTGCCTGTCGGGTCGGGGACCCGACAGGCACAGAGATAGTGGGAGAATAGAGGATAATTAATACTTCACCCTCTAATCCCCCTCTCCATTTTATGGAGAGGGGGACACAGGGGGAGAGGTAAGAAAGAGAGAACAAACTCAGGCATTTTCATAAAACAACGAAGGCATAAAGAGAAATGAACTTCAGGAAAGTAAAGATAATCTACTTCAAGGAGATACTGGAGACTTTAAGGGACAGGCGCACTCTGATCTCAACCATTCTGATTCCCATAATTCTCTTTCCCGTCCTGATGTTTGGAATGAGCGCGGTGGTGGTGATGATGATAAAGAAAACTGAGGCAGAGGCTACCAAAATTGCGGTGGTCGGAGAAGAATTTGCCTCATCCTTTATTTCTACTCTTTTGAAGGGAGATGATTATCAAAAGGTAGATGTCGAAGATTTCAAATCTGCCCTAAAGGAGAAAGAAATCCATGCCGCCATCGAGTTTCCATCAGGCTTTGAGGAAAAGCTAACGCTGGGAGAAAATAGTGAGGCCACCATATATTATGACGGTGCCGAGATCAGGTCCAGTATCGCCAAGGAGAAACTGTCCGGTGAGTTGAAAGAATATCAGGACAGCCTGGTGGCAGAAAGACTCAGGGAGCGCAATATTGAGAGATCAATTTTGCATCCTATAAAAATCAATTCCGAGAATCTTGCTCCCAAAGAGAAGATGGGTGGATTCATGCTGGGGATGTTTTTGCCCTACATGATCGTGATTCTGGCTATGGTGGGTGCCATGTATCCTGCTATTGATCTGACCGCGGGAGAAAAGGAGAGGGGGACTTTAGAGACCATACTGGTGACACCGGTATCTCGGCTGGACATCGCCACCGGAAAATTCCTGACAGTCATGACTGCCTCTGTGATAACCATAATCTTAGCTACTGCCAGCATGAGCCTTACCGCCAGCCTCGGGTTTGCCCAAATAGGCGAATTTGCCTCCGAACAAATTTCGTTTGCCATAAAACCCCTCTCCATTGTTCTACTTTTGCTTTTGATGCTTCCTTTAGCCGCTCTTTTCAGCTCTGCTCTTTTGTCGGTTTCCCTTTTCGCCAAAAGCTATAAGGAGGCACAGAGCTATGTTTCTCCGCTGATGTTTGTGGTGATCCTCCCCGCCATGGTTTCCTTCATTCCCGGAATCGAACTGAATTGGGGACTGGCTTTTGTCCCTATCGTAAACATTTCTCTGGCGGCACGAGAGGTTCTTCTGGGAACCTTTCGCTGGGAATTTATTGGATTGATCTTCGTCTCCACCTTCATCTATGCCTCATTTTCCATCTTCGTGACCAAAAGACTTTTTGAGAAAGAGGAGGTTCTTTTCCGAACCTGATCCAGTGGTCAGAATTATTCAAATGGAGAAGAGCAATCCGGAAATGATAACAAAATAAAAAACGATGTCGGATAGTCCTGTCTTCTTGTTTCCCGTTGGTGTTCTTCACCAACGGGAATTGAAGCCTGTGGATAGACTTTCGGCTGATTTCTAAGTGCCGAAGATGAAAAACAAAATATCTGTAGGAATTCCAAAAAACGTTTTGGTTTTGGGTCTGGTCAGCTTTTTGACCGACGCCTCATCGGATATGATCTATCCGGTGCTGCCTCTCTTTTTGTCGGATGTTCTGGGTTCAAGTACGCTTTTTATCGGTCTGATCGAGGGAGTGGCGGAAAGCACAGCCAGCATTCTGAAGATCTTCTCCGGGTGGCTTTCAGATAAATTAGGAAAAAGGAAATTTTTGGTGGGTTTGGGTTATGGTCTTTCCGCTGTGGGGAAACCAGTCCTTTCGATAGCTACCGCCGGCTGGCATGTGCTTATGCTCAGGTTTGTCGATCGTTTTGGCAAGGGGGTTAGAACTTCACCCCGGGATGCTTTGATCGCAGATTCCTCACCCGAAGAACGCAGAGGATTATCCTATGGTTTTCATCGGGCTATGGATTCCGCCGGGGCAGTAGTGGGACCGCTTTTGGCATTTCTTTTTCTTCCATTGGTGAACAAAAACTACCGCATTCTTTTTCTGATCGCCTCTGTTCCGGCAATGCTGGCGGTTTTAATTCTGATCCTTTTCGTAAAGGAGAGAAAAAGGTTAAAGGAAAAGGTCACCCGGTTGGCTAAACCCGGACTTTCGAGATTTGATCCAAAGTTCAAGATATTCCTCCTGGGAGCCACCATATTCACTTTGGGCAACTCCAGCGATGCTTTCCTGTTTTTAAGGGCGAAAGATTTGAACATAGATTTAGTTTACATTCCGATATTGTGGTTGGTTTTGAATCTGGTATATGCTTTAGTCGCTTCACCAGCCGGGGCGCTTTCTGACAAAATCGGTCGAAAGAATCTGATCATCTCCGGGTTGCTCGTCTACACATTAGTTTATTTGGGCTTTGCCTTTGCCACCCGATCTATCCATGTTTGGATTTTGTTTGGCATATATGGGCTTTATTACGGGTTGGCGAATGGCACCATGAGGGCTTATGTGGCAGATTTGGTGGGAGAGGAAAGGAGGGCAACTGCCTTCGGTGTTTATCATGGAGCTGTGGGCTTGACCGCACTTCCCGCCAGTTTGATTTTCGGATGGTTGTGGCAATCGGTTGGAGTCTCTGTCGCCTTCGGATTTGGCGCGGGACTGGCGCTGTTGGCTGTGTTGATATTCAGATTTGGGCTTTAGCCAGGCACACAGGATAGTTATTTCCATTCTATTAGTCTCTTAGGTTGAATCGAGTTGGATGAATCCCATCCTTGCGTTTTTTTAAAGGTTTCCGGTTAAACTTTTTGTAATTCTTCCGATATAAAAAAGTGAAGCTGGGTTCTGGTGAATGGATAAAAGAGGAAGATTTTTGTTGATTTTTGAAGATTTTCCTTGACAAAAGGAGCAGAAAAGCGTATTTATATAGTAAGAGTAAGAGTAGTACCAAGCAGTAAGAAAGTTGCAGTAAGTTTTTGGTTGGTTTGAGTTTTTCAATCCACGAAAACTTAGGCTGAATTTTCGTGGATTTTTTTATGTTTTTAAAGGTGAGGTTGTCCTCAGGATTTTGAGAAAAGATTCCAGTCCGCAGGATCCAAGTCGAATCAGCAGAGTTACGATGAAGCTCAAATACTGTGTGGCTGGATGTAGTTGTAATGCAAAAATTTAAGCTTTATGAAAGGTGGTGAAAAAGTTTGGCGACAGGTAAAGTAAAATGGTTTAATGATTCCAAAGGATTTGGTTTCATTGAGCAGACGGATGGCGGTAAGGATGTCTTCGTCCACTTCTCAGCCATTAGCGATGAAGGATTCAAGACTCTGAGAGAAGGGGATGAAGTTAGTTTCGACATCACCGAAGGACCCAAAGGTCCGCAGGCGACCAATGTGGTCAAAATATAAATAAGCCCGTGGTTTGTCTAAATCGTGATTGGACTCACCATTTATGGTGAGCCATAACATCCAAAAACCCCGAAGAGTTGACCCGAGACTTTTCGGGGTTTTCAGTTATTATGAAACTTTTAGACGTTGTCCCAAATGTCTGTCCCAGACGGGTCTCCGTGATTTTGATTAGATCCATTGAGATTTAGCACAGCGAAGAGTTACTAAGAGGAGCAGGAAACAGTTTACATCTTATTATTCGTATGAATGTGCGTATGCACTCATACGAGCTTCGCATTGATTTTTTCTCCCCCACCTGTTTTGGGCTTGACTTGAAATGCGTATGCATTCATACGAATCCCCCTTTAGTAAAGGGGGATTTAGGGGGATTTTCCAAGTTTCAAATGCGTATGCATTCATACGAATCCCCCCTTCCCCCATTTCTTTAGGGGGGATGTAAACAATTATATGCTCCCCTTAGTAATACAAAAGCAAGAAATGCGTATGTATCTTCGATAAGTTTACATACCCCTGACCCTGCGAAGCTGGTAACGAAGTTCGATAATCGATTTTCGATGCTTGAAATTTTTCATCTGTTTCATCTGTTGGGAATTTTCCAACTTCGAGCCTCCAAACCAGCTCGTATGAGTGCATACGCATCTTTTTAAAATGCCACGCATTTTCTCTATTCATGCCAAAGGCAGATCCCCCGCCAAAGGCGGGGCGGGCGCCTCTGGCGGAATGGGCTTTTCATCGACAATTTGTGCGACAGCACGAAACATTCTTTATAGGGGTGCTTTCTAAAAAAGGACACCCTCCCGTTTTTCTGGAACTTGTTCTCTTTCCTTGAATAACACCCTTGAGGTTGTGTCTGGAACCCCGTCTGAAGGATGGAGGTCGCAAACTCCCTCCGGCAGGGTCTGTTCGGTGAAGACATCTGTGATGATCCTGGGGCACCTGTCCGTGGCTAAAAGCCCGCTTTCCAAACAGACGGTCTTGAAGTATATCCCAGGTGGGACTTTGAAATATTCCACTAAAGAGTTCTCGTGCGTTTTTATCATGAAGTCAGTCCATACCGGAAGAGCGGTATGCGCACCGGTGACGTTCTTGCCAATGACCGTCTTATCGTCGTAGCCTATCCATACCCCGGCGGTGATCTGGGGAGTAAAACCGACAAACCAGTTATCCATGCAATTATCTGAGGTGCCAGTTTTGCCACCCGCAGGTCGAGTGAAACCCCTGGCTCTGGCTCCATAACCGGTGCCTCTATTCACCACCGATTGAAGCATGGTGGTCATGATATAAGCGGTCTGGGCGGAGAGCACTTCCTCCCTTCTGGAGAATTTTTTCTCCTCCAAAATCTTTCCATAGCGATCGGTTATTTTTAGAATGTATTTCGGCTCCACTTTTATTCCTCCATTGGGGAACACTGAAAATGCTGAGACCATATCCCATAGGGTCACCTCCGAGGTGCCCAAAGCCAGAGAAGGATAGGGAGCAAGTGGTGTGCTTATTCCCATATGAGAGGCAAAGAAGATGGTCTGTTGTGGAGTGACCTTCTGGATCAATTTGGCAGATACCACGTTTATCGACTTGGCTAAAGCTTCCCTTAAAGTGACCGGACCTCGGAAGATTAAATCAAAGTTCTGAGGGTTCCATTCCTTCCCATCATCTCCGGTAAGAATGATGGGGGTATCATATATGATGTCCGTAGGTCTGGCTCCGTTATCAATTGCGGCGGTATAGATGAAAGGCTTGAAGCCAGAACCGGGCTGACGGAGAGCCTGCACCGCCCGATTGAACTGACTTTGCTTAAAATCCTTTCCTCCCACCAAAGTCAGGATATTGCCAGTTTTATTGTCCAGAGCCACCAGAGCACCCTGAATTTGCTTGTATTCTCTCGTCTTTACAGGTTTCTCCCCGGTTGTGTCGATCACCATCAAGGTATAATTTGTATCTCTCAATGAGTGGGTCTGCTCCATGTTATCCTGTCGTACCTTCAACTCCCTTATTAGAGCCTCCTCTGCCGCCATTTGCAGTTCCAAATTCAGGGTGGTATAGACTGACAGCCCTCCCCGGTAGAGAGCATCCTCCCCATATTTTTTCTCTAAATATTGTCTCACCATCTCAGTGAAATAGGGAGCCTCACCCACGGGTGCGGAGGTGGGATGAATCTTAAGTGGAAGATTTTTTAAAGAATCTGCCAACTCTGTGGATATCTTACCGAAATCTTTCGTTGATTCCAAGACAATGTTTCTTCTTTTGAGCGCCAAGTCAGGATGATTGATGGGAGAGTATCGGCTGGGACTTTTGGGAATGCCGATGAGGATCGCACATTCGGGGACAGTCAGATCCTCCACATTTTTGCCAAAATAAAGTTGAGCCGCGGCTTGCACTCCGTAAGCTCCCCTTCCAAAATAACACTGGTTCAGATACATCTCCAGAATCTCTTCTTTGGTGTAATTTCTTTCGATCCTTATGGCGGTCAAGACCTCCTTTATTTTGCGAGGAATGGTCTTTTCCGGAGTGAGAAACAAAGTTCGGGCTAACTGTTGGGTAATGGTGCTGGCTCCCTGCACCCTTCTTCCCGCCCAGAAGTTGTGCCATAAAGCCCGACCCATGGCTAACAGGTTTGCTCCCCAGTGATCAAAAAACCTCCGATCCTCGGTGGCTAAGAGCGCATCTATTAAACGGGGAGGTATCCTTTTCAAGGGGGTGAGTATCCGACGTTCAGTATAGAATTCCTTGATCACCTCACCATCGGCTGAATAGATCTTGGTCACCAGACTGGGCTCGATATTGTGCAGTTGCGCTAAAGAAGGCAAGTCCTTTTTATAAGTGTTGTAGGTTTTGATTATAGCCGTGAACAAAAGAACCAGAACAAAAAGAATTGCCCCTAAAATGATAAGGACTTTTTTTCTTCTGCCCCAGAATTTCCTTATTTGTATCCTGGCAGTTTTCAAAAATTTCATTTTCAGTTCACTTTTGGTTTCTTTTGAATCCATAAAACAGAATTAGGTTACGATAGAAAGGTAAAAGGTATTAGAGAGGCAGTCAAGGAAATTGTGAGAGAGCTCTGAAAAAGTCGTTTTTGCGGGGCTGGGAGCCCCGCCTAGTCGGAGTAGAGGATTTGTACCTCCAACGGCATGGTCCCGAATCAGTGCGCTACCAGGCTGTGCCACACCCCGATCTCTTTTCCGCATTTGTAGGGCTAACCGTTCCCCAAAGATACAAAAACATATTCCTCTTCGACAGGTTAACCGCAATAATTACGCAAAGAATATAAATTATTTAAATTTGGTGTCAAGAAAATTGTCAGCACGTCTCAAAACGTTCGGCGAAATGTAAGGAATAAACCCTATTTCAGTCAGGGGTACAACACGGACGCAAAGTCATAAAACCGCTCAGCCACCCCGAAGTTTCGCAGCGTCGAGCAATCAGCCCGAAGGTCAACCGGGAACACTGAAATAAAACAGCCGAACCTCTAACCTAGAGGTTCGGCCGGGTCTCTGACAAGTGAATATTTTTTTGGCTAACAGCAGTTCGGTGGTGGGCCGGCTTTGTAAAGATAGTTTATCAGATGAAGCACATCACCGAGGTCGATCACCTCGTCGCAATTTACGTCTCCAGTTCCCAAGGGATCAGGGGCAGGACCGCCTTTATAGAGATAGTTTATTAGATGAAGCACGTCCCCAAGGTCTATCACTCCATCTCCATTGGCGTCGCCACGTCTATGGCCACCTTGATTCAACAAGACCCTAACACTTGAGAAACCTATATTGAAACCTGTCAAAACCAGGTCCAAATCCCCGTCACAATCAAAATCGGCTGTGACGATGCCGTCACCACCAGGAAAAGAGTATATCGTTTGGGGGGCGAAAGTACCGTCTCCGTTGTTTAGATGGATAGAAAGACCATCGGTGTAAGAGACAATACCATTTACCAGGTCAACATCGCCATCTCCATCAAGATCCGCAGCGTGGACACCGCAACTGTGGACATAATCATAGCTGGACAGGTAAACCGAGCGTGGGAGAAATGTTCCATCTCCGTTGTTAATGATGACACAGAGTGAGCCCGGAAGGGTACCGCTCGTAGTAACGATATCGACGTAGTTGTCTCCGTTGAAATCAGCAGCAAAATTGTAGTTGGGATACTTAGCGATCGGATTGTATAGCCTGTCATCAAAGGAGGCCGTTCCATCATTCCAAAGGATAACAGCCCTATCGTCAACTGAGGGATTACCACTGCCGGTGACCGTAGTGAGATCGAAATCCCAGTCATTGTCAAAATCAGCTGAGTATATATCCATGGGCCATATTCCGCCCCCATAAAAGCTCGACGGAGCAGCAAAACCCCCAGTACCGTCATTCAAGAGTATATGGACATCGTTAGAGTACCTATTAGCGGTTGCTATATCAATGTCGCCATCGTTGTCTAGGTCGACTGCAAAAATCGAGTGGCAAGTGTGACCTCCCGGATACGTGATGGGGGATGCAAAGAAACCATCGCCATTGTTAAAAAGAACTGAAATGCTGTCGTCATTCCAGTTCTGTGTCACGAGGTCAATGTCATGGTCTCCATCAAGGTCAGCTGCAAAAAGCGCATGAGGCCCATCACCCACTTGGTACTCGAATGGTGGTGCAAAAGTCGCATCGCCGTTGTTTACGAAGACAGAGATTCTGTCACCTGAACTCACGGTTGCTAAATCGATATCACCGTCGCCATCCAAATCACTTCCAAAACCAGAATGAGTCTCATATGAATAGATACTATCGAGACTGTAGATCCCCGAGCCGCACACCACTCTAGTAGTAAACGACCAGGCGTAGCCTCTATCGAGTGGTATCCCAAGGGAGGAACGAACGCCTGAAGTTAGGACTACATAAACCACTTCACCTACTTTGAAAATCTCGTGAGGATCAAACACAGCAGTTCTCGCCAGACTATCATATGTGATAGTACCGATGCGTTTCCCGGTCAACATCCCGTTGACCACAAAACTAGAGTCGTCAATGGTCGTCTCATCCATGTCCGTATCGAAGGTCACCGATATGTTGTTGTTAATTGGCACATTCAACTCATTCTGTGTCGGGGAGGTGGAGACGATGGTGGGAGCCTGGGCAAGGACTGTTGTCTTGGCTATGGCCATCAAAAAAACCAGACAGAACAGGGTTTTTAAGCAAAGACCTTTTAGCATGAAACCTCCTATCTCGCAGTTGGTAAAAAGGAAGACATATCTTCTCAGATACTCTTCGTGAACGCTTGCGCTTATCTGTTTAATATATCGATTTTTTCTGCAAGAGCAAGAAGATTTTGCTTGACCGAGAGGCTTAAAAACAACCCAGCCGAACCTCTGAGCAAGAGATTCGGCTCGATTTTCGACAATGGAATCCTCATTTGGGGTTGACAACTTTGTGGTAGGCCACCGTTGAACAGATAATCGATAAGGTTGATAATCCGGTTACTCTTTCCGCATAGAATCGGATTCCAAAGTTTTCAAGGAGAGGTGTTCCTTCTTGAGATAGTAAAGACCGAGCAAAGTTACAGGAAAATATTGACTGGCGTGAAGAACTATGGAAAAAGGTCCGGAGACGTTTTCACTAAGTTTAAGTACGACGAAGGATGCCACGCATGCGTAGTGAAAGGTTCCTACATATCCAGGGGAGGAGGGTAACATCACTCCCAGGCAAACTATTCCCAAAAGGATGAAGGAGGCAAAAATGGTAGGATGAAGATCAAAAGCCAAGAATATGAAGTAGTTGCTGATCCCCACTATCACCCAGATAAGAATAGACCAGGCTAAAATCCAGATCAAACTCGGGATATCTCTGAATACCTTCAGACCACCGATGAACTTCTCTAAGATCTCTCCTGCCTTGGAAGATAGATTTGCCGGCAGAAGGCGGAAAATGAGGTTGAAAAATTTCAAGGTGGGTTCCCGTTTAACCTCAATAAATACCAAAAAGGCGAGGGTGATAAGATTTATCAATAAAAACAGATGGCTTGCTTTCTTTACCCAATCCGGAAAAGGGGACAGAAGCAAGGACAACCATAGAATGAAGAGTATGGAAAAGCCATCAAAGATACGTTCGATAACGATGGTGGCAAAAGTGGCGCTCTTGGAGATCTTCTCCTTCGTTCCCAAAGAATATGCTCTGACAAACTCCCCTAATCTGGCGGGTAATACATTGTTAGCCATAAACCCGATCATGACCGAGGAGAAAAGACTCCCCAAGCCCACTTTTTTGATGGGGTTAACCATGAATTTCCATCGGTATGCCCGCATCCACATGCTCAGGAGGCCTAAGACGATATTGGGTAAAATATACCAGTAATTAGCTCCCTTCAAGGCATCCCATAGCTGGGGAAAGTCCACCTTGCGAAAAGCCAGATATAAAAATATCAGACTTATTGTCACTCCTATGATTAACTTCTTTTTCATGTTTTAAACGTCCACTGTCCGCCGCCAACATTTTGTGTAAATGTCCGCCGTCCTTCGACTTCGCTCAGGACAAGTCCGCGGACGGCGGACATACCGTTTATCTTGACCCTTGCCCCCTGCCCCTTGACCCTTCTTTTATTATATTTTCCATCAACTCCAAAGTTTTTGTGGCGGTTTCATCCCAACTGAATCTTTTTGCCCAGGCAAGCCCTCCCTGTCTCAACTCTTCCCTATAATCGGCATCGGATAAAATCTTTATCAGATAATCGGAGAGTTGTCTCACGTCCCCATATTCAAATAGAAGTCCGGTTTTTCCACGCACCACGGAGTCTTTCAAGCCCGGAACGTTGCTGGCTATAACCGGGGTGCCACAGGCATTTGCCTCAATATTGGTCAAGCCCCACCCCTCTTTAAAAGAGGGATAAACCGCCACCCAGGCTTTTTGTAATCTTTTTACCTTCTCTTGCCTGTTCACAAAGCCGGTGAATTCCACTTTATCTCTTATATTTAGTTGTTTGGCTAAATTTATTAGAGACTCTTTAAAGTCGCCTTCTCCCACTATCACCAATTTAGCTTGGGGAATTTTTTCCAAAGTTAAGGAAAAAGCGCGCAACAGATGATCGATGCTTTTGTATTTTTTCAATCTTCCCAGATAAATCACAGTGGGCACCGGATCTTTTTGAATAGACAGACCCGGATGGTAAAGAGTATGATCAATTCCACAATGGATCACGTGAATATCATCCGGGGGTAGACTTCGTTTAACCAAATCCTCCTTGGTACTCTCAGAGATCACCATGAATTTGAAACCCTTGTAGAGCCAGGAAATGGGCTTTTCGGAAAGATAGATATATGTTCCCAGAATGAAATTTATCTCCTTGAAGACCGAATCGGAAAAAAGATGCGGGATCACCACCAGGAGAGGAAGTCGATGATAAATGGGGGAAAAGAAGGGAATCTTATTTATGTCCTCTATTACTATGTCCCATCTCTCCTGCCGGAGAAGCGCCTTGAGTGCAAACGGAGCCACGAAATTGAAATTTAAGCGGGAGCCTTTTCTTATGATTTTTATTCCATCGATCTCTTCTGTTAGCTCACATCCAGGAAACCCACTGCACAAAAGGGTAATTTTGTGTCCTTTTTGGGCGATTCTTTTGAGTATCTCCTGGAGGTGAACCTCTGCCCCCCCCGCTTGCGGATTGGAGAGATCTTCCCAGTTTAACGCCAGTATGTTCAATCTAAGTTCTGACCGCCGTCCGCAGTCCACCGTCCGCCGAATACTCTAGTGAATGGTTTTGCGGCCGACCGCGGACGGTCGACGGTGAACGATTCTTGTGGGTTATTGAGGTCTTTCCATAAACTTAAAATCAGGCGATCTGAGCTGATTCAACATGCTCAAGATTCGAGTAGTATCCCCAGGATTGTTCGCCACCCATGTCTCCAAAAGTTCAGTGAGGCTCTCCTTATTTTGTTCGGCATAATAGATTGCAACTAAAGCCTCAAAGGCAGGTTTGAATTTCTTGTTTATGGAAAGTATCTTATTCATGGAATCTATCGCTTTTTGGGTCTGCCCTCGTTGTTTGTAGGTATAACCCAGATTGAAGTATAATCTCTCAATCAACTCCTGTTCGGCTAAAGCCTTCGACCCTTGCACTACCTCCTCCGCTCGCTGGATCACTCTCAGAACCGAATCCTCAGGTTGTTCCGACTCAGCATAAAGCTGGAGAAGATATGCGTATGGCTTCCAGTCGTAAGGTAGAAGTTCCGACACCCGGTTTGCCACTCCGATGGCTTCCTGGTATTGATTAGCCCTTCTTAAGGTGTCCGCCAGTCCCAGAAAACATGAGACATAGTTACCTAAAAGCCGGTAGTCGTTTTCATCTTTGTGGACGGATGGATCGCCTACGCCTCTGAATCTGAATACGTTAAAGAGCTTGTCCCTCATGATATCGGGCTCCACCATCAGCCTCCCTTCCTCTTTAACCACTCGATATGCCATTCCCTCCATTCTCAGATGATCATCGATGGGCTTTCCCTTATACAATCTGTTTTCGCCAGCCACCGTGACTGCAAAATATATGGGATATTTCCACTTGTTGGTCCCCAGTATATTGTCGATCATCTGATCCTGTATTCTCAAAATCTTGCCATCCGCGTTGCGGATGTATCCCATTCGATCGATCTCTTTATCGGTGAAGCTGATGGGGACCTTCCACTGATGTTTCATCTGCTTTATATACCACTTGGTGTTGATCAAGGAAAGATTCACCACCCTCACGTCCGTCCTGATCTTCTCCACGTTTTGCAGAAACCACAAAGGGAAGGTGTCGTTATCTCCATTGGTGAAAAGGACAGCATCCTCATCACAGGAGTTGAGAAGATTGTAGGCGTAATCGTAGGGAAGATAATTGTTGCTCCGGTTGTTGTGAGAGGTAAAGCCTCGTTGAAGCGGCATTACAGGAAGAGCAAGTATAATGAGAGATAATCCTCCTACCAGAGGTTTGGCTAAGGAGGGTTTGACTTTTTCAAACCAGCTGCCTAACCCGGCCAGCAGGGTGGAGATGCCCAGTCCCATGCTCAGGGCAAAGAACATGAACCCCGGACTGAAGAAATAATCCCGGTCCCTGACCTCAATATGTATGATCTCTCCGGTAATTTTATCCGGCCTGGTTCCGTCTGCAAAGTTCATATATAACACCAAACCCACGGTGCAGGCTAATAAAAGGAAGAGGAGCACCACCCCCTCCCTTTTTCTTCTTCTTATTTGCTCCCAGATGCCGAAAAGTCCCAGAAATACTGGAATAATCCAGAGGCTCTCCATGTATTGTTCCCGGAAGAATCCCCAGAATCCCATCCTTTCCTTGGCTCCAAATTGATTCGCCCAGGTGCCTCGGCGATAAAACATCCGGCCTATCATGCTCTCCGCTCCGTATTGCTTTCGCTCCAGGAAGGCTTTGAAGCTGGTCCAGTCGTCCGGATCATTTTCATCGATAGCCGGATCCAGTTGGGATCGGATGGGAATAAAAAGCTGAACCGTATAGGCGATCATGGCTACAAAGATTATAGAACAGGCGAGTGCCCATAACCTCTTTTGGTTTGACACGCCCATCAGCAGAAAAGAGAGAACAAACCAGATACCCATGCCCAAAAGGAATGGAACCACGCTGTGCATCACCAGCAGCAGAACCATGCCGGTTATCCAGAACCGCCAATCCAAAAGTCTTTCCCGATCCACCAGGATAACCAAAAGGAAAATGGCGGGCATCATGATGAATATGGTCATGTGTATTCCCAAACCCAAAAACCCCAGGTAGCTGATCAAGATCAGAAGCTTACTTCCTTTGGGGGTCTTTCTCTTGTCCATCCATACTAAAGCCAGATAAAGCAGCAGAAGCATCAAAAACATGGAAGCTCCGTAAACCTCCGCCTCCACCGCGTTGGACCAGAAGGTGGTGGAGAAAGCTAAGAACAGACTGCCCGCCACCGCACCCACATACTTGCCCACCTTCATCCAGAGAGTCGGTTCGGCTTTCTGCCAACTGTCGACCAGCTTAACGATCAGAAGGTAGCAGAGCCATACCGTTAAGGCAGAGGTGAGGACGGAGATGAAATTAACTCTGGCGGCTATCTCACCATAAAGGGGTATCAGAGTGAAGATTCGTCCGATCAACACAAAAAGAGGCGTACCGGGTGGGTGGGGAATTCCTAAAATATATGAACAGGCGACAAACTCACCGCAGTCCCAAAACGAGGCAGTAGGAGCCATGGTCTTCAAATAGGCCACCAAGCTCACCAGAAAAACAAAGACAGAAAGAAATAAAGAAAGCTTATCCTGATTTTCATACCATGTTTTTATTCCCGCCTCGGACGGGATTTTCAATCGTTCAGTCACCTTTTTCCTCCTTGAGACATACGAACCGCCAAAATGTCTAGGTTAGAGACGTAAGCATTTTCTACGCTTCTTTTTCGACTTGGAAAATATAGCTCTTTATCGTGACTTGTCAACATTCATTTTTGGGAAGCTTTCGAAAAAGTACGCTTATTCATAGGTATGAACCATACGATTCATATCGCAGGATCTTGAGACAGTGCTGGGAATTCTTCCTTCGAAGGTTTGGGGAATTTTTATTCCTGAAACATCAGAAAGAAGGTATACTCTTTTTCACACACGCCCTTTTTTCTTCAATCCTTTGAGGACAGAATCCAGGACAGCGTTGACAAAATTTTTGGAGTCCTTGTCAGCATATTTTTTTGCCAGCTCGATTGCTTCATCTATGCTTATGGTGGAGGGGATGTCGTCAAAGAATAAAAACTCGCAAATGCCCATACGCAAGATGTTCTTCTCGACGGAGGCGATTCTGGAGAAATCCCATGATATGGCATGGTCTTTTATAAGGCTGTCGATCTCTTTGATGTTTTGGGTGACTTTGAAAAAAAGGCTTTCGGAGAATTCTTTCGCCTCCGGTTTGATCAGACTGGGAGCGATGATATCGTTTGAGATCTGCTCAACCTCCGTCCCGGAGAGATCGTAAGCATACAGAGCTTTTAAAGTCAGTTCACGAGCTTTTCTTCTGGCAGACACGGAAAAAGTTCAAAGTTTAAAGTTCAAACATCAAAAAAAAGAGACTCTCTCTATAGTAAACCTCTTGGCGCACCCCGAAGGGTGTGGCTGTCACGTTCAACATCTTCTTCCCAGACAACTTCCCTCGCCGTTGGTTCGGGGTGCCCTCACCCCGAACCTGAAATTCGTATGAATGTGCGTATGCACTCATACGAGCATACGTATGTTGCGGGGTAAGGGTACCCCGCAACAACTGGCGACTATATCTGTACACCTTAAACGGTGCGGCTACCCTTTGTTTTTTTTCGAACCAACTAAATTTGTTCAAACAACTTTGCCATCTCCATGGCGGAAAGCGCCGCATCCCAGCCTTTGTTGCCTGCTTTGGTGCCCGCTCTTTCGATGGCTTGCTCTAAAGTATCAGCGGTGATCACCCCAAAGATGGTGGGCACACCCGTCTCCAGCGATATCCTGGCGATCCCCTTAGCTACCTCGTTGGCGATATAGTTGAAATGAGGGGTTTGACCTCTGATCACGGTTCCCAGACAGATAACCGCATCGAATTTTTTGCTTTTTGCCATCCTATGGGCGGCGTAGGGAATCTCAAAAGAGCCCGGCACCCAGACTATGGTGATCTTTTCTTCTTCTGCACCATGTCGCATTAGGCAATCTAAAGCTCCGTCCAGAAGTTTTTGGGTGATAAACTCGTTAAACCGGCTGATGGCGATCCCAAAATTCTTTCCTTTGGCATCCAATATACCTTTTATTTCTTTAAGCATAAAGCCTCCTTTCCAGGAATCTCCTAAAGGGCTGAAATAATCTCCCAACAGATGGAAGGATCAAACAGATGGTATCCTTTAATCTGCTCAATCTGTTGGGAGCTTGTTTGATCTGTTTTAAAAATTCTTTTCAAAAAACTCAGTGATTTACCCGGATTTTTTCTTTGTCGTCTCATTGATACCCATAATCTGCGGACGGCCATCTTCTCTTACCTTCAAAAGATGCCCCAGCTTGTCCCTTTTTGTCTCCAGATATTTGATGTTTTCCGGGGTGGCGGGAACTTCGGTAGGGATTCTCTCCGTGACCTTGAGCCCGTATCCTTCAATCCCGATGATCTTTTTGGGATTATTGGTTATTAGCCTGATAGTGGACAGACCCAAATCCACCAGAATCTGGGCACCGATGCCATAGTCGCGGAGGTCCGGATCAAAGCCCAATTCGATGTTTGCCTGCACCGTGTCCAATCCGCAGTCCTGGAGCTGATAAGCCCTTATCTTGTTGGATAAACCAATTCCCCTTCCTTCCTGTCGCATATATAAGAAAACTCCCAGACCTTCCTTTTCGATCATGCTCAGAGCATGGGCAAGCTGATCGCCGCAGTCGCATCGAGCCGAACCAAACACATCTCCGGTAAGACACTGCGAATGCACCCGAACCAACACATTCTTCTGATTCTTTACCTCTTCTTTTTCTAAGGCTAAATGATGATGTTCGTCTATCATGCTTTTGTAAAGATGAAGCTTAAAATGCCCGAACTTTGTGGGGAAATTGACACTTACGATTCTTTTCACCAGCTTTTCTTTTTTCCTTCTATATTCGATCAGATCTTTTACGGTAATGATCTTCAGGTCAAATTTCTTTGCCATCTCCAGAAGCTTGGGAAGACGAGCCATACCTCCGTCTTCATCCATGATCTCACAGAGAACACCAGCCGGGTAAAGTCCCGCAAGGCGGGCCAGATCCACTGTAGCCTCGGTATGTCCTGCTCGACTTAATACCCCACCATCCTGAGCCTGGATAGGAAAGATATGACCGGGTTTGGCCAGATCCTCCGGCTTGGTATCTGAATCGATTAAAGTCCTTATGGTCTGGGCTCTGTCATGGGCTGAGATGCCGGTGGTAGTGTTGTGTTCAGCATCCACCGACACGGTGAAGCGGGTTCCCAGCTTAGCGGTATTGACCTTTGTCATGGGAGAAAGTTCCAACTCCTCGATTCTCTCTCTGGTCATGGGGACGCAGACTAATCCCCGCGCATGTTTGGATATGAAGTTGATCAACTCCGGAGTTACCTTCTCTGCTGCTAAAATCATGTCCCCCTCGTTTTCGCGATCCGCATCATCCACCACGATCACCATCTTGCCTTGTCTTATATCTTCAATCGCTTCCTCTGTGGTATTTAATTCTGACATAATTGCTTCTCCTTCTTCGTAGGGACAGGGCTTGTCCCTGTCCAAACTCAAAGTAGAACAGCCATGCGGTTCGACAAGCTCATCGTCCTGAGCAAAGTCGAAGGAATGGTTGTCCCTACGTTGATACTAAAAAAAGCTACCATCCCTTTTCTTTTAGCCAATCCTCCGTGATCTGAAACTTATCCTTTTTGACGGTTAAAATCCTTTCCACATATTTCCCGATCAAATCTGTCTCTATGTTAACCGCACCACCGGTCTTTTTTGCTCCCAGGTTTGTGTTTCTCATGCTGAAGGGGATAATCGAGACGGTAAAGGAGTCCTTGAAAACCCGAACCACGGTTAAGCTTATTCCGTCAACTGCCACCGATCCCTTCTCTACAAAATAAGTCTGATAATCTTTCGGAAATTCAAACTCAAATATATAACTTTGATCCTTCTGGATGATGGATTTTATTCTTCCCACAAAATCAACATGACCGGAAACCAGATGTCCCCCCAAGCGGTCAGAGGGGCGAAGAGCTTTTTCCAAGTTCACAGAATCTCCGCTTTTGAGTTGACCTAAGTTGGTTCGTTTTAAAGTTTCCTCCACCGCCTCAACTGTAAAGTGGTTATCTTTTACCTCTATCACTGTCTGGCAGGCGCCGTTTATGTTTATGCTATCACCAGCCTTCAAATCAGACAAAATCCCGGGAGCTTTTATTCTCAATCGAAGGTTGTGACCGCTTAAAGAAGTCTGCTCTATTTTTCCTATCTCTTCTATTATCCCTGTGAACATGATGATTTCTCAGTTTACAGTTTGCAGTCAACTGCCAACTGCTAACTGTCGACTGCTAACTGCCAACTGGCTACTGCCAACTGCTAACTGCCAACTGCTAACTTGAGCAGGATACCCGACAACTAAGAGACCTTGTTTCGATTGTTTATATTCACAATTTTTCAAAACTATCGAATCAGACATCTTTTTTACTCCCAGATCACCGAAAGGTTCTTCACCCTTACCCCAAATATCTGGATAGATAAAATACCAGATTTTGTCGACCAGTTTTTGTTTAAGAAACAAAGTGGCAATCTGGTTTTCTGCTTCCACCAAAAGACTGGTGACACCCTCTTCTCCGGCTTTTTTTAAAAGCGCCACAAGATTTAGATTCCTGGCTTTCTTTCTCTTCATCCTCCATATTGTAAAATTGTCCCGATCTTTACTTTTCACGGTCTCAAGGTCGGTGGGGACTAAGATGAGATTTTTGTGCGTATTCTTTCTCATTCTTCTGAGTTTGCTCGAAATTGCAAGCCAGTTGCCAAAAAGAATCAATTTGGGTCTTACAGAATTAACTGATTGAAAAAATGTTTTAAGGCAATCAGTTTCAGTAGTGTTTGCATCACATAAGATAGCATCTATCCATGGCTTTTTAGATTGAATGAGCTTCGAGAAGATTCCTCTCTGTTTAACTTTAGATTTTTCAGCTTGGTGAATGATTCTTCCATCCAGGGTCTGAACCACCTTCAGCACCACAAAAGGAAGCTTGGTGGTGATATATTTAAAATAGACCTCATTTAATCTTTTAGCCTCCTTTTCCAAAATCCCCAGGCTTACCTTGATTCCTTTTTTTTTCAATCTCTGTATACCTTTTCCATTCACCTGAGGATTAGGATCAGTTGTGGCACAGACTACCTTCTTTATTCCGCTCTGGATGATCAGATCGGTGCAGGGTGGGGTTTTACCGAAGTGACTACAAGGCTCCAGATTAACATATAATGTGGCGCCTTTGGCTTGATCGCTACAGGCTTTAAGGGCAATTGCCTCAGCGTGTGGTCCACCGAACTTTTGGTGAAAACCAGAAGCTAAGATTCTGTCTTTCTTCACCACCACTGCCCCCACCATGGGATTGGGAGAGGTTCTCCCTTTTCCTTTTTCTGCCAACTGAAGCGACAAACGCATGAATTCTTCGTCTTTTGTTATATGGTCAACATGTCTAACCATCGTAAAAAAATCCCCGGCTTACAGCTTCCGGGGTGAGATACAAATGCACAGGATCGAGCCAAAAAAACTCGACCTGTCTTTTGCTGCCTTCTTTCATCCGGACTTTGGCCCCCCGCCAAAGACGGGGGGTGAACCGTCGGCACTGGAATCTCACCAGTTCAACTCCATACGGAACGCGTGGGCTTTTCCCCGCCATAGGCGGGGACTGTCTATGACAGGCACCACCGATCGAGGAATTTCACCTCACCCCGAAGGCTTCAGTAATATACGAAGATTCTCTTTGAAAGCAACAAAAAAATTGGTACGCCGGGCTGACGCGGAGCCTGGGGAAAGTAATTTAGAAAGTGCTTGACAAAGTTCCATAAATGATTATAATGTCTCTTGACTATCTGGCAAGACGCAGCTTACGGGCGATATGGTTGGCTGTCTTTAGCTGGCGTCATGGCAAAGAAAGGTTCTTATACGGAACTGTATAAGAATAGTGAGACGCCACTAATGAAAGGAGGTGATAAAGTTTAAAGCGAGGAGACAGGCAGTTAAAAGGGAGGTTATCTCAGGCCGCTGGATTGCCTTGCCTTAGATTTAAACCGCGAACGGTGATTAATATCTTAGGAGGTACCTATTATGGCAACGGAAATTAAGAAATATCACATTCTGTTTTATGGTAGCCCTGCTGGCTATCAAACGAATCGTGCGCAAATCGCACTGTACGACAGCAATAACAAGACTGTAGCTTATATCAGGTTTAACGACTCTGGTATGTTCTTTGAGAACGACTCGGAGAGTGGAGGTAGAATCAAGATGCATTTGCCCTCTGCTATGTTTCAAAATGTACTGGATGTCTTGCGCAATGAGAAACCAGTATATATTTACTTTGCCCAAGGACGTGGTTTTTTGTCAACTTCTAAGGAACCCGTTGGAGAGGGGGAGGAGTAGCGCCTAACAAATCGTTACAGTCGACCGCTTACCGCGCCACTTCGCCCCGCGGCTTCCAGCAAACGGTTCAGCGTTCACGTTAGTAGTAGGTTAGGAGTCCGATGCTCCTAACGCTATTCATTTTTAGGTGCTCGCACGAGCCCCCAGGCGGGCCCGTCCGGGCGTCTGGACGCAGGGCACCTGACTTCGAGGCTCGTTTCTCACCCTCCCTTTTGTTCCCTCCCATCAAGGGAGGGAAAACCGAATTCCCTCTCCCTTGACGGGAGAGGGCTTAGAGAGAGGGTGATCTTAGAGGTCCCCGGAGGTTAAATTCCGGCGTTTCCTACGATAAACCGGACCACCCACCTGATGGAACAGAAACTCTACGGCTTGAAGATGTAGCGTCCGAGCTTGTCTCGGACGAACACCAAAAAGCGCCGCACACGGAGTTGCGACGCTACGAGCTATCGTCAAGACCACGGATGTAGTAGTAGGTCAGGAGCCCCGTGCCCCTGACACCATTCTTCACCCTCCCTTTAATTCCCTCCCATCCCACCATGGGCGGGAGTGAGCGTAATTATGTTAATGCAAACAATTTCCATAACGTTTAAGCATGACTCAAGAAACAAGAGCAACTGAACAGGTCCTGTAACGGAAAGTCTTAACTTCCCCAAAAGGCAATCTCACCACAGTTTTGATGCTGATCCGGATACCCCCCTGTTATTAAGTAGAGTTATTAAAAGGAGCAGAAAACAGTTTACATCTTATTATTTTTTTCTCCCCCACTGTTTTGGGCTTGACTTGAAATTCGTATGAATGGGGTTAATGGAAAAAACGTGTTGGTTTTTTGTTGTTGATGATAACGGAGGCATACCATGCGAGATAAGCCTCTCTTCGTATTTTGGATAAACCACGATGTTGCCGGTAGTGCTG
>Ga0315544_1000773_pt1 | contig 27471 bp, 27 predicted proteins | sample SalMarSW160130MG_2_FD_202543 | JGI IMG/M metagenome (GOLD analysis project Ga0315544, IMG submission 202543) | Salt marsh sediment microbial communities from the Plum Island Ecosystem LTER, Massachusetts, United States - Salt Marsh Sediment SW1601-130 ... | reverse complement strand
GAAGTGACCGCTGCTGGCGGTCCAGCAGTAGGAGACGGGATCGCCGTCGGGGTCGGACCCGTCGCAGGTCAGTCCAACCGACGCCCCCTCCTGGACGGTGATGTCACTGCCGGCGTCGGCGTACGGTGCGTGGTTGAGGTTGGTGACGCAGGCGATCACCGAGTCGGAGGTCGAGGCACCGTGTGCGTCGGTCACCGTCAGGGTCAAGGTGACGTTCCGGGAAGCCTCGCAGTCGAGTAACGGTGCGGTGTAGACCGGGTGGAGTAGGCACGGATCGTCGAAGTGACCGCCGGTGGCGGTCCAGTGGTAGGAGACGGGATCGCCGTCTGGGTCGGATCCTTCGCAGGTCAGTCCAACCGACGCCCTCTCCTGGACGGTGATGTCACTGCCGGCGTCGGCGTACGGTGCGCAGTTCGGTGTGGTCTGGACCGGCTGACAGACGCGGGTCGCTTCGTATCCGACGACGCTGACCCCATCGAATGCGGACACCGCATTGCACTCCGGGGCGGGTCCCAGTTCCTCGCAAACGTGTACAAGCAACGAATCGGCGGCGCTCAGCCCGGTCTCCGACGTTGCGGTCAGCGTCAACTCGACGATCTCGGGACCACCGCACAGGCTCGGCGCAGTGTAGATCGTCGCCGGATCGGTTAGATCGTTAAACCAGCCACGGTCATCCTGTGCCGTCCACAGAACCGAGGCAGGGCCGCCGTTCGGGTCGCTGGCGCGTCCCTCCAGCCTGAGTTCGCACAACTCCTGGACATTCGCATCCGGCCCTGCCTCCACCTGCGGGGGAACGGGGATCGGCACATCCTGCGGCAGGAAGAACATCGCGGCTGCGCCGATCAGTAGGACACCGAACACCAACAGCCAATTCTCACCAGACATCTTCGCACCTCCTCGACCTTGGTACCAAACGCGGGTGGCGGATCTCCACCGGATTGGCGCAATGTACCATGCCGCTGCTCATCCGGGCAAGTGCATCACAGCCATCACGCGAAGAGCTGATCCCACTGAGTGCATCAGGCTTGCTCCGGAAATGCTTGCTTTGCCAAGCGGAAGTGTCCCGATGGCGCCCATAGCTAGAGCGCATCAAACAGCACGGATTCGAGAGTCCCTGCGGATCCCAGCAGCAGGATGTCGATGAGGCCGTTCCCGTCCACGTCGCACACCTTGAGCACGACCGGATCGATCCCCAGAGGCACATGGAGCGACGTCTGAAGTGGCTTGCCATCATCGCTGAGATGACACACGAGCTGCTGCGCCTCGATTGAGATCACATCAGGGATTCCGTCGCAGTTGAGGTCGGCCGCTCGAATCCGGCGCTGATGCTGAAGCGGGGGGAGCGGGATGGCTTCGTCGGCTTCCGTCCAACCGAGGACGGTCTCGTACCACTCCTCGATCGTCGATGCCGAGTTGACTTTGTACTCTCCGAGCAAGGTTAGACCACCGCCCGTCAGTCGATACGCCTCGGCGACGTCGAACTCTTCGCTCACCACTGCGATGGTGTTGGAGAATTCGTCCCCACCGAGTGTGACGATCTGCATCGGGCTCTTCACGATGCGCGTTGGGAGATCCGACGACACCAGAGGATGGAACAGCGCAATCGAACCCTCCGTACTGACGAGCGCCAGGTTGTTGTCCAGTGGATCTCCGACGCACGCGGCCGCGGCCGGTCGGAACGGCAGGTCGAAGCTCGGTCCGTCCACAAACAGGCCGTTGCCAATGCCTTCGAACCCGTATCCTGTGCTCACTCGGTGGTTCAGCGCGAGCAGATCGACGACACCGTCTTGATCGAAGTCGCACGGGACGACATCGTTGAGCTGGATGAACCTCAAGAGCTCCGATTGTACGGTGGATGTCGCGATCGAACATGCCTCTGCCGGCTCCGATACCTCTTTGACAGCAGGTGGCTCGGCAGGCGCCGCCGCCCCCGGCGGCGTCACGGGTGGAGACTCGTCCGAGGATTCAGCGGTATCGCCTTCGGCGTTAGGCTCCTCAGAAGGTTTCGCCGCAGCCTCACCAGGCGTGAAGGGAGAGGAGGCGCCTTCGTGGGCCTCCTCTCCGGGCGTGTTCGCTACATTGTCGCTCTCTGGACTCGGACGCTCTTCGTCTAAGTCTGCCTGCTCCTGCCCCTCCTCGGTGTCGGAGGGGGGGATCAGTTTCCCGACTCATCCTCCTCGTCGCCGATTACCGCTTCCGGTGGTTCGTTGTCGTCGCAGTCGTCCTTGCACGGCGCCGGGCAGTTGTCGTTCTCGCCTGTGACGTTCTCGATCTCCCAGTGCTTCAGCTGCGGCGGCGCTCCTTTGGGTCCTGCAGGATGGAACCCGCACGCGACATCGAAGATCACTTCGATGCACGACGGGTTCTGGGCGCACAGTTCCTCGTCGGTCGACTGGAGCGCAACGGCCAGGTCCATCTTGCCGTTGTAGTCGAAGTCGGCCGCGGCGAGGGCGATCGGGAAGTGGCCGCATTGCAGTTCATACTTGAAGAGGACGAAGTTGATCGTTGCGCGCTTCTGATCCGGAACGCAGTACTTGTCGACGCTGGCTCGCCTGTCTACCGCGAGGGTATCGACTTTCGTGAGGAAGACGGTGATCGTCGCGCTTCCCCAGTTGGCAACGACGAAGTCGTCGAAGCCGTTCCCGTCGGCGTCCAGAGCCTCCACGGCCACCGAATTGAACCCCCAGGTCCGCATCGGCCTCCCTGTGGGGACGAAGCCGACCGCACCGGCCGTCGCCAACGTGTTCAGGAAGACCTGAGCGTACCCGTCCTGGAGACCGAAGCCTCGATTGGGAGGATTCGATCCGACAACGACGAGGTCCAGCAGACCGTCCCCGTTGAAGTCGCCCGCGGCGATGGCGGTCGGGGTTGCGATATCCAGCCCCGTGACCGGAGCGCCTGCGGTGAACGAAAGCCCGGCGCCGTACCGATTGTTGTAGAAGACGATGATCCGTCCGTTGTTGAGGAGTACCGCGAAGTCGAGCCAGGCATCCTGGTTAAAGTCGCCCTGGACGGCCGCTACCGGCACAGCGGAGAGGGGTGCTGCCACGGGATTGGGGAAGACGACCGCATCATCAAGCAGCAGAATCAGGTCGACGGTGAGGTCATGGTTGAAGTCGTCCGAGATGAAGCCGACCGTGTTCGCGGGGATCGCGCGGATCTCCATCGCCGCGCCCGCTGTGGGCGACGCGGTCCCCAGGGCCGGCACGCCGACGGTCTCGTAAAGGACGTACAGGCCGCTGACCGCGGGCTCGAGCTGTGACCCGTTGTCAAAACGAACCGGGCCGGACGTGGGGACGTACGTCCCCGGCGCATTGAACACCCCCGGACCGGCAATTGCCAAGTTAGTTAGGAAGTGAACCTGGCCCGTCGCGGAGCAGAGGACCGCCAGATCCATCCAGCCATTGCCGTTCATATCGGCGGCGAGGATGTCCGTCGGTAGCACGCAGGTCTGGTAGCAGGCCCAGCTCCTCGGCTTCAGACCGGGAGCCGGGTCGCCGTACGGAGCGACGGGGGCCGCCACGACCAGCCCAGAGACCAAGACTAGACAGATACAGCCAGCCAGCAACAGAGAGCGCCTCATTTACACCATCTCCTTGGCAGCTAAATTGCGGGCATAGGTTCGGACCAGCCCAGAACCCAACCCACGGATCAGTATATGTTGGAATTGCATGGCGGTCTGTAATCCTCATAACATTGTCACTATTGAGCCGAGAATTGGCACGTGCGATTCTGGCAGGGTAGAGGCGTTCCGCATAGCGTGGAAGTACCACACCTGAACCCTGGATGCGGGCGCACCCACACGGGAAGCAAGTTTGTCACGTGTGGGACCGAGCCAGACAGAACTGGATTGGAGATGGGGAAACGCTTGCGTTGCTCCATCTTCGTGATCTGAAGGAAGTGGCGTCGCCGGACTGGGTGTTATTGCAGAGCAGTTCCGAGTTGAATAGATGATCTGCTCCGCCCTGCTGGAGGACGGAGCAGATCGTTCGGATCGACCGATAGGTTCCTCGGACCGATCGGCTACGGATCGGCCTTCACCGTCGGAGGCTGGTTGATGTTCTCGACGTGAACGAGGATCGAATCGGTCGCGGTCAGGCCGCACGGATCCGTCACGGTCAGCGTGACGATCACGTCCATCCCGTCGCAGCCGTCCGTCGCCGGCGCGGTGTAGAGCGTCGTGGCCGCACCGAGATCGGCGAAGACGCCCGCGGTCGCGCTCCACGAGTAGGTGAGCGCGTCCCCGTTCGGATCGCTGACCCGAGGGCAGAGAAGGACGGAGTCGCACTCGAGGATGCAGAGGTCGGGGCCGAGGTCGACGGTCGGCGCCGCGTTGACGTCGTTGACGTGCACCGTCACCAAGTCGCTCGCCGAGAGCCCGCAAGGATCGGTGACCGTGAGGGTGACGACCAACGACTCGCCGTTGCAGCAAGCCGTCATCGGGACCCTCAGCGTCGGGCACGCCGCGTACGGGCTGTCGAGCGTCCCCTTCGTCGTGGTCCAGCAGTACTTGAGCGCATCGCCGTCGGGGTCGGACACGACCGGGGTCAGCTGGATGACTGTTCCCTCGTCGACGTCGAAGTCCGGGCCGAGGTCCGCGGCCGGGGCCGTGTTGACGTTTCGCACGTGGATAAGGACCGTGTCGCAGGCCGAAGCGCCGCACGGATCGGTGACCGATAGGGTCGCGAGGACGTCGACGCCGTCGCAGGCGTCGATCATCGGCGCGACGAAGACGGCCCGGAGTACGTACGGGTCCTCGAACGAACCGAGACGGCCCTTCACCGACCACTCCACCATCAGCCCTTCACAATCCGGGTCGTACGCGCTCGCGCCGAGGGCGATCGACGTCCCTTCGTCGATGCAGATCGGCTCGCCCGCGCTCGCGGTCGGCGGGTGGTTCACGTTCCGGACGTGGAGGACGAACGAGTCGCTCGCCGAGGCGCCGCAGCTGTCGACGGCCGTCAGGACGACCTCGACGTCGAGGTCCTCACACCCGCTGATCATCGGCGCGGTGTAGACCGGGTGGAGCGAGGTCGGATCGTCGAACGACCCCGCGCTCGCCTGCCATGCGGACGTGACCACGTTGCAGTCCGCGTCGCTGACCGCTCCGTGCAACTGAATCGACTCGCCCTCGTTCAGCGTCTTGAACGCGGACGGAACCGGGCAGGCCGGCTCGGGAGCGGGGGGTGCGGGACACGGAGGCGGGCACAGCGGCTGGGCCGGTGCCGGCGGACACTCGACGATCGGAGGGCACAAGGTCTCGCAGACCGGGCATCGGTCGTAGGCGCATTCGATGACCGTTCCTTCGAGCAGCGTGTCGGCGCCGTCGGCGGAGTAGAGCACGTTGTGGCCTCGGCCGCCGAGGAGGGTGTCGATTCCCGGGCCGCCGTCGAGCACGTCGTCGCCGAGGTCGCCCTCGAGCGAGTCGTTCCCCGGGCCGCCGCAGAGGAGATCGTCGCTCGGTCCGCCGAAGAGCAGGTCGGCTCCGTCGCCCCCGTCGAGGAGGTCGTTTCCGTTCCCGCCTTCCAGGAGGTCGCTCCCCGGGCCGCCGAACAGGACGTCGTTTCCGTCGAGACCGATCAGGAAATCGTCTCCGCCCAGTCCGAGGATCAGATCCCCCTCGGAGGTGCCGTAGAGGACGTCGTTCCCGTCGGTCCCGTAGATCACGTTCGTCACGCCGAGGCAGGCGAACTGGGACGGGATCATGTCGCGCGGCTCGACCGGCGCCAGGTCAAGCTTCTCGATGACGGCGTACAGCGCCTCGAGGAGTCCGGCGGCCTCTTGAATGCTCCAGTAGTCTCCGCCGGTGGCGGCGGCGATGGCGCGCAACGTTTGGCTCGCCTCGTCTTCCACGTCCAGGCCGAGGACGTGAATGGCGATCGGCGGATCGAGCGTGGCGATCGTGTCGGCCACGATGTCCTGCGCGCCGCCGCAGTTCCCCTCCCCGTCGCTCAGCAGGATGATCGTGCCTCCCTCGCCGGTCGCCGAGATGGCGTTGGCGGCCTCGGCCAGGGAGTCGGCCAGCGGCGTCTTCCCTTGCGATGTGATCTGCCCGATGGCGGAGATCATCCGATCTCGGATGACGTCATCGAGGGCCGCGATCGGGAAGAGCATCTCGATGTCCTGACAGCTCTCCACTTCGTTCTTGTAGTTGATTCGGTGCCCGTAGATCAGCAGCCCGATGTTCTCCCCCACGGGCATGCCGCCGAGCAATTCGACCAACGCGTCCCTGGCGGCATCGATCCTCGTCTTGACGGCGAGGAGCTTGTTCATGGAGTTCGATGCGTCGAGGACGAAGACGACGTTGTCCGGCATGGCGCTCGCGGCGACGGCAACAGAGCAAATCAACATCGCCGCGAGGCACAGGCTTCGGGTTCTCATTCCGTACCTCCTTGTCGATCGATCCAACTTCCGCGGAGATTCTAGCCGATGGGGACGGTCGGAATCTGTGATCTGGATTACAGATCCGCGGATTCAGTTACGGGGATTGGCGTCGAGCGCGCCGAGGAGCTCGCGCCGGCGACCGGTCGGGATCAGCCCGGCGAGCGCGCCGCCTCGGACCTTCCCGCAGCCGACGACGTCGCCGCGGAAGCAGAGCGCGACGTACCCTTCGGTCTGAACCTGCGGCGACGGGATCCGCTGCCCGAGGAGGACGCGACGGAGATCGTCCGCCCCGAGATCGACCCGCGAGGCGGTGATCCGAGGTCCCAACGCGATCAGGAACGTGCTCGTCGGCTTGAGGCCGCCCGCCTGGCGCCGGAGGGCACGAAGCCCCGGCGGCCGATCGGATTCGATCCCCGGAGGCGGGAGGGATCGACAGGCCCAGATCTCCTCCCGGCGCTCGAAGAACGACAGTCCGTCGAGCGCGCCGCGAGGGACGCCGAACCGCTCGCCGAAGAGGCGGAGGGCCTCCTCTTTAGGGGCGCTCGAATCGGGCAACGAACCCACCTCCGCTGTCGAACCGATGGGGATAGACGCGGGCGCAGCCTCCCACCTCGGCGGGATACGTCTCCCCCTCCCACACCGTCAGGCCGGGCGCGGTGGCACCGGGGAGAGCGGGCGGCGTCAGGCGCGCCGGACGCGCTCGGAGGAGGTGGGCGACGACCGATTCGTTCTCCTCCGGCGCGAGCGTGCACGTCGAGTAGACGAGGACGCCCCCGGGCCGGAGAAGGTCGTACGCCCGGACGATCAGCCGTTTCTGGAGTCGAGCGAGTCGGGCGATCGTCCGCTCGGACGCGCCGGTCCGGAGCGACGGCTCCTTCCGGAGCGTCCCCTCGGCCGAGCAGGGCGCGTCGACGAGGATCCGGTCGAACCGAGCCCGCAACGGGAAGTCCTCCCCGCGGTAGGCGGTGATCGTCGCGTTGAGAACTCCGAGCCGGTTGACGTTGGCGAGCAGCCCCTGCTGGCGTCGGCCGCTCGGTTCGTTGAGAACGAGCGGCCCGTCGCCCGCCATCCGCGCGGCGACGTGCGTCGACTTCCCTCCCGGAGCCGCGCACAGATCGAGGACCGCCTCCCCCGGTTGCGGGTCGAGGGCGATCACCGGGAGGGTCTGAACGGCCTCCTGAACGTAGAGTAGTCCGAGCCAGTGTTCGATCGTGTTCCCCACCGGGCGATCGACCTCGAGCAGGGTCGGTTCCCACGGCAGCCGCGACGCCGAGATTCCCTGCCGGAGGAGCCGACCGCGCAGCGCCTCGGGCGAGATCCTGAGGGTGTTCGCGCGGGCGACCGTCGGGAGGGGGCGCCGGCAGGCGTCGACGAACCGATCCCACTCCGGGACGATCGATCGGTAGCGGGACAGGACGTCGACGTGCGATGGATCTCTAGCCGATCGCATGGAGGAACTCGTTGTGCAGCCGTCCGTTCGACGCCACGACGCCCGCCCGGGGATCCCGAACCGGCGCGCCGCGAAGATCGGTCGTCCGCCCGCCCGCCTCCTCGACGAGGAGACCGCCGGCCGCGACGTCCCACGCGTGGAGTGACAGGTACCAGACTGCGTCGAAACGGCCCGCGGCGACGTACGCGAGGTCGAGGGACGCCGAGCCGAGCGTCCGCAACACGCCGGCCCGGGAGAGGAGCGGCGGCAGCTGTTCGACCATCTCGGCTCTCCGGTCCGGATCGAACGACAGCCCGACGCCGAGGGCGGCGCCGTCGAGCCGGTCCTGCGCGCTCACGCCGATTCGCTCTCCGTTGACGTACGCGCCGCCGCCGCGGCGCGCGGTGAACGTCTCGTTCCGGATCGGGTCGTGCACACAGCCGAGGACCACTTCGTCTCCGTCCGCGAGGGCGATCGAGACGGCGAAGTGGGGGATCCCGGCGAGGAAGTTGTTCGTCCCGTCCAGCGGATCGATGATCCACCGTCGTCCCGACGTCCCTTCCGTCGGGGCCGATTCCTCGGTGGCGAGACCGTCGCCGGGGTGCTCGGCCGTGAGGACACGGACGATCGCGTCTTCCGCGCGGCGATCGCAGACCGTGACCGGATCGTTCGGATGCCCCTTCGGGCGAGCGCGCTTGTCCGGGGACGAGAAGCATCGAACGAGGACGTCTCCGGCGCGTCGGGCCGCCTCGACGGCGCTCCGAAGGGCTCGATCGGGGCCCGCGGGGGTCATCCTGTGTCGAGAAGAGGAAGCGGAGCCATCCGGGCTACCCGTCGCGCTGCCAGTAGACGCGGACCAGCTGGGCGTCGTCGGCGTGCTTGATCGAGAGCGAACCCTTGCACGCGCTCTCGATCGCCTTTCCGATGCGGAGCGCCAGATGGCTGTTCGTGGTGGCGATCTCCGTTGCGTCCTTGTTCTCTTCGATCCACATGATCCGTTGCAGGGGGCGGTGAGAGGCGGCTGCGGAGGCCTGATTCCTGGCGATGTTGAAGATCTCGTCGCGGTGCTTGTCGAGATACTCCCCGGACAGGAAGAGGAGCCCGGCCGGGAGCCGGTCGATCTCCCTCCGACAGGCCGGGCAGTGGCTGCTGTGGACGGGTTTCTCCGGTTCGGGGGAATCGCCGTTCTTCTGCCAGCGCCCGTTCCGATAGACGAGGCTGCACCGAGGACAGAGGGTCGGTTCGGGGAACTTCCGGTCCTCGTGATAGGGATTCGAGCTTCTTCCGCCGATACGTCCGCGCTTCTCGCCTTCTGTCATTCCCATCCCTCCGTTGCGTGGTCTTCGCGCGCGCTGCGACTAACGAAAAGGGGACAACGAACGTCGCGTTGCCCCGTGCCCGCCGGTCGCTCGTACCTCAGGCTGCTTTTTCGGCCAAGAGCTTCTCGAGGTAGGCAATCGCCTCACCGACGGTGGAAATCTGCTCGGCCTGTTCATCGGAGATCTCTATTCCGAATTCGTCTTCGAACTCCATGATCAGTTCGACCGTGTCGAGAGAATCGGCGCCCAAGTCCTCGACGAAGGAGGACTCGTCGGTGACCTCCTCCGGGTCGACCATCAGCTGGTCGCAGATGATCGTTTTGATCTTGTCCGATATGTCGCTCATGCTCGATGAACCTCCCTATTATTGCCTTGTTCAGGGATGCATTCCCCCGTTCACTCCGATCTCTTGACCAGTTATATAGGAAGCCCGATCCGAAAGCAAGAAGGCGACGACCTCCGCGACTTCCTCGACCGAACCGGCCCGCCCGAGCGGCACGCGATCCAGATAGGAAGCGCGGATCTCGTCGTGCAGGACGGCGGTCATCTCGGTGTCGATGAACCCCGGAGCGACCGAGTTGACGCGGATCCCGCGCCCCCCGACCTCCTTGGCGACGGAACGGCAGAGGGCGACGATCCCGGCCTTGGAGGCGGCGTAGTTGGCCTGCCCCGCGTTGCCGGTCTGGCCGACGAGGGAGGAGAGGGCAACGATCGAGCCGGACCGGCGCTTCACCATGTGCCGAAGGACGGCGCGGATGCAGTGGAACGTCCCGGTCAGGTTGACCTCGAGGACGCGCTCCCACTCCTCGACCGACATCCGCAGGGTCAGCTGATCGGCGGTGATCCCCGCGTTGCAGACGAGGTGATCGATCCGTCCGAACTCCTCGATCGCGGCTTGGAAGACGGACTGCACCCGCTCCGCGTCGGTGACGTCGGCGCGCCGGAAGTGGAATCCGGGAAGCCTCTCCTCGGTCGACGCCCCGAGCGCCTCGTCGCGCCCGATGCCGACGACGGTCGCCCCGCCGCGGCAGAGCCGCTCGGAGATCGAGCGCCCGATCCCGCGTGTCGCGCCGGTGACGATGCCCACGTGCTCGCTAAAGTCGCTCATCGATCGCCTCCTCGTAGGTCATGAAGCGGATCCGCGTCCCCATCCGGGCGCCGAGTTTCGTCAGGACGTCGCCGGCGCCGACTTCGACGGCCGTCGCTACACCGAGCTCCTCCAACCGGCGGATCGCGTCGAACCAGCGGACGCGGGCCGTGATCTGCCGACACAGGATCTCGCGCAGCGCCTCGGGGTCGCGTTCGACGGTCGCGGTGACGCTGGAGACGATTGGAACCTCCGGCGGGGCGAAGTCGAGCCGCCGGAGGTACGGCTCGAGCTCGTTCTGGGCCGGGGCCATCAGCGGAGAGTGAAACGGACCGGAGACCCGAAGCGGGATGCTCCGGCCGCCGACCTCCTCGGCCCGGCGGCTCAACGCCTCGACCGACGCCGGCTCGCCGGAGACGACGATCTGCGTCGGGCCGTTGTGGTTGGCGACGCAAACGCCGGGGCCGACCTCGTCGCACAGGGATTCGACCGCGTCGAGATCGAGCTTGAGGATCGCCGCCATCGCTCCGTCGATCCCGCGCATCGTCCGGCCGCGCTCGATCACCGCTCCGAGCCCGTCGAGCGGTCGCAGCACGCCGGAGCTGACCAGGGCGCCGTACTCGCCGAGGCTGTGGCCGGCGACGACGTCGGGGCGCCACCCGGCCGCGCGAAGGGCCTCCTCGCGGGCGATGCTGTCGATGAACAGGGCCGGTTGGGCGTTCTCCGTCCGACCGAGCGCGTCGGACTTCCCTTCGGAGATCCACTTCCGAAGGGGCAGGCCGCGCTCTTCCGCTAGGTCGAAGAGGGAGTCGGCCCGATCGGACGGCGCCGCCGCCTTGGGGATCCTCCCCTGCCCGGGGAACAGAAAGGCGACCGAACCGCTCATCTCAAACCGTCCTTCGGATCAGATTCGCACGACGACAGCACCGTAGGTCACCCCGGCGCCGAACGCGGTCATCACGACGACGTTCCCGCGACGGATCGTACCGTCGCGGAGCGCTTCGTCCAAGGCGATCGGGATCGACGCCGCGGAGGTGTTCGCGACGCGGTCGAGGTTGGTGATGACGCGCTCGGGCGCGACGTCGAGCCGGCGGATCAGGGCGTCGATGATCCGGACGTTCGCTTGGTGCGGGATGATCCAATCGACGTCGTCCATGTCGAGGCCGGCGGCGCGGAGGGCATCGAGCGTCGCTTTCTCCATCATCGGCGCGGCGTTGCGAAACACGCCGGAGCCCTCCATCTTCACGAAGTGCTCCCGTTCTGCGACCGACTCCGCGGTTGCGGGCGTCCGGGTTCCGCCGCCGGGCATGTGGAGGAGGAGCGACTTCTCGGCGTCGCCGTAGAGGGCCGCGCCGAGGACCCCCTCGTCGTCGTCCCCCGGCTCGAGGAGCGTCGCGGCGGCGCCGTCTCCGAACAACACGCAGGTCTGCCGGTCGGTCCAATCGGTGACCCGGGAGAGCGCCTCGGCGCCGATCAGAAGGACGCGCCGATAGAGCCGCGCCCGAATCAGGCCGTCGGCGACGGAGAGGCCGTAGATGAACCCGCTGCAGCCGGCCTTCAGGTCGAAGAACGGCGCATCGACGAGCCCGAGCCCCTCGGCGATGAACGGCGCCGAACCGGGACAGATCATGTCGGGGAAGTTCGTCGCGACGAGCAGAAGGTCGACGTCCTCGGGCCGGACGCCGGCGTCTTCGAGCGCACGAGCGCCGGCGCGGACGCTCATGTCGGACGGGACTTCCCGTTCGTCGAGAACGTGACGTGTGCGGATCCCCGTTCGCTGGACGATCCACGCCTCGGAGGTGTCGACGATCCGCTCGAGATCGGCGTTGGTCAGCCGCTTCTCCGGCAGGTGGCTGCCGGTCCCGGCGATCCTAGCCCCCATGCTCTCTCCAACCGGACATCCCCCGGGAGAGGCGTTCGATCAGCCCGACTTCGACCTCGCGGCGGGCGACCTCGATGGCGCTTCCGATGGCGACGGCGTCCGATCGGCCGTGGGCGATGACCACGACGCCGTCGACGCCGAGGAGAGGGGCACCACCGCGCTTCCGGTAGGAGAGCGCCCGCTTGACCCGGGAGAACGATCCGCTCATCAGGAGAGCACCGACCATCGCGAGCACCCGCCCTCGGATCGTCCGCTTCAGGAGGCTCGTGACCGCGGAGATGCCTCCCTCGACCGCCTTGAGGAAGACGTTCCCCACGAACCCGTCGCAGACGACGACGTCGACCGGCCGGTCGATCAGGAGGTGATGCGCCTCGACGTTCCCGGCGAACGCCAGGGGGCCCGCTTCGAGCTGGGCGAACGTGTCCGCGATCAGCCGGTTCCCCTTTCCGCGCTCGGCGCCGATGTTCAGCAGCCCGGTCGTCGGTTCGTCGATTCCGAGGACGTCGCGGGCGTACGACGCGCCCATCAAGGCGAAGTGGACGAGCTGGTCCGGCATGCAATCGCTGTTCGCCCCGACGTCGATGACCAGGATGTCCTCGCCGGTGAGCGTCGGCAGCGCCGCCAGGATCCCTGGACGGGGGATCTCCGGGATCCGGCCGACGATGAAGACGGAGCCGGCGACGACGGCTCCCGTGTTTCCGGGCGAGACGAACGCGTCGACGTCGCCCTTCTTGAGCGCGTTGAGGCCGAGGACCAACGACGAGTCCTTCTTCTCGCGGACCGCCTTGACCGGAGCGTCCTCCATCCGGATCGTCTGCGTGCTCGGGAGGACGTCGAACTGCGCTCCGGGCCTCTCGCCGACGTCGGAGAGCGCGCGTTCGATCTCCAACGGGTCGCCGGCGAAGACGACGTCGATCGACCTTCTTCGTCCGATGGCGACGCCGCCTTTGACCAGCTCGTGGCTCGGGTGATCTCCACCCATCACATCCAGAAGGATTCGCATCGACGCCTACTTCCACCCGAAGGAATGGTGCCGAGGGCGGGACTTGAACCCGCACGGACGTTTGAAGTCCACATGGCCCTCAACCATGCGCGTCTGCCAATTCCGCCACCTCGGCGACACACGCTATGGTAGCGAACGCCCCAAGAGGGGTCAACCGAAGCCCGATGGCGAACGAGCAACGGCGAAACGCCTGACGCCATGCGCGGAACTTGCCTTCTGTAGCAAATCGGCCTATGATGAAGTCTAATGCTAGAGTGAAACGCTCCATCCCAAAGGGCGGAGGTGAAGGGATGAATGGCAGGGCATTCGCCGGCTTCGGTTTTTGTGGATTCTTGGTTCTTGTTTTCGTCTTCGCCGCGGGCCTGGCGGCCGTCTCCGGGCCCGCGACGTACTTCGGCGTCACGTTCCCCTACGGGGATCTGGCGTTCGCCGATCGGGTGGTCGACTACTTGGCAGCGAGCTGCGTCCGGGACGCCTACGACGATCCCGAAGAGGCGCTCGGGCCGCCCGACGCATGCCCTGCCGCGGGCTGCGAGGGGTGCAACGGCTGCGACACGAACGCCGTGGCGCTCGGGTTCCGCCTCAGTGTCGTCGACAGCCGCGGCTATCTGATCGTCGAGTTCGTCGACAACGTCCTGATCGATGTCGCCGGAGCTGATCTGTTCGTCTACATCACGAACGGCAAGCCCTGCCGCGTGGAGATCAGCTCCGACGGGTTCCACTGGATCTTCGTCGGGGAGGCGGTCGGCTATCCCGGCGCGATCGACATCGGGCCTTACGTCGGTTCGGGGGACGAGTTCCGCTTCGTCCGGATGACCGACGTTCCGGCCGACGAGGATCATTCCGATTGTCCGGGTTCGAGCATCGACGCGATCGGCGCGATGGGACCGGTCGTCGAGGCGGCCGCGGGGGAGGCGTTCGGAAGCCTCGAGCTGCAGCCGATTGGGGATCTGGCGTTCGCCTTCCAGCAGACGGCGAGCACCTTCTACATCATCCTCGACTCCTCGTCGAGCATGGGCGAAGTCATCGACGGCGAGGTCAAGCTCGACATCGCGAAAAGCGTGATCGTCGACCTGCTGAACGACCTCCCGACCGGGGCCCTGGTCGGCGTGAGGACCTTCGGAGGGCATTGCTCGAGCAACCTCCTCTCGCCGATCGCCCCGCTCGAACAGGCGCCGCTCCGGGCCGAGATCCTCAAGCTGACGCCGAGGGGCGCCACGCCGATCGCCCTCGCGCTCCAGGAGGCGCAGGAGGATCTGGCGGCCGTATCGGGGGAGAAGCTGATCCTTCTCGTCAGCGACGGGATCGAGACCTGCAAAGGGGATCCGGTTGCCGCGGCGGAGGAGCTCATCGGCTCCGGCCTGAATCTGCGGATCCACGTTGTCGGGTTCGACATCGGCCGGAACGTGCCGGCGCGCGATCAGCTGGTCGCGATCGCGAGGTCGACCGGCGGGCTCTACTTCGACGCCGAAAACAGCGAGGAACTGCGACAGGTCCTGAGCATCGTGGCGCCGTTCAGTTACACGGTCTACGACGAGGAGGAGAACGTCGTCTTCGAGGGGCGCATCGGGCAGGACGGTCCCTCGCTTCCTGCGGGGACCTACACCGTGGTCATCAACGCGACGCCGCCGATCACCCTGACCGGCGTCGTGGTGCGGGATCAGTCGACCACGTTGATTACGGTCGAGCAGGCCAACGGCGGATTTCGCGCCGAGGTGGGAAACTAGAGGCCGGCTTCGGTTCTCGGCTCAGAGGAGCGCCCCGCCGTGCACGCCGAGGACGCTTCCTGTGATGTGAGCGGCCTCGTCGGACGCGAGGAACGAGACGGCGGCCGCGATCTCCTCCGGTCGTGCGATTCGACCGAGCGGCACCCTCGACGCCGCGTTCGACGGCAGGTTGGCCCCCGTGTCGACGAAGCCGGGTGAGACTGCGTTGACGCGGATCCCGTAGGGGCCCTCGGTCTTCGCCAGCGTCTTCGTCAGGAGGACGACCCCCGCCTTGGCGACGGCGTACGGAAGGGTGTTCGGGGCCGCGCGTGATCTTTCCGCGTGCATCGAAGCGACGTTGACGATCCCTCCGCGCCCTCGGGCTCGCATCCCCGGAAGGGCCTCTCGGCAGCAGAGGAAGCCGCTCGTCAGATTGGCCGCCAGGATCCGGTTCCACTCGTCGAGGGCGGTTTCGAGGAACGGCTTCAGCAGGAAGGCGCCGGCGTTGTTGACCAACAGATCGATCGGCCCGTTCGCCGTCGCCTCTCCGATCAGCCGCACGACGTCCCGCTCCTCCGTGACGTCGGCCCGGATCAGCTCCGCCTCGGGACAGACGGACCGGACGTCCTCGAGAGCGCCGAACGCCCGATCCTCGTCGTGCGCGTAATTGAGGATCGGGACGTAGCCGTCGCGGGCGAGCCGCTCGGCGATGGCGCGGCCGATGTTTCGCGTGCTGCCGGTGATCAGGGCGCGCCGGGGGGCGGGCATCTTAGGAGGCGTGGCATTGGATCTGGTCGATGACGACGGACAGGTCGTCCTGCACGTGATGGAGGCTCTCCCGGAGCCTGCCCGGATCGACGCGCGCCAGCGGCACGAGGGGATCCTCGGCGAGCCGAGCCAAGTACGCGTCGATATCGGTGATGACGGTCGACAGGCAGGACAAGCCGGTCTCGTTGTCCGCTCCCTCGAAATGCTCGATGCTCTGGTGGAGCTGCCCGATTGCATCTCCGATGAGGGTCAGAAGGTCGACGGTGCCGCTCGGTTCGTTCACTCTGCTCTCCCTCTTTCGGTGCGATTATGCCTCATCCCGGAGCGTCCTAGTTGTCGGGGCCTCGTTCGAGGCTGTCTTTCATCTCGTCGAGGATTTTGTCCTTCAACCGGGAGACCTGGCGTTGGGACATCCCGAGCTCCTTGCCGACTTCCGATTGGCTCTTCCCCTCGAAGAAGAGCCCCTCGATCACCGATCGCTGGATCTCCGTCAGCTGATCGATCGCGACGAGGATCCTCATCCGGACGTCGAACGGGAGATCCTCCGAGCCCGTCATCAGATGCTCGACCGTTGGAGGCGCCGGGTTCGGATCGCTCCTCCGCCGCTGCTGATCGATCGAGACGTACGTCATCGTCTCCCGTCCCCGCAGCAGGGTGGCCAGCTGCTCTTCGGTCAGGTTGAGGCGCGACGCCAGCTCGGCCATGGTCGGGGGACGGCCCTCCTGCTGAAAGAACGCCTCCTCGGCCTCCTTGACGCGGCGGTTCATCGTCTGGACCCATTGGGGGATCCTGATGGTGGAGTGTTTGTCGCGGATGTAGTGGCGGATCTCGCCTTGGATCAGATAACTCGCGTAGGTGCTGAACCGGGTGTTGCGCGCCAGATCGAAGTTGGCCACCGCGTTGAGGAGTCCGATGTAGCCGGCCTGGATCAGATCGTCGAGCGGTTCACCGGAGCTGAGGAACTTCACGGCGACCGATTTCACCAACCCGACGTTGCGGCGGACGATCTCCTCCCGCAGTTCCGCCGAGTCGGAGAGGCTCCCCGCCTGTTGGAGAAGCCCGATCAGCTCCTCGTTCGACAGTGCCGCGAAGGGCGTTCCACCTGCTTCCTGCATCTCGTCCCTCACCCCCGCCTGTGGATGGGCGGTCGACTCCTCGGTGCGAGTCTACGTGTCGCGACGCCGGGTCCGGATGATCTGCGACCGCGAATTCTAGGACGTCTGCCACCACAACAGGAGGGCAAACAACACGGCGAAAAGGGTCAGCCGAAGGAGGCTGGAGCGAAAGGCGAGCGACGGGGCACGGGCGAGCGGAGACGGGCAGCCGCGGATGGTGCACTCACCGATCGCGTTTCGGAGTTCGAACTCCTGCGCGCGGCCGGCGCCGAGGACGACCTCGTCCCCGACGAAGACGACGGGCACCGCCGAGACCTCCACCTCGTAGGCCGTCGCCAGCTCCATCAACAGATCGAGCGCCTCCGGGTCGGTGACGTCGTACCGGACGATCGCCGACTCCGGCAGCTCGGAGGTGAGCCCCTCGAGGACCTCTTCGATCTGGGCGCAGCCGGGGCACCCCTCCTCAAAGAAGACGACGATCCAGGGCTCCTCGTCGGCCGCGACCGCCGGAAGCGCCGACAAAACGGTCAGTGCGACGACCGCGAGAAGCGCGTATCGGTGTCTCATGCTCACATCCACCCCGCGAAGACGGCGACGAGCATTCCCGCGCCGAGGAGGAACATGATAACCCCTGAGACCAGATGGAGCTTGCCGAGCCGCGCGGAGCGCCACCGCTCCGCCCGCGCCGTCGTGGTGAATCCGAAGTGAACGGCGAGCGTGATCGCGACCAGCGGGAGGACGAAGATCAGGTTGTACAGCAGGAGATACAGGATCCCCTCGGTGCGCGTCGTCGTCTTGCTCAGGAGGGCGAGGATGGCGATGTACGGCCCCGAGGAGCAGGGCAGCAGAAACAACGAGTCGAGGACGCCGACGAAGAACGCCCCGGGGACGCTGACCACCGACGCGGTCAGCCGCTTGACGGTCGGTCGCCAGCGCTGGGGAACCTCGATCGTGAACCACTTCCCGTAGGCGAAGTAATCCTTCATGTTCCACAGCCCGAGAAGGATCGCGAGGCACGACACCGCGAGGATGAATGGGCGTTGGATTCCGGCCGCCTGAATCGCGGAGAAGATGCCGATGCCCATCAGGAAGTACGAAACGTAGATCGCGAGGGTGAACGCGAAGCCGGCCTTCAACACGAGCGACTTGTGCCCCTTCCGTTCCACGACGAGGAGCGTCCCGAGGAGGAGGACGAGGACGGCGAACGTGCATGGGTTCACCGAATCGGCCGCCGCGGCGACGATCACCGCCGGGATCGTCAGCGTCTCGGCGAGGCCGCCCGTCGATGCCCCGTCGATCCGGGCGAGCGGCGACGGAGCGCCCGATTCGACGGCGAGCCCGATCGCCCGTTCGAGCGCGATGTTCTCGGAGCGACCGGACGGTGCGAACGGCGCCTCCTCCAGTCCGTAGAAGACGCCGCCGACGACGGCGACGTCGCCGACGAAGAGGATCGGGACGGCCCCTTCCTCGACGCCGTACGCCGCGAGGAGCTTCTGGAGGAGGTCGAGCGACTCTGCGTCGTGGATCTCGTGGTGGAGGATCTCCAGGTCCGGGTACCCGGGGCGAATCGACTCGATGAACGCCTCGGTTCGCTCGCAGTGGGAGCAGCCGTTCTCGTGGAAGAAGACGAGCGTCGTCGGCTCGGCGGCCGCTGCGAAGGCAGTCGCCGCGAGCAGAAAGAAGCACGCAAAGAAGGGCTTGACTCTCAACCGGAGCTCCGTTTCGCGGGTCGTCGGGTCACCGAGGTCACTCCGGGTCGGGCACGACGAACCGATCCGCAAACTGGCGGATCCACTCGTCCAGACCGCCGAGGAGGCTCCGCGCTTGGCTGAAGCCCGCGTTGAGCATCATCTGGGCGACCGCGTCGCTCTGCTCGCTGGCCTGATCGTAGACGATGGTCAAGACGCCCTTCGGCAGGTCGTCGAGCCGCAGCGAGATCTCGGTGTACGGAACGTTGATCGCGCCGAACAGATGGGAATCGCGGTACGCGCCCGGCTCCCGGAGATCGATCAGGAGGTAGACGAGGTACCGCAGCTCCGCGGCGTCCGTGCACCGCCGGTCCTCCTCCGGGCAGGCGAGCCGGCTCCGCCCTTCCCTTCCGGGCGCCTCGAACGGGTCGGCGGCGATCTCGAGGAAGAACGTCCCGTACCAGCGCGTCCACTCGTCCATCCCTCCGAGGGCGTAGTAAATGGTCGTGTACCCGAGGTCGGCGAGGTCGGCCGCCGCCTCCGGGCTCGCCGCTCCGTCCTGATCGATGAGGACGATGAGGGCGTCCGGCGGGAGGAGGTCGAGCGACTCGGCCAGCACCGCGAGCGGGACGTTGACCGCGCCGATCAAGTGCGCCTCCTCGTAGGCCGTCGGATCGCGCAGGTCGACGAGAAGGGTGAACAGGTAGTTCATGTCGCTGATGGAGACGTGATACGGTTGCGCGCGGATCACGTCGCCGGTGATGCGGAGGGTGAACCTCGGGCGATCCGACGACGACGAGTCGGCGTACTCGGGGTCGTTGCAGTAGACGTAGATCGACTTGCTGATCTTGCGGCCGCCGAATCCGGCCGTGTCGAGGAGGGCCTCGAGCTCGACCGATTCCCCGGGCGCGAGACGGTCGGTCGCCAGCTGGGTCGTCGTGCAGCCGCACGACGCCGAGACCCGGGCGATCTCCAGGATCTCGCTACCGGTGTTCTGGAGGGTGAATGCGTGCGTAACGGCGAACCCCTCCAACACCGAGCCGAAATCGTAGATCGGCTCCTCGGCGTGGATCTTCGGCGATCCGTACGCCGCTCCGGCGATCGCGAGACAGAAAACGATGATTGCAGGTAGAGCCTTCTTCATCACGGGTCCTCCCTCCGGTCGTCTTCGGGATATTGTACCGACAACTCCGCTTTCCTTCCTCCGCGCCGCGTTTCCTGTCGGACCATCTACCCGGACCGGCCGAGACGGTTGCATCTCGGGACGGGATCGCGAGCGCGGGATAGCGCATCGAACGATCCTTTGCGCGCGACAAAGGCGGCCCGTATCATCCCGCCCGAAGGAGTGACCTCATGCACGACGTCCGACTGAGTGGAGAAGACGTGCTCCGGAGGCAGCTTGAGCTGGCCGACGCGAACTACCACCGGCTGAAGGCGAAGGGGGTTCAGGCGATCAGCGTTCTCGGGGCGATCGGGAGCGGGAAGACGACCCTGATCGAGCGGCTGATCGACCGGCTCTCGGCCTCTGGGAAGACGGTCGGAACGATCGCCGCGGACTCCGCCGGGGACGACGATCATCGCCGGTTCGTCGCGCGAGGAGCACGATCGGTCAACTGGAACACCCAGGACGACTGCCATCTCGATGCGCACACGGTCGGTCACGCGATGGACCGGCTCCCGCTGGACGAGCTCGACTTCTTGTTCATCGAGAACGTCGGGAACCTGATCTGCCCGGCCGATTTTCCGCTCGGCGTCGACCGCGAGATCGTCGTCATCTCGGTGACGGAGGGGGACGACATGGTCCGCAAGCACCCGAAGATCTTCGCGCAGACCGACCTGATGGTCGTCAACAAGATCGACCTCGCCGACGCGGTCGGCGTCGATCCGCAGCGGATCGTCTCGGACTACGCGCGGGTCAACCCGCACGGCGCGATCGCGCTGACCGACGCGCGCCACGAGCGCGGAATCGCCGACGTGATCGGAGCGCTGGGGATCGAATGCACGAGTACTCCGTCGTCAGTGAGCTGATCTCGGCCCTCCTCCCGAAGCTGGAGGAGCACGTCGGCCGAATCGGCGCTGTTATCCTGGTGAAGGGGGAACTGCGGATCCTCTCCGACACCGCACTGGAAAACGCGTTCGAGCTGCTCGCCCAAGGGACCCGGCTCGAGGGCGCGGAGCTCGTCATCGAGCCGGTCGAGGTCCGGGTGCGCTGTCGCGCGTGCGGCTACGAAGGGGCGGCCGACCACGTCCGCGAGGAGTCGTTCCACTTCGCGATCCCGATCCTCAGCTGCCCCGCCTGCGGCGCCGAGGTCGACGTCGAGACGGGCCGCGAGCTGTACGTCGACCGCGTGACGATCCAATCGGAGGCACCGGCGGAAGCCCCATGAGCCCGCGTCGGAAGCGGCTTCTCGTTCAGGGCGTCGTCCAGGGCGTCGGATTCCGGCCGTTCGTCTACCGTGCCGCGACGGCGAACCGGCTCGCCGGGTCGGTGAGGAACCGGGGCGACGCGGGGGTCGAGATCCTCGTCGAGGGCGAACCCGCCGCGATCGACGCCTTCCTCCGCGAGCTCGGGCGTGACCTTCCCCCGCTGGCGCGGATCGCCTCGATCGATGCCGAGGAGCTCGACCCGATCGGCGAGACCGAGTTCGTCATCCTGCCTTCGACCGAGGAGGGGGAGCGAAGCGGGATCCTCCCCCCCGACGTGGCGATCTGCGACGCGTGCGTGGCGGAGGTGCTCGGGGCGTCCCGGTTCACCGGCTACTGGGCGACCAGCTGCACCGACTGCGGCCCGCGGTTCACGGTGATCGAGTCGCTCCCGTACGACCGGCCGAGGACCTCGATGCGGGACTTCCCGATGTGCGGTGCGTGCCGCGATGAGTACGTGAATCCGCTCGATCGCCGCTACCACGCGCAGACGACCGCCTGCGCGGCGTGCGGGCCGCGGCTGACGTTCGACGGAAGGTCCGAATCGGCGCTCGACCGGGCGATTGGCGCCCTTCGCGCGGGAGAGATCGTGGCGATCAAGGGGATCGGGGGGACGCACCTCGCCTGCGACGCGACGAACGAGGACGCGGTGGCCGGGCTGCGCGCCCGGGTCGGGCGGCCGTTCCAGCCGTACGCGCTGATGGCGACGGAGGAGATGCTCCCCTCGTTTGCCGATCCGGACGACGCGGAATGGGCGCAGCTTCGGGGCCCCGAGCGGCCGATCGTCGTTCTCCCCGAGCGGCCCGGGGTCCTGGCCGAGTCGGTCGCTCCCGGGCTGCACACCGTCGGCGTCATGCTCCCCTACACCGGCCTCCATCACCTGCTCTTCGCGGGGATCGACGCGCCGCTCGTGATGACGAGCGCCAACCTGCCCGGGCGCCCGATGCTGATCACGAACGACGAGATCGAGCGGCGGCTGGACGGGGTCGCCGATCATTCGCTGCTGCACGATCGCCGGATCGTCGCCCGCTGCGACGACTCGATCCGAAGGAAGGTCGCCGGTCGCTTCGTCTTCCTTCGGCGATCCCGCGGCTGGGTGCCGCGGCCGATCGAGGCGGAGCTAGGCCGTGAACCGATCCTCGCCCTCGGCCCGGAGACCGACCTGACGTTCACGATCTACGCCGACGGCGCGGCGACTTTGTCGCAGCACATCGGCTCGGTCGACGACCTGGAGACGATCGGCTTCCTCCGCGAGGCGATCGATCATCTCGTTCGGATCACCCGGGCGCCGGCGCCGCGGATCGTCGCGTGCGATCTTCATCCCCGCTTCGCGACGACGCGTCTCGCCGGCGAGCTTGCCGCGGAGCACGGGGCCCGCGTCGTGCGCGTCCAGCACCACGCCGCGCACGTGCTCTCGGTCATGGAGGAGCACGGGCTCGACGAGGCGGTCGGGATCGTGTTGGACGGGTACGGGTACGGGGGGGGCGGCGAGGCGTGGGGCGGCGAGCTGTTCGTCTGCCTGGACCGGTCGATCGAGCGGGTCGGCTTCCTCCGGCCGGTCCGTCTTCCGGGCGGCGATCTGGCGGCGCGCTTCCCGCTCCGGATGGCGGCGTCGTTCCTTCACGCGGCCGGCCGTAGCGAAGACGGGATCGCGTCGGCGCTGGTGGCGCGCGGCCTGGAGGAAGACGCCGCCGAGCTGCTCGTCGCGCAGATCGAGCGCAGCGTCAACGCCCCGTGGACGACGAGCGCCGGTCGCTTCCTCGACGCGGTCTCCGCCTGGCTCGGCGTCTGCCGGGAACGGACCTACGAGGGGGAACCGGCGATGCGTCTCGAGGCCGCCGCCGCTCGTGGGATCGCGACGCCGATCGACGTTGGCCTGTCGCAGCGGGGATCGACCCGCGTTCTCGACACGGTCGACCTGTTCGGACGGCTCGTCGAGATGGCGGAGACGGAGGCGGTCAAGGACGTCGCGGCGACGGCGCAGGCGGCCCTAGCGCGCGGCGCGGCGCGGCTCGCGTCGACGATCGCGGAGGAGCGGGGCGTCGCGGACGTCTGCTTCAGCGGCGGCGTCGCGTACAACGACGCGATCGCGTCGACGATCCGCGATACTGTGCAGGACGCCGGTCTACGCTATCGGACCAACGAAGGTGTCCCGTGCGGCGACGGCGGGGTCTCGTTCGGTCAGGCGGTCTACGCGGGGCGCGGCGTCGAGATCCTAGAAGCAGACCGGCCCGATGCAGCAGCCACCGATCGCCGCCAGTAGGCTCCCGAGTAGCCCGAGAGAAAGAACCCATCGAATCATGTGGGGGATTGTACGCCCGGTCGCCGGGAACACAAGGACACCGGTCGGTCCCCGGGGCCGCGTAGGACGTGAGGGACGGCCGGTCGGCCGTCCCTCGGGCAAGCGGCTCGTTTCGAGGTAAGGAGGTGTGGGATTCGTCCTCGGACCTACCCGCGCCGCGGCGATCGGTTTCGTGCCCGCGCACGGCGCATGCGCCGTGCGCGCTGACTACGGCGCGGCGGCCGGATTCAGCAGCCACGCGGCGATTCGGGCCTCCCAGCGGGCCTGTCCGGCCGGGTCGTTTCCGTGTCCGGATTCCGCGTCGTACCGCGCCTGGACCGCCCGCAGCTGCTCGAGGATCTCGTTCGCCTGCCGATGGAGGGCCGCGTCCAGCCCGTCGATCGCGCCCTGCTTCGAAGCGCTCTGCGCCCGGAGCCAGGGGAGGAGGTTCTCCAGCTTCCGGCGATAGACCTCGTTCAAATCGAAGTGCGCTTGCTCGTGCCGGAGGATCCGGCCGTCCCCCTTCCCGGGGACGACCCACGACAGCGACGGCTCCATCGTGTTGGTCACCGCCACGTTCGTCACGTGCCCGGTCCAACCGCTCCCGTTCGAGGTGACGGAGTAGCTGGCGTGCCAGTGGATCGTCATGTGGATCGCCGCGGCTTCGCTCCGATGAACGGCGTCGGCCGGTGGCGCGCATCGGAAGTGATCCCACGTGAGCGGCGTCGCCGCGTCCCACGGCACGCTCGGCGCCGATCCGTCGGACGCGGCTGCGAACGCGGCGAGCCCAAGGAGGCAGGCGAGAAGGGGCGCCGCCACAACGCGAATCGAAGGCCTCCATGCGACGTGCTTCATGCGTGCCCCTTTTGGGTTGATCTTACCAGGGACGAACGAAGTCTACCAGCCGCCGCCTCCACCGCCTCCGAAGCCGCCGCCGGAGAAGCCGCCGCCGAACGAGCTCCTTCCGCTCCAGGCGGACCGACCGCTCCGTGCCGAACTTAAGCGGTGAAGGGTAGTCTACCGCGGGAGAGAGTCCTGGGTTGGTCGGCTGTGCAGACTTGCATTCAGTACCTTCCCCTGTGTCTACGAAGATGTCCCCCGTGGGCCATGTCAGATGAGGGATAATACAGGGGCACAGTATTGATAAATGGTGGCATAAGGAGTTAAAGTAATGCACATCGAGAAAAGGAGGGACGGATGAAAATCATACTAGTGACAGTTCTAGTATTGGCAATCCTGGGTGGCGCTTCAGCGGCAGCGTTCGCCCACAATATCACGGACATTTGCGACCAAGTGATCGGTGCACTCTATACATTGCAGGGTGGCCGGCAAGGTGCACGGAAACCACCGCCACGTGCGTGGCCGAATTCCGAATTTGGAAAGGGCTATTCCGGCGGAGGATGCGGTGGGGGCGGCGGTGGGGGTTGGTAGCGCGGTGACTCAAATCACTGGAATCTAGCCCAGCGACACGATGTCTAGCCGTATCCTCTCGAGTCCGCCCGCAGCGACGGGAACGGGTTGTGCCTAGCCAAAACCAAAACCGTGCTAGTCTGGCCTAGTTGGGATTGCTGCATTGCCGTTGATTGGCGCATCAGAACCGGACCGGCGGCGCTTCCCGCTGCTCCTCTCCGGGGAGGGCGTAGAACTCCCGCTCCCGGAAGCCGAACAGGCCGGCGATGACGTTGCGCGGGAAGACCTGGATCGTCGTGTTGAAATCGCGGACGACCGCGTTGTAGTAACGGCGGGATCGCTGGATCGCGTCCTCCACCTGCTCGAGCGTCCCCTGCAGCTCGAGGAAGTTCTGATTCGCCTTCAGCTCGGGATACGCCTCGACGATCGCGAACAGCGACTTGAGCGCCCCCTTGAGGCCCTCTTCCGCCTCCGCCTGCTCGCGCGGGCTGGAGGCGTCGATCGCCCTCGAACGGGCGAGCGTCACTTGCTCGAACACCTCCGACTCGTGGGCGGCGTATCCCTTGACCGTCTCGACGAGGTTCGGGATCAGATCCCAGCGACGCTTCAGCTGCGTGTCGATGTCCCGCCACGCCTCTTCCGACCGGACGCGGAGCCGGACGAGGCGGTTGTACGTGAGCCCTCCCCAGAGGAGGGCGATCCCTCCGATGATGATGACGTAACCGATCGCGCTCATGCTCCCTCCTTACCCCGGCGTCTCGCGATTCTAGCGGGGCGGCCGGGGATCGGCCAGCGTGTCGAGGGCGTGCGTCCGGCGAGCGAATTCGCCGAATTCCCGTTGCGACGAGCGGATCGGCGTGATATCCTCCCGGCGCTTCGACAGCGATTCTCAGCGATTCAGGAGGGGCGCGATGTACAAGAGGCTGTTCACCCCCGGGCCGACGCAGGTCCGGCCGGAGATCCTCAAGGAGCTGGCGACGCCGCAGATCCATCATCGGTCGCCGGAGTTCTCGGAGCTGTACGCGGCGATCCAGCCGAAGCTCCAGAAGGTCCTGTACACGGGGAATCCGGTTCTGTTGTTCACTTCGTCGTCGACCGGCGCGATGGAATCGGCGGTGACGAACCTCGTCGCCGAGCGGTGTCTGAACCTCGTGAACGGGGCCTTCTCGAAGCGGTGGCACGAGATCACCGTCGGCAACGGCGTCCCGTGCGACGCGTTCGAGGTGCCGTGGGACGTGGCGGTGAAGCCGGAGGCGGTCGAAGAGCGGCTCGCGTCCGGTCGGTACGACGCCGTCACGCTCGTGTTCAACGAGACGTCGACCGGTCTGCTCAACCCGCTTCGGGAGATCGCCGAAGTCGTCAGCCGCTATCCGGACGTGCTGCTCCTCGTCGACGCGGTCTCCGGGATGGCCGGCGTGAAGATCGAGACCGACGCGTGGAAGATCGACTTCGCCCTCGCGGGGGTGCAGAAGGCGTTCGCGCTCCCGGCGGGGCTCGCCGTTGCGGCGGTGAGCGAGCGGGCGCTCGAGCGGGCGAAGGCGGTTCCGCCGCGGAGCTACTACTTCAGCCTCCCGCGGATGTACAAGTCGCATCTGAAGAACCAGACGCCTTCGACCCCGGCGATCCCGCACCTTTACGCGCTGAACGCGCAGCTCGACGACATGCTCGCCGAGGGGATCGAGGCCCGCTTCGCCCGCCACGCCAGGATGGCGGGGATCGTCCAGAAGTGGGCGAAGGAGCACTTCGACGTCTTCCCGGAGGCGGGCTACTGGTCGCCGACGTTGACGTGCGTCCGCAACACGAGGGAGATCGACGTCGCCGGGATGATCGACAGGCTGGCCGACGAGTACAACCTGCGGATCGCGAACGGCTACGGGGACATCAAGGGGAAGACGTTCCGGATCGCCCACATGGGCGACACGCAGGTCGACGAAATCGAGGGGCTGCTGAGGGCGATCGAATCGATCCTCGGCCTGTAGGGGGTGCGATGATGGCGTTCAAGGTGCTGGCGTCGGATCCGCTCGCCGCCGAGGCGGTGGCGGCGATGCGAGACGCGGGGCTCGAGGTCGACGAGAAGACGGAGCTCTCCCCCGAGGCGCTGAAGGCGGAGATCGGCGCGTACGACGCGATCGTCGTCCGCAGCGCGACGAAGCTGCGGGCCGAGATCCTCGACGCGGCGGAGAACCTGAAGCTGATCGTCCGCGCCGGCGTCGGGCTCGACAACGTCGACGTCGACTACGCGAAGGGAAAGGGGATCGAGGTCCGGAACACCCCGGCGGCGTCCTCGAACTCGGTCGCCGAGCTCGCCCTCGGCCACGTCCTTTCGCTCGCACGGCACATCGGGCGCGCGACGGCGTCGATGAAGGCGGGCAAGTGGGAGAAGAAGCAGCTGAAGGGGATCGAGATCGAAGGCAAGACGCTCGGCATCGTCGGGATCGGCCGAATCGGACAGATACTTGCGAAGAAGGCGCATGCGCTTGGGATGCTGATCGTTTGCCACGATGCATACCTCGCGGAGAGTCCACTGCCCGAGATCGCGAAGATGGTTCCTTTTGACGTCCTGATCGGTACAAGTGACTTCATCTCGCTGCACGTCCCGTTCGATCCGTCGGTCGGCCCGATCCTCGGCGAGGCGGAGTTCGCGAAGATGAAGGACGGGGTCCGGATCGTGAACTGCGCCCGCGGGGGCGTCGTCGACGAGGCGTCGCTCGTCGCGGCGGTCGAAGGCGGGAAGGTCGCCGGCGTCGCGCTCGACGTGTTCGAGACCGAGCCGCCGCCGGCGGATCATCCGATCCTCGCCCTCGCCGCGATCTCGCTCACCCCGCACGTCGGGGCGTCGACCGTCGAAGCGCAGTCGCGGGTCGGCCGGGAGGCGGCGCAGATCGTCGTCGACTTCGCGAAGGCGCGCGGCTAGGGGGCGAGGCGTCCGATGGCGACCGTCATCCCGTTCCGAGGCTACCGCTTCGATCCCGAGA
>Ga0315544_1000771_pt1 | contig 27519 bp, 25 predicted proteins | sample SalMarSW160130MG_2_FD_202543 | JGI IMG/M metagenome (GOLD analysis project Ga0315544, IMG submission 202543) | Salt marsh sediment microbial communities from the Plum Island Ecosystem LTER, Massachusetts, United States - Salt Marsh Sediment SW1601-130 ... | reverse complement strand
TCTGAATTTTGGGGAATGTCTCTTTGGCATTTCTCCTCCTTTCTTCTGTATCTTTTAACTTACAGAATCCCTGAGGATATTCAAGTCCCACATTACCCACTGGTACAACTTTTTGGGTCAAGTTCCTAACAAGATCAACAGGATTTTTTGTTTAATGTTTTTCCTATTTAACTATTTTTAAATTTGACTATTTAACTAAGATTTTTCGGATCTTACTTCAGCAATACAGCTTTTTCGCCCGGAAGTTTTTCCTCGTTAACATAAATTTGATAGAAATACTTACCTGCCGGCATAGGTTGCCCGTTGTCGCCTTTTCCATCCCAGGGTATTATATGAGATCCTTTCCCCAAAATTCCATTTGAGAGAACTTTGATTACTCTTCCGAGTTCATCGAATATTTTTATTTCCACATTTCCGGCTTCCGGTAAGTTGAGAGTTATTGCATTGGATTTGACAAAAGGATTCGGGGAAAGCCTGGGTCTGTAACTATTTATTTCCCGCATTCTCATTCCTGCTCCTCCCTCGGACGCATAGGCGCAATCCCCTGTTACAATACCCCCTATGGTATCCTGGTATGTCGGATAAGAATAAGAATTCGTTGATTGTAATAATCCTACTGCTTTTACCCTGAAACTTCCGTGGATTCCGGAGGCACTAGAGCTTACGGACCAATAGCACGCGTAAGATGATTGAGTTCTATCTATAAGATAAAGCGTATCTACCGGATTGTTGATGGATAACGGAAGCGAACATGAATCAACCTGTAAAACAGCAATAGGATCGTCAACGACTGGAAACTCCTGTCCGAAAGCCGGCCCGTTTGGCTGAACATATTCTACTGTCGGAGCGGAATATCTTACTGAAGCCGCAACATCAAATAAGGAATCTTTTATTACGGTATCAGATACATTTATTTTTACTTCCCAGGGTGAAGCGAAGATGTAGCTTCCAGAGCCCCAGTATTTTTGTAATGAGTCTATATGATAACTGACTGTAGGACCATACCAGGGATCGTGGAAATAAAGTCTATTGGCTCCCAGATCGTAACCAACAAGTAGAATTGAATGCCCGATTACAGTTTCCTCAATCGGTGGAGCAGTAGAGTCCGCTCCATCCGGTGGTCCTAAATACCAGGGGAAATATCCGTTGAAGATGACAGGATATCCTTCGTTTAATACTTCCATCCATCCTACCATGCCGTTTGTGCCTGGCAGGAGAAATTCTTTTCCGTTCGTACTATCAATTGCCGAATAACCAATTTTTCTCCAGCTGTACCCGCCGACAACAGATCCGTCTGCAGAATTGCTTATCATACTGAAATGTGCTGCTCTTCGCGCGTCTCTTGCAGCGGTTCCGGCGTGACCGCCAACGATGCCGGCGATGTCATCTGTATTGGAAACGCAAGCGATTTGTGGTCCAGGCAAGGGAGTTGTGTTGTTGCCCATATGGTCGTAATAATCGAAAAGCATATGAAGGCAGGCTACAGTACACCAATTATTGGGTGCGGGTGGATATCCGGGATCCGGTTGCAGAAGGGGATTTTCTGGATTTCCCTGGCAGTGATAGGGGACAGGTAACAACATTTTTTGTGCGGGTAGAACAAGGCTAAACAATAATAAAAAAATAACGAAAAACAGCTTTTTCATTAGACACCTCCTTAATTATTATTGTATGAATGTATCAGTTATTGTCAATAAGTAAAATCGCAAATTTTTTTCTTGACAAAAGGCATAAAAATCAGTAGTATAGTTTAAGATTGTACTTTAAAGATTTTATTGGGAATATTTAAATTTAAATAAGGAGGGATTATGAAGGGTAGAAAAGTTTTTTTAGCTTGTTTAGTGATATTAGTTTTTAATCTCCCGGTTTTAGCTCAGTTTTCACTGCGAATTCATCCGCCACCGCCAAATCAATTGAAGATAGAAGATCTTTGGTGGGTTGATGTGACAAACAATTCAGGAGAGCCGCTTATGGTTTATCTGCGGGGTAGGATTGAGAAAGGACCAGATATTATATTCAGAGCCAACACCAATGAGTTCGAGTCGCCTCCGGGTAGATTGCGAGTAAAATCAAGAGATATAAGAGAATTGAGAGATGAGTTTTATAGAGAGGAAGATAAATCTTTTATCCTCAGAACGGGAACTGTTCCCGCGGGAAATTATACGGCTTGTTTGTATCTTATAGATGCCGCTTCAGGTCGTGAACTTACACAACAATGTATAAATATACTTGTTAGACCGGCCAGCCCTCCAAGATTGATTTCTCCTAAAGCAGGTAAAGGTTTGAAAATTAAAAGACCGACTTTCACCTGGACCAAACCTGCTCCCGTGCCTGCGCAAGAAAGGGTACTTTATAAATTCAAAGTCGTTGAGATTTATAAAGGACAGTCAAAAGAAGAAGCGATGAGATCAAATCCCGCCTGGTATAAAGAGGATAGAATCAACAAAACAAGTTTTCTGTATCCGCTTAGGGCAAGAGAGCTTGATTCTGAAAAACGTTATGCCTGGCAGGTACAGGCTTTTTATCAAGATGGGTTGCCTCTTGGCACGAATAAAGGTATGAGTGAAATATGGGAAGTCAATCCTGATATATTGAAAGAAATAAAACCTTTGGTTCCTACTTATTTGAAGATGGGTGAATTTGTAATAAAAAATATAACTTACACTTCATCTTCACTTGATTCCCTTTCGGGAAGCGGAGAATCTTTCTTCTTGCAGAAGTCTGGCGGTCCGATTTTTATTTATGTGAAAATTAAATTTGATGTTGATTTTGAAGGTTTAAACGCGGCTTGGGCAACCGGGGACACAGCGAATATTCTTTCCGGGGAAATCGAGGAAAGTTTTTCTTCTCCCGTAGAAGTTGGAGTTGAAGGTTATTTGGTTTCAGTGCATGATATACACATGTGGCCCGATTCGGCGAATGGTAAAGTCGGGGTTAAGGTAAGCTGCCTTTATGATACGACCGGTTGCGAACCGGTTGAACTCGGACCTTTTGTTGAAAAGCTTTCACCTCTTTTGGATATCCATGAAGAACTCGGTATCGCGGAAAGGGGTCCTTACCGGTTGGGAGAAACCGGAATAATTATCAAATCCAAGAGAGAAATAACAATAGATCTCAGCAGAACGATTACACCAAGTAAAGTAGGAATAGAGATGAAGAGAGGAGAAACTGTCGAGCAGCCCGGTATGGATACCTGTAACACAGGTTACCTTTACGGTAAATATACTTTTGATGATGGTGTTTTTGCGCCCGGCGGTTTTAACGCCACTTTTGAACTTGCCGAATCCTGGAATTTTTATTCTTTAATTCCAATGGGATTCAAAGTCATTTTGACGGAGGGCGAGCTTGAGATTGAGAAGTGTAAAGTTAAAAAAGGAAAGTTCGTCAACGGGGGTATAGTTCTTCCCTCGGATAGTAATGGAGTTGTTGACGCTGTAGGGAAACCAATTGTAGCAAAATACGATTCACTTCTTGTCGATACACTTTTAAACCTATCGGCTAAAGTTTCTGTAGTTCAACAAATGAAATGGGGCGGTTTTGGATTGATTACCAGCAATACTTATTTCAAACTTCCTTCGAATCCATATGCCTACCATACGGTTGTACAGAGTGATACTTTTGAAGTAGTAGAAACGGATACTCTGATAGGTTTAATAGTTCCCTACCTCAACAGAAATACAGATGTATTGACAGTCTATTCGGGTGATGTAAGCAGTTCTTTAAAGTTTGAAAAGATGGGTGGTTTCGATAATAAAAAAAGGAAAGGTGGTTGGTTCAACCTGGAAATGCAGGGAATAAGAGGATATCTGTCTTCGGATCGTGAAACCCCGGATATGAAGGTTAAACTCGGTATACCAAGTAAAACAGGATATCTTTCCGACAGCAGTTTCAATACTGCATTTACTCATGATGAGGTTGATTCCACTTTCATGAGGTTCTGGTTTGTGGGTAATTCTTCTTTCGATACTGATTTAAGAGGAAAATTTAACATACCATATCCTTCTAACATATACCCTCCGTTCAGAGAAGTTGGAGTTACTTCGACTGCCAGTTTCGCGGGAGGGAACGCGTTCTTCCCGGATGATACACTTGATCTCGATTACTGGGGTGTAGGTTTGACTTCGAAGAGAGGTGTCGTTAGTGTAAGGATAGGAGAAATTATTTATACAAATGCCGAAATTCACGAACCCGTACATTTCACCAAGGGATTTAATATAATCTGGGGTGAAATGCTCGCCGACGGTGATTTAGGAGAATTCTATTTCAATCACAACGCGGCTTATCAGAAATTCGACGGTTTTCCGATTACGCTGGATTCGGCAGGGCTCTCGAAATTTGATCCCGCAAAGGCAGGAGAGCTTGTTGTCAGAAGCGGAGTTCACTTTAATTTCTTTGGGGAGCCGGACACATTGATTACGGTACATGACGCAAAACATACTGTATCCGGAGCGCCTTTCTACTCGCGTCTTGTTACTATAGAGCCAAAGAAATTTGCACTATTTAGAAACTGGGGCTCGGGTATTGCGGAGATGGATTTTGATAAGATTGGTTACGATGACGCGGATCAGAATGGGTTTATAGGTGCGGGGGAAGTCGATTTTAACTTCTTTGCAAATTCTCCCGTTAATGCCGAAATAGAATTGGATAGTTTATATATAAAGATTTGTGTTTTGGAAACAATAGCACATAATTTATTGCTTTTGGATGTAGAGTTAACAAGACTTGGCGAGATATGGGGATGCGCGGTTATTAAAGGAGATGAGCTTGAACGTATTGCAGTTGGAGGCAGGCTGGAATCGAATGTCAGCGGAGGCTTCGATTTGCTGGTTCCTAAAGTCGGAGTGGGCATAGAAGTTAAAATGGCGATTACACCAAATATAACCACTTTTGCCGCTGATGGTATTATGTTCTTTTCTGTTTTTGGAACCGATTTAGAAATGAACGGTAGCGTATTCTTTAGGACGGATAGAATTGCGGGAAGCGTAGAGGGCGAGATAAAGGGAGCTTTCGATTTGAGTGCTTTAGGTGTGGATATGGAGGCGGAAGGACAGGCGAACTGGTTCTTTAGCGGCGATGTGAATTACATACAGGGTAGATTGGCAGTTGATTTATGTGGTCTGACTTTCGGAGCCGGTCTTGGAGGGGGTTTGTTCATAGGGTATCAGGCTCCTTTAGATCAGATTTGGGTAATACAAGAAGGGAGTAGTGAGAGCCGGCGGTTTGGCATTAATATAAACAAGATGGGGAATCCTGTAACAGGCATTTATATTTTTGGGGATCTTGAACAGTCTATAAATTTTGGAATAGTTAAAGGCGGTATTGAAATTTATGCTGGTGTAGGAGTCTTCTTGACTGGTAGTTATACTGGTACTGATGGAACTACTAGTCCTGAGGATGAAGATTTCATTATTATAGGTGTAGTTGGAGTTTATATACACGGTGAGATACTCTGGGGTCTTGTTTCCGCGTCAGCCTGGGGAGAGTTAGAGATTTATTTTGGAACTCTAATGGGATTTGAGGGCACTTTCGGTCTTCGAGGATGTATTCTCTGGGGAGCTATTTGCGGTGAAATAGAGATTATTGCGGGAATAAACTCAGATGGCATCTACATAGAGTGAGATAGGAGGTATCGATGTTAATAATAATATTATTAGGAACTGTATTGAATGTTTACACAAATGATGTGGTAGTCAAAAGAGCGGATACCACTATTACTCCTACCATCGGTATGGAATTGAAGGATATAGATACAGTCATTGTAAAAGATAGTTCTAAAGCTGAGATTCTTTATGCCGATAGTACTGTGCTTTATTTGGACGAGAACACAACTCTTAGTACAAGCGGCATGAAAAAACGAACTGTATTTCTGTCCTTTGGTAGAATCTGGATGAAAGTTAAGAAGTTGGTAAAAGGAGAGTCTTTGGATGTCGTAACTCCGGTTTCTGTTTCAGGTGTTGCAGGAACGGAGTTTGAAAAATCGTTTATAGCAGGTAAGGTGGAATGTAAGATGTTAGGTGGAAGTCTAATTTTCGAAGAAACCAAGACAGGCAAGAAAAAGATACTGGGAGATGGTGAAATGGCTTCTATGGAAAAGGGAAAATCGGCAAAGTTTAAAAAATTCAAAAAGGATAAAATGAAACATTGGTATAAGTGGCAGAGGAAAGATGCGGATTTTGTCCTTGGAAAAATAAAAAGAGCCTCTGACGATGGCGAGCATGGAAAGGTAGCACTTCTTGCCTCTCAGGTAAAGGCAGTTGCCGGAGTGCTGGGTGTCCGTAAAGAATATGAGATGAAGATGGATAAACTTCTTGGCGGTGGTTTGAAAGCTAAAGATCTTTCTATGCTTAAAGGTCTTTTTGCTCCTACCGAAACCGGTTTTCTGTACGCGATAAGTAGTGAAAATTTAGGTTCGAATACTTTCATATTGTTAAAATGGCCTAAAATGGAAGGAGTTAAGTCTTTTAACCTTTATAGGAAAGAAATACCATCCGGTTTGACTCCTACAAGTCCGATAAACTCTAAACCGATTACGGTTATGAGTGATTGTGCTGATATTAAGAAAGTGATACCGGTAGGTTCCGAAGAGTGGCAAGCGGTTACCAACATCATTAACGGACCACCGAAACCTAAAATAAAAGCCGGTGTAAAAGAAAGTATGATTAAGGGTTCTCCTATTGTAGCTCTTAAGGAACCTGGCGTAGATAAGTTTGCAGTTCCGGTTGCGCTTGCTAAACTTGGTGCCTGTAATATTTCTTCTATTTCGGATACAAGCCAAACTTATAGAGAATTACAGGCTCTTACAGGTAAATACTGGAAGGTTGGTGTTGTCATGGGGCAGGCTTATGTCGATAACAATGTTGTTGTTGGTAAAAAATACATGTACGCGATAGCCCCTGTCAAACGTTTGGGAATGGGGATGGAAATTAAGCCCATCGATACTGCTACGGTTGTTGCCGGAACGGTTCTTCTTTTACCGGCTCCTTCAGGAGTTACTACAATTGCCGGTGACAATAAAGTTATGGTAAGATGGAATGAAATAGGGACAGCCTCAGGTTATGATGTTTATAGAAGTTCTCCTTCTGCTTCGCCTGCCAAGATTAACGGAGCTGATATAGTTGAAAAGTGTACTCTTGATTTGGAAGGAGATACAATTCCCGAGAAAAACTGTTTTATAGATTTCATGCGCTGGAATGAAGCAGGTCATCCTATACTGCATGAAGTAGTGTCACCCGACTCGATTTACGGTCCGTATAACGGAACAACTTATCAATATAAAGTCAGGGCATACGACGCTCTTGGTAGACCGGGTATGTTTAGTTCGAATATTCCCACACTTCCAGAGGACAAGACACCGCCGGCTGTGCCTTATGGTATTCAAGTAGATGCTTATCCTGATGGCTTACAGCCCAAGTGGTATCAGGTTACTCATGATGAGTTAGGACATGTGGAAATGGGAGTCATACAGGGTTACAAGGTTTATCGTTTTAACTCGGCGGATTCTCTGGCAGATAGCATTATGATTAATCCTATGGTGCCCGATACATTCGGAGTCTTTCCATTATATAAGGATACGGACCCGGCAATTTTCTCCGCGTATGGTGAGAAAACGTATTGGTATAGAGTCAGGTGTATCGACAATGCGGGGAATATAAGCGGTCTTTCTCCTTCAGCCGGGAATAATTTACCGGATACAACACCTCCAGATACTACCAGGAAGTTAAAGGCGTCCAGTCATGCAGACCATATTGCATTAAGTTGGGATAAACCGAATCCTGTTCCATCTGATCTTGCAGGTTACAATATATATAGAGGGGTTTGTGGAGGAGATTCGGTATGCGATTCAACTTCTATAGAGTTTAACGAACTTAAAGAACCAGTTTGTAGAAAATGGGTCTGGCAACCTTATCCGATGCATCTTGTGGGAAATAGAGATCATCCCGATAGTCTTAAATATAATGATTTCACTGTTCCGCCTAGTTCTCCTATCTGTTACAGATATACGATAAAAGCTTATGATAGAAGTCAGAATTTGAGTGATACTTCCAGGACCGTCTGTCAGAAGTTACGAGAGGAAACACCTCCCGCTCCGCCCGTTATCGCGGGACTTAAAGCGAGAGACAGGGCGATAAAAGTCGAGTGGGTTTCTTCACCTGTACAGGATTTATTTGGATTTATGGTTGATAGGGCGGATAAAGAGAGTGGTCCTTACAAGAGAGTGAGTGATTCACTTATATTCGATGAAGAAGTAGATTGCGAAGACATACCTGCTACAAATACATGGGCGGCTGATTCTGTATTCTCATTTGTTGATACTACCGTTGAAGAAAAAAAGGTATACTGGTACAGAATAAGAGCCGCGGATTACGGCGGTAATATCGGAGACCCTTCGGTTCCGATAGAGACGTATACATACAACATTGGTCCTCCGCCGAAACCTAATCACTTGAAGGTTACACAGCCTTCGGGTAAGGTTAAGTGTGCTCTCCTTATAGAATGGAAGCCGCTTTATGATAAAGAATACTCCGGTTTTGTAGTATTCAGAAGTTCTGATCCTGCTGAGGGTTATCGTCAGATCAGCCCGATTTTAAGAGAGAATAGGTTCCTTGATAATAAGATAATAGCGGATAAAGACTACTACTACAAGGTTCAGTATTTTGCTAAAAATGGTAACCGTTCGCTCGTTTCAACTGCCAAAAATGGTAAGGCAACGCCTTAAAGAGGGGGATGAGATGAGAAAAATAACATTAATATTAACTTTGATAGTTGTTGTTTTCCTGGCAATCCCTTTATATGCCGGAGATGAGTTTGTAGAGCAGCATTGTTGGGGTTTCAGAAATACAACTTACTTTACTAATGCTGCAGGTGATACGATACTGCCCTGGGAAGTATACACCAGGAGTTTTATAGGCATCTGTCCGGATTCGAGTGAGGCTAAGTACGTCTGTCCTTTAGATTACGCCTTTTTTAAAGCTTACAATGCCGCGTTCGCTGTTGCCTCCGGTAACTGTTTTGGTATGAGTTTGCTCGCCAACATAATCTATAAAGAAGAAGGACATATGGGTTTTTGTAAACCTGTTTATACTTATTCCGGAGGTGTAGACGGTCCGGCTTCGGCAAAATTGTGTACGACAATAACGGTTATGCAGTGTCATGAATGGAGTCATGCGGGTATTATGTGGCTGGCTGAGAATATAAATGGTACCCATATAAAAGACGGGAATTATGCTTATGAGCAGGTAGAATATTATCTTTCTATGGAAGATTTGCCGGTACTTACTATAGTCAAGAATACGGATTTGGTTGGTCACACATTGATACCTTACAAGGTAGAAGAAATCGGATCGAAACGATACATTTATATACATGATTCGAACAAGTGGTATCCGCCCGATTCGCTTTTCTACGATAATCATGAAAATTATATAGAGATAGATAAAAGTAGTGGTGACTGGTCTTATCAATGGAATATATCTACGGTCTGGGGTTCGCCCAGTGGTTTTATATTTGCTACACCGATGTCCATTGTGAAAGCCTCTTCTCGTAACCCCTTACAGCTTGGATGTGTTCTGGATGCCTTGAATGAAATTTTTCTTAGCGGAGCTAATATATCCCAGATTACCGATGACGAAGGACATAAATTTTACAAGACAAGCGCAGGTTCGCATAAAAAATTGTCTGATATAGAAAATAACTCATCACTTAAAATGGAAAATGTGTTCAGGATGCCTATGATTTCTGCGCCGGTTAGGAGGTCAGGAAGGAGTTCGGCAAAGAAAAAAAACGCTCCCGAGATTTACTTTGCCATAGGTTCAGCCGGTAAGAATCTTAATTTCGAGATTGCCTCGACCGGCAAAAAATACAAATTCGAAATGGCTGGAAAGGATAATATAATAAGGCTCGGTGCGCCGGCAGGCTCAAGCGGAAAAGATAATTTCGAGGTAAAGAAACTCTCTACTGCCAATCAGGAGTTAAAACTGAGCAGCAAAAGAGGAGCCGCAAAATTTGAAGTGGAATTACAGCAAAATGTCCCCGGTTCCAATGTGTCAAGGATATTTAAAGTGAAGAATCTAACGGCACCGAGTTCTTCGCCGGTGAGACTGAAATTGGCTGAAGGGCGAGACGCTCTTCTTGTTAAGGGAGAGAAAAGTGCTGTTTCCTGCAATCTTGAAATCACTCAAGTTGTTGATGGTAAGGTAACGAAGATGCCTTCAAGAGCAATAAACGTTTCCGGTAAAGAGTGGCAGCAAATTATTCCAAGCAACTGGAATAAATTGAATGGCTCGACTATAAAAGTAGATAAACTGCAGATGCCAGTTGACCCTTATGATAAGTCTGCTATGCCGCCGGATCCTCCTGAGAAAAAGAGATAAATTGGTGGGAAACTTATGATAAAAAAGATAGCATTAATCTTTTTCTTTATATCGTTCGTATTTTATGCCGCAGATGTAGTGGAGTTTTCAGGTTCGGCAAACTTGTACGGCGAATATGATGATATAAATGGGGATACTTTGATGGAACCGACTTCGCAAGTCCGATTTACCGTTAGTCCAACTATATCTTTTTATGAGATGCCTATAACTTTTGATTTGCAGTTAAGTTCGATGGAGTCGCAAGCTCGCCAGGCTCTTAATAAATACCGGATCAGCATACAACCGGAAAAAATGGCGAGAGACATGGTTAATGTTCCCAGTATTGTTCTTGCTATTTCCAATGTTGAATTCGGGACCTGTTATCCGTATTTTTCTCCTTACTCTCTTTCGGGTGTTCCTGTTTCGGGAGGAGTGATCGAGCTAAACCCTGGATTTCTTCATCTGGAAGGTACAATGGGAAAACTACAGAGGAGTGTGGACTGGTCTGATACAACTTATACCGAGTATGCGTATGCCAGGAATTTAGCAGCCTTTAACGTGGGTTTCGGAAGAAAAGAAACTTCTCATTTTCATTTTATTTACATGCATTCAGGCGATGATACAGCTTCTGTAGGACCTTACTTTGTCCCTGCTTATAGTGATTCGGATAGTGTGGAACTTGTCAAACCCATGGAAAACTATGTTGTTGGTGTCGATTTGAAATTGGCGCTTTTTGATAACAAATTTTATATAGAATCGGAGGTTGTGGGTACGGAAGTAACAAGGGACATTAGGATGCCTGCACTTACTTACGAGGATGTTCCTTCATTCCTTACAAGTCTCTTCAAGCCCAGACTTAGCAGCGCTTTTGATTTTGCCTTTATGGTTAATTCCGGTATCAATATTTATGATACGGAGATTTTCGGGTCTGTAAGTTTAGCAGGTCCCGGATTTGAGTCTTTCGGTAATCCTTATCTCAGGAACGACTTTTTTGGATATGAGGCGCGAATAAAGCAAAACTTTATGAATAACAGTATGTTCCTGTACGGTTCTATTGAAAACGAGCGGGATAACCTTCTGGGAATGAAAGGTTCTACTACTTCCTTTAATTCTTTTGAAGCAGGTATAGGTTTTAATTTTACAAGTTTCCCGTATGTGGATTTTTCTTTCAGCCCTTATAGCGAGAAGAATGACTCTCTTGGCCTTGATAGGACGAGCAAGATGTTCTCTCTTAATACCGGTTATAATATGAATCTTTCCAACATCAACAACTATATTAATTTTTTCTTTACCTTCCAGGATTATGAAGATACGTTTGACGAAAATAATTATTCCGCAAAATCATATTCGATTAGCGATGATATAAGTTTTAGTACGCCTTTAAGTTTATCTTTTGCTATGGATTATTCAGAGACAAATTTGCCTGATCCTGATCTAAATGAAAGCATTATGACTTATGATATAAGCGCTTACTATACATCTTTTGAAGTATGGACAAATGGGATCGGCTTTAACTTTTCTTCGGGTTCGAACGATGTTTCCGGAAGTGGTATATACTTAAATTCTTCTTTATATGTGGGTCGCTTTGCGGTCTTGAGTTTTGATGTAGAGCGAAACGTATATACCGGAGAATTTGAATATGAAGATTATGAGGAATGGCGTATAATTGGAAGTATTTCGAGCAGCTGGTAATGTTCTAAAAATATGAAATGAAAAAGAAGAAAATCTTAGTTATCGAAGATGATTATGATCTTTCAGCTTTAATTATAAGGCATCTCCATTCGGCGGACTATGATGTTTTAAATGTTGGAGATGCGATTCAGGGAGTGCAGTTTGCAAAAAGAGAAATACCGGATTTGATTATTCTCGATTTAATGATACCCGGCGGGGGCGGATTAAAAGTCCTGGAGAGTGTAAGTAGGTTACCGGAAACTCAATCCATCCCCATTATTGTTCTTACCGGCGTACATGATGCCGGAATGAGAGAAAAAGTACTTAAGACGGGTGCTATTGAATATTTGGAAAAACCTTACAATCCGCAGGAATTATTAAGGAGTATCGAAGAACATATAGTGGAACCGGAGAAAGGGGATACGGAAGCCGGCAGCAGTGGAAAGGTATTGATAGTTGATGATGATATTGATTTCGCAAAAAAGCTTGTTCTGGATTTGCATAGAGCCAATTATACAACCTGCGTTGCGCAGGATGTCGATCAGGGGATGAGGTTTGCCAGAGAGGAAACTCCGGATTTGATTATTCTCGATTTATTGCTTCCGGGTGGGGGAGGATTTGTCTTCTATGAGCATCTCAAAGGTTTAGTTTATACTCGGAATATACCTGTTATTGTTTTAACTGCCGTGAAAGACCAGGAATACAAGCAGAAAATGGTCGAAGCCGGCGTCAAATATTACATCGAAAAACCTTACGATTTAAGTCTTTTACTTAACGCGATCGAAGTCGCTCTGTAGGAAGCGAATGCTTCCTACGGGCTATCAGCTGACGGCTTTCAGCTAAACCCGTCCCACAATAACAAATTGATTGAACCACAAAGGACACAAATCAACCACCCAACCATTAACGACTTAACTTAAATTCGGAGAATTTAAGTAAGTAATAACAGGGTCAGCCCTTCTTTGAAAAGGTTGACATTCAGGAGTAAGGCAATAATATATTGATATGGCAAGATCATAAGGGATATAAATGGTCAAGTTTTCGTGAATATATAAACAATAAAAAGAATAGCGTAATAGACAGAGAAGAAATTATGAGATATTGCAAGATCAAGCCTTCTAAATATAAACAATCCGTGTTGGAGGGAATTGATAAGAAACCTGATATTTTCAGTAAAGTTTATGCAGGGTTTATACTTGGTAAGGCAAAATTTATTAAAGATACACTAAAAGATTTAAAGCTAATGCCAGAAGGAAAATGAATGTGAAAAAGTCACTTCGTGTATTGATTGTCGAGGACTCAAAAGTTGATGCCGAGTTGATAGCACATGAGTTCGCTCTCGATGGTTATGAGATCAAATGGGAGAGGGTCGAGACCCCGGAGGCAATGAAAAAAGCGCTTGAGAAGCGAAAATGGGACATTGTCATCTCTGATTACTCCATGCTCCGATTCAGCGGGTTGGAAGCATTGAAACTGGCACAGGATAAAGCTCCTGACCTGCCCTTCATATTGATTTCCGGTGTTATTGGTGAAGATTTAGCTGTGGAGGCAATGAAAGAAGGCGCTCACGATTATATTATGAAGGACAATATGAAACGTCTCCTCCCTGCCGTAGAGCGTGAGTTAAAAGAAGCTGTCATAAGATGTGGAAAAGAGAAAGCTGAAGAGGAACTGAGGCTGAAGAACAACGCGCTGGAATCGGCAGCCGAGGCCATAGTCATAGCAAACGCGGAGGGTGAGATAGTATATGTAAACGAGGCTTTCTCCGGGATGTACGGTCTGAATGCCGATAAAGCCATTGGAAAGCATTTCTCCTGCATTGCCTCGGAAGATCCATCTATGCAATCTGCACTGGCGGCACTGCAGAAGGACAGAATGTGGGACGGAGAACTGAAGAGCTGCAATGTCGATGGTATAGAATTCGATGTAAACCTCACAGCACAAATGGTAATGGACGGGAAGGGAAATCCGACCCACATTATGGGTATCATCAGGGACATTACCGAATGGAAGAAGGCAGAGGGAAGAATAAAACATCTCAACGAACTCCACGATTCAATTAGAAGTGTGAACCGGCTCATAGCCAGGGAAAAAGGCATATCAACATTGATAAAACACGCATGTGAAAATTTTGTAAAAACCACTAAATACGACGCAGTCTGGATTGCCTTACTCGATGATAAGGGAAGTGTAACAAAAGTAGAAAAAGCCGGATCAGGAATAAGCTTCCTGGAAACTTTAAAAGAGGTTGAAAACAATAATAAGCTAAATTGCGTTAGGAAAACAGTAAAAACCGATAGGATCCAGACCTTTGAAGACCCCAACAGAGACTGTCCGAAATGTACCTTCCGGAAAATTTGTCCCGGAAGAATGATAATAAGCCCAATGAGTTATGAGAATAAGATTTACGGAACCCTGGCTATCTCACATCCTGAAGTCTTTACCCCTGACATCGAAGAGAAAAAACTGCTCAAAGAAGTCTCGGATGACTTAGGTTTTGCTTTTCATAGCATAGAATTAGAAGAGGAAAACAGTAAAAATAAAGGAAAACTGAAAGAAAGTTTGGAAAAAGTCCAGAAATTCCTGGATGGCACAGTAAAGGCTCTTTCTTCCGTGGTTGAAAAGAGAGATCCATATACCGCCGGGCATCAGAAAAGGGTAGCTCAACTGGCAGTGGCTCTGGGAAGAGAACTGGGGCTTAATGACGAAAGGCTTGAAGCTCTGAGGATGGCAAGTCTTCTCCATGATATAGGAAAAATTCACATTGGAGCAGGAGTACTTAACAAACCTACGAAATTAGATGAACTTGAAATGAGTATGATCAAAACTCATTCCACAGTAGGTTATGAGATTCTGAAATCTGTTGATTTTCCAGGTCCGGTGGCAGAGATCGTGCTGCAACATCACGAACGCCTGGACGGTTCAGGATATCCTGAAGGGCTTAGTGCCGCGGAAATATCTCTGGAAGCAAAAATTCTGGCAGTAGCTGATGTTGTAGAAGCTTACACATCCAAGAGACCCTATCGCTTAGCGTACAGCTTCGATGATGTAATAAAAAAGGTCTCTGAGGAAAGAGGAACACTCTATGATAGAGAAGTGGTTGAAAAATGTATAAAACTTTTCAAAGAAAAAGATTTTTCTTTTTCAAATTAGTTGCGAAAAATAAAGTAATTGAACCATAAAGAACAGTTAGTCCAAAGTCCAATGTCCAAACTAAATCCTAAATCCCAAAGATGGAACAACAAATCACACGAATAACAATAGGATTAGAGGTAGTACAAGTGATCAGTTCAGGGATTAGGGATTAAGTGGTAAGTGATTTTCAAACTGTTAACTGCTCTCGTTTACTGCTCACTACTTACAACTGAAAATTAATATACTTGACATATATATTTTCTTTCGTACAATGAATATGATAGTATACGGGAAAGGACGGAGTAATTTACATAGGAAAATAAAAAATTTAAGGAGGTAAATATGAAGAGGTGTAGCAAGTGTGGAACAGATTATGATGTAAGTCTGGGTTTTCATGCAACTGGAGAAGTAAGAGTTGCAAGTTGTCGTGTATGTCCGGTCGACAATATATACGCAGTTTGTGAGAGATGTGAAGACCTTGATAAGCTTGAATCAGATTCTTGCCCCGGGTGTGGAGCCTGGAGCATGTGGGAAATCCAGAAAATGGTTCCGGTGGAATAGGTATACTTAATCAAGATGGTTTTACTCCCAAGAGAATTTTTAACATGTGGGATTTTAGGTGTTATATTTTTTGTGTTTTGACTCAAGACGGTTGGCTTGTGACAAAAGATTCGATTAACCGATTCGAAGAATCTCTTTCACTAATTACCCAATCAACAAATTAACCAATATACTAACTGCTTTTGCGGTTACCCAGACCAGACCCCTCTGCTTTAAAAAACCCCTTGACTATAATGGGCGTTTGTTTTATTTTTATAAAACAAATGAAGAAAAAGCATCTTGATGTTAATAATTTATTAAATTTTCAAGGGTTGAGATTTAGCCCCAGAAATAGAAATTAAAGGGAAAGGAGGATTGAAAATGAAAGTTTTAAGGATATTTTTTGTTTTCTTTTTACTTGTGTTGGCAAGTTGCGCATCTGTTAGCGAGAAGAAGCAAGAGATAAAACAGACTGATGTACAGGAAGTTTCCGAGGCGGAAAAATTTTACAGTTTTGCTTTCGAACATATGAAACAGAAAAATTATAATGAAGCAATTCCTCTTTTGGAGAAGGCCATTAAAGCGGATCCCTCATACGTGGATGCGTATCTCGCGTTGCGTCAGGTATATCTTGCAGTTGGAGATACAAATAAAGCCCTTGCAATTTGCGAAGAAAAGTTTGGATGTTTTCCTGATCCGGAGAGTAATCGTAAAATGGCAAAGGCTATTGCTTCCCTGTATGCGATGATAGGAGAACCTGAAAAAGCAGAGCTAATTTTTAAAAAAGTCATAAAAGAATTTCCTGAAGATGCCAACAGTTATGACTTATATGCGAGTTATCTTGAATCACAGGGTAGGTACGATGAAGCTTTAAACAACTATAAAAAAGCTTATCAATATAATCCTGATGATAGCGGAGTGGCTTTCAGGTTGGGAAATGCTTATTTTGAACGTAAGCGTTATCGCGAAGCGGCTGAGTTTTTTAAAAAAGCTAAAGAGGCTTTTGTTGATGATATCGAAATAATTAAAAAGCTTGCCGAATGTTACAGCGAACTTGGGGAATACGGAAATGCTATCGAAGAATACAAATCCATAATTAAAATAATTCCCAAGCATGTTTCCAGCAGAATACAAATTGGAAACGCGTATTTAAAATTAAAGCAATATCAGAAAGCTGAGAGTTACTATAAAGAAGCTTTAAAAATCGAATCCGGTAATTTAAGTGTATATTATCAATTGATTAATCTTGAGCTTACCAGAAAGAATCTTTCAGGTGTTAAAAAATATATTAATGAAGGTTTTCGTATTGATTCTGATGACGTAATTCTTTTAGCTCTTTACGGCGAGTACTATTATCGTTTGGGTTTGAATGAAGAGAAGTTGAGACCGGCAAAAGAAAAGTTTGAAGAGGCAAAAAGAATCTGGGAAAAAACGATAACGAAAACAAGTGATTCTAAGTGGATACAATATGCTCAAAAAGGTATAAAGAATGCACAGGAGAACATAGACCGGATTAATGGTCTTATATGGTAATTTTTAAAAGTTTGATTTTAAGAGGAAAGTTAAATGGGTAAATTTTTTTATGGCTTTTGATTTTTGTTGTTTTTTAAACCACCAACCACTAACCTCCAGCTACCAACTTGCTAAATTCCAACCCCCAAATCCTAAAATAACCAGAAAGAGCACAAAGTTTTTTATTTGTTTTTTAATTGCTTACTGCTCTCTACTCCCTACTCACTAATTATATGAATTCAAAAAACGAGACCTGACCCCTCAGTATTGCTCAGTATTTAAAAAACGGAGGGGTTAAACCCTCCGTTTTTTATTGATTGCTGCTATCCGCAGTTTTCGCCGCAGAGTTCTCTATGAGCTTCAAACATCTTCTTCAGGGCCTCAGCCTTTTTAGGTGATTTAGCCTTGATTTTGATGGTTAGCCCATCGTTGGTTTGCTCTACTTCGTGCTTGAAGTTCTCATTGAACTTTTCATGACTGCAGCAACAACGATTAAAACTCCAACACATACAATATCCTTCTTTTTTGTATTAGGTTTGAGTTATGTGTTCTTTATCCTTTTGCCATGTAAGTATAGAAAAATAAATAATCAGACCACCCTGAGTAATAGGAAATATCGGGTACCACCAGATTCCATTTAAAGCCGGTACCCTCATTATTCCGTGAACTAAGAAAGGCTGAAAAATCATCCAGCTAGCCCCAATAATTCCTAAAATAAGACCCCACCTAAACCTGCAAAAAACGCCGATTATTCCTACTATAAGTAAACTGGTAAAAAACATTAGCCCCACTTTGGGAGATATACGAGTCACCTGTAAAACATGGGGTATTTCCCGAACACCTTTATGCACCAGTTGAATAAACATCAAGGCAATGACCGCCTTAACATAAATTACAGGTACTGATAGTTTGTTTGAATTTTTCATATCATTCCTCCTTTTTTGGTTTTTTCCACTAAATATAATTCAGTTATCGTTCTAATCGCTTCTTCATTCCAATCAAAATCGAAATCAACACAATTTGAAATAAGGCAAAAATTTCAAACGTAACGAAAGCAGGGATTCTCTGACTTAAGAATTTCTCTGCCCCCAATCTATTAACCATAATTATCGGTGATGCAATAACGACAAAAACAGGCACAAGAAGCGGGACTAAAAGCATAAGAGCTTTTTTGCTTTTATAAACTAACGATAAAAGCGTTAATGATAATACCCCCGTAACAACCTCAAAAACAATAGCTCTTGCGGCACAAACGAGGTCAAAAAGCAAGTAAACCCAAAAGACAACCGGCGCAAGAACAACCGAAACAAGATAAGATTTGTGTATTTTTTTCATATAACCTCCATTTTTGGTATATGCTTAATAACTTATATATATCTGAAAAATTTTTTTTAGCAAAAGAGTCAGGCTTTATTGTCTGGATGGCTGCTTTTTTTTAAAGCGTTTTCAATAAGTTCGTCTATTTGTTTTTTATAATTCTCTAAAGTTTTTGCATCTACGAAGTAGTGTACGCGAAAACCCATTCTCTTCGAGTCGAGAATGCCCGATTCCTTCAGAACCTTCAAATGCTGAGATACCGCAGGCTGTGAAATGCCAAGCCTTCTTGCCATAGCCCCAACGCAAAAATATCCGCCTTCGGACGCCAAAATATTGATTATTTTTAATCTTGTTGGCTCTCCTAACGCTTTAAAAACCTTTGCCATTCTTTTCACTTCATATTTCATTTTTATCCTTAATTAGTATAAGTAAATACTTATATACTTATAATCATTTTAATAACATCTTCCTAAAAGTCAAGGGGCGGACTCAAATATCGATTTAAGATTCTATTTGCTATGTCTACCGATATAAAAAGTAAAAGAGGGTAGAACTTATAAGTATCAAAGGAAGTTTTATTATCCATCCTGCTGTAAACTGCTTCTTAATATGGAATTTCATCGAATCCGGCGTCAATTCCTTGCTTAATTTTAAAAATCCGGGCTTCCATTTTGTTAGCACAAAGATATCGATTATAAAAGCATCATAAAAATCCAAAAGCAGCAATAATAATAAATTTATTGATAGAACCCGGATATATTTTATTTGTTCTATATTTTTGAAAGCAAAATAATCAAAAGCTATAAAAAATATTAGTATAAGTATCAACATAATTAAAAATAGCAGAATTCCGGCAAAGGCCATTTTCTTCTTTAGTGTACCATCTTGTTTTCTGCTTTTATACACAATGCCGGTACGAAAAACTGCCAGAACAATTATATTTAATAAGAAAACTCCGATTAAAAACCAAATTGTTGTATTTATAATAATATTCACTTTGATTTAACCGTCTTTAAATTTATTTTCTTATCTTCTTTAATTTTTCTTTATTTTTCTTTTCCAACTTTTCGGTAGCGGGAGAAAATGCTATTGACGATATCTTCTTAATATTATCTTCTAAATATTGTAACGTTTCTTTAGGATATACGTTGTATAATTCTTTTAATGACCAGCCGACGGCTTTTTGAACGTAATATTCTTTATCATCCAGTAATCTATTTGTAAGTTTAATAATCGTATCGAACGGCAGTATTACTTTTTTAGTTCTGCTGAAATATAAAAGGCTTACGATCGATTGTCTTCTGTCCCATAGATTATTCGATTTATTCCATTTCTCAAGTTGCTTTAATACTTCTTCCGGAATTAATTCCAGTATTTTTGTGTATATTTTGGATAAGCCGTCACAGGACCCCCAGTTATCTACTGTCTTTTGCCAGTGTTTTATCGTTTTCCAGGAATCAAGCAAAAATTCTTTATCTTTCATTTTTGATTCTAAATATAGAAATGCGTGTACGCTTGCCCAGGAGTCGGATGAATTTTTCCATATATAATCCCAAATTATTAATTGTTCGGAGGAAGGTAGTTCAGAAAACGAATATCCTTGTTTTAAAAGCTTCCTATGGGCAGGAGCAGTTTTAGGTGTTTTGCTTACTTTTTCCTTGACCTCTGTTAAACGTTTTTTTAAATATTTTTCGTCCATTATATAGGTATTAGGTTTTAGGGCCTAGATTTTAGACTAAATCCCAACCCCCAAATCCCAAATCCTATTTACCCGTGGCATTTGAAGCCATCGAGATATTTTCTAATGAGAGAATCATTGTTCTCGGATGTATTAAGTATATTGAGCTGGAATATCCTTCTTGATTGTTTGCAATACCAAACAGAAGTCGCACCGTACACTCTAGCAGAGGCATCTTTATATGACCATGTTTGAAAGAACACCCTGTGCCCTACAGGTGAGGTCAAATAATTGCCGGGATTTACTTTAAAATCCTGTTCTGCTCTTTCCCATTGAGCGACCTCTGATGCAAGTCTTAGTTTCATATTACTATATTCTTCTTCGGTTTTCATTTCACCCGGAAAAGGATTGGTGAACCAGAAAAGTGTTATGGTGTGTTCTTTTGAGCCAGCCATTAAGACGCCGGAATTATCCGTTGCAGGTAAATGTTTTTGGTCGAATCCATAGGATTCCAGTTTTTCGAATTTCGGGTGAAGCATCGATATTCCAAAATCCTCGAAAGATTCGGTAAAATTAGAACCGTTTTTACGTTTACAGGAACCAATCGAAAAAAGTATTATTAAAGTAAATATTATCGAAAAGCTTGATTTCACTTATACCTCCCTTTGCTCTAATTTAAATTATATTTAACACTAAATTGAGTGGTTCTTTCTTGTTTCAAGATAATAATGTGAATCATTTTTAAGTCAAGGAGGTTTTAGGTCTTAGAACCAAGACCGACCGAAGACGGAAGTTGCTAAATCCCAACCCCCAAATCCCAACTTCGCCACGAAGGCACTAAGACACAAAGTTTTTATTTTTCACTAATTACCCAATCAACTAATCAACCAATATACTAACCGCATCGGCGGTTACCCAGACCTGACCCCTCTATATTGGGAGGAGGTTGCTGAAAAAATGGGGGGTTGGCAGTTGAGAAATTAGGGTTGACTTTTCCCAAAAAGGTGTTACAATTTTAAAAATCGTAACACTAAAGAAAGAAAAGGTACGTATTTTAGGAGAGTTTATGTTTAAGGAGAAGATAGGGTTTATTTTTTTGCTATTGCTTGTTCCGTCCGCGGTATTCGGAGGTCGGCCTCTATCGACAGATGATGCGGGAGTGGTAGACCGGGGTAGTTATGAGGTGGAGTTGGGGTATGATTTTTTAAATGATAACACGGATGCCGAAAGCCGGAGCATGGAGCTGTCCATTAAACACGGAATAACAGAAAAATTCGATCTTGGTATAGGTATCCCTTATGATATAGAACCGGATAACGGTATAGATAATGTTGAGTTAGCAATGAAGTTTGCGCTTTTCAACCTGAAATCTTCGGCTGGTTCTTTTGTTCTGAATTATGAGCCGGGCACATCGGAATATACGGCGGTTGGCATCCTGACTATGGAGACAGGTCCGGTTGTCCTGCACATAAATCTCGGCTACACGGTACTGGATTCCGACGAGGAAGAAGGACTTGTCTCGTATGCGGTGGCGGTCGAAAGCCCCGTTAACGATAAAATAACATTAGTCGCGGAGGTGACGGGCGAATTGGAAGACGGCGCCAGCGAAAGTCCTGTTGAAGCACTGCTTGGCCTTAGTTTCCGGGCTTTTGATGCGATGGCGTTTGATTTTGGTATCGGTGGAGGGTTGAATGAAAGAAGCTCTGAAATTAGATTTACTTTGGGTTTGACATACGGGTTCTAAGACAGGTAAAAATGGAAAGCTTTAGAGAAAACGGAAAAGTATACATTAAAAAAAGGAGGTAGAAAAGATGGCATGTTTTATTGTACCTGTTGGGGAAGCTATTGTAACAACGGTTATTCAGAAGGTCGTGGAAAAAAAAGAGAAAAAATACGGCATGAAAATAGCAAAAGAAAGAGTGCTGAACTGGAGCCAGAGGCTGAGATTGCTTAACGGGCTGTTGTGGGGAGGGAGTATCCTGCTCGCGTTTGAACATATATGGCACGGAGAGGTAGTTCCGTGGCCGCCCTTTTTGACGGCAATGAAAAACCCGGCGGCTGTGGGTCCAATGCTTCACGAAATGGCAACAATTGGTGTGGGTATGGCCGTATTTGTAACTCTTGTTTGGGCAGTCATCATGACGGTAGTCGAACTGAGCGCAACGTCTATGTCAGAAGTAAATATTGAATATACTAAGGAAGGTTCTTAATTATGTGGCTAATCCTTACCACCCTCGCGGCAATAATTACCACGTTAATTTGGTATTTGAAGGATCCGAAAAATGAATATAAGCTGGGATTGTTAGCCCTCATTTTCTGGGGGGCTGCCCTGATGTGGTTTGTTGACCACGTAATGGCGTATTTGGCGGAAGGGGGAGAATTTTTCGAAATAAATGCGGATGCGACCCTACTTGGAATTTCTGTAATCATTGTCGCTCTTATGGTGTGGGAAATTACGCTGTTTATCAGCGACCCCAAGGGAGTTTTTAAAAAAAAGATAACGAAATGAGATAAATTAGGGATAGAGCTACTTTGAAGGCTTTTGAAGGCTTTGGGGACGGTGCTTTAATTTTTGACATTACGAAATAGGACTTTATAATATTGAGTCCGCAGATATACCACCACCCCACCAAAACTGAGAGAAGCAACGGATTGCATGAATGTTTTTTTTGTTTTTTATTTTGACTATTTTTTAATTTAACGACTCAACTTAAATTCTAAGAATCTATGAAATCAAAGAAGACCTGACCCCGCTACGCTACAGGAATGATTTGTTGTACATTCTCTTAATTCTTGATGAACTTAGTAAGCTTAATGGTAAGATAAAAACTTACAAGCGTCACGAGTACTAAAAATGCTAAAAGGAGAGTACCGGCAACCAACCAATTCCATCTATTTACTGCATACATTACAATTAAGGAACTCAAACCACCCCCTACACCTCCAACTATACCCCCGATTGTCGAAATCGTCTTTTTTTTGGGGCGTAGCACTATCCCACATTGCTTGCATCGGATCCTGGTAAATTTGGTCATGAAAAGGGCTGTTCTTTTTGGTATTCCTGTCCCGCACTTTGGACATGAAAATTTTTTTACTTTCATGTTGTACCTCCTTTTTTAATTGAGTTTATATTTCATAAATGATGTTTTTATTATTGTATAACATACCGAAGAAAATACTCAATGTCAAGGATGAATTTCCGCTGTTGCAGAAATAGTAAATTAGTGAATTGGTTAATTAGTTGATTAGTGAAAAAGTTAAAAGATTCTGTTATGAGAAAAATAAAAAGAACAATTAAAACTTTAAATGGGATAGAGGGGTGAATTCACATTTCAATGCCGAACGCTCTTGCTCTGCTAACCCCCTAACTACACATATATATCCGGGATATATATGTGTAGTTAGGGAAAAAGGATAAACGGATTTGATCACTGTCCTTATATTTTCTATTATTTATAACAGGAGGTAAAAAAAATAATTTAACCCCACCCCTTGACACTTTTCAAAGAAGACCTGACCCCTCTGTTCCGAAAAAAGAACTAAATGTCAATAGTGATATGGGGGGGGGGATACTGTAAAAAACCCCTTGACTAAAGTAGGCGTTTTATTTATTTTTATGATGAAAAGGAGAACAATATGGATATAAGTATAATGTTTGGAATAGTGATATCTTGTATTACAATCGCTTTACATTCTTATAATAAATTTCACAAAGTAAGCCTTTGGACAGTTGTACCTGGAGTTTATTTCTTAATTGCTCTATTTTCTTTAGGCATTCATTCGGAATACGAGACTTTTAGTTTTGTGGCATTTTTTTCATTTTTAATTATGGCTATTACTGCTTGGGGAATTTTTTTCTTACTTTATTATGTGTTTTCAGGTAGAAAGGAGAGAAAGGAAGCTGTGGGCAAAGATGCTGAGCAAAGTGATGAAGAAAAATAATCAGCCGTATTTTGTATATTGTATAATTCACGATTCAAGACCAGGCCCCTCTATGCTTTGTTTTAATTATTAAGGTCCGGTCCTGTTACTCCCTATTTTATTTCTATTGAGCCATTGTGTGTCTCGACGTATAGTTTTCCTTCTCCTTTGCCGATTGTCCCTTTTATTTTATCTTTACCGATTTTTCCTTTCAAAAGAATTGGCAAGCTGCTTTTAATTGTGCCGTTATGTGTTGAGATATCGGCTTCGGCGGAAAAGTTCGGCGGAGAAACAAAATATATGCTGCCATTATGAGAGATTATTGATATATCGGAAATAGGAGAGGCAGTTTCAGAACAGTACACCTCTATTCTGCCATTATGTGTTCGAATTTGCGCATTACTTGAAATTTCCTTGCATGTAATTGAGCCGTTATGTGTTTGGAGTTTGATGGTGCCGGTAACTTGTGAGACTGTGACTGTGCCGTTGTGCGTCTTATTGCTGATATTTCTCCTGATATTTGCAACGCTTATAGTCCCGTTATGGGTGGAAAGCTCAAGGTCGGTCTGATTAGGAATTGTGACGTCAAGGTTGACGCTCACAGACCGGTTCCTCATAAAATCAGGCTTATCAATTTTCGTGATTAGCTTATTTCCTGAGGGTTGAAGTTCTATTTTTACTTCTTCTGCAAGTTCTTTTGCATTTTCTTTGGTCGGTGCGTAAGCAACAATATTTGCCGTTATAATACAATCGCTAACGTCTGCGCCGTTAATGGTAATTAAGCCATTGTGGGTTCTGGCTTCAAATAGAGAGCCCGCAGCAAGAGGAGCTTTTAGTTCGACCATTCTTTCGGATTTTGCCTTGTTAGCGAAACTCCCGATGTAAGGACAACAGCATAAAAAAAGTAACGGAATGCAAAATAAACAAACTAACAATTCTTTTGTGGAATAAGTTTTTTTCATTTCTTTCCTCCTTAGTATTTATAAAGTTAGACGCGGGAGAATTGGATTTGTTTCAGGATTGTTTGCTTTAACACGAAACACCAAACTCTAAACACGAAACTTTAGTTACATTGTCAAGGAATTTTTTAGCCGTCGGATGTTTTTTGTTTTATTCTAACTACTAACTTCCAACTTCTAACTACTTCTTCTCACATTTCAAGGTCTGACCCCGTTGATATGACCCCGTTGATACACCTATATTTACGACTCCAAGGAAACCTTGGAATCAAGCTTCCATTGAAGGTGCCAACAGTGTATTCTCCAGAAAACTCTGGAACAGATTTAAGTTTAGGAATATTAAAGAAATAGATGAAAAGCTTAAACTTTTTAATGAAGATTATAGGAAATATTGCGAATTTCCGGATCAACCTTTACAAAATAAAGAAAAGAACAATTATATTCCAAAAATTTATTATATTCGGAAAGTTTATGAAGAAGAAGAGCTTGAAAAGGGTTATATTGAAGTAGCAAATACAAAAGTTTTTCTTCCTCCTGAATATATAAATCGCTTTGTTTTTGCCGAATGGAACTTAAAAGAAGAAAACCTTACCATTAACCTTGAAAGAGAAAAAGAATTATTGACAATTGATAAAATTCCTTTTAAAATTAATCCTGTGTCGAAAGAAAAACTCTCTGATTTTCTGAAGAAATACTAACAAAGTCTAAAAACTACATAGAGATATGTAAATTATATTTTATTTTTAAAAATAAAGTCTCTGGTTTCATTTGGCAGTCAACCATTAACAGTTTAAACTCTCCGTGTGAGATTCATTTATTACCGCCCCATTGCCAGTAAATGAATCCGAAAGGACCACTTACGAGATGGTCTACCTCTTTGAATCGAAATGTTAAAAATGCTAACTCAATTCTGAAATTTCTTAATATACCTTTTCTATGTTTGTAAAAAGGAGCAAACCTTACGCCTACATTAAACTGCTGCTTTCGTGGAACATTATCGAGATAAATAAACGTAGTTCCATAGGAAGCCGCAGCATGAAGAGATAACCACTCATACGCTCTGAAATCAATACTGGCGGAAACATCAGGAGTAACACGATTATTGTATGTTTCTCCTTCATAATTAGAGGTATCGGAATTATCTATTGTTAAATGTTCCAGGTATGTTGCCCCTCCTGAAACGTTTAAATAAAGATTTTTCTTTATCTCCCAGCTTAAATTGAGCCTATTATACCAGATATTTCCTTTTCTCTTTACCGATAAATAATCATAAGTATCGAGTTGGTCAATTTCCTTGGGTAGATACTGATACATGGTTTCAAACGCGACAGTTGGTATAAAGGTCCTCTGATTTAAAAGTTTAAATCTGAAGTTAAAACTCACGACACCCCCAAGCCAGCATTCTGTATCCAGCTCGGTTGTAATATTATCAGTAATTCCCCACCAGAACCAGCTGGGATAAGGAGTAAGAGCCTGGTTGTAAATCCACTCACCTTTTTTTAGTGTGTAGCCTGTAAAGGCGTCAACAGGGTGAAGCATTATTTCGGATTTAAGCCCATCTGTTTTATTACTACTTCCGTATAATTCTGTTACGTTAACTTCTATAAAAAATACTGTTAATAAAAAAATAAGATTTTTTTTAATTTTCTCATTGGGGCTAATTATCCACCCCCAACATCCCCGGAACCGCTTCCCCGGTATCGTGCCAGACGTTTCCGTAGGTTGTCATTTCCGTTGTATCGACATCGTTTGACCAGATGCCAAAGTTATAATCTCTGCCAAAATGATTATTAATGATAGTCAAACCTTCAAAAGTGCGTCCTGAGTTTATTCTTGTGTAAATAGTGTATGCGCCACCGGATAGGAGATTGTTATCGATTGTAATATTTTGCAAATTTCCCCAGTTGGATTGAAATAGAATGCATGATGTTTGGCCGCTTGGGAGATTTATATGATTGTGTCTTATTATCGCCTCTCTTATCTGACCCAAAAATTCCATACCGTCACCTTTATGGTCATCGATTGTGTCAACACTATCATTTCCGTCTGTTTCCCTTATGTCCGCAATATAACAATCCTGAACTGTAAGTTTAGCTTTTGGTGCAGGATCACCTCCCCCTCCCCCAAAAATCCCATCTCCGACATGATGAATATAACATCTTTGAATTGTTACTTCAGTACTGTCTGCTGTGCCTATCAAGATACCTTTCGAACTGTTTCTGTAATCTTTGCCTATTTCACAATCTTCAATCAAAACTCCCGAATAGCCGGAAGAAACGACAATCCCATAATAAGCTCCAAGCCAAGCTCCGAGGTTGTACCGAAAAGTTGTACCACTTTTTTTGATTTTATTGTGGAATTCAGGGATTCTTTCCATATTTAACTTTTCAATTAACATTTATTCCTCTTTCTTTAAGATAGGTAAGCGGTGCTTTAT
>Ga0315544_1000770_pt1 | contig 27559 bp, 25 predicted proteins | sample SalMarSW160130MG_2_FD_202543 | JGI IMG/M metagenome (GOLD analysis project Ga0315544, IMG submission 202543) | Salt marsh sediment microbial communities from the Plum Island Ecosystem LTER, Massachusetts, United States - Salt Marsh Sediment SW1601-130 ... | reverse complement strand
CAATTCGCCGGCCTGCGGCCGGAAATCCGAAGTACTAAACCCGAAATACTAAACTTATGTACTCAGAAGAATCCTGCGGCTTGCGGCATTTATAAGTATTTATTATATAATGTCTTAGGTAAATTTATTGGAAACCGAATAAGATTCTGTTATGATCGTGGCGTTAAAAGGCTTTTCTATATGAAAAACGATTTATATAGGAGGTATGGGGCGACGATAATCTATAGACTGGAGAGAGCAAAAGCTAATAGTAAACGCAGTTATTTTATGTATATACTCTGATTTGAATGAATACTGATAATCCTTTTTTTAATACGCAAGCCCGAAGTCAGGTCGTTGTGGCACACGGTAACGGCCCATATCAGAACACACTAACAGCCTTAAAATCTGTTCCTTTACAGGTTGTTCGTGGCAAGCGTGTGTTACTCAAGCCCAACGCCGGACGAATAGCACATTCGGGAGAGGGTATCACTACCCATGCGGAAGTTGTTGCAGCGGCTATAGATGCATTTCGCCGGGCCGGGGCAGAGGTGGCCATTGGAGAGAGCCCGATTACCGGTGTAAAGACTATGGAGGCCTTTGACGCCACGGGCATAGCGGCCGAAGCGACTAAACGGGACTGCCCGCTTATCGATATGGACCGGCGTCCGTATGTTGAAATGGACATACCCGACGGTCGCGTATTGTATCAGTTAAAGGTCTGTCCGGAGGTCTTGGAATTCGACTTGATTGTGTCCATACCCGTGATGAAAATGCATATGCATACGGCGGTAACCTTATCGATCAAGAACATGAAAGGCTGCTTGTGGCGGCGAAGCAAAGTGCAACTGCACATGCTCGCACCCATCCGGGGCAGTGACGTCAAGCCGATCGATGTAGCTATCGCAGATATGGCCTCGGTATTGCGTCCGCATCTGGCGATTATCGACGGCACGGTCGGTATGGAAGGATTAGGACCCAGTGCCGGAGAGCCTAAGACCCTGGACTGCGTGGTCGTCGGTACCGATGGATTTGCGGCGGATGCGGTGGCCTGCCGTTTAATGGGTACTCGTGCCGAGGATGTCCCTCACCTGCTCATTGGCGCCGAGCGTGGATTGGGTGTGATTGATCTGGATAAAATAGAAATCACACCTGAGTGCTGGCGGGACTGGATCAGCAACTTTGCCAGGCCGCCTCAGAATCTGTCCATCGAATTTCCGAATATTACCGTCAGGGACAACAATTCGTGCAGCGCGTGTCAGTCCACGCTGCTGTTGTTTCTCAAAGAATATGCGGACCGGATTTTTGATTATTTACCGGACCGTGATTCTTTGGAAATTGCTATCGGCAAGGGACATAAGGAGCTGCCGGAGAAGACACTCTGCATCGGGAATTGTACGGCCGGTTGCAGGAAGGGCGATTTTTTTGTGCCCGGCTGTCCGCCTGTGGCCAGTGAGATATTAAAGAAGCTGACCGGGAAGACCACGTTGGATCCTAAATGAAGAATCCTTTGGATCGATTGGATTTTACCCTTGTAGGAATGTGTCACTGTAGATAAATTGTAGCCATTTCGTGAGAATCATGTTCAACATTATCATCATGATGATTTTTTTGAAAATCTGCTATGTTTATAAATTTTCGTAACTTACAGCGAAGACTAACGGGGGGCTTGCCCTAAAAATTCCCAAGATAAGTACCTATTCATGTCGTAGCGACTCAATTGGGTCCATATTGGCGGCTCGGTAGGCTGGAAACATACCAAAGATTATCCCTACTGCTCCACTGATTCCAAAGGCCAATAGCAGCGAGCTTCCAGTAATGATAGTGGGCATCCGACCGAAATGGGTAACTAACATCGGCAGAAGGGAACCTAAGACTATCCCCAGGAGACCCCCGGATAATGTCAAGATCAGAGTTTCTGAGAGGAATTGAACGATAATATCGCGTTTCTTGGCACCGAGCGCACGGCGAATGCCGATCTCACGCGTTCGCTCGCTGACGGTGGCCAGCATAATGTTCATAATTCCGATGCCGCCGACAATAAGTGAGATTGTCGCAATTGAGCCGAGGACAATACTGAAAATTCGCTGGGTCCGTTTCGCCTGGCGCAACAGCTCCAGTGGAACAACGATACGGTAGTCCTTCTTATCTTCATGGAGTCGCCTCAGGAGTGTATCGATCACATCGCGCATTGGCAGGACTTGATCAATGGAGGGAACCTTCACAGTGACTTTTTGCAGCTCGACTTTTTGAGCCGTATCAGTGCCTCCACTCGAGCTCCATTCCAACTCGGTGAACCGGGATTTGGCGGTTGTGATAGGCATATAGACATTACCTATTGCCTCGCTGTCCGAATCCGTGGCCATCCGCGTGATATCCTCAAAGTTACTGCTCTCATTCATCAGAGGTGCCGCCCCCACCACACCGACAACACGATAATAAGTATCCCGTATTCGAATATCTTTGCCGATGGGATAATCAAATCCAAAGAGACTTCCGACGACCTGCTCATCAACAACACACATATTCCGTTGCATATTGAGGTCAATACTACTCAAGAACCGTCCACGAATTATATGAAGGGGCGATGTTTGTGTGTACCACGGGATCGTCCCCACGATTTTTACAGTCGCCTTACGACTGAGATATCGCGCTTCGTAGTCTATCTCGCGTATTGGTACGATCACTTCAACATCATTGATTGTGTTACGAATTGATTCAGCATCTCGATAAGTCAGGCCGTAGAGATTCACGACCTGCTCCTCCGTATCGGCCCGCCCCTTAGGAGGCTCAACCGTTTCAATAATTAAATTTGTGCTCCCGAGTTGCGCAATGATTTCCTGCGCCGCCTGGCTGGCTCCTTCGCCGATTGCCAGCATAGCAATCACCGAACAAACCCCAAATATGATACCGAGCATCGTCAGCGCCGACCGTAGCCGGTGAAGCCAAAGGCTCTTTAGCCCTAATTTAATTGTCCTTCGAATACTATACCAACGCATTGTGAGAGTGACTCGTGCTTGTTATTATTCGCCTGCCATTACGTACGCCCATTAACAAAACTTGGGGGCCTTTTGAGCTTTTCGGTAAGACGAACATTATTTTGTTCCAAAAATCAACGTTCTGGCCCGCTTCAACAAATTATCAAGAATGTTCATAATTTCAGAACCGCTTTCCTAATCAGAATTGCTGAGCGGCTTGTCAACCAACGTAGCCGTCTCCGCCTGTTATTTCGACGGCTCTGGCTTAGTTTCCGTCTGTTCTTTAGCCAGCTCTGGCTTAGTTTCCGCCTGTTCTTTAGCCGGCTCTGGCTTAGTTTCCGCCTGTTCTTTAGCCGGCTCTGGCTTAGTTTCCGTCTGTTCTTTAGCCGGCTCTGGCTTAGTTTCCGCCTGTTCTTTAGCCGGCTCTGGCTTAGTTTCCGCCTGTTCTTTAGCCGGCTCTGGCTTAGTTTCCGCCTGTTCTTTCGTCGGCTCCGGCTTAGTTTCCGTCTGTTCTTTAGCCGGCTCCGGGACAGCCCAGCGTGGCGGATTCAGCAAGACCTTCTCGCCCTCATTCAAACCACTTTTTATCTCAACAAAGTCGTCGTCAAACAATCCTGTCACAACTTCACGCTCCTCTAACTTTTTATTTGTCGATACATAGCATATAGTCTTTTCTTCCGTCGAGACGACCGATTGAATCGGTACATAGAGAACATCATTTAGATCGTCAATAGTCACTTCAACCTTCCCTGTCATACCTGTCTTGATAAAGTCATGCGTTCCATCAATGCTCACTTCGGTCGTGTAAACTTTGACGTCCGGCTCCCAAGAACCCTTTTGGTCTGCTAATGGTGCTTTTTTCAGCACTTTGCCGGTAAAGACTTTATCCGGAAATGCAGCAATGGTTATTTTGGCCGGTTGATTCGGCTCAATCTTATCAATCCATGTTTCGTGAACTTTGATCTCGACCTTCATTTTAGAAGTATCCGGTATGTCTATAATCCTATAACCTCGGGGTATCTCCGCTCCCTGCTCAATTTTTACTCTCACCCATCTTTGTGTACTGGACCAATATACGACTTGGCCCGGTGAAGGAGCCTTAATCGTACAGGCAGCAAGTTGTTTTTTCACCTTTTCCAGGCGTTCCTTACGCAATCCAAGGGCTGCTTCTGCACTGGCAAGTTTCGCCTTGGCCTGGGCAAGCTGAGAACGAGCCCGGGCTCTGGTTCTCTCCAATTCCAGTCCGGCTTCATTATAATCGCTTAGGAGCTGTTCGACCTGCTTTGGAAACTCATAAAGCTTAAAGAGCTTCAAGGCAATCCCAGCTTTTTCCTTTTCGATTACAAGCCGTGTCTTCTGCAGTCGATGTTCTCTCAGTTCGGTTTCTGCTACATATTCTCTTTCGAAAAGCTTTTCGGTCCACGATAATGTATAAGTTGCTTTTTCCAGGTTCTCTTCGGCCAGGGTTATATTACCGGTGAGTTCTCGCAGCTTCTGGGATGCCTCGCATCCTGAATTGGGGTCCTGAATTTCCTGGAGTAGAGAAACCATGTCAATACTTGAATTCGGATCATGGTTCGCTTTCCAAACGACTTTTTGTGCAGCTATTTCGCCGAGATATTTTTGAAGGTCCATGAGGGAAAACTTGACCTTCAGTTCAGCGGCGGTAATATCACTTTCGTTTTGTTTGACCTGGATATCATAGGCTTCTTTTGCCTCGGCATAACTTGCCTCAGCGGCGGCAAATTCAATTTCCCTTTGAGGCAACTGCTCGGTCATCTCCGACGAATCCAATTCTACCAGGACCTTGCCATTATTGACATCTTCGGCAGTGATGATCGTCCCTTCAGGGATGATGTTGACAATGGTCGTCCGCATTTCAACTTCAGACTTAATAATTTCCGATTTGACTGCCTTGATGTCACCACTTTCCGTCACGCTGATTGTCAGGTCGCCGCGCTTGGCCGTAAATAATCCGGTCTTTGTGTTTATACTGCCCGAGCTGCTTTTCTTAAAGTGCAAAAATCCAAAGGCGCCGACAGTGACTATAACGGCAATGAAAAGAAAAATCATAAAATGTCGTTTAGCATTCGAATCCGATCGACCGCCAATTTTTTTGCCATCTTTTCTTATATTCTTTTCTTTTATCATGTTCTTGCCTAAAATTACATCTGTTAATATTCTTTAATTGGCTATTATTTATGATAAGACAATACTATTTTGCTTTCCTTGAAACCATAAGAATCGTATTGTCGCAAAGGACTCAATTGATCCCATGTCACCCCGGATGTAGCCGATACATTATGATTGTCAAATTGACTTTTAAGGTTTTTTTGCTCCCACATTCCATCAGGCTTGACCTGTAAAACGCCTATATCACGAAAAAAACTCAGTTTTGCGATGGCATGATCCACTAACGCAGCAGTTAAGTCGTTCTGCGCTGCCAGTAAGGCGTCCTGGGACTCCAGCAAATCTCGAGTCGTCACTCTGCCTGCTTGCAATAAAAATGTTGTACTCTCCACTCGTGTATTGGCCAGCTCTAAACTGTTTCTTTGAGTTTCGTATCGTTCTGCAGCCGTACGCAGTTGACGATAGGCCTGGCGGACTTCCAGTTCAACGCCATCGGCATCATTTTGATATGTCCGTTTTTGTTGCTCCAATGTGATCAGGGTTTTACGATATGCATTGCGTTCTGCTTTACGGTCTAAAGGTAAATCCGCTTCAAGAAATAGTTCGTAATCGCCCTGATGGAATTGCAATCTATCGAATTTGGTTTTTTCTGTCGAAGGAACGTAGGCACTACCGGTCAGATTGAGTTCCGTGCCGAGACCGTCGGCAGCTATCATAACTTTGCGCATGGAATCGTCAATTGCGTCTTTGCGGTTGGCTAAATCCAAGCGTTGAGCCAACGCCGTTTCAACAACATCATCCAGTAAATAAGAAGGTTCGGATACACCGATTTTTTCTAAAGCCTTTAATTCATTCTGATCCAGCTCGATATCAGCATGGATTGGTAGAGACAGCATAATCTTGAATTCATCGAGCTGCTGTTCGTATCTTTCCATGGCCTGTACGTAGCTGTCTCTGGCCCTGAGTTCGCTCTGTTTTGCCTGGTCCACCTCAAAAGGATTCTTGCGACCGGCTTCCGCCTCCATTTCCAGACGTTTCCTCGACTCAACTCTGCTGTTATAATTGTTCTCGGCATTGGTGACTACATCTCTTCGTTGCAGAACACGATAATAGGCAGCTACAATCGAGACAACAAACGTTTTGCGATAGCGGTTGAATGAGCGTATCTGATATAATACATCTCGCTCAGCCTGTGTTAGATTCTCTTGAACAATTCTGCGTCCTCTGCCGCGCAGAAGCGGTTGAGTCACGCTGGCACCGAGCACAGATCCCAAAGAGGTCCGCGGATCACCGGTCAGAAAACGCGCCCAGTCGATCGCGATACTTGTGCTGATCTGCGCGCCATCAGCCAGCAGTTGGTTAAAGCCCAATCCAGCATCTGAGCTGACACTTTCATCGTCGTTATTTCTGATATAGCCGGCATCAATAGTACCAAACCATTGTCGTGCGAACTGATGGCGAGCCAGCGTTACGTCAAGTGCCGGTAAGTAAAGCTCCTCTTTCTGCCTTTGGTAGTCCCGATTATACGCGGTCGCGATAGTAACTGCCTGTGTAAGTTTGATAATACCTGATGTAGGCACGGCTATTTCAAAATGAATATCGTTTGGAGAAGAAACAGTATTGCAGTCGCCGATGATGTAATTAGTTTTTGAGCCGAAGCTCTCCTGCCATTTACTATCGATAATTCGATAGACTTCTTCATCCGTCTCGGCTTTATAGCGATCAGAACTGCACGCACCAAGAAGACCAAGGATAAAAGCGGCGATGGTCGCCCAACAAGCCAAAGTTGCAAACCGAAACTGACAAAACATCATACACTTACCCTCCTACTTATGTAAGTTACTCACGTAATTCCTTTAAAGTAGTATATAAGAAAAGGTTACAGACTTCAAGCATTTATCTTGTATTCGATGAACCGTTTTGAGAAATAATCCTGAGAATAGCCGATTCATAATGTCAATTCGAGATTTGCTTCCTTTCTGAGATTTCAACAATCGCTGAATATAAAAGCGGTTAGTCGTATATGGCTTCCATAAAGATATATGTTCACTCCAGCTATCTGATACTGCTTCTATATATATTTAGACGCAGAATATAGAAATTCGTTAATAAAAATTATCCTATATATTTAAAAAAATTCGCTTTTTTAGATAACATTTGAAATTGTCTTTGCTTTAATATTTTAAGTTTTTCACTCATAATCACACATAATACTCGCTGCTTGGTGGGGTTGTTACTTGTGGGAACTACGTATTTTCCTCTGGCCAAGCCCTTTTTTACTGCCAAATTGGGCTTATTTGAAGAAAATAAATGTATGGAACATAGCTTAAGTGCAGGACTATCGAAAATTTTCTTTAGGCTTTGACGATCTTGTTTCTGCCTTTTTTTACGGATGCAGTAGCGTTGCGAGTGTCAATGACGAGATTGGAATGTTTTACAATCCAGGCGTAATCGTAGTCACTGTGATTTGTCGATATCACAACCGCATCGTATTGTTTCAACATGGCGGCCGAAAGCGGTTTACTTTTCATCTGTAAGTTGTATTTTCTCTGCTTATGTGTCGCCGGGATGTGCGGGTCGTTGTAATCTACTTTTGCACCTTTGGCACGCAGCAGTTCAATCAGTTCAAGTGACGGCGATTCCCGAACGTCGTCGATGTCGGGCTTGTATGCAAGACCAAGAATAAGAACCTTTGAGCCGTTAAGACTTTTCCTGCGGTCATTGAGTGCGTCCATTGTTCGAGCTATGACATAATGCGGCATGTCGGTATTAATTTCTCCGGCCAGTTCGATAAAGCGCGTCGGCATGTCGTACTGGCGTGCCTTCCATGTCAGGTAAAAAGGATCGATCGGGATACAGTGCCCGCCAAGACCGGGGCCGGGATAGAAAGGACTGAAACCGAACGGCTTCGTAGCGGCGGCACGAATGACCTCCCAGACATCGATTCCCATACGGTCGAAGACCATCTTCAGTTCATTGACCATTGCAATGTTGATACAGCGATAAACGTTTTCAAGGATTTTTGTCGCCTCGGCCGCCTCGACGGAGGAAACCGGAATGACAGTCTCTATCGCCAGTTCATATACCATTTGTGCTATTTCACGACACTTGCTTGTCAAGCCGCCGATAACTTTGGGAATGGAGCGTGTGGTGAAATGCTTATTGCCGGGGTCCTCGCGTTCGGGAGAATAAGCCAGGTAAAAATCTTTGCCGGCTTTCAAACCGCTTGTTTCCAGAATCGGCACCATCAGCTCCCTTGTTGTTCCCGGGTAGGTGGTACTTTCGAGCGTTACGAGCTGGTTCGGCCGGAGGTACTTTGCGATAGTCCGGCAGGATTCTATTATATACCTCATATCGGGTTCGCGGTTTTCGGTCAAAGGCGTAGGTACACAAATGAGCAGGGCATCGATGTTTTTCATGCGTGACATATTGTTTGTGGCTGTAAACTTCCCCGCCGCAACAATATTTTTAACTTCGGAGTCGGGTACGTTCTTGATTATGCTTTTGCCTGCATTAAGAACTTTTACCTTTCGTTCGTCGATGTCGAAGCCGACAACTTTGACTCCGGCGTTTGCAAATTCACGAGCGAGCGGCAGGCCGACGTATCCGAGACCGAGAATTCCGATCCGGACTGTTTTATTTTCGATTTTTTTCTTCCAGTCTTTCATTGGCATATCACAGTTGAACGGGAACCTTAAATATTGACTTCAATTAAAAACTTCATGGACACCAAAAAATTTTGCTGGTGTCTAATTATCGCGGCAAATAGTATATAAAATTCAGGACGGATAGCAAGAACATTCAATGCTCTTTCTACTCTTCTTTTTCTTTCGGTTTTATTATGCCTTTTAAACCATCTGTAATACCCTTGCCGGCGTCTTCCACGGCTCCTGTTGCCTTTTTGCCGATGTCCGTTCCGGTATCCAGTATCTTCGAGCCTGTGTCCAACATAACACCCGGTAACACACGGACGTTTTTGAGTTCGGATACGAGAGAGCCTAACATCTCGGTTGGCAATATGTCGGCGCCCTGTTTTGCAATCCCTCCTGCTATGGCCAGCAGGATGGTGCGTGTTAGAGCAACGGCGTCGAGGTCATTGTCGTTTCCAAGATCGGTTAATTTGATAGTGTCGAGTTTCAGTGGAATTGTATCCACTTTGCCGGGCACGGGCAGTAATTTTACATTTACCTCTGTATTGGTGATTTCAAGACTGTTTATGTGCAGTTTCTTTCCGGTTGGTTCCGATGGTTCATCGTCTTTTTTCGGGAGCTCTTTGATTATATCCTGCAGATTGTTGCCGGAGATGCCTCTTTGCTCGAGGACTACTTTAACTCCGTCCAGTTTTATATCTTTGATCTTGACGGTGTCGCTCAGGAGAGATCTTGTATTAACCGTGATTTCGGCCCGGCTTAATTCGAGAAGTTTTTCATGTTTGTAACCGGGAGGATTGTTTATCATGAGGTTCTCTAAGCCGAGTCTGCCGCGCAGGATGGAAAGATCGACCTTGTTTACACTTACTCCCACATTCAGGGCTTTTGTCCCCGCCGATTCGATAGCCGCTTTCAGCACGCTGTCAGCAAAAAGGCCGACGGCTATCAGTGCTACAACAATTATGGCTAAAATTGCTGCAAGACAATACTGCAGGATTCTTAACGGCTTTTTCATCTTTAAAATCTCCAAAATCATGTTCTATAAACAACTACCATTAAGCAACCAGTAACCGAGCCGGCAAAATGATATATCATTTATAAAAATCGTGTTTGCTAACTCTTTCGCTCTTAGAAACTGTATCCGAAGCCCAGAAAGTACTTTACATCGGTTTTGTGAGAGCCGGTGGCCGGTGTGGCATCGTAATCGAGGATTGCTTTGAGATTCAAGAACATCGCTGTATTAAGAGCGGCGCGAAGTTCAGCGGTCGTTGTAAGATAGTAATCCGAAAATTTTCCAAGGGCCGGATAGTATGTCAGTTCATGTATGAATGAAAGATTCTTCCGGAGCTTCTTGTCGAAGTTGTATCCGAGCTGGGCCGATATTTCACTGTTGCTGTCGGTCTGGTTATCGTATTTTTCATAAAGAGACGCCAGACCAAGCTCGGTTGAAAAGTTCATGTCTGCCGATTCTATCCATTGATAACCGGCACCGAGGCCAACTGTGACACGTCGATCCAGTTCGGCGACGGCATCCTTTTCATATCGACCGTCCATATAACCATACATCTTCTTCGTGAAGAAATAGTCATATTTAGCTCTGGCCCGCCACCAGTCTTCTATAGTCTCATCGTTGCCGGTAGTTTGATCTTCCTGCTTTGACTTTGCATAGTCCGCACTCAAGGTGGTCCGATCTTTTTCTGTCCGTTTTTTAATGTTGGCACTACCGGTAATGTTCTCGGTTTTTGTGTTGCCGTGTGTGGAGGTAATTCCTGCAGACAGACTTCCCGTCCACTTTGGGATCGGAGGATTTATCGAGACAATATCGTCAACGGCGAATTCCTGGGCCTTGATCGATTCGCTGCCTTCTATGGAAAAACGTCCTGCTTTGGAGCTTGATAATTTTTGCTCGAAACCCGTGCCGTCTTTTAGATTGACCGCGATCGGTTCGTCGCTGCTGAGGGTCTGGATATCCGATAGTTCCGCTGTCACTTCACCGGCAACATCTGATTTCATGACTAATTTACCGTCAACGAGGCGAACAATTTTACCGGTCAGACGGTCTCCGTTCTTGAAATGGACTTCGTCTGCGTAACTTAGCTGAGCTAAAAGCATCAGAGTCACAAATAAAATCGATATTCGAGAGCGCATTGTAAACTCCTTTCAATTTAATCCGTGAAAATATTCGGTATTACATATGCCGTATAACAGATAACGGCATATTTTGTTATTTTCCTTTATGCAACTTCACTTTTCATGTGTACATCATGCTGCGGGTAAGGTATTGTAATGTCGTTTTTATCAAGGGCAAGCTTAATTCCTTCGATTAAATCGAAACGAACAGACCAGTAGTCGGTGGCGTTGACCCAGGGGCGTACGACGAAGTTTATACTGCTGTCGGCAAGCTCTGAAACCGCTATCGTATATGCAGGATCTTTTAGAATTCTCTTGTCACCGGCAAGAACTCCATCGATAACTTCCCGTGTCTTCTTCAAATTGTCATCATAAGAAACGCCTATAACCAAATCAATACGCCTGGTGCCGTTGACCGTAAAATTCATGATATTGCCGCCGGTGACCTGGCCGTTGGGTATAATGACCCTTACATTGTCAGGCGAATTTAGAACCGTATTGAAAATCTGAATTTCTTTGACGGTCCCCATCTTGCCGGCTAATTCCACAAAGTCACCGACCTTAAAAGGCTTGAAAATAATCAGCATAATTCCTGCTGCGAAATTGGATAAAGAGCCCTGTAGGGCAAATCCGATCGCTAAACCGGCAGCACCAATAACAACGACAAAATTGCCCACGGGCACTCCCAATTTTTGTAGCGCGGCAATGACAACAAACACCAGCAGTGTGATTTGGCACAGATGTTGGACAAAGCTGGTCAGTGTGGATTCTACTTTCGCTTTCGTCATCGCTTTGGCGACCAGATTCGAAATTACTTTTGCCAGCCATCGTCCAACGACGAGGATTATGATGGCGCCTAAAACTTGTAGCCAGTAAGTTGCCAGGTACTCATAAATTTTGGTTAAAAAAGCGTCCATGATATTTTCTCCTTAATTTTTTCTAATAAATCTGTTCAGTTACGATAGGATTCCTCCATAGATATCTCCTAAATAAATTTTTATTTAGTGGTTAATAATTATATATCTTCTATTCTGCCATATACAAGTATTTCTTAAATGGAGTTGCACGGAAATCATGTAATAGTAAGATAGGTAATTATGGTATATATTAAACTGCGAGAGGTTTGAAAAATAAGGTGTTCTTTATGTCTTTTTAGGAACAATAGACCGAGCCGGAACCGACATTATCAAACAAAGGATTTTAATGGCGTCGTTTTCGGATAATTGTTGCAGGTATGTATGTTTGGTTGAAATTAATGAAACGGACAAGATAAAAACAGAATAGAGCAGATATTACGGCAATAAAAAATGGGCAGGGGCGGATTTGAACCGCCGACACACGGATTTTCAGTCCGTTGCTCTACCAACTGAGCTACCTGCCCGGATAATCCTTATTCCGGCGACAAAAACGGAATTCTAACAAAATCGAACATCATTGCAAGAAAAAATACATAATACTTTTTCATAGCTGCCAATCAGTTATCAACTGGAACATATCGAGATTTTCAGACAGAATAGCACAAACGACTTTTAATTAAGCCCGCTTGATTATGGATTGTATTATCAATATTACACTGGTGACTCAAATCGTTGAAGATAGTTTCAGCGATTTTAAAAAGATGTATTATCGTTGTGTTTAATCCGATGTCTGTAAAAGTGACCGGCAGGATGCAATCGCACGGGAGAGTCCGGAGCTCACGGCAATGATATTATTTATTTCGTCTGTTGTAAGCTTTTTTGGGGACGATCGATAAACCAGCATAAAACCCGACAGTGAGCCGCGAATGTCCAGAGGAATCGTGACGGCCGAGATTTTGCCAAGCTCGGCCAGGTTGCCCTGTAGGCCCATTTCAAACATATCGTCAAGAGTACAAACTTTATTTGATGCACATATATTTTCAACCAGCCGGCGATTTAGGCAATTCTCAAAATGCTCCTGTACGGGGTCGGCGACCTGGTTGCTTTCGAATGCGTGTTGTTCGAGGCTCTCCTCCTGACGCAAAAAGCAGGTGACATTAGCGCTATCGACCTGTTTGCCAATCAGTCTTGCGGCTGTCTGTAGAAGATCGTTTAAGTCGGTGATGCCGATGATCGACTCATAAAAATTAGCTTCGAAAACGATGGTTTTCAGTTCTTTCAAAAAGTCTCTTTGAGCCGCAATGAAATCGTTGCAAAGAATATCAATTTTTTTGGCCTGCTTTTTGCGGTCCTTATTCAGCTTTTTGATAAGCAGACGCAATCTTTTATTTCTATTTTTATCGAGCACAATTCCTCGCATTTCTTGACAGGTTGCTATAATTTGCAGTGTTTACAGCGTTTATAGTTCGGCTTAATAAAAGCGGGGCTTTAAGACTAACGGGATATTAAAGGGATACATGTAAGGCGGCCCTATAAACAGCCTGTTATTAGTCATACAGCTATTGACATCTGGTTCAGAAGCGCAAAAAGATCCTGATTGAGAGGCACAGTTTCTTTTAGTTTTCGGACTTGTTGTTTACGGGGCGGTTGTCTCAGATTTTAGATATACTATAGATGCGGGTAACTTAGGTGTAATAAAATGCCGTTGCTTTCTGATTTATGGTCTGCAATATTACCGTATTCGAGACGCGAGAGCAACGGGCCGGAGAGTGAAGGTAGTCGTTAATTCTTACTCTTTAAGAAGATTATCTGCTGAGCATTACCTTTAGTCTTTTTTGTAAATCACAACATTTTTCATTGAGTCGGCAAAGGCTTTTAGAGGTTTTTTCATAATAGCGAGGGCCGGCTCGGTAATGTCAAGTTCCCCGCAGGTCGCCTTCCATAAATCGTACAAAGTTATAACTTTAGCCCTTAGCCTTATACCGCCGATCCTTCCGCGTTTACATTCGACGATACCGTGCTTGCTAAGTGTTTGTACTACTTTCTGCAGGTAACCCACGGAAAAGCTAAGAGTTTTTGCAATTTCTCCGGCTCGCAGGAATTCTGCAGGATTTGTGTTTTTTAGAAAGAGAACTGTCTGGACCGACATTCCAAAATCCTGGTTTATTTTCACGTTTTGTCCTCCTTCTTATCAAGTTACACTGCCCATATCGCAGCCAACAGTTCGAATAACAATCCCCCATAGTTCTTGGCATTAATCAGGATACCGGTCCGAGCAAAAAACAGGAACGTGCCCTGAATATTTGGACTCATACGACTTGAATGTCCACCGATAACGAATATATTTTACTGGTGACAAAAATATACGGATTGTCCTGAGATTGCAAGATTTTTTTGCCTAAAAAAAAGTCAGATAATGTTCTTAAGTTGTAAGTTCGGCTGTAGCAAGGACTTTTCTGCAGGTACAATTATTTCCCAGGTGACATAAAGCAAGTTTTGAGACAGTAAATTTCACTGGAAAGAACCCGGTTTTTATTTCGCCGTATCCGAGTGTTATATGTGGGGAAAAATCCTTATAGCTCGATTTCCCCGGATAATTTTTGATCCAAAGCAAGGTTGATTCGCTGACCGGCGTATCGCTCAGGACCATATCGGACGTCACTTCATTGCTAAAAAAATCCAGCATCTTTTGCATAATCCGTTCATGAAGTAATTGAAGTTTTTCTGTTCTTTCAATTTTCAGAACCGAGACTTTTTCGCCGGCTGAGTTCGTTTCGGCATAGGCACCGGTGACATGTAAAGACCCCATACGGTATTTTTCAGCTATTTTACTTAGAATTATTTCGATATCGATTATGTTTTTTCGGTTGATACAGCCCATGGCTAAAGAGATATGAGGCAGATAGTTTTTCCTGTCCAATATAATTTTATTCGGATGTTGCTTTAATAGTTCCCTGTTGATCTCGATGGCTATGTCCATCAATTCCTGCGACGGTATCAATACAACATCTACGGCTATTTGTGTCATAATTCTATCAGGACTAATATAATTTTTATAAGTAAAACCGGACAAAGCCTAAAAGAGTACTGCTTGTCTGTGAAGACTCAGAGAAACAGAGTTTTTTATACTCGATTATCACAAAGCAGAAAATAATCATATATTGGTTTTCCGGACAAAAAAAAACAGAAAAAGCATCATATTTGACAATATTTTAATTAATTTTGAACAATTCTGTTATGAAAACGTAAATTGTTTGACACCAAACCTCCTTCTGAAATAAAGGGGAGCCTGAAAAGCTCCCCTATATTTTTTGGCTTTCTTGTGTTCGACAATTTGAATATGTATTGTAAAAGAAGAAATCTATTGGCGGGGTAAATGAACGTTCACGGTTGTTCCGGTGCCAGGCTCACTTTCAATGTTAAGTGAGCCGTTGTTTAATTGTATGAGTCTGGCGGCGTAGGCAAGTCCCATCCCTCGTTTTCGCCCGGCCGGTCTCGCCGAGAAGAACGGCTGAATTGCCTTTTGTAGAATCGCGGTGTCCATTCCGCAGCCGCTGTCGGCGATTGATAATCGAACCATATCTGCCGTCGTGTCGGCATCAGCAGTGATTTTAATCGGCCCGGGCTGCTCACCATAGGATTCGATGGCATTTGATATAATATTTGCAATTGCAGATACGACCTGTGCCGAGTCAACGAAAACGTTCTCGATACCATCGGCAAGCGTTATTTGAGTGTTCAGCTCTTCAATGTTTGTCTTTCGGCCGGCCAATTGTATGGCTTCATCGATGATCTGGGCGATACTTGTCTCGGCGGGCCTGGGCCGCGGCGGCTCGGCAAAACTAATCAGGTCCTCGATAATTTCGGATGCCTTATTTGCGTTATCATGTATCTGATCCAGGATTTGCTTCTTTTCCTGATTCTTCTCAGTCTCGGCAAGTAACTGTGCTCGTCCCGATATTATGGCCAGAGGATTATTTAATTCATGTGCTGCACCTGCCGCTATCTCGGCCAAAGCATCCATAGAGACCTCAACAGGGATTGCCTGGTCTGACTCTTCAGGAATGTCCCCGGATTCGAGCGGAGGTATCTTTTCCGATGGAGCTGTGATTAGCCGGACAAAACGCTCCGCAAATTGCTGCTCTCTCCGCCGGGACATAGCCATACCTAATGCGGCCCCGGCGATTGAAGCAGAGGTTCTGAAACTTTCCTCAAATAGTTCTGTGTCACAGGGGTAATGGAGCTCAAAAGCAATTGCCCCGATAGCTTTTCCTCCGCACAACAGCGGCACTAACCTGGTTTGATTCTCATCAAAGCCGGTGTCTAATTGTTCAAACAGCCAGTCGATATAATCATGAGCATTAACAATAGTGAAATTATTTGACAGCACTTTAGGGATGACGGGTACATCATCGGGTATATTCAGGATAATTGTCCGGCTTTGAGCAAGGTTTTCAACAACGACCGCTTCGAGAATTTGTGAGCCGACAGAAGGAACCAGGAACAGACATATTCTGCCTGTCTGATAAAATTTCTGCCAGCGAACAGCCAGGATATCCGCCAGGTCGAGAGCTGTTATTGTCGGATTAATATTGAGCAGGAGATCTTTTATGAAATCGAGATGGCTTGAGGCACTTTGTAACCGTCGATTTTCATTGGAGAGTTCCGCATCACGTCGAGCAAGCTGCACTGCTGCATCTTGAATGATTTCGCAATACCTGGCATGGGCTTTCGGTAAATCCAGGCCCAAAATTTTGGTTTTTTGCTCGACTTGAGCACTTAAATTCCGACTGATATATTCCAGTTGTTCGTTACTTATTGCCAGTTCCTGTGCTATCGAATCTGTCCGTCCCGGCACGTCAAAGCTGCCGGACCGGCCAAGACCGGTTTGACGTGCTATCAAATCCGACAACTGAATGACAACGGCTATTCTTGCTTCTGGCATTTCACGAGAGACTATCAGACTCTGGCTGTGGTGCAGCCAGATGGCAAGAATGACTAAATTCGGTAATTGCCACTTTTGCGCCAGATGCTTACCTATGATTGTATGGTCTGTTCCGAGATGTTTTTGCTCGATCATCTGAGAACATTGCCCGGTTGATTCCGCTTCTTCGAGGATATTGGCAAAACTTCTCGGCATTGTTTCATCCAAAGCAAGCTTTCCAATATCGTGCAATAATCCGGCACAGTAAGCCAGTTGCGGGTCCATTTTTGGTGTTGCCAGCTCGGCGATTTCTTTAGCGCAGCAGGCCACTGCAAGGCTGTGAATAAATAATCCTTTTTTAGTTGAGACGTTATAAGAATCGGGACTGTTGAGTTGTTCTAAAGTATGGGAAATCCGGATTGATAATATGGCATCGCGCACCTGATGAACGGGTAATTTATCGAGGGCTTTACTCAATGAGAATCTGCCGTCCGGCAAACTAAGGCCGCTGGTACCGATAAGTGAAAGAATTCTCAATGTAAGGACCGGATCCGATTCGATAATATCAATCAGTGTCGAGGGCTGAAATTGACTTTGTAAAAGCCTGGGTATGTATTGTGCGGCAATGCAATCAAGAGTTGAAAGAGAATTGAGCCTATTGACAGCAAGCTCTACCTGCTGTGAAGCGGTTGAGGCTTTTTTTAGATTGTCTGGCATATAATCATCTCAGTTTCTGTCTCTGCCAGATTTCAAACTTTCGACCCCCTCCGTTTTGCCATGCACCTGTACTGTGACGGGTGTGAGCAAAAACGAGACAGCGGTGCATCGTTTTTATTTGATCTGCAGCGATGTGGTGATTTTGTTGATAAGTTCAGCAATATCAAACGGTTTTCTGATAAAATCTTCGGCGCCTGATTTGAGCAGTTGTGAAATCTCATCCTGTTTTACAACACCGCTTACAATAATAATTTTTATGTTCTCGAATTCCGGATTCCTTTTGATCGTTTGGCAGACAACATTTCCGTTGACATCTGGCAGCATATAATCGAGCAAAATCAATTCAGGCCGAAACTGCTGAGTTACAATTCCGGCCTCATAACCGCTCGATGCTGTTTTGGTTTCGAATCTGCCGTCCCTTTCAAGGACATCTACAAGTAGCTCAACGATTTCAACGTCATCGTCAACGATAAGTATTTTTCTCTTGCCGGATTCGATTGCATCAAGCGGGATTTTGTTTTCCCTCATAAACTTAACCAGACTCTGACGAGGAATCCTGCGAAATCTTGAGCCCGGGACACGGAATCCCTCCAGCCGACCGGAGTCGAAGCAACGGATAATGGTTTGCTGGCTTACTCTGCAGATTTCCGCAGCTTCCCCGGTGGTAAATAAATCCTTCATCTTATCCAATCCTTTTCTTTAACCAAATCCTTTTGATTTAACCCCCTGCCAGGTTACCTTCTTGGCCTAATTTAACTATTGGGAATTGGTTTTGTCAAGGGTAAAAAATAAGGATGTAACCAAATTTCTGATAATTGGTTATATGCTAAACATCATTGCATAAGTATGTATCTGTTTTGTTGGGAGTTATGTTGATTTGTATTTTTCTTTAAATATAGATTGAATGTTAACTATTTTAACAATGACAATGTTAATTTCTAAGCAGCTTTGACCGGTCATATAAAACCAGGCTTTTTTGGAAATGTAAGAATTATTTCTTAAGCGCTTTATTAAGCTATAGTTAGTGCAATGATGTTTGATTTATCAAATACGTTGTACAGCTTATTAGTAAACTGAAAGAAATGAACGATTCCTGAAAAAAATATAAATAATTACATTTTTGAAATGGCCGAATCGATCAACACTGCCAGGTTAACCTGTGGTCTGAAATTCCTGTACTTATATCGGAAATAAGAACTTAAGACTCCTCGACATTCTCCGTAGAATCCTGTTCAGGCACCACTACAAGATTGATGGTAGCTGTTACATTGCCGGCGAATTTAAGAGTGATGGCATGTGTTCCAACCTGTTTGATATGGTCAGGCAACTGTACAACCTCATTGGCAACCTGGAATCCCTGCTCCCGCAAATTGGCGGCTATTTGCTCGGTAGTGACCGAGCCGTACAGATGTCCTTGTTCGTTTGCCTTTGCAGCTATAACAGCTTCCGCCCCGTCAACTGTTTTAGCGGCATCTTCAAGCCGTTTGCTTTCATATATGCGTTGTTCAGCTCGCTTTGCTTTCTCCTCTGCTATATCCCTAATGCTGTTTTCAGTAACAACCTTTGCAAGTCCCTGCGGCAGTAAATAATTTCTGGCATATCCTTTGCTGACTTCTACCACGTCTCCAAACCAGCCAAGTTTCTTAATATCTTCACAAAGTAAAACCTTCATACCGTAATCCTTTCTGGCTAAATGGTCGGTCCTAAATGGCGTGTGCCGAATTTGCCGACTTACCAGGTAACCAAATGACTTATCACAAACACTATGCAGTAAACGGCAGCAAAGCCATATACCGGGCGCGCTTGATTGCTTTTTTTGCCTTTCTTTGACAGCCGGCGCAGTTGCCGCTGCGCTTACGTGAGTATATTTTGCCGCGATTTGTCAACAGCTTTTGTAGAGTTCCGATGTCTTTATAATCGATGTATTGAATCCTCCTTCTACAAAAACGGCACTGGGTCTGTTCTCGAGCTCCTACAAAACCCGTTTTTCTTTTATTATCAACTCTTCTTGCCATATTATTCCTGTCTGTTTTATTCCTTGTTATATTATTAGAAACAATTCATGTTTTCTGTATCCCGTAAACATCGACAAATGGATTTAGACTTCCTTTAGAACGGTATATCATCATCGGCCGTCTGCTGCTTTGCCTCAGTTTCTGTTCTGTTTACGCTTTGCTCGCCGCCGCCTTTGCCGAGAAACTCAAAATTCTCAACAGTTACTCTGTGCTTACTGTGCTTCGAGCCGTCTTGCGCCTCCCAGCTATCGAAAGTCAGGCGCCCTTCAATAAACAGAGGGTTTCCCTTTTTGCAGTACTTGTTGACAACCTCAGCTCTCTTGCCGAACATCCTGCAGTCCACAAAACACGTTTCTTCTCGTTGGCTGCCGTCCTGAGCCGTCCACCTGCGATTTGTCGCCAGACCAAAGTCAACTACCGCTGTCTGATTCGGGGTGTATGATAACTGCGGATCACGGGTCAGATTACCTATTAATAAAATTTTGTTGTAGTTGGCCATATTTAACTTCTTTCTGCTTTAATCGTTTGAAATTTCATAAGGCTTTGATTCCTGCTCATCTTCTGTTGTTTCTTTGGAGTCCTCCGTAGGGAGTCCCGATGACTGTTCCGCCTTTTCTGCTGTTTCAGTTGTTTGCGTTGTTTCCGCTGTTTCAGATGTTTCCGCCGTTTCCGCCTCTTCCGCTGTTTCAGTTGTTTGCGTTGTTTCCGCCGTTTCAGATTCTTCTGCGTTCCCGGCTTCAAAATCGCTGCTTTGCCGTTCTGCTTGTTCACCCCGTTCTGCTTGTTCACCCCGTTCTGCTTGTTCACCCCGGTCTGCTTGTTCGCCCCGGTCTGCTTGTTCATCCCGGTCTGCTTGTTCATCGCCTTTTTGCTTTTCCTTTTCCACTTTGGTGGCGGGAGTATCCTTCTCGATATCTCCCTCCGTCATATGCTCGGCATTGAGAATAAGAACACGCATAATTTGCTCAGACAGTTGTACGGCTTTTTCGATTTCTTTTATTCTCTCACCATTTGCCCGGAAATAGCAGAGGATATATACCCCTCTGCCTACGCGGTGGATCTCATAGGCCAGTTTCCTGTCGTCCCATTTTCTTATGGAGACAATCTCGGCTTCGACTCTCTCTAATATCGTTTTTATAACGTTATTAACACCATCCCAGTTTGAGGCGGCCAAAGCCGAATCAACAAGAAACATCCCTTCATATAAATTATTCTTAGTCTTAGTTTCCAAACTAATTACCTCCCGCTAAACCTTATATTTTTTTATTTAGCTTCGTTCGATACCCATATTCAATAATTGTTATTCAATATTACTATTAAACTTATTCATTGCTGTCTCAAGACCGTGCTCGATCCAGCACAATACCGCGTCTCCGGCATCCTTAATTGCCTTGTCCAGCAAGGCTTTATCTTCTTCATCAGGTTTACCGAGAACATAGTCAACCTGATTATAGCCAAGTTCTTCCGTGTAATGACCAATACCAATCCGGCAACGAGCGAAATTATTTGTACCGAGTTTTTCTATAATATCAGCCAGACCGTTATGGCCGCCCGCCGAACCTTTGGTCCTGATCCTAATCCTGCCGGGTTCAAGAGCCATATCATCGGTTACTATCATAAGGTCCTCAAGGCCGAGCTTGTAAAAACCTACGACTGTCGCAACAACCTGGCCGCTTCGGTTCATGAAATTCCACGGCTTTAACAATATTAACTTTTTCTCTGCAAACTCGCCCGAACCGAGGCGGGCCCCGAATTTTCTTTTTTTAACATCTATCTTCAGTGCCTCGGACAACGAATCAATTACATTAAATCCGGTATTGTGCCGCGTATCAACATACTCGCTGCCGGGATTACCCAGACCAACGACTATTTTCATATCGCCCATATTTGCGTCCAATCCGGCTCATCTTTATTCCTCTGAAGTTTCCTCTTCAGATTCAGCGGTTTCACCAATAACCTCCGGGATTGCCGGCATTTCTTCTTCCATCTGCTCGGTGGTCTTGGCGGCGGCGACCAGGTGGCATGTTACCAAAAGTGTATCCGGCGAGCTAATAAGTTTCACCCCGCTCGGCAATTCGATGTCACCGGCATGCAGAACTCCGCCGACATTCAAATCTTTGATGGAAACAACAATTGTTTCCGGAATCTCTGTTACTCTGCATTCAATTTCCAGATGATCTGTGTGTTCTTCGACAATACCGCTTTCGTGTGTGCCCTTAGCCGTGCCTTTGAGTTCAATCGGAACATTTACTTTTACCGCTTCGGTCACATTGACCCGCATCAGATCCACGTGAATAATGTTTTTGCCGGAGTAGTCATACTGCAGCTCTTTCACAATAATTTTTTCTTTCTTTTTGCCGATCTGCACATCCATTAGCCGATGCCCGTGATGCAATCCCTCGACGAAGTTGTGTTGGTCCAGTGAGATAGCTACCGTTTGTTCCTTATGACCATACACGATAGCAGGTATTCTTCCCTGCAGCCTGACTTTTTGGACGGCCTTCGTACCGGTGTGTTCTCTGATTTCTGCTTTTAGAAGCACTGTTTTTGCCATATTCTGTATCCTGGTTAAATATTTCTAAATAAATTACTTATAGATTCGTTTCTGTGAATCCTTTTTATCGCCTCGCCTAACATGACTGAGACGCTTAAAACTTTGATAAGAGCGATTTCTTTTGCCTGTTTATTCAGCGGGATAGTGTCGGTTACGACTACTTCGTCAATCGGTGCTTTGGCCAGCCGCTCGAAAGCTTGTGGAGCAAAAACGCCGTGCGTGGCGACTACATATACTTTCCTGGCCCCGCGACTTCTAATAAGATCGGCGGCGCTGCAAATTGTACCGGCTGTTGCGATAATATCGTCGCACATCAGGATATTTCTGTCTTTGACGTCGCCGATAATCTCCCGGGCTTCAACCTGACTGCTGCTGATGCGTCTTTTGTGAATAATCGCAAGGTCTCCGCCGAGGTGGGATGCATACCTTGATGCTATTTTGATGTTACCGACGTCCGGTGACATGACCGTCAGATTTTCGATTTTTTTGTCCCAGAAGTACTTGCTTAATACGAGTTCACCGGTTAAATGGTCAACCGGTATATCGAAGAATCCCTGGAGCTGGTGTGCGTGAAGGTCTATCGCAAGTACCCTGTTGGCCCCGGCGGTTGTTATCAGGTTTGCCACCAGTTTTGCGGTGATGGGTACTCGTCCCTCGTCTTTTCGGTCCTGACGGGCGTAGCCGAAATACGGGATGACGGCGGTGATACGCTTGGCACTTGCCCTTCGCAGACAGTCAAGGTAGATTAAAAGTTCCATCAAATGCTCGTCGACCGGCTCACAGGTTGATTGCACGACAAAACAGTCTCTGCCGCGAACGTCATCCTCGATTCTGATAACTTTCTCTCCGTCCGGGAATGTGTCGATCTTGGAACCGCCGAGTGGAAGCCCAAGATATTTACACACCTCGCCGGCTAATACAGGATTACTGCTACCGGAAAATATCTTCAGATTGTCATTGAGAAACATCACTGTCAGCCTTTCTGCCCAATTTATTTGCACTCTCTTGCGTGACTACTGTTCCTGCACTTATATGCGAGCCGTCTTTAATTTCGAGCGGTGCGATGAGAATCGAGCCGGAGCCGATATAGCAGTTATCGCCTATATTTGTTCGGTTTACTTTCATACCGTCGAAATTGGCTGTTATCGATCCGGCGCCGAAATTAACATTGCTTCCCACTATGGCGTCGCCGATATAGCTGTGGTGTCGTGCTCTGACGCCGTCGGCTAAAATCGAATTCTTGACCTCCGTAAAGACGCCTAATACCACATCACTTTCCAGAACCGTGCCGTTCCTCAGATGCGCAAAAGGCCCGATCCTGCAGTTTTGCCCGATTTTGACGTCACCGTGGATGTACGTGAACGGCTCGATGATGGTATCCTGTCCGATCCTGGCCCTGGCGTCAATCCATGTATTGTCGGGATCGACAATTGTCACGCCGTTTTCCATCAATAGATGTTGAATCCTGTGCCGCATGATTTTGCTTACCTCGCTAAGTTGTGCCCTGCTGTTGATGCTGATGGCCTCTTCAGGCCGAACCGCAGTAACCGCCAGTACCTTGTGACCTGTTGCAATTATCCCGGAGACCGCATCTGTGAGGTAATATTCCTTTTTGACGTTATCGGATTTGACGTTCTCGAGAGCGTTGAAAAGGATTTGCGTACTGAAAAGATAATAGCTCGGATTGATTTCCTTAAGGGCTTTTTGTTCCGGTGTGCAGTCGCTGTCTTCGACAATACCCTGGATATTATTATATTTATCGCGGACTATTCGCCCGTAACCGGTCGGGTCGTCGAGGATTGCAGTGGCTAATGTTGCCGCAGATTGTCCCGCTTCGTGGCTTTCAATCAGGGACCTCAATGTCAGTGTGCGGATCAGCGGCCCATCGCCGCAGAGCACAAGAGTTTCGCCCTGGAAGTCTTCGATATATTCTTTACAGCATAAGACTGCATGGGCAGTTCCTAATTGTTCTTCCTGTTGGACCCAGATAATATCCTTAGCGTCACAGAAGCATTCCTGGACCTGCTCGGAGGAAAAGCCCACTACGACATATATTTTCCTGATCCCGACTTCACGGCAGGCATCGAGAACATAGGCCAGCATAGGTCGCCCGCATACTTCATGCAGAACCTTTGCGATTTGGGTGTTCATCCTGCTGCTGACCCCTGCTGCCAATATTATTGCTACTCTTTCTGCCATTCGGTTTTTAATTTTTACTTTTTAATTTTAACCTTACTTAACTACCCGACCAGGACTTGAACCTGGAATATGGGCACCAAAAGCCCATGTGTTACCAATTACACCATCGGGTAAAAAGTCCTGAGTTACGCATTTTGAATCATTAGCTCATTCCAACTCAAAACTTAAAAGACTCAATACTTAAAACTGCCATTTCGTTTGTCACGGGAGCCTTCGGCCCGATTTGGCCCTGTCGGAGGCTTGAGTCAACCAAGCCGTGAAAACTGTTGACCCCACTTTAGTTCTACCCCGTGCGACAGAGCGTTAACAATTGCAACATTATACTTCAATAAAAAGTTGATTCAACTATTTTTCAAAAAAAACAGATAAATCAATTATTTGACCGGGCTGATTTTAATTTGAATCTTTCCCGCCGTTTTCGGCCAATTTTTGTCTTCCGGCAGGCCCAGGGCCTTTGCCGAGGCTGCTTTTATCGCCGTTTCCAGTGCGGAAGCAGCGTTGTTTGTTTCGATCAGGTCTTTCAGGAATCCGGCCAGAAGATAATCGCCGCAGCCGACCGTGGTTGATACTTTCCCGCATCCGGTACATTTGCCGTACCATGCGCCTTGTTCCGTAACGACAATAGCCCCCTTTTTGCCGCGGCTTATTAGGACGATTTCAACTTTATCCAAAAGTTTACGCCCGGCGCGGGCCAGAGCGGCGGTATTATCCTCGATCTGCTTTCCTGACAACTCACCTAACTCCCGGACATTCGGTTTTATTAACCGGATATGGCCTGTATCGACAATCTTTCTTAGGGCGACCCCGGAAGTATCGAGCATAATTTCTGCCCCGGCTTCGCTGCAATTTTTTACTATCCGAATAACATCGGTCAAAAGCTCCTCTTCCGGCATCGCCCCGGCAAAAACACAGATGCTGTTTTGATTTACCAATGCCTGCAAATCCGACTTTAGTTTTCGCAACGCCCCCGGAGAGGCTAAGCGGTTTGGACTTCGCAGGTGCATGTCCCTGTTTTTTGCCGTATCGACAATAGTGATATTCTCTCTCGTACCGCCGGCGACGATAGTCATCTTAACCTTGATTAACGGCCATAAAGACTTCACGGTTTCTTTCATCTGCTGATAGTCGTTGCCGCCCCACAGGCCTGTCGCAATACTTTTTTGTCCCATCCAGGCCAGGGCCTTCGAGACGTTCAAGGCCTTACCGGCGGGGAATATCGTTTGCTCGTGTATATTTATATGTCGGCCCCAGTCCGGGTTCTCGCCCATGCATGTTATGTCCCATGCCGGTGATAAGCCGACTGTAATGATTGAAGGTTTCTGTTTCATTGTTTTTTCAACTGCTCTGCCCCGAGCTGGCCGCAGGCCGCCTTTATGCCCCGGCCCATTCTGAAGCGCACGGTTGTCTCAATACCGGCACGCTCCAGGATTGTCTTAAACCGTTTTATTCGTTCGCTGCCGCTGCCTGCAAAATCGCACCCCGGATACGGATTGTGCTCGATAAGATTTACATGGCACATAAATCCGTGCAACAGCTTCACCAGCGTTTTGGCGTGCTCGTCCGAATCGTTTATCCCTTTTATCATAACGTATTCGAATGTCACTCGCTGGTGGGTGCTGTTCTGATAAACTCGAATCGCCTTAAACAGCTCGGCTAACGGATATTTTGCGTTTATCGGCATCAATTGCGTTCGCAATGCGTCGGTCGGCGCATTGAGCGATATTGCCAGCCGCGGATGCAGCTCTTGCTGTGCCAGTTTTTTTATTCCCGCTGTTATCCCGCAGGTGCTTATGGTTATGTGCCTTATGCCTATGTTCTTGCCTTTCGGGTGGTTTAATATACCTGCCGATTTTATAACTGCATCGTAATTAAGGAGCGGCTCACCCATGCCCATATATACAACGTTTGTAATTTTGCCGGTATCTGCTTCAACGACGTTGACCTGGTCCACAATTTCTGCGGCGGTCAGGTTTCGGGTAAAACCGATTTTGGCCGTGGCGCAGAACGAACAACCTAAGTTGCAGCCGACCTGGGTCGAGATGCAAAGCGTTTTCCGGTGAGAGTCCATAGGGCCGCTTTTACCCTCAGGCAGCAGGACGGTCTCAATTCGGCTGCCGTCTGCAAGTGTGAACAGGTACTTGACGGTTCCATCTTTGTCGGTCAGTATTTTTGTGATAGTAAGAGCGGAGATATAATAGCCCTGCTCGGAAAGTTGCTGTCGAAAGGCCTTGCTCAGAGGTGTTATTTGGGAAATCTCCGTGACATTCTCGACGTGGATAAAGCCGAAGATATACCCTGCTAAATATTTCTTCTGACCCAGCTCTACTACTATCTGCTCAAGCTCGCCGAGCGTTTTGTCTTTAAGGTCTTTATCCATAACCGGGAAATTCTATCAGATGTACTACCATCCTTCAACTTTGATATTGATGCGGCGTATCAGGAAGCTTATAATTGTTTGCTATGGAAAATAAGCAGAATAACAGCAGAAAAACCAAGAGCAAGTCCGCACAGGCAGATCACCTCCAGGCGGCCATCGACTACGGAATAGATGTTCAGGCGTTAATTGACAACGCCGGCAGAAGTTGCGCCGAACGCATTAAGAGGCATCAAATAGCGCTTAATACCGTCGAGTCACTGCGGAAAGCGAGAGAATTGTGAGCAGCGATTTTTTTAACCTGCTTGAACGGCTGGTCAATGCCGGTGTGGACTTCGTAATCGTAGGAGGATTTGCGGGTGTTGTGCACGGATGTACGTATGTCACTCAGGATGTCGATATCTGCTGTGATTTTTCGATTGCCAATCTGCTCGCCCTGCAAACAGCAATCTCTGACTTGGATCCTGTGCACCGAATGACGCCGGGGCGAAAAAAGCTTCAGTTGACCGAGCAGACGTGCGGCCAATTTAAAAATCTGTATCTCGATACGAAAATAGGTCAGTTGGATTGTCTTGGCTTTATTGATGGTCTCGGCGATTATGACCGGGTTAAGCGGGCAAGCATGCTCGTTGAAGTTGGAGATATTAAAATCTGCGTACTGGATCTGGATGCTCTTATAAAAACCAAGAGAGCAATGAACCGGCCGAGGGATAAAGAGGCTCTACTGCAGCTCGAAGCGATTAAAAAGCTGAAAAAAAGTCCTGACTCAAAAAGATAACTCTTATCGAAGAATCACCAAAAAACCACATAAGGTACAGGCACCTTGGGCACGAGCGGACACCTTTAAATTCTTTATCATTGCGAGAACACGTAGGATGGGCAACTCATTTGCCCATGCTGTATAAATGTCATCCTGAACAAGCCTAAAAATGTCATTCCTGCCTAAGGCACACCCAAGGCGGACCGAACGAAGTGAGTCGAGGAATCTGGTTATCGAGAATAAAAGAACTACACACCGAAGTGTACCTTTTTAATTTTGTTGATTGCCCCTG
>Ga0315544_1000768_pt1 | contig 27646 bp, 22 predicted proteins | sample SalMarSW160130MG_2_FD_202543 | JGI IMG/M metagenome (GOLD analysis project Ga0315544, IMG submission 202543) | Salt marsh sediment microbial communities from the Plum Island Ecosystem LTER, Massachusetts, United States - Salt Marsh Sediment SW1601-130 ... | reverse complement strand
CCCGGTTTTCTCGAATCTTCAAATATCAGAATGATTGTGTTGTAGCGGTTTTGTGAAAGAACTCAAAGGGTATTAGAAGGACACAAAATGGGAATGATAATAATTTTAATACCATTACTAATTTATCTTGTCGCAGCATTAGCTGTAAAAAAAGGTGAAATTAAACATCCAGACGATTATTTTATTGCATATAAGAATGTTGGTACAACTCCATTTGCTAACTCATCTATCGCATACGGTTTTCAAGTCGCAACAGTTTATCCTTTCATTGTCTGGGCTGCAACAGGCTCAATTTTACTTGCCTTGGCTAATTCCTTTTTCTGGGGCGTGGGTATCCTTGTCTTTTCATTAGTAATACCAAAACTTAGCGAGTTTATCGGATCAGATAAAACGCTACATGGCTTTATTGGCGAAAAATATAAAAGCAACGGACTCAGACTCACGACTTCATATCTGACGATTTTAGGAATTGCCGGTGTGGCGCTTGCGGAAATCGTATGGGGTTCATCAATATTATCGATATTGATAGGTGATTCTAAGATTGCCATGTATCTTATCTTATTCTTTATGATTATATATGTTTTACTTTACATATTGAAAGGTGGGCAACTAAGTTCAATTAGAACCGACCAAATCCAGCTAATCTTCTCATATCTCGGTGTTTTTGTCATAATAGGTTACTCAATTTTCGTATTGATAAAGAATAGTGTTACTCTAAATTTCTCGACGTCATTTTGTCTGCTCGTTTTAATTGTCTCATTGGTAGGGATTTTGTTTTATCGGAAGTTCCGTTTCTTGAAACCCAAAACATCAACTGGCAAGGTAGCAGGAATATCAAAACTATCCAACATCTTAATTTCCGTTTTATTTATAATTGTTATTTGTTTGGCGTTATATTCTTTGCCAAAGCTCAATTTTGCAGGCGCAAAAGCCAGTCTTGCTATTGGTAGTTTTGGTTTCCTGACGCTGCTTGCTTATAGTCTGATGCCGCTCCTATTTCAATTTTGTGATATGACAAATTGGCAGCGTATTCTCTCGGTTGAAATCGGTAATAAAGATGACAAAAAAATAGTTATAAATAATATAACTAAAGGCTTGAGAGTTTACGGTTTCGAATCCCCATTTTCCTGGTTTTCGGTAATTGCTTTGGGTGCTTTTGTAGCGTTGGCATTCCCCAGTATTATAGCGAATGGTGACCCATTCCACAATATTCCTAACTTGTTGGTTTCATCTGCAAAATGGTATGAGCAATTATTCGGTTATACTTTTATTGTAAGCATTCTTGCAATTATGCTTTCAACTGTTGATTCTGCAATTATTGCAGTCATGTTCGCTTTTACTTATGATGCATATCCTTTTTCAAGAAAATTCATGGACTCCAAAGACGAGTCGGCAATTAGCATAAATGCACCTAAAATAATAGCTGTCGGCAAACTATTCAGTGTTGTATTAATATTTTTTCTCTCTTTGCATATATTCATCGACTATTTTGAGTTTGGCGGAGTTAACTTTATAGGTATGCTTTTCGCATTTTATACGGCTCAGCTATCTTTCGCAATTCCAGTAATCGGAGCAATTCTATTTAAATCTTTACCTCGAAAGGGATTTGTTATCGCCAGTATAATTTCAAGTGCAACATTTGGTGTGATTTCTGGTGTTTACATAACGATTAAAGGTCTTGAAGTTTATCAATGGGTGCCGATTATTGGGACACTTTGCTTAAGCATTATTATTTATTTTTGCGGGTATTTAAGGCAAACGAAATATTTTATAAACGTAAAAAATTGACAAGGATAAAAAAACAAGATTTGACTCAGTTGTACTTGGGAGTTGAATCCACCTTATCTTAAACAATAAAGGAAATAGTTAATATGCAAATACGACTCTTTAGCAAATTAAAGATTCATAAACTATTCAAGGCTTTTTACACAAAAAACACGGTTTTTTCATGGATGCTAATAATTATAATAATCGGAGTACTTGTAGCTCATAGTTGTATAATTTACAACTCAGATGAACCTGATTATCCTAAAGTTGGCAAAGTTTGGGAAATAGCGAGCAGTTTACTAACAGCAGCTTATACCATTTGGTTCTGGTTCATCCATAAAAAGGGTATTAAAATATTAGACGAAATAAAAAATGACGAACCACTACAAAAAACTAGGGTAATTATACGAGTTGCGTTGTCAATAGTAGCACTTGTTTTAATTGTTACTATTAATTTGTACACTTTTAGTAAATCTAATATTTGGTGGCATGGATTGACTCTATTATTAATGCTAATTACCTTTTCTTTGTTTTGTTGGATTGATATTTTAATCAGAAGAAATCATAATGTGGTGTATGTTAGAAAGGACTTTAAGCATGCTTTAAATAATTCAGATATACCAGGGGTTATTTCATTTAGTTTTCTTATACTATATTTTCTTATCTTCCACAATTATTCGATGGAGTTGTTTTTTAGTGGTGCAATAGCATTCCAAATGTTATTTTCAAGTTTCATTTGGGCCAATACAGATATTACAAATGAATAGAATAAGTCTTAAGTAAAAGGAATCTCGACTATGGCTTTATGTGGATTTAACGAAAAAATGTTAAAAGGATTAACCTCTTTTAACGAAGGTTTAGTAGAGCATGGTCTTAAGTTCCGTTCAGAAAAGAATGGTGAGACAATAGACCAGGCAATCAAACGAGAAATCTCAGATATGGCGAGGCTCTTAGAAGAAATTCATCGAATAGATGATAGCTCTAAAAGAATCTTGACCGAAGGCATTGTCAAATATGCTATGGGCTTTTATCTGATAATGAGAAAAAGCGATATCGAAGATTACAAAGAAGTAATCGAGAAAATCAGTGAATACTTTCATTTTATGGATGATAAGTATTACTCTGAATTGGAAGGAAGACCTGATGATATGAAAGAGTTGGTTGAGTTGCTTGATAAGAAAGAAATATAATCATGAAGGAGTTCATTCTCATAAGAGGGTGCTTGCTTCATTTATACCATGTTCCCTTGGTTGGGGGAATTAAAGGGGTATAGTACATTTTTCTATGAGTTTTGGTTGCTAATGAGAAGGTTTTGATAGAGGACTGCGGGTGCCCTGAATTACTCGTGAGTTTGGGGCGGATGCATTGGTTGGAAATAAGTATGGTGTCCCCTGATTTCTTAAATCTGGTTGAGTTCAAAAAGGATTTACGGAGTAGTAAGCCAGAAGAAGTTGTTCAGAAATATTTATTTGACAGGTCTCCTTATTGCTTTGCTGATAAACCACAACGCTATATTGACTTCAGAAAAGAAATTTGTGAGAAATTCAAGATTCACCTACAGAATTTCGCTATTGTTGGTAGCTCAAAAGTTGGTTTTAGTTTAAACCCTACGAAATTTGGAACGGTCTTTTCCGAGAGTTCGGATGTCGATGTCGTACTGGTTTCTGAAGAACTGTTTCAAAATTTGTGGATAGACCTGATTAGATTTCAGCGAGATGAATTCACTTTTTTGCCTGATCAGTGTAAGAAGCGATTTAATGAACTTCAATATATCTTGTTTTGGGGTCAAGTCCGAATGGACAAACTTCCAGACGAATTCACAGCTGCAAAGGAATGGTGGGAGTTTTTTAATCGTCTCTCTACAGATCCAAGATTTGGCCCTCGCAGAGTCCGAGCAATGATTTTTAAGACATGGAAACATGTCTCATTTTATTATGAGAAAAATATTAGGGAACTTATGGAAATAGAAATAAAAAAATAAGAGGTTTTGTATGAAATCAATAGCATCAAATCAGTCCATATCGTGGTTTTATCAAAGGAACAAAGAGCAGGTTCTCGAATTAAGTCCAGACTTCCAGCGCAATCCAGTATGGCTGCAACCACAACAAGAATATCTTATTGAAACAATTCTGTTGAGTTTGCCCATGCCGGAAATTTACATGGTTAATCGAATAAAACCATCAGGAGAATCAAAGTTTGTTATCGTAGATGGTCAGCAACGACTTAGAACAATCCTCGAATTTATCGAAGACAAATTCGAAATCAAGAAAACCATTGATGGTTTTAGGGGAATCAGTAAGTTTAGTGATATGACAGATGAGCAGAAAGTACCTTTTTGGCGATACTCAATTGTCGTCCGAGATCTCGAAGATTCAAAGGATAAAGAAATCAGAGATCTTTTTCAAAGGTTGAATAAATTCTCTTTTGTTCTAACTGACCAAGAACTGAGAAATGCGCGATTTAAAGGAGAGTTCCTGAAAGCGATAAAAAGTATTAACGAGCATGACTTCTGGGTGACATCGGGGCTGTTTTCAGCAAACGACATACGCCGCATGCTTGATTTGGAGTATATAAGCATACTTCTTGTCACTTTAATTGGCGGGATATTCAATCGCAAGGAGCGACTTGACGAATTCTACGGAATGTATGAGGATGAGTTTGAGGATTCTGCATACTACCAGAATCAGTTTGAAGGAATTATAGGGATCATAGAGGACATATTGCCGGATATCAAGAAGACTAAATGGAAGAATAAAGCTTATTTCTTTGCATTGTTCCTCTGCATTGATGAGCTTGGAATCAAAAAAGAAGATGCCAATACCATCTGTACTGAGCTAACTTCTTTTGAGCAGCAAGTTCAGGCTGCGAAGACTGATCCTGATAGTGCCGATGAGAAGTTCGCCCAGTATCTTGATGCGGCAACTTACGGTACTAATGACAAAGAAAAACGAATCCGACGGTTTAAAATACTGCGAGATTATTTGAAAAGCAAGCCCAGTATTTCTCAAGAAGGTAATTAAAGGTGTCCGGTAGATTTTTCGATAATCAAATTGGTGCGATTTCTCGTGCTTCGTCGCGCACTTCGCAGAGTAACACATTGCACCCTGATATGGAACGACCTTTGTCAAGCGATAATAATTCAGTATTTTTCACATTTTCTTTATAACACTTTCAGATGCAGGCTGCTTCGACGATGAATCAGTCTGATATTCGTGGATTATCCTTCATAAGGACAGAGCCGACATTGATATTCTCCGTCGTGAGTCTTGCTTTCTACACTCGCGAGTTCAGCAGCAACACCGCCTATCGCATAGGGTGCTCGCAAATAACTCCTGATCGTGCCTGCACCTGTTCGTGTCATCCTTGTTTCCAATAATAAATACTTCGGAGGAGGGCTGATGAATAAACCATCAGGCAGCCTTCTCAATATTTCTCAATTCATACTCTTTGAAAACCGACCATATAAATCCAGCAAGCTCCCTGGCAACCGCAGTAGCTGCCTTACACGGCATCTTGCCGCGATTTACGAGATACCAATATCGTTTACGAAGCCGGCATCCGGCCCTGTCTGCAATATCGATTACCCATTGCGGCTGATTCTTCCTTCGCTGCTTCAACGCCTTACTGATATGGTACGGATGTCTATGATGCCAGGATACTTCTACCAGTAAACGCCTGATGCGTTTATTGCCCGATTTGGTAATTGGTCCCTTCTTATTTTTTTCTCCACTGGACGATTCGGAAGGAGTAAGACCCAAATAACTCATAAGATCACGAGGACTCGAAAATCGACTGAAGTCAAATACCTCGGTGATGATAGAAATAGCGGTAAGTGTATCGATGCCGTGAAAACATCTCAAAAGACCGACAATCTTTTTATAAGGCCCAGACTCGGCCAACTGCTTAACCCGCTTAGACAGAGAGTCCAGACGCTGCATACAGTGCTGCATCTGGGTAAAATAACTGTCAAATACTTCCCGCAATACAGGTTCATCAAATTCAAGACTACGCAGCCAGCGAAGATGTTTGCCAGTCCAGTTGTCGCCTTCGGTATAAATATAGCCGTGACGGGTGAGAAACTTTAATAGCTGATGATGAATTCTCATGAGATTTTCACGGGCTGTTTGTTGAAGACGGGTCAGCTCACGAGCAGCTTCCTGCCGAGAATCAGGTGCATGGACCTCGGTTAACAGGCCCGACTTAAACATAGCAAGCAACTTAACTGCGTCCCGGCGGTCCGTTTTGATACGATCTCCCGGCTTTATGGGTGTAAGGGAGGGTGCTATTACCGCACATTTGCAGCCTAACGATTCGATTTTACGCCTGAGATCAAAACCACATACGCCTGCTTCGTAGCAGAATCTGACTTCACCTGGAGATTTTTTGAGAATTCTTTTGACCATCTTCGAGATATCGGAGGAAGTATTCCTAATAGATATTGTTCTTATCTCGTCCTGGCCGGGATAGTGTAATGCAACTTTGTGTTCTTTTTTGTGTGTGTCCATCGCAGCGTATGTTATAGTATTTTTCATGAGCGACCGGCTCCTTTCAATTGTATGCGGCTCTGTGCCTATGGCATAATCCGCGATTATCGGTGGCTACGTTCCACCTTGTCGCATTAGCCTTATCGGCTTATGACGACCTTTACAATCACGGCGCCGGTCGTTCCATATTTTCTACAAACTAAATGAACATCTATAACCGTATGATAAATAATATTACAATAATTGTAGTTATTCTGGCCTTATCTACGGCATCTGCGGCGAAAACGAACTTTAACCCCCCAGATAATAATGACAGACTTAAAGCTATCGGATCAACCAAAGGACTCTCAGAAACTCTCCAGAAAGCTCTGGATCCTGCGGGCTTTGAGCCAATCAGTGCGCCAAAATCCGGGGATTGGCTGGCTGAACATTATGAAGCAGGACAGACCTATGAGAAGTATATCAATTCACGGATAAATAAACCGGACAAGAAACGTAATAAGATATATCTTCAACCCCTGGGACAATTCCCGAAAGAGCCAAATGATTTACTTGCAAACCTGAAGGAATATACCGCGGCGTATTTTTGCCTGGATGTGGAAGTATTACCTTCGTTATCTCTGGAGAACTGCAATTTCACCTCCCGCACCAATCCACATACCAAAAATCGTCAGTTGCTTACTACGGATATATTAAACTTTTTAAGGCGGGTACGTCCTCCCGATGCCGTTTGTATCATGGCTATTACAATGGAAGACCTCTATCCCAAACCTTCATGGAATTTTGTATTTGGACAGGCTTCTCTCGCAGGGGGAGTAGGGGTCTACAGCTTTGCCCGATATGATCCTGTCTTTTACGGTCGGAACAGAACTAAAGATTATGAAAAAATCCTGCTCAGGCGAAGCTGTAAGGTATTAGCCCATGAAACAGCCCATATGTTTAGTCTGAATCACTGTATATATTACAAATGTATCGTCAATGGCTCCAACCATCTCGAAGAAAATGATGCCACACCTTTATATCTCTGCCCTGTATGTTTGCGAAAGCTTCAACACAGTATAGGATTTGACGTGTGTCAAAGATATCGCAGGCTTTACAATTTTTATCAAAGAGTAGGTTTCGAGGAAGACCGTAAATGGGTATCAGATAGATTAAAGTGGATTCTTGGAGCCAAAGAGGCAGAAGCCTTCATAGAACAAAATAAAAAACCTGATGTAAAAAAGGATTAACAAATTCTCACTCGAACCAGGGACAGTGGGGCTGTTGAAAAAGTCCCAAAGTTATGTTTTGAGATTGCCGCGCGATTCTTCAAATCGCTCGCAATGACATGGAAACACACTTTTTGCCATTGCGAGGAGCATAGTGACGAAGCAATCTTAAGTTTTTCAACAGCCCTACAGCCACCGATAAAAAAAATTTGTGAGAGGACAGAAAATGGTGGTGTTAATAATCAATTATATAAACATTGTTACAAAAGATATATAATCAATTATCAAGGAATCAACCACTAATTTATAAAGTAGAAAAAAAATGGAAAGTGAGTTAACACCTACAACAAAAATAGCTGTTTTCAGGAAGAAAGAAATCAGAAAAACCATTCATAAAAACGAGTGGTGGTTTGTAATTAAGGATGTCGTCGCCGCTTTAACAGATTCAGCCCAGCCGGATGGATATATTAAGGATATGCGCAGAAGAGACACTGAGCTTGCCAAAGGGTGGGGGCAGATTGCCACCCCCCTTTCCGTACAAACTGCCGGCGGCATACAAAAACTAAACTGTGCCAATACCGAAGGTATTTTTCGTATAATTCAGTCAATTCCATCACCTAAAGCGGAACCTTTTAAGCGCTGGCTGGCCAAAGTCGGCTATGAACGAGTGCAGGAAATCGAAGATCCTGAAATAGCAACTAAACGCACACGGGCTTTATATAAAGCCAAAGGATACAGCGACGACTGGATTGAAAAACGTATGCGTGGTATCGCTATCCGCGAAGAACTTACAGATGAATGGAAAAATCATGGCGTCAAAGAAGAGAAGGAATACGAAATATTGACAGCAGAGATATCCAAGGCGGCCTTCGGCCTTACTCCAGGCCAATATAAAAAACTTAAAGGATTGAAACGGGAAAATTTGCGCGACCACATGACTGATTTGGAACTTATTTTCTCTATGTTAGGTGAGGCTTCAACAACACAAATTACAAAGGTTGAGCACCCTGAAGGTTTTAATGAAAATAAACGGGTTGCAAAACGAGGTGGAAATGTCGCCGGTATAGCGCGAAAAAAACTCGAGCAAGAAACACGTCGCAAGGTAATTAGCAGGAAAAATTATCTTCAAAAACCACAATACAAGAGGTTTAAAGATAACGAATAGCAGTATTATCAACAATAGCCGCTTCAAGGACAGTTTGACCTATATGAATAAAATAATGTTGACAGGAATTTAAAGTTGTCCGGATGTGCCACAGTATGTAGTTTCTTATTTTCGATGCCCAGATTCCTCCACTCACTTCATTCGCTCCGCCTTGGGTGTGCCATAGGCATGAATGACACTTGAGGCTTATACAGGATGACAAAATCAGCGTTTGTCTCGGCGGCCCGCTTCGGTGGGGCCTTTGGCGGCCGGGGTTTAATGCGGATGAGAGGAGTCGAACCTCCACTCCCATAAGGGAACAGGCACCTGAAGCCTGCGCGTCTGCCAATTCCGCCACATCCGCGTCGGTTCGGGTTTTGTACGGTTTCTACAAAACGAGGACCATAGGCGGCGTTATTATTAACGGTATTCGGCTTTTCGTCAAGAAATTTAGCATAAATCCCCGGGGGCAAAACCGAGTTTTTTAATTATTAACTCCTCGATCGGAACGGAAATATTACTACCTTTATTATAAGAATCTGAAATTTTTTTGTCATTTGTGATAAATATCAATGCTTTTAATAAGGTTATCGCGAAAGCGTCCCATAAAGAGTACGAGACAATTCCAACATAGGGCTGTCTTCTTTTAATATTGGACAGCCCATACCGATTGTCTTACAGATCATTATATTGCTAAGGCGATTATTGGCAATAACTTATATTATCGACATTTACCGCTGTAGCCGGTTTCACATGCTGTTGTCCCCTCAGTTTTACGTTAATTCGGCCTGCTAATTTTCCGAAGAAAAATCGGTTTGGAGATTTTCTACCAAAGAAAAAATTAAACAAGCCAGGTCTTTTGTATTTAGTGATTTTTGTCTTATATTTTAGGTAGAAAGCGAGTTATTGGAAGCAACATATATGTGGAGGTTATGATAGTCGAATGGATTCTATCCAGACTATCTCTAAAATCCCTGAAGCCCAAGAATATTTATTCTTTGGCGAACTGCTTGTAGCCAAGGGGCTATTGAGCCGGGAAGAGCTGCTTGATGTGCTGAACAAACAGCGCGAACAGGGCGGCCGACTCGGTGAAGTACTGCTTCGGCTCAAAATGCTTAACGATGATGACGTTACTTCGGCCCTGGCTGAGCATTTCAGGATGGAGTATGTTCACTTCAATGACGTCAATAAGGTGGATTTTATAGATATAAATATCGCTCGCCTGTTGCCCGAGAGTATTGCTCAGCGATTCTGTCTTGTTGCTATCAAGGAAGTTGACAACAAAGTTGTTGTGGTAATGGCCGATCCGCTTAATGTAATCGCAATCGATACCGTCACATTGAAGTTGAAACGCCAGATAAAACCTGCAATCAGCTCACCCCGGGAAATTCAGCGGGCCATCGAGTTAATTTATCACGGTTCGGATGTAGAGGAACAGCAGCTTCGCAGTCTTGTCGAAATTGAAATCGGCGATGAAGAAGTCCAGGGAATCAGAGATCAGGATAGTTTTTTAGAGGGCATTGTTGATCCGGAAACAAACGGCGAAGAGGCCGCGAACAAAGCACCGGTCATTCGTTTTGTTGACCTGCTTATGAGCCAGGCGGTAAAAAGCAGAGCAAGTGACATTCATATCGAGCCGCAGGAGAATACTACCGTCGTCCGCATGCGAATCGACGGAGTGCTTCGAGACATGGTCCCGCCGGCCAAGAAGATGCAGGCTGCGGTAATCGCCAGAATTAAAATTATTGCACGAATGGATATCGCCGAGCGCAGGTTACCGCAGGACGGACGATTCAAAATGAAGATATCCGGCAGGGCGATAGACGTCCGCGTCTCGACAATTCCAACGATATACGGCGAAAAAGTGGTTATGCGAATCCTGGACGCCACGGCGGTAAAACACAATATAGATCAGCTCGGGCTTGAACCTCAGTATCTTGACGAGCTGAAAGAAATGCTCCTGCAGCCACATGGCATAATAATTGTTACCGGGCCGACCGGCAGCGGTAAAAGTACTTCGTTATACTCAGCGCTGAATTATCTGAAAGATCCGACGAAAAACATTACAACGGTTGAAGACCCTGTCGAATATCGTCTTGCAGGAATCAACCAGATTCAGGTCAAACCGGAGATCGAGCTCGATTTTTCCAAATGTCTGAGGGCGATCTTAAGACAGGACCCGGACATAATCCTGATAGGTGAGATTCGAGACAAAGAGACTGTTGAAATAGCAATAAAAGCGTCGTTGACGGGACATTTGGTTTTAAGCACATTTCACACCAACGATGCCCCCAGTGCTATAAGCAGGTTGTTATATATGGGAATAGAGCGTTTTCTGCTGGCTTCGTCGTTGAACCTGATTGTTGCACAGAGACTGGTCAGAAAAATCTGCGACCACTGCAAAGAACCTGCTAAGCTGAATGAAGAGACTCTTAAACGTTTGCAGCTCGATCAAGAGAAAATCAAAGACGCCGTCTTTTATCATGGTCGAGGCTGTACCGCCTGCGGAGGGACGGGGTATCTGGGCAGATTACCCATCTTTGAGTTCCTGGTTGTGGATAACGATATTAAAGAGGGGATAGTTGCCAATCATAGCGAGGCCCAGATCAGAGAGGCGTCACGTAAAAAAGGCTATGGCGGATTACTTGAAAGCGGAGCGAGTAAGGTGCTGCAGGGTTTAACTACCGCAGAAGAGGTTCTTAGAGTTTCTTTTACGGGAAAAATCCAATAAGTGGATTGTCATATAGCGGAAGGTTGTAAATAAATGAAAAGCTATGGTTATGTCGCTCGTGATTTGACAGGAATACAAAAGAAAGGTCTTCTGCAGGCGGATAACTCAACCGATGTACTTGATCGGCTGCGCGAGCAGGGATTTACACCCATCTCCGTTAAGGAAATAGCCGGCAAATCCCCCAAGGCCCGGCGATCGATTCGTTCCAAGAGTATCAGGTCATCGGATCTGGCGGCACTTTGCTGGCAATTGACCACGATGCTCGAGGGCGGGATTCCCATCACCACCGCTTTGGACATAGTAGGCCATGATACAGACAATCAATATCTCCAGGGGGTCCTGCAGCAAATCTCGGAAAAAGTCAAAAAGGGACAAACTTTTTCAGAAAGCGTTGCCGAATATCCGAAAATATTCAACCGGCTCTGCTGTGCCATGTTACAGGCCGGTGAAACCAGCGGAAATATCGCAGGGGCGATGAATAAGCTGGCTCTGTATTTTGATAATCGTGATAAGCTGGCCAAAAAAGTGAAAGGCGCGATGGCTTATCCTATCTTTGTCCTTACATTTATAATCATAATAGTCATATTTATAATGGCTTTTATTGTCCCGCGGTTCCGAAAGATATTTACCCAGATCGGTGGCGAGCTACCGGCTTTTACCCAGGGTTTCATGACATTCTATGATATGCTTGCACATAACCTGCTCTATATCGTGGGCTTTATTGTGATGCTTGTTGTAATTTGCACCTTTGTGTCAAAAACTCCAAAGGGACATTATACGTTCAGCAAACTGGCTCTGCGTCTGCCTTTGTTTGGAAAGGTATTCAGCCAGTCCTTTATAGTTACCTTTTGCAGAACCACCTCGACTTTACTTACTTCGGGCGTCTCTGTGCTCGAGGCGTTCAACATACTTACCGGAATGACTGACAATGATATTATAAGGTCGGCCATAATGCGGACCAGAGAGCACATTGTCGGCGGTTCAAATATTTCCCTGAGCATGGCCGCCGCGGGCTTTTTCCCAAATATGGTCGTTAAAATGATACAGGTCGGTGAAGAAAGCGGTTCATTGCCCATAGTTCTTGAGAGGGCAAGTCAGCATTATGAACGAAAAGTCGATGCAACCATTACTACAATGATGAGTCTGCTCGAACCAATTATGATTATTACGGTTGGTGCGATTGTATCGGTAGTGGTTATTGCACTGTATCTGCCGATTTTCACAATGTCGGATGTGTAAAAGGTGACATTTAATTTGCGAGTTGTGATTTAGTCGCTTATTGATTTAGCCGATTTTAATAATGCACAAGTGAGACATTTATATAAACATATTTCAAAACTTTTTTAGGAGAGATGAAAGATGACAAGAAGAAAAGGTTTTACACTGGTGGAGCTGATGGTGGTTATTCTCATCGTCGGTATTCTGGCGGCGGTGGCAATTCCACTTATGCAGGGCCGTATCGACAAGGCCAAGTGGTCGGAAGCCAACGCCACCGCAGGTACGATCCGTACGGCGGTTCGTGCGTATTGTGCAGAGACGAGCGTTGCTACAGCTCAAGCTTTGAATCCCCTTCTTAGTAATGCCGCAACGAGGCAGGCCCTGGGCTTTAGCACGTCGGATTTGGATGGCACCTATTTCTTGACCGCAAATTACAGCATTACCAATATAAATGCTAACGGCATTGCCGAAATTACGGTTGCCAACGGCAGCGGAGCCGATGCACCGACCGACGGTCCGTATTTACTGCGGGTTGATGGCTCCTGGGGTCCGTAAGAATGATCCGCGGTTTTCAATGAAGAGGAATTCAAAGGTCTTCTTTATACGTCATATCGGACGTTCCAGAGCGAACAAGGAGGCTGGGTTGGCTGTCAATAAGCCTGAGTCGCTCAAAGTAATTACTTTGATTGAAGCAAAAGTGGCTATGATTGGAATGATCATAGCCACTTAATTTTATGATGTTCGAAGTTCCGTTAATAGAGTCAGCTTACCCTTTGGCCGGTCCTGTAATTTTATGCTGATTCGGGCCAAAATGGATATATATGAAATAGAGTAAAAAAATAATCTTTTTCTATTCAGTAATTATTTTTTGTTTATTGTTTTTTCCGATGTATATTTTAAATAGTGTGAGTTCTAAACTCAGATTAGGGGAATATTATTAACAAGTAATTACCTGCCTCGAATATTAATTATAACATTGCAATCACTGCTCCTGACAATTGCACGTACAACGGGTTCATAAACCATGCAGGTATAATCAGGATTGGACGGAGATCATGACAATCAGGAAAAACAAATTTGTACCGGCAGTGACATTGGTTGAAGTGATGGCGGCTATGGTCGTTTTGGTCATATCTTCAATTGGGGCGTTAAGTTATCAATATTATGCCGCCAGAGACGCACAAATAGCACGTTCCCAGATTATCGCCACGCGTGTCACACAATTGCTGCTCGAAGACTGGAAGAGCACCGGCGGCTCATCAGAATATAATCCGAAGGCCCTTGGGCTTGGCTTTTCTTCACCGTTGCCGATTCCCTCTCATTTTAGCCAGGGCGCAGGACAGGGCCTTGGCAGCCCGCTTCGGGATGCCGTATATGATATCGTGGTCGATGATGTGCCGATGATGGCCATGCTTACATGGTCGGATGTCGCACAGGATGATATCTCACAGGTAATACTTCGACAACTTAACGTAACTGTGATGTTCGGTTCAAGCCAGCAGGACACAACCGAAAGGAAAAGTGGACCGGAGAATCTTAGTCCCATTATTCTGACAACTTATGTACGGGTTGATGGGGCAGGCGGATAAAAATATTGGCCGGATAATCGAAGGTCAATTTGAACTTCAAATTTAATAATGGAATACCAGAAATGAAACACAAAATTCCAAAAAGAAATTACAGATTCAATTCCGGTGTGACCATGATCGAGATTGCCCTGGCGATGACGTTAAATTCGATAGTTGCATTGGCCGTCGGGGTACTTCTGATCGGCGGTAATCGCGGCTGGCAGAAAATTTATGATTCGGCAAACAAAGAGATCAAACAGGATGCACTGGTGACTACTTTAACTTTCGGAAGTATCGGAAGAAAAGCAAATCGGCTTAGTTATACAATTTATAAAGTCAACCAGAGTACTTTCCTGCCGGCATTACCGGAAACATCGGATCCAGAGGAGATTGTTTCCGGAGACGCCGTGGAATTCAGGTACTGGGATGTTGCGCTCGACGAAACGGATAGTAGTAATTTAATGGATAGCTCCAAGAAGGCAACGGCTTATGCTCTGTTTTATATCGAAAACAATCAACTGAAGATTGACTATGGTCCGTATCCGCCCGGTGCAGTACCGGGCGATGGCGGTATCAGAAATACCACCGGTGTAATCACAGAAGTTCTTGCAGACAATGTATCTATAGAAGAAGACTCCGAAGTAGGTTCTTTTAGCCACACAACAATAAACGGCGTTGGCCAGGGTTGCGTTAGAATAAATATTAATCTAACAGACCCTGAAACTAATGAAACCGTTAAAGTAATGACCTCGACATTAATGCGAAATATGTGGCCGAGGTGAGTTCAAAAAGTGAATTGGAGGATTGAGATTGTGGGGATTAAAAAATCAAAACCGAATTCGGCTCAGCTCAAAATCCACGGCCGTCTGAACGGCTCATCGCTTGTCCTGGTTGTTGTATCGCTTATGTTGTTGTCTTTTTTAGGGATAGGTATGTTAAAAGTCGCCTATGGCGTCAGGCACAATGCGATTAAAATGAAAAATGAAACAATTTCAATGCTCGCTGCCGAGGCAGGCTATGAAAAAGCGATTTTCTGGATGTCTCAGAATCAGGACATGCTAAGTGCAATTCAACAGGATGATCCCGGTGCAAGCAGTAAAATCAATTTGCCAAGCGGCGATGCCGACTACCAGGTTATGCTCTATTCATTCGCCGGCTCTCGCCCCGTTTATAAAGTTATATCCAGGGGTAGCTGCGGTGCATTCACAAGAACAGTCGATGTTTTGGTCATCCAGGCGATAAGCGGCTGGGATATGGGTAGATGTGAGGTTCCGACCGGAACCAGCAGCACTACCGAAGTCCATTTCGCCGACGGAGAAATTATTGATATGCCGCTGCATATTAACGATTTGGGGGACAATCCTGATAACATCGATATTCACTTAAGCGGCGATCCAAAATTTTTACAACCTGTGGGGATGGGCGAATCAAGATATACCAGCAACGGCAGTGATAAATATGGATCGGTTTTGGATGCATTCGATAATGGAATTCTTTTTGACCAACCTGACAATAGAATAACAGACACAGATACTGTCCTGAACAAGATAAATCGCTTTAAAGACAGCACAAACCCACAATACAAGCTCTCACCGGTTGTATCTTCATCTGTTTCAAATCCGCAAGCTGCGGTTCAGCTTGAATTCTTTGTTGAAGACGACATCGGTAAAGTCCGCATCACAAATGATTGTACCGTCCGGGGTAACCAGGGAAACACGTATGATTATAAGATTAAAGACGGCAGCGGCGGAGACACGTTCGAGAAATACTATATTTACGGTTATCACTATGCCCCTGAAGATGCAAACGATACAGGCCAGAGAATCATTCAGAATATCGACAATACTTATGTCTCTCAGGATTTCGCCGGAGTGGAATCCGAACCGGGAGGTCAGATTTATGTGGACGGAAACGTTGTTATCGGTGGTACTCTCGACAGCCATGACGGCGGCCAGGTGGTAAAAGGCAAAATTACTGTTGTAGCATCCGGTAATATCTGGATAGCCGATTCCATAACGGTTGACGGTGATCACGATGCCGATGGAAAGCCTTCAGAAGATAACCCAAATATCCTCGGGCTGGTTGCCCAGGGAGTAATCAAGGTTGTTGACCCGGGCTTGTCTGAAGATGGTATCACTAACGTTACCGGCCTTGAGTATGCCCCCATCGGTCTGCAGGATGAAACTGGTAGTGGCGGTTATTGGGAATGGCAGCGTGTTGGAAGAAGGAAGGTAAGAGTTTACGTGCCTGCAGAAGTAAAAGAATATGACAGACTTTTGCCGGAACAGACGGTGGTTGAAGCGGCCCTGACAGTCGGTGGAGGAGGCTGGGGCGCGGAAAATGTAGGAAACAGGAAGGAGTACAGTAGCCCCCAGGACGATTTAATCCTGCGCGGAACAATCACCGAAGCGATCCGAGGCGTAGTCGGTTTGATTGGTAAGGACGGATATCTAAAATACTATTATTTTGACAGTAGAGTTCTCGAAGGTATATTGCCCGGTGATATATGGTTGCAGGGCAAGTATGTTCCCGCGCCCGCCGGCTGGCACGATTACCGACCGGTTGGCTCATGATTTGATGCCAAAATACAATCCGATAATCCGGAGAGGATTGTAAGTTATAGATAATCACAATTTTAACGATTGTTAAAATAATTCTGTAACAGCATTTTTTCACATTTTATCGAACGCCCGATAACCTTTTAGGGACATACAAAAATCCATTCCAAATTGGTTATAAATAATCCACAATTCACATAATTCAGGTACGTGATAGAACAAAACATTGAAAAGTTATCGACAACCAATCATTTTTTAGGACGTCCCGTTTTCGTAACCTGTCTATCCCTATATGACCGAAAAGATTAGCACCTTTTCAGTAATACGACCTGCCTGCCAAGCCGACTAACGTGTTATGGACTTGAAGCGAATACTCAATCTAAACTTGAAGCGAATACTCAATCTAAAAAGGGATGAAGTCTGTGGACTGGATATTGGTTCGTCCGCCGTCAAGATAGTTGCTATGCGTAAAGACGACACCGGCTACGAGGTAATCGCGGCCGGTATATCACAAATAGCAGACCGGCGCAACAGTTTACAGGGACGAAACATGGCGCACGGCGGAATCGATACAAATACAGTCAAAGCGATCCACGATTGCTTTGTTGCGACAAAGCTGAAAGTCAAAAACAGACCTATGACCAACTTAGCCATTTGTGGGGTAAGCGGCCCGGAAATAGCAGTGCGGGATTTTGAGTTTCCTCCGTTACAAGGCGAAGAAATAGATGGAGCGGTATCCCTGGAAGCGGAACTGGTTTGTCCGTTTAATCCTGAACAGGCTGTTGTTGATTACCAGCTTATACCTAACGGTGATGACAAAACCAGAGGTATTTTGGCTGCAGCCACATATACGTTGATTAAAGGCAAAAAGCTGATAGCTCAAAAAGCCGGACTGAAGTGTGTCTTAATGGATGTTGACGGACTGGCGCTGTTAAACTGTTTCAATAATCTTGTCGGCGAGCATGAAAAATCCACGACTGCAATTCTGAATGTCGGCAACTCCTATACTACCCTGGCAATTATGAGCGATGAGGGATGGCCGTTCATACGTGATACGGCCTGTGCAGGCGATCATATAATCGCTCGGATTGCAGAAGCGAATAATGCTTCGTCGGAAGCGATCGAGGAGATTTTTTTCGGCGGTTCACCGGGCGAACAGCCCCAGCTCGACGAACACCTGGAAAAGGCCTCTGACGAATTGATAGCAGATGTATCCGAGACGCTGCGTTTTTATGCAGCCAGTGAAAAATCGAAACCCGTTGAAAAATTATTTGTCTGCGGTGGTTTTGCACCAATAAGAGGTTTTATTGAGTTATTGAGTCGTCGCCTCGGAATCGAAGCCTGTTTATGGAATCCATTTGACAGTACGCTCTGCCGCACATCCGATCAATACGGAGACTTTTTAAAGGAAAATGGCCCGGCAATGGCGGTTGCAGCCGGACTTGCTATGAGGACTATTGAGATAAGCTCGTGAGAAATAACATGAATAACAGAGCAATGAATACCGTGTTCAAAATAGATCTGCTAAAGGGGCAGGGTGTTCCGTTCAGAAATGGTCCTACGGACATAGCTTTTGCGGTGATATCCGCTGTTGTACCGATTGTTATCGCAATTACAATCGTCGGATTGTATATGCACAACAAAGTCGCCGTATCGCAAAAGCAGAAGGAAATAACGAAACTGACGGAAAAGATTGACGAATTGTCTGACGCCGTAGAACAGCAAAAAAGACTGGAGATGGAGAAAATCCACTATGGTGTTTGCCTGTCGGAGGTTAAATCATCAATAGAAAAATTCAGTCAATGGTCGCCGATTTTAACGACATTAGTGGAAAACATGCCTAACTCAGTCGTATTGACCAAGCTCGAAGTTGAGCAGGATACTGTGAAGAAAAAAGTACCGGGAAAAGATGATCCGGACATAATGGAAGATATCGATACTTTTGTGACAACGATGCGGGTGACCGTCAGTGACAGCTCGCTTTCCAACAGCGACAAAGCGGTTAAAGAATTTCGTGATTACATTTGTTCTTCCGCTTTGCTTGGGCCGAGACTTGATAAGGTCGGTGTTTCAAAAGAATCCGGCACTCTCGGGGGAGAGGATGTTGTCTATTACCTGATTGATTGTGTCTTTAAGGCTGAATTATAACATGAACTTTTTGAAAACTTATAAAAGGAATCTGAAGATACTGGCTGTGATATCGGCAGCTTCTATGGCCCTGTTTGTCTTGATCTATATGCTCGTTCTCGGGCCGCAAAACCGCAGTAAAAAAAGGTTTGAAAGCGAGCTTGACAAGAAAAAACAGATGTATGAGTTCGCACAAAATGCAGCGAGCGAGGAGTCTCAAAAACAATTACTCGGACAAATCGAGAATTTGCGAAAAAAACTGGATGCTTTCGTTATTGACTTCGAAAATTCGGCCAATCTCACATTCGATATAAGTCAAATCGCACGCGACAAGAATGTTGCTTCGCTAAACGTCGAAAATAAAAACAAGCGCACCACTTCGGATGAAGCCGATTTAAAAAATATTTCCGAGAGTCACATCAATATTAGTTTCACCACGGGATTCAATGAATTCGCCGCTTTTCTGAATGCTTTAGAGAGGCACCAGCCCGTCCTTTTCGTGAACGAGTTCAGATTAACTCGGTCAAATCAAGTTAAATCGGCTTACCAGATAACAATAGATGTGGCTGCCCTTATAAAAAAGCAACAGGAAAACAGAACTACTGCAAAGTCTTCACAACAAATGTCGGATGAAAAAATATGAAGGAAGTCAGAGGCAAAATAATATTAAAAAATCGAGCAAGTCAAACAGAAGACTTCGGTAAGGAGATAATATAATGGATACGCACGATGAACAGAATAAAGCGGGTCCACAAAAAGAATCCTCATCTGTTTTCAGGGGCGGGCCGATTTCGCAGTCCGATACGCGATCTAACGGCCAAATGCATGATCACCAGGCCTCAAATCCGTATCGGCTTGTACAGTCAGCGAGTAAAGATAGTCAACAAGAACAGTCTGGAACCACCCACTCCGGCTCCAGAAAAGCAACCGAACTGTGGCAGCAGATAAAGCACAGAATCTTCCCGGAAAACAAGGGTACCGGCGACTCAAGACAAAAGGTAATGGTGATCTTAATACCAATTCTTTTTATCATTATGATTTTTATGTTCAGACAGGTACTTAGTAAAGCTCCGAGAAAAACAAAAGGCGCTACGAATGATAACGCATCAGTTGTTACTACAGTTCATTCCGATAACGAAATAGATTGGCAAATTCCGGAGCAGATTCCCATGGGATTAAGGGATCCCATTAAACCCTCGAGCCGAACAGCCATGCCGATCGCTATGCAAACCGATCCTAACGGTATAAGCAGTAGTTTGGATATGCTCAGTGTAAGAGGAATTCTCTACAGCCATGACAAACCGTCCGCTGTCATCGGAAACCGAATTGTGCACCTGAACGACAAAATAGATGATGCCACCGTTGTGGAAATCGAACGGGATTTCGTCATCTTCGAGAAAGATGGAAAAAGGTGGATGAAAAAGGTGGCGGATATAGAAATGGATCAGCAAGAGCAGGAGTGGGAAGAGCAACAGATAGAGATAGATAAAATACAGAGCTAAGGAAAATAAACGTAAGAGTTTTCCCGTGCTCGGGCAGTTGAATAATAATGAAATGTTCAATAAACACAATATTCGATAAGAATTGACTTTCATAAAGGAAATATTATGAAAAAAACCGCGAAATTAAGAGTGATATTCATCTGGGCGATTATCAGCTCTTGCTGCGTTCTCTCCAATACCATCGGCGCCGACGAAGAAAAAGATAACCGAACAGAAGAAAAACCGTTAAGCCAGCTTGAGATGAGGATGCAAAAGAAAGTATCCATTGATGTCAGTGACGTGCCTATCGAAATGGTCATAAGACAGCTTGCCGAGCAGGTAGATGTCGATTTTATTAAAAGCCCGAACGTGACCGGAAATGTTACCGTCACGCTTACCGGCGTCTCGGTCGAAGAGGCCCTGCAGGGCATTCTCGATGTGCACGGCTGCGCCTACATAAAGGGTGAAAACGTTGTTCGAATACTTCCACGCGAAGAAATGCCCGAGATTTCCGAAAGACTGACGACAGAGACATTCGAAATTATTTACGCAGATGTCACCGAAGTCGTCAAAGCACTGGAGAAATTCATATCAACTCAGGGTTCGGTATCATCCATCCAGGGCTCCAGCCACGTAATTGTCACCGACACCGAGAATAAAGTCAGAGATATTGCAACTCTGATCGAAAAAATCGACCGCATCACCCCGCAGGTGCTGGTGGAAGTAAGGATTTACGATATTACCAGCAAGGACAATCTTGATCTTGGCATCGACTGGTATGCCGGCAGGCGAACCAACTACAACGCCAGCAATTACGCCATCAGCGACGACATAACGGTTAGTAAGTCCGGCGGCGATACCTACGTCTCCAGCATAACCGACCCGTCTATTAAGGCGGGCTTTAGTGCCGGGACAAGTAAAACGTCTGCTGCAACAGACGGATATTTGCAATTCGGGCTGCTCAACGACCATATCGATATCAATGCACAATTGAGAGCCGAGAAGGAAAACATCAATGCCAAGCTGCTTGCAAATCCGAGAATTATGGTCCTCGATAATGAAACGGCTCTTTTCGATATCGTTACCGAGCATCCCTATGTCGAACGAACCATAACCGGCTCGACCGTCACCGAAACGGTCAAATTCAAAAACGTCGGTATCAAACTCGGAGTTACACCACATGTCACAAGGGACGGTATGGTAAGAATGCGTATTCTGCCTGAGTTTGGTGTCGTAATCGGCCAGGTCCAGGTCTCGTCGAGTGATGTGCCCATTGTTGACACTCGTAAAGTCGATACAATAGCGCTGGTGAGGGACGGTCACGCTGTCGTCCTGGGCGGCCTGCGAAAGAAAGATACCACCCAGCAGATAAATAAAGTTCCCCTGCTCGGTGACATACCGATACTCGGTAAACTTTTCATGTTCGAAGGCGAAAGTACCGTTATCACCGAACTGGTCGTTTTCATAACGCCGCGGATTATAACCGAGCCGATTCTGTCGGAGCACGAACAGCAGGCTTTTGATATTACCGATTTTGACGGCCCGCCGCCGGTTTCTACTAAGGCAGAAGCTTCCCAAGCGGGTAAGGAATAAACGCTTATTAAGCATTATTTGTGTCGGCATTATAAACCGATGCAAACGGTTATGCTTTAAGTATCTTTCTTAACGTAAAGTGTCTGGCTCGGGAAAGCGAACTCAATTTGTTCGGCCCCGAATCGCTTCATAATCTCAAAGTTAACACGCTCGTTCACCTCCTGAAACAACCAGTAATCCGGCGGTTTTACCCAGTAACTGGTATAAATATTCAATGACCAGTCGTTGAAATCGCTGAAGTACACCCTCGGCGGCTTATCGGGGTCCGTATTTATCTCCGGCACGTTTGCAAGTACATCTTTAATAATCTCCACCGCCCTTTCTGTTTTCGTATGACCGGAGTCATACGTGATGGTGATATTGGAAGTCCTGCGAATAAAAGGACGCTTGCCGATATTTTCCACGGTCGAACTTGTTATAACGCTGTTGGGTATCGTGACAAGATTGCCCTCAAGCGTGCGTACCCGCGTGCTTCTAAAGCCGACTTCCTCGACCGGCCCGAGATGCTCGCCGATTTTTACAAGCTCACCTATTTGAAAAGGCCGATCGGTAAAAATGGTTATCGAGCCGAAGAAATTCGCAATTGTATCTTTAGCCGCAAATGCTATCGCAAGACCGCCGACGCCGGCACCCATCAGAAGCGATTGTATATTTTGTCCTAAGATATTCTCAGCGATAAGAAGAATCGCGATGATGGCTATCGTCAAACGCAGGGCCTTGCGCACGATGGGAACGAGCATGTCGTCAAGCCTGGTGTCCGTTTTGCTGACTAAGCGGTTCAGATAGTATTCGATAACGTCCACAAGCCGGTAAAGGGCATAGGCCGCCGAAACAGCCGCCACTACCTGAGCGATTTTTGTCCACCCGGCGTCGATTGCGAATCGTATTCCGGTTTCGTCGTTGAAGAATAAAGGAATCTTAGCCAGAAATAAACCCGATGCGAATATGGCCACATAAACCGGCTTAATGAGGGCTTTTAATAAAAGCGACCGAAGGCCTTCACCCTTTTTTCGCATTAACCGCGAGGCATAGCCGCTCATGGCAAATTGAATGATCCGCCCAGCTACCATAGTAACCAGTACCACTAACAAGACAAGGGCGAATCGCCAGATGGTGTTTCCCCTGATGATTTCGTAATTGATTATCGCATCCCACCAGCCGCTCTTATCGGCCGCCGCTGCCGCCAACAATGATGTCATATCTTTTTCTCCTGTTACACAAATCAAACGTTGTATATCGATTTTACGCTGGATTATTAATTATCCGCAGCAAATAATCAATAATCAATTGGTGAACATTTGTTAATCCCGCTCAAATATAAAATGAACATTTTTATTTTACTAACGTTAGAGATAACATATTCTTATATAATAAGACCTTACAGTTTCCGAAGTTTTCGCTGGAACACGATAAAACCTCATGTTTAAGGGGGATTTTATGAAACGCATTACGTTTAATTTCATTGTCGATTTGTTTAGTTTTATAAGTTTGCTTGGTTTGATGTTTACCGGCATCGTCATCGGTTTTATTCTGCCGCCCGGCACAGGCGGCGGGTACGGCCGGGGCTTTCGCGGCGGGCAAGGCGCTGAGGAGATTAAGTCGTTGTGGACTATGATGCGCCACGAATGGGGTGATATTCACTTTATTATATCTGTCGTTTTTATTGTTTTGATGCTGGTTCATTTGGTTATGCACTGGACCTGGATCAAGTGCTATTTCAAATCGCTATTTAGTTTCTCGCCGAAAAATTGCGATAATCAAGATTTGAATCCCCAGAGTAAATCCGGGGGCTAATCGAAATTGGCTTTGTTTGGCTTTGTTTTTACTAAGTGTCCGATCGCTCATTTCTGTGATAATCCATTGTTAATAATAAACTTAACCCGATTTGACTTTTTTGAAATTGGCTTTGTTTTTTCAAATTAGTTTTTGAATCCATGAGTTTCGTGGCTTGGCCATCCCTTAGGGAGATTTCGGATTTAGAATTTACTTTTGAGTTGCATTTTCCATCTGCTATTTTGGGCCATTCCATCGGCCAACTTTATATAATACCCCTACCTGGCGGGCATACAAGGAGATTCCTCATTTTTCGCCGAAAAATGACCATGACTTGTGACTCGTGTTTTGTGATTAGTGATTTGTTATTCGATTTTACTTTGAAAAGCAAATGAAGAGCATCGCCTTGAATACAGTCAGTCTATTGCTATCAATAAAAATGTTGTTTCAATTCTCGATTTACTATATAATTGTAATTGCTTTGGTACATTTCAAAGACTCTCCGAGCACTGATATCAACATCGAGATTGAATTAGATTTTCGCTGTTATTTCGGCGTTAATGAGGATATAGTAATTTCGTTTTTATTGCGGAAGAACGAAAAATAATTAGGAGGCAAAAGGATGAAAGCTCATAAATTCTTTTTATATTGTTCAATATTTTTAATGTTAGCCTCAAACTCAGTCCTGGGTAGATCAATTAGCGGCTTTGTGTTCCAGTTAGATGGCCAGCCTATTCCCGGGGCAACCGTTGAATTAACACGATTGGATAAAGAAGGATGGTGGGAAACGACAACGGAATCAGATGGAAGCTATAGAATTAAAATCATTGAACAACGAGGAGAAGTATCTGGAGACTATAAGATCAGGGCCTTCAAATCGGGCTTTGCCAGGGAGTACTATGACAACATCATGTACTCGAATGAGGCAACTATTATTCCTATTCCCTCGGCAGGTAATATCTTGGGCATAGACTTCTACCTGACCGAGGGTGGTTCGATATCGGGATACGTTTACAATAATGAAACCGGCGAACCTATCGAAGGAGTAGAAATCCGAGTAGTCCCAAGCAGCGAGGAATTAGATGATGGATTTCATGCTACTACGGACTCAAGTGGAAGCTATACGGTTGAATGTTTACCTCTTGGGGCGTATGAGGTGAAAGCAAATGCACCCGGGTTCATAGGACTCTGGTATGAACATGATTATGACGCTGATTTTGCCACCGACGTAAAAGTAATTCCACCTGATGATACACCCAACATTAATTTCTCGCTATCCCGTGGTGGATCAATATCTGGTTTTGCAATTGATGTTAATGGAATTCCTGTCGAAAGTGCCGAGGTACGTGCAGTGGCCCAATTGCCAGACGGAGACTGGATCGGCCGCGGGGAAGAAACCGATTCCAACGGAAGATATGTTATAAGCGATCTGCCTGCCTGGGATTATTATATGGTTTCTGTAAGAAAAACAGGATTTGCCACTGAATGGTATGACTCTAAAATCACTGAAACGTTTACGGATAATGTGATTGTCACAGAGGGCAATGACACTTCCGGTATAAATTTCACCTTAGATATCGGTGGATCAATTACGGGGCATGTTTACGATGAAGACGATGGAACCCCGATAAGCGGTATCGAGTTCATAGGGATGCTGTCAACTGGCGAAGGATTAGATGTATTGGGACACACAGTATATGACGGCAGTTACACTATCTGGTTGCGGACGGGGAATTATCTGATATCGGCAAACAGCAGTGCAAGAGGATACGGATAAATCGGAGAGTGGTATGACAATAGCTACGATGAACAAAAAGCAAAAATTATCAATGTTACAGCACCCAACGAAACTCCAGGGATAGATTTTTACCTGTCAAAGGCCGGCTCAATATCCGGGTATATCTACAGCGACACAGGAGAACCTATTAGCGATGCAAGTGTGTATGCCTTTTCAGACGTCTATTCCGGCAACGGTGGAAATAGCCACGTTGATGGAAGTTATACCATTGAAAGGCTTCCTTCGGGAAGCTACACAGTTCAGGTAAACGTGACCGGTTACGTTTCAAAATCAAATGACGGTGTGATTGTAACAGGTTCCAACGACACTTCCGGTGTCAATTTTACACTTGATAAAATCGTGATGGACATTCAATAAAAATATATACTTCGGATTGTTAAAGAGACATACAACATGAATTAAGTGTATTGTGGTGTAATAGACGTAAATTAACGAGTGAAAGTGCCACCAAATTCAGAATCAGGAGAAAACATATATTCAACTATTAATCTTGATTAATAGTTCTTTAGGTTAAGATTCCATTTTCCTGTTCCTTCGGTGATTCTCAAGACAAGTCATACAGGACAATATAAGCAAATCGACGCATCTTTTCCATACATCGAAATCCCTGATAATAAAGACCTGCTGATGGGTTTTACATCATATTTGGCAGGATTAATTTGTTATTTCTGCGGACCGCCGGACGATAGTATTGTATATACGATAATCAGGGGCCTATACTGATTTATTCAGTTCAGGTCCCTTTTTTTGATTCGATTCAGAGAAATTTGTCAGGTCAAACAGAATTAGCAATTCCGTCGTTTTCGGATTCTGGATCGAGCTGAACTTCTTCGATTGCGGCGTCATCTTCGGGAATTTGCTCATCCAATCCTTCAACCGTACCCGTCAGGTGAATTGTAGTTATTGTTTGCGGGCCAAGCGACAGTGACTGCGACTGATCGAACGTGCCGATATAAGCTGCGCACTCTCTTCCACTGGTTCGATATACCTCGGAGTCATCCGGCGAAAAATCCCCCAATGAAAGTGATAAGTCGATGGCGATATCAGAGGTATTGATGATTACTATAGTTAATTCGGTGTCGTCCTGGTTCTTAAAGGCGCTGATTCGCAGGCCATTCGAATCGGTCGATGCTTCGACACGATACCAGCCGGGATCGGTAAACGCAGAATAGTGCTTAAAGGCGTAATAGGTAGTATTAATCGTATAGCCGGGATTGCTCTGCCAGGGATTATCGAGACTAACCAGGCCCTTGGGTTCCTGCCAGAACAGCTCCCAGTATAGATAGGCCGATACTCCCTCGACGGTGAGAGAATTGTGCATCAGAAGCGCCAGGTTCATTGCATCGGAAAAAGTCAAGGTCTGCGATTGACCGTTTGCGAATTCCGTCTGCAGCAACGGCTTGTCACCATATTGTGCCGCGAAGTTTTCCATCGAGGGGATATAACCGTCGGGGACATCGTGGCTGCCACCGGCATAAAGATGGTGGGCATATCCGTAAACGTGATTGGGGTCGATAAGCGCATCGATATAACTTTGGGAAACGCCGCAGCCGCATGCCTCGGCGGCGAGGAGCTTCGGCATATCGGGCATTCGCAGGTTCAGTTCCTGATAGACCGCCTCGAAAGCAAGGTTGTAGCCGGCCCAGCTCGACGTTTCATAGGGTGTGAATTTACAGGTGTCCCAGTCGCCTAAATAATCCGGCTCATTTTGAATGTTCACGTAGTTGACATCGATGCCGTAACTCGAATATTCGTCAAGGCTGTCCGCCCACCATTGGGCGAACTGGTCGTACATGTAATCGCCATCGGCATCTTTCTTAAGAGTACCTCGCACAGTACTGCCGTTGCTTTTGAGGTAAGCCGGCGGCGACCAGGATGAAATCATTACCTTTATCGGGTGCCCTAACGAGGACTCCGCGGCCCGGACGATTGTTGCCGTGTTGCTAATGTTGCTGCTTGAGATACCGTAGGTGTTTCGTATCCTGTAAATATCGAGGCCCAACTGCCTGAATAAACAATCATATATTTCGTTTCGTTTGGGATGAGCTGTTAACCAGTTTTCATACCATGCACCCGATGCGCCAAAACCTTCAAGTTTCTGATAAACTGTATTGACATCCACGATACCGGCAGCGTTAGGCTCTATGGTTTCAGGAACCAATTCCAAAAGCTCCGCATCGTCAAGGTAGAAATTAA
>Ga0315544_1000761_pt1 | contig 27820 bp, 23 predicted proteins | sample SalMarSW160130MG_2_FD_202543 | JGI IMG/M metagenome (GOLD analysis project Ga0315544, IMG submission 202543) | Salt marsh sediment microbial communities from the Plum Island Ecosystem LTER, Massachusetts, United States - Salt Marsh Sediment SW1601-130 ... | reverse complement strand
TGATTATGATGCCTTACGTTGTGCTGCAATAGAGTCTTGGCAAGAAACATGTCTGGACAAAGTTAAAATCAAATCTATTTGCAGGACAAAATATGTCGAAAGCGAATTTATTTAAGACCCTTGGTATAAGTCATTAGTGTAGTTGGATATCTCTGTTTGGCGGTCGTTTAATTTGATAAGACTCCCTGCTTAAAGCTAATTCATTTTTTTTATACCCAAACTCGCTCCTTCGGTGTGTAATAGGGTGAAGAATGATCATTTTTCGCTGAATGGCTAAGCCATGATAGAAGATAGGCTGCTTATTTTCAGATTCAAACAGGGCCGTAACGGTGCCTTACGGCAGATCTATGACAAGTACAAAATCGAGATGCTCAAGTTAGCTGTTGTGCTCACCGGCGATGTCAATACCGCCGAGGACATCGTTCATGATGTCTTTGTCAAATTCGCTCAGTCGGCACAGCGCATCGGCTTAACCGGCAGTCTTAGAAACTACCTGGTAACGAGCGTAATGAACCGGGTTCGTAACCACCTGCGTGACAAAGGCAGGCGTTGTGAAACCGGCCTCGAAAGTGCGGATTTACTCTGTTCATCCGAACGAAGTCCTCATCAATGGGCGGTTCTAAGCGAGCGCTTGACGCTTCTCGGCAGGGCGCTGCAGGAATTGCCGTACGAGCAGCGGGAAGTGGTTAGTCTTCACATGGAGCTGGATTTACCGTTTCGCCGGGTAGCGAAGCTACAGGGAGCATCCGTTAATACAGTCAAAGGCCGATATCGGTATGCCATTACAAAACTGCGGTCATTGCTTGATAGTGAGGTGAAAATATGAATTCCGCAGATGAAATAAAAAGATTATTCAAAGACGCTGAGCTGAGTGTCGATCCGGATACAGATGAAAAAGTATTCGAAGATATACGGATAGCCCGGCAGAGAAGCGAAGTAAAACTGCCGGCCGTACCGGTCGGTATAGGGAGAATACTTATGAAAAGTCCGATTATAAAAATGGCCGTTGCAGCGGTTGTTATAATCGCGTGTTTTACGGGTGTGTTTATGTTCAACAGAACATCCGGCGTGGCTCTTGCGGATGTGCTGAACCGTATCGAGCAGATTAGCGTTTACATGTATCAGATGAGTATGAGCGCCTCGGGTCAGATGGTTGCCGGCCGGCCGATTGACCAGGAAATGGATGTGACCATACTCGTGTCACACGATTACGGCATGAAAATGATGACCGAAATGCTCGCGCCAGGCAGTGGAGAGAGTATCACCCAGGAAATGTACATGCTGCCCCAGAAGAAGGCCATGATTGTTATCATGCCCGGTCAGAAGAAGTACATGCAAATGGATCTCGATGATAAGATGGTTGAGCAGACGCAGCAACAAAACAATGACCCGCGTTTAATGATAAAACAAATTCTGGAATGCAAATATGAAAGTCTCGGCATCTCAAGCATTGACGGTATTGAGGTCGAGGGATTCCAAACCTCCGACCCCAACTATCTGGGAGGTATGATGGGCCAGGTTGACGTCAAGATATGGGTCGATGTCGTGACTCAACTGCCTGTACAGGCGGAGATGAACATGCAGATAGGCGAAGTTCAGATGCACGCCGTGATGCACGATTTCCAGTGGAATGTCACCGTAGATGCGACCGAATTCGAGCCTGTAATACCGGAAGATTACACGACTCTTGCAGGCGGGCCTATCAAAATGCCGGCTTTTAATGAAGAGACCGCTGTCCAGGGGCTGGAACTGTTTGCCGAACTGACCGGCGCATATCCTGAGGAGCTTGATCTTATGACCATAATCTCAAAGGCCGGGGAAGCCATGGGCAGTCAACTGGCCCGGGATCGAATGCAGCAGGAAAATCGAGATATTAGTGAGCAGGAAAGGACCAGAGAGCTTACGGAAAAAATAATGCCTATTACAGGATTGGCAGCATTTTATATGCAGCTCGTCCAGGACAAAAATGACCCTGCCTATTACGGAGAAATTGTTACTCCGGAGGACGCAGATAAGGTTTTGATGCGATGGAAGGTCTCGGAGAATGAATATCGTGTCATCTTCGGTGACCTGAAGGCCGAGACCGTCGATGCGGACGTTTTGGCCGAGCTTGAGAGCACCCTTCCGCAATAGCGGTTGAAGTTTTTTCAATCCAATAATAGGCCGGGCACTTAGCTCGGCCTTTTGCTTTGTTACCTTTACCTTGATTCTATGTGAACTGGTTCTCGACGATGAATTCTTCCAGTTTTTTCTTTGGCGGCGTTTCGGGCCATTCGTCCGGCACACCCACCGGTGTAATGCAGACCCACTGATAATCGTCGGAGATGTTGAAGACCTTGCGTGCGATTTCCTCCGGTACGGAGTTCCTGCAGAAGACGCTGCCGTATCCCAAAGCACGTGCGGCAAGGAAGATGTTTCCGGCGGCAACAGCGCCGGAAAGGAGTTCGTTTTCCGGACTTCTCGTCTTTGCCCCGGCGAGTATTACAATATACACCGGTGCGGATAGATAGTCTGTGTAGTACTGCTTCGAATTGTCTCCGGCCATTTTTATGCATTGGTCCTTCAGTTCGTCGATTTTCGTTTTGTCTTTGACTACTATGAACTTCCAGTCCTGTCGGTTACGCGGCGTGGGGGCGTAACGTGCGGCTTCCAGAATCTTTGTTATATGCTCATCGGGTACCGGTGTCGATTTGAACTTGCGGACCGAACGACGTTTCTTGAACACCTCGAAAATATCGGATTCCGGCTCCTGAGCGCTCGCCGACACATTGCCGCCGGCAAGAACAAAGCCGGAACCGATTGCAGCGACCTGTTTTATGAATGTCCTGCGGTCTTTTTTAGCGTTCATGTTTTTTCCTTTCGGTTATTTATTCCTGTTAAAGGTCCATGTCACTGGAGTTATCGATATCTATTTCACTTTCATCTTTGGTTTTTATTGAGACGTTTTTGAATTTCCAGCCTTGTGCGTATGAGATTTGTCCGGCGGATTCGGCTTCGATTTCGACGTCATCGAAATAAAATCTTTTCACGATGGATTCTTCGGTCCCCGCGGCAGAGACGGCCTTTTTTGCTCCGGTGGCCTTGATTCGTGATATATGCACGTCCCTGAATTCGGGAATGCCCCGCTCGGGAGGTTCGACTCGCCTGAGCATGGTTTTCCAGTGTTCCGGAATGCTTTCAGGGTCGTAGCCTTCCGGCAGGGATGAGTAGCTGTAACTCGGATTCCAGTTCATCGAGACTCTTATGACCGTGACGACGCCGTCCATTTCCATATCCTGAAGATATATATCCTCGACGGTCCCGCCCCTTGTTCTGGCCGATTTGAATCGCAGGCCGTTATCGGTTCCCCTCGCTTTGAGATTTTGTGCCAGTATGTGTCTGATGCTGCCTGATGTTTCGCTGCCGAATGTGACAAGGCCGTCACCTCTGCGTGCGATACAGTTTCGAATCACGACGTATTCGGTGGGGCGGTTTACCCTGAGGCCGTCCCAGTCCCGGCCGGCTTTCAGACAGAAATTGTCGTCGTTGCAATCGATATCGCAGTTCTCGACAAGGACAAACCGCGAAGAATCGATATCGACGCCGTCGGTGCTCGGTCCGCTGCCGCCGAGATTGTTCTGTATCACGACGCCGTCAACGGTGACGTATTTCGAGTAAAGGATATGTATGGTCCAGAAGCCGGCCCGTTGAAAGGTTACACCCTTTATGGTGACATTGGTGCAGTTTTGCACCAAAACCGTACGGGGTCGCTTGCAGTCGTAATCCACAATCCAGCGAAGTCCCTTCGGCTCGTAGTCCTGTTTTCGCATCATCCAGTACTTGTCCCAGAACGGTTTTCCCTGTGCGTTAACGATTCCGTCTCCGGTAATTGCAACATTATTCTGGTCGATTACGTTAATCAGAGCCGCCGGCCATTTCAGTTCTATTCCGGCGGCGCGAGTATCGATCTCCGGGTAATCCGCTATGTCCTGACTGCCCAGAATTGTCACGCCTTTGTCGATTCGAAGGTTGACACCTTCTTTGATAAAAATCGAACCGGTAAGATAATCGCCGGGATTGAATGTCACAATTCCGCCGCCTTTAGAGGCACAGGCATCGATGGCGGCCTGTATCGCTTTTGTATCGAGTGTTTTGCCGTCTCCGACGGCTCCGTAATCGGCAACGTTATAAACTTCTGTTTTCTCCGGCATTGTCCTGGCGCCGACTTGTTTAGTCCATTGCTCGATCGGAATTGCCTGGCTGGGAGAACTCGCTAAAAAAGTGCAGTTAAAATTCAACAGCAAAGTGAACAGAATCGATAGCATTGTTTTACTCCTTGTTTTCATTTTAAGTTGGGTGGGAATTAAAAATATAATTTTTTGTAAAACTCTTATTTGTTGAGAATATTTTCTATGCCCCTTCGCAACTGCTCCTCTAATTCCTGCTTGAGCTGGTTTTCCAACAGTTTGCCAACGTCGAGCTTTGGATTATCAACGGTACCTGTTATTGGCAGCGTAACTCTTCTGGCGCTTGTACTTCCGATTCTTATGGTTCTGCCTTCGGTTGTGTAGGGTAATGTCACTTTCATATCCAGGCTTTTGTCCAGGCCGATGACACCCTCGAAGTTTACCGGATTATCGCCGACGTCCATTTGCATATTGTCATATCTGAGGTAGCCGTCGCGCAAAACAAATCTGGTGGGATGGATTGTTATAATCGTTCCTCGAACGCCGCCGCCGACTATTGAAAGAATCTGCCCGAGAAAATCGGATGTCTGTAAATTCAGTCTGCTTATTGAAACCGTGCCGACGATTTCGGCCTTGTTTTTAGCCGCTTCGCTTAGGGGTATGCTGAGTTTTTCGCAGTTAAGATTCGCTATGCCGCTGACGTTGGCGGAGTTGGCAAAGATAGGATTGAGATATTTCAGAAGCTTTCCGGTTGTCTGGTCGTTGATTTTAATGTCTTTTATTATCTGCATCGGCTGGTCGGTCGTGAAAAGCGCCGGTTGCTGTTTGAAATCCGCCTGGGCGGCGAAATTGAACAAGCCTTCATTTACGATTGTTGAAAAGGGGATGATTTTCAGCAGCCCGTTCTGGACCACAATGTTCACATCCGTGGGACCGAAATTCAAACCCATGTAGCCGGCCTTCTCGAAACCCAATCCGGCCTTGGCGCTGAGATTCGACAGGAGCTGGTCCGTTTGGTCGGTGGGATATTCGCTGGTGAAATTAATCGTGTCTTTTCTTTTTCCCTGCAGTTCCAGGCCCTCTGGCATGTACGGCCCGGCAATGGTATTGATTGCCGACCAGTCATATTCACAGTCGAATTGCCCGGTCAATTTTGTTTTGCCGTCTATCCTTTTTTGGCTGACTCGGCCCTGGGGTATCTTTATTAGCTGATTTTCCAGTTCCACTTTTTTGATGTCGAATGTTTCTTCTTCCGTGTTAACCTCGGCCTCTAAAACCAGCGAGACATCGTTTTGGTCGAGGGGTTTTTTCCCCGGGTAAGCGAATTTCAGGTTTTTGATTCTTGTCGGATCGGTTGTAATTGCGTAAATCTGCTTTTCGCCTTTGACGGATATTTGTGAATCGGCTATCCCGGCCAGTTCTATTTCTTTCGGTAAAGATAGGAACATAACTGCAAACGGACGTAACTTTGCCAAATCGACATTGCTTGCCTGAATCGTTGCGTTGAGGGCAGTAGCTGAGTCTTTCTTCAAGGGTATGACCGCCTTTTCCACATTAAGGCGTCCGAAGTCGGCAACCGCTTCGATGGAACCTACGTTGAGAATGTTATTATCTCTGTCTATATCTAATGCGAACTTTATATCTGCTTTCGGCTCGGAAGCACTGCCTTTTTCCTGTGAGCTGATTTGCAGATTCTCAATAGCCGCCGAACCGGCCGCGGCAATCTGTTTTTCATTGATCGAAACTGTCCCCTGGCTTGCAAGTCCACCGGCCATCCGGTATGGGCCAATATCGATAAACTGTCCCAGCTCGGACTGTAGTTGCGCAAGGTTGGCGTTGGCGCTGTATTTCAATGATTCCGTATTGCCGGAACAATCTATATTTGCGAACGGTGCGGTTACCTGTAACTTGTCTATATTTATTCCGGTCTTTTCAGGTGAGATTTGTGCCTGTGCCCTGAGAGGCTGGGACAGGGCGATTTGCTTTCCTTCGACCATGCCTTTCAAGTCGGTCAGTTCGGCCTGTGCCTGGATTTGCTTTTTACCGGCTGTGCCGAGAGTTTGTATGTCACCTTTAATCAGGCCGGATGATATTGTTGTTCCTTCCTTTAGTCCGATGGTTGCGGGCATTTGTGAGGCCAGCGATGCTATGTTGCAGGTAAAAGTGCCGTTCAAATCGTAATCGGCTTCGCCACTGAGAAAACTGTCTAAAGATTTTAACGTTGTCGGCAGGCTGCCGGTGGCAGAGATTTCCGCCCAGTCGGTTTTAAGATTCAGATTGTCGATGTTTATCATTTGCTCGTTGCCGGTTGATTTGATATCGGCATCGAGAACAGAGCTTGTTATGCGGTCTCCTTTCAAGCCGGGTGCGGTGATATCCAGGTTCCTCCCCCTGACTATCCCTGTGAGATTTTCAATTTGGTTGTTTACTAACCGGCTTTTCACATCGACCGAAATGTTCCCTTTGGCTTCGATATCGACTCCAGCCAGGGCAAAAAACGGTCCGAGCGATTCGATGTCTAAATCGTTGACCTTGACAGAAATATCGGCGTCGGAGGCTTTTAAGGTCCAGCCGGATTTTTCTTTTGTCTTGGCCGGAGTGATTCGACCGTCCGCCTGAACTTTCGATTGCTTGTCGTTGGCTGCCACAATCATGTTTAGATCGAAACTGGATTGCTTTCCCGGCGGTTTTAAGTTGATGTTGGAGTTTATCTGTGCCAGCTCGACGGTTTTATTGTCTGTGTCGGTGACTTTTACGTTGCCGTCGTTGACTGTGATATCGGTGACAAGTGTAATTCCCGCCGCTTCCTTCGGAGCGGATTTAGGTGCCGCTGCGGGAGTGATTTTCGTAGGCGGTTTTTCTTTGAGATTTATCCGTACCCTCGGCTGGTCGATGGTGGTTTGGCCGAAGGTCAGGTTGCCTGTTAGTAGTGCGCCGTAGTGCGGCTCCGTGGCGATTTGTTTGACTTTCAGTGAGAATAGACCGGCGGTGTCATCGAAGCTCAGGTCCGCAATTCTGATTCCTTTGAACCAGCCCATCGACAGGTCGGCGAAATCGGTTCTGCCGTCTATCGATTGATTGATTTTCGACAGGATTATCTGCCTGCCTTTCTCGGATGAGATAAACGCGGGCACAAGGAGAAATACGAATACAATCAGAATGGCAACCAGTACCGATATGATTATGAGGATTCGTCTTCCGGTTTTTTTTCGCCGTTTGGCCTGTGAGCTTTTTTCCGCTTCCATCACTGTGGCCCCCAAAAAAAGAATTTGTGAGCGGCAATATTTAGTGCTTTTACCGTACCGCGAGCACTTTTACTTTTAGACGTTCAGGATAATTCAATCGAGCAATATTTCGTCTGATTTATGTTTTATTAATTCGTCAACTTTGTCTGAATATTCCTTGGTGATATCATCGACTTGCTTCTTGCCTTTTTCGAGGTCATCCTCGGTGATAAGTTTGTCTTTCTGCAGCTTTTCGAGGTGCTTGATCACGTCTCTTCTGATGTTCCGAATGCCGACCTTTGTCTGCTCGCCGGTTTGTTTGGCCTGCTGAACGAGCTGTTTTCTTCTTTCCTCGCTTAGAGCCGGGATATTGAGTCTGATTATTTTGCCGTCGATAATCGGGGCGATACTCAAGTCACTGTTTTTGATCGCCTTTTCTATTTCTCTGGTTGAGCTGGGATCGAAAGGTTTTATCACAATCATATCCGCCTGCGGCGTTGCCAGTGTGGCCATTTGTTTTAATGGTGTCGGTGTCCCGTAAAAATCTGCCTTGATATTTTCGACAAGTCCCGTGGAAGCTCTGCCGCTGCGGACTGTTTTAAGCTCGTCATGCAGAACATCAAGAGCCTTCTTCATCTTTGATTCGGTATCGGATACAATTTCTTTTGTAGGCATATTTACCTCACTGAGCAACTATTTTCGTACCAACCTGCCGACCGCAGAGAGCCTTTGTTATATTTCCCTTTCCGAAGATATTCAAAACAATAATCGGTATATTATTATCCCGGCAGAGACTTATCGCCGAATGATCCATTATTCGAAGGTTCATGGTAAGCACCTGGTCGTAGGATAATTCTTCGAAAAACCTGGCGTCCGGATTCTTATTGGGATCGTCGCTGTAAACACCTTCGACCTTTGTCGCTTTTATGAGCAGGTCCACATCGAGTTCCGAGGCCCTCAAAGCCGCGCATGTGTCGGTGGTGAAAAAAGGATTTCCCGTCCCGCCGGCCAATATCGCGACCCTTCCGCGTTCAAGGTGCCGAATAGCTCTTCTGCGGATAAAACTCTCGCACAACGCAGGCACCTCGATTGCGCTGAGGACTCTTGTTTCCTGACCGATTTTTTCGAGTGTCTCCTGCAGCGCACAGGCATTGATAATCGTGGCCAGCATTCCCATATAATCTGCTGTGTTTCTGGGTATTTGGCTGACCTGTGAGAAATTTTCACCTCGCAGGAAATTGCCGGCCCCTACGACGACCGCGACCTGAGGCCCGATTTTGCAGATTTCCGCTATCCTCTCGGCGATGGAAGCAAGGGTAGGGCCGTCAATTCCCAATTGCCCCGGTCTGCAAAAACTCTCGCCCGAAAGTTTCAACAGCACGCGTTTATATTTGCTCTCTGCCATTAGTTTACTGTTTTGTCAGGAGAACCCGCTTTGCGGGTATCCCGGCGTATCAAATCTCGTTCGATAATTTACCGGGCACGCCTTTTATCCGACATCGAATCGGGCAAATCTTTTTATGTTCGCCTTGCCGCCGGATTGTTTTGCGGCTTCGGCGAGTACCTGCTCGACGGTTTTACTGTCATCTTTGACGAACGGCTGCTGCAAGAGGCAATTCTCAGCAAAGAATTTCTGCAATTTGCCCATTACTATTTTTTCTATAATATTTTCCGGTTTGTTTTTTACCTGCTCGGCGAAGATGGCCTTCTCGCGCTCAATCGTCTCAGTATCTATCTGGTCTTTATTCAGTGCCAGAGGCTTGGTTGCGGTGATGTGCATGGCTATGTCACCGGCGGTGCGCTTGAGCATATCCGATGAGGCCGTTGCGTCGTCGGAGGTGTCAATCTGGACCATTGTGCCTACTTTTCCGTTGAAGTGAATATAGGTGCTTATCAGGCCCGGGCCTTCGAGCTTGTATTTTGTATAGTCTCCGACCTGCGTTTTCTCGCCGGTCTTACTTACCGTCTCGGTCAGAAGATCGTTATATTTCTTTCCGTCAACGGTCGTCTCCAGGATATTCTCAATACCTTCGTTGGCCGGACAGGCCAGGGCGAAGTCCGCCAGGGATTGCGCTGCGGCTATAAAGTCATCGCTTTTTGCTACAAAATCCGTTTCACAGCATAGAGTGGCCATTGTTGCGGTCCTTCCATCGGCGCTGTTTTTACATACGACCAGTCCCTGGGACGTTTCCCGCTCGGCTCGTTTGGCTAAAGTAGCAAGACCTTTTTTACGGAGTATATTTATAGCCTCGTTTATATCTCCGTCGGCTTCCTGAAGCGCCTTTTTGCAGTCCATCATTCCCTGTCCGGACATCTTTCGCAGTTTCATAACCAATGCTGCTGAAATTTCCGCCATCTTAAAACTCCTGTTCTCATATTAATTTTATTGTTAAAGGAAATATTCCTGTTTGGAACATGATATTTTACCAACCGGAGTTAAAACCACCGGCTAAGTAACGACAAAGGCACCAATGAAAACCTCGTTTGCTATTTCCCTTTTTATGTGGGATTCTGCTGTTCTATCGGATTGCTTTGCGAAACCGACTCCGTGTTTTGCGTTGGGCTTTGCTCATCTGCGGCCGTAATTTCTGGTTTGTTTTCGCCTGCACGTGCCAATGCGGGCCTTTTCGAGCGGACTCGTCTGGGTTTGTGCGCCGGTTCCTGGCGAACAGTGACCATCGTTTTACCTATTGCCACAGCATCAGACAACTCGTTAAGGATCAAATCAACGGCCCTGATGGAATCATCGTTGGCGGGAATGGCTACATCCACTGTGTCGGGATCCGAATCAGTGTCCAGAAGTCCTATGGTCACAATCCCGAGTTTTTTCGCTTCCCGCAGGGCAAGATATTCTTTTTTTGCATCGATTACTACCACGGCACCGGGCAAACGGGACATATTTCGAACTCCCTGAAGGTTGGCTTTTATCTTCCGCATCTCGCGTTTTAGCCTTGATGCCTGCTTTTTGCTCTCGCTGTCCAGAGAGCCGTCTTCGGTCATAGCTTCCAATTGCTCTAATCTTTGAAGCCGTGAGCGTACAGTTCTGAAATTCGTAAGCATGCCGCCAAGCCAGCGTTGAGAGACATAGTGCATCCCGCACTTTTCTGCAATAACCTCAACGGCTTTCTGAGCTTGGCGTTTGGTGCCCACAAAGACAACATCTTTGCCGGAAGAGACAACCTCGGCAAGAAGCTGTTTGGCAACGAGTAGTCCTTCGAGGGTTTTTCTTATGTTGATAATGTGAATGTTACCACGCTTTGCGAAAATGTACGGAGCCATTTTGGGGTTCCATCGGCTCACCGCGTGTCCGAAATGCACCCCAGCGTTGATCAATTTCCGAGTTAGCTCTTTTGACACAAAAATCTCCAAAAACTTATATAATCAGGCTCATCATGCCCCACACAAACAGGCAAAGCTTGAAAAATAATGTAAAATGTAAAATATGTCAAGAATTTTTATGTGAAGATTTTTAATGGATTTGGGCGGGTTTTTCAGGTTGCCACCGTTATTTAAGGCGTTAATTCCGCTGAAATATAGAAAAAACCCGACCCCTGAACCGGAATCTTCGGTATTCGTCCGGATTGAAGCACCGGTTTGGAAACCGGCGGTTTTGAAGCAGCTTGTTAATACCAGACGGTAATTAAAATATTGGGCTCGGTCTTTTTTGCCTGTATTTCGCCTACAGTGACGTTTGTTCGTTTTATTTTAATATCCGGATTTTTCTTCAGCCATTCGGTGATTTGCTCATCGAGAAAATTGATGGCGCCCGCATGCAGCTTCGTGAAGAAGGTTCTTACACCTACAATTCTTTCGGTGGAGATAACATTTTCCGTCGGTTTTGTTACGGCTTGTTTTGTCACGTTTACCTTGGGGATTTCCACTGCTTTACTGCCGCCCAAATCGAGGGGCGTATGTGAAACGCCTGTTTCACCGGTGTCGGAGCTGTTATCAAGTGGAATCGAATCATTGAAGTTTTGATCATCAGAATTATTACTCTCGAAATTGTCCATAGACTTTCCTTCCAGAAAGGAAAAAAGTTACCATTTCAGTTCGAGCACCCGCCTGTTTCATGACTGCACGTTATATGAACACAACGGTGCTATTTTGCCGGATATTTTATTTTTATAGACAGTTATGCCTTGGATTCGACTTTAGCATCGGTTTTTTCGGTCTCGGTTTCTCCTTCCGGTTTTCTCGCTTCAACTGCCGCGGGTTTCTCAGGATGGTTCTTATCATCGGCCTCTGCTTCATTTTGGTTGGCTTGTTTGGCATCGGCTGTCGCCTTGTCGGCAGCGGCCCGGGCTTGGTCGGCGGCTTTGGTCTTTTCATCGGCTTCTGCCGCCTTTTTTTCTGCTTCGGTTTTAATCTTCTCCGATTCGTCTTTTGTACTTTGTAGTTCCTGTTCGGCTTTTTCTGTTCTTTTGTTGGCCTGCATAACAGCTATTTCGGCATCCGCCTTTACAACATTAGCTTCGAGACGCGCCTGTTCGGCCTCCTTGGTCTTTTGTTCCTGTGCATGCTGGCTGGCGTTGATTCCGAAGGGGTCTGTAATTATTTCCGACAGGCCGTTCGCAGAAGGTGCCGATGAATGTTTTCTTCTGATTTCGGCCATTATTTCTCCAATCGGTCTGCCGTTCGTGGAAATGGTCGGAGTCAGGATGAAAACAGTTTCAACTGCACGCTGCTCGGTGTCTTCGCCGGAGAAAAGAAAGCCGATAAGGGGCAGGTCCTTTAGTAACGGAACGCCGCGAGCGACGCCGAACTTTTCGGTTTTTCTTATTCCGCCTATGATAAGACTCTCGCCGGGTCGGATGCGGTTTTCTTTGCTGGTGATTTGCTTTTTGGTCAGAATCGGTACCTGCTTGACGCCGTCGGGTGTATTTTTGGCGCCGAGTATGATGTCCGTTTCCAGTCCGATATAACCGTCGGCATAAACGTGAGGGGTAATTTCGAGCGAATCGTTGACATCGACATATTCCGTCTCGGTTAGGACAACGGTGGTCGAGCCGGCGCCGGGTATGGTCTTGGTCACTTTTTGCAGCGGGACATGTTGGGTGGATTGAACGATTGCTGTTTTACCGTTGACAATTTCGAGAGTCGGATTCATCAGAATTTTCAAAAAGCCTCTCGATTCGAGCAGATCGACCAGGGCCGCGAAATCATGGGTCGTACTCAAATACCCTATCTTCAAGCCCATCCTTGCACGAATGAGTTCCCGCAACGAGGCTCCCGGGAATGCAGGCAGATATTCGTCGTCTGCTATTAGTTGCTGGACATCGGCACCGAAGGCCGTCCCGCCGGGTTTCAATGCGACATCCTCGCCGAATAAGTTTTCAATTGCGATGGTGGTTTCCCGGTCGAATGTGAAATCCGCATATATCTCGGAAATCAGGCAGTCAATTTTGACCTGTATAGGAGGCACATCCACCTGATTGAGTGTTTCAAGAACGGCCTGGGCGTCTTCGCGGGCCGGGCATCTTACGATTAGCTGATTGGTAGCGGGATTACTGCTGACGGTATAGTTTTCTATTTGTGTTTCCTTGCCTTTTTTATCAAAAAGCTTGGTCGCGAATTGTTCGTGGATGATTATCTTTAGTTCGTCGGAGGAATGATACCTGCAAAAGTAAAATAGCTTCCACTCAGATGTACCGCCGACAGTTTGCTCGACGATTTCTGGTGGTTTTTTATATACTTCGGGCATGGGAACGTTTGGGCCGGGAACACCTGTGATTTGTAATTTTAGGAGCGTCTCCCTGGCCTCATCTTCGGTGGATGTCTGGGCGAATAGTGAAATAAACCCACCAGAGAATAAAACAATGATTAAAACCACGGTTGCAATATGCCATCGGCTTCGGCATGCATTTTGGCTGCTGCCAATCATAATCTCACGACCAATCTAAAAACCCACGCTCCATTAAGTGTGCCCATCTGAGGCCGAATGTGACCGCCAAGTATAGACGGAGCGTTCAATATTGTATCCCCTAATGTCTTATCGTCAAGGAGGCTGATGAATAATTAAGAAAATAAAGCGTTTCTTTTAGACGAAAACATGGATTTTTGCTATTAATAGTGCCTATGGCGAAAAAGAATCATAGTATTACGGTTGGTTTTATCTCGTTGGGCTGCCCTAAAAACGCCGTTGACAGCGAGAGAATGCTTGCCGAAATAGCCCAGGCAGGCTTTTTGATAACTCCTGAGTCCTATAATGCCGATGTTGTAGTCATTAATACCTGTGCTTTCATCGCCCCTGCACAAGCCGAATCGCTTGATGTGATAAAGGAGGCGGTTGATTGCAAGACCGATCCGGCACAAAAGGTCAGGAAAGTCATTGTTGCAGGTTGTCTGCCGCAGAGGATGGGACAGAGAATTTTTCAGGAAATCGACGGTATTGATGCTGTTATCAGCCTTGATAAGCGGGATGATATCGCAAAAGTCATCAGGAAAGTTCTTTCCTCGGACCAGCCGACTCCCTTTTTTGAACAATCCCATGATCCAAACGAAAGCAGGATTCTCGACGACCGGACAAGGTTGCTTATCACTCCGGGCCATTGGGCGTACCTGCGAATCAGTGAGGGCTGCAATCATCGATGCAGCTTTTGCACGATACCTGCAATCCGTGGCCGATTCCGGAGCAAGCCGCCGGAACTTGTGCTCGCCGAGGCCCGGGAATTAGCTTCGGCCGGCGTGGTCGAATTGAATATTATTGCCCAGGACACCACATTCTACGGGCGCGATTTGAAAATAGATAGCGATCTGGCGGGCCTTGTGAGCCAAATCGAAAAAATAGACCACTTAAAGTGGATTCGGTTGATGTATCTATACCCTGCGGGAATCGATGGAAGACTTATCGAAACAATTGCCAACAGTGAGAAAATCGTTCCCTATCTGGATATCCCGATCCAGCACATCAGCGATACTATTCTCAAATCGATGCGCCGGTCTGATACAAAGGATAGCATTCGACGACTGATTGAGAACCTGCGAGAGGCGATGCCGGATATCGTATTGCGTACGACGATGATTGTCGGCTTTCCCGGAGAAACCGACCGGCAGTTCGAGGAGCTTCTGGATTTTATCGGGTGGGCGCAGTTCGATGCACTGGGCTGTTTCAGGTTCTATCCGGAAGCGGGGACTGACGCCGCCGGTTTGGACGACCAGGTTCCCGAAGCGATAAAAAAACAAAGGCTTGACGAATTGATGCTCTGCCAGCAAAAAATCGCCTTTGCAAAAAATCGGGGCCGTATCGGCAGCGAATTAGTTTGTCTGGTTGATTCGGTTGATAACGATGGTCTTGTCGAAGGAAGGTTTTACGGCCAGTCACCGGAGATTGACAGTATGTGTATAATAAATAAATGCTCAGCCGGGCCGGGTCGATTCGTAAAAACGAAAGTGGTTGGAACAAAAGATTACGACCTGATTGTCGAGTGGATTTAGTATTGAACTGTATCAAAAAGAGAAGTAAACTTGTGGCCATGTTAAAACTCATTCCGAACATATTGACTTTGGGTCGTCTTGTCCTGACCTTTGTTGTTCTTGTTATGATTCTCTATTCGCCCCATGTAGCGAATCAGGCCCTCTTTCTCGATATCGCCTTCGTCTTGTTCGTTATTTCGGGCCTGACAGATATTTTCGACGGTATCGCCGCCCGTCGGCTCAACGTGACGAGCAAGTTCGGCCGGATGCTCGACCCGCTCGTTGACAAAATCCTGGTCTGCGGGGCGTTTATTTGCTTTGCAGTAATCGGCCAGCCGACACTTTTCGGATTCGGCCCCGGCACGCTGGCTCTCATTCACTGGTCGGTGGCGGCCGTCCTGATTGCACGGGAGGCATATGTCACGGTGCTGCGGCATATCGCCGAAGCGAAAGGCATCAACTTCGCCGCTACCGCCTCCGGCAAAATCAAGATGTTCACACAGATTTTCGCTATCGGCACGGTTATGGTAAAAATGGCACACGTCCGTACGGCGACGTGGGGGTACTGGTTCACAACCGTGACATTTGCAATTATGATAGTCGTGACGGTTTTCTCCGGGCTTCGTGCGACGCAGCGCAGCCCCTGGAAACAGGCGGCGGCCAAATGATTCGCACCTTAAATTTTATCGATAATCATCTGCGCAACTTTTTTGCCTGATTCGAGCATCCCGCCGAAAATCGGCCCCATCCTCGGAAGGCCGTAAACGGCACAAACCACCATGCCTGCGATATAAAGGCCCGGGAAGATTTCCCCGGTCTGTTCCACGACGCCCGCCTCGGCCTTTGTGACGTCCATAAAACCTTCCTGTATCCCTTTCGGCAGGAATTCAGGATTTCTCTTTCGAAGCATGTGGACGACCTCCGCCGGGTGGCCCGTGGAATCGATAAGGAACTTCGATGCGATACAGAACGGGTCCACGTGTAGTTTGGCGAGTGTAATGGCCGAATGATTCACGACCACGCCCTCGACAGCGTCGCTTTTGATAATCACATCTTCGGCTTCTGTCAGGTTGAATATTTCAAGGCCCGCTTTCTTGGCCTGGTAGGTAAGAGCGCTTGCGAACTCTATCGAGTCGAATATGTACAGGCCCTTTTGTTTTTTCGAGGTCATTCCGAACTCCTTCGGAATCTCGTCGTCCTGGGTGACAACCACATTGAATCCCGCGGCGCCGCCCCAGATGCCGCCGCCTACCGAAAGCTTTCTTTCGATAAGAGCGGTTTTTATCCCGGCTTTGGCCAAGTAGTAACCGGCGGTCAGACCGGCCGGCCCGGCGCCGACAATCACCACATCATTCTCAAGATGCCCGGTCAGCTTCCTGTTATATTCTTCGATGATCGCTCTGGAAATTTCTGTTTCTATCATTTCCTTATCCCTTTCCCATTAAAAAAATATTCTGCATGCGCCAGGGGCATCTGTTACAAAACAAAAAGCACCCCTGCAAAAGGAGTGCTCAACAAGTCGAAGGTAAAAAGTAAAAAACGGTATCGAAAACAGATTTTTTTGACTTTTACCTTTCTTTGCCTTCCTTCGCGGGCATTACCCCGAGCAGGTTCATAGGGTCAACTCTCAGCTTGGGCCGTAATTAGTAACCGGCCGTTCGCTCCCCTGGCTTATTCAATTTTCGAATATGATTATATGTGAACTACAAACCGCTGCAACTATTTTTTTTAGAATCGATTTCCTACGCGTTTTTTTTATGTTCGCGGAGATGGAATTTTATATCGATTGCGGTTTTTAGCACAATCAGGACAAGCAGCAGGGCAATCGGCGAACCAAGAGCCATTGAGAGGAATCCGCCGGCTAAGATTGTTATGTGCATCACGACGACCCTCGCGTAGGGCTGGCCCATCAATTTGCCGGGATTGGCGTGTTTGTATTCGCCCTTGATAATATAGTTATAGACGAACGAGACGCCGTGACTGGCGAAAAGCGAGAGGACGCCTAACCTTACCGTCGGCGGAATTGTCAGCATTATGTGTTTTACAATATTAAACAGCATCTGCACGAAGACCAGAAGGCAGGGCCAGCTTTCGCCTGACATCGGCGGGCCCTGCTCGCCCTTGCTGAATATCGCCAGGATGAAGAAGCCGTGAATTGCGGTGAAGCCGCCATAGTGTACGATAAAGAACGGGATTAGAAACAGCTTGCCTAAATGCTCGATTGGATACCTGACTTTGGCGAAAGCCATTTTTAGGACGTTGTAGAAACCGACCGCTAAATTCTCCGCCCAGTACAGCAGCACGATATAAAATGCGCTCCACTTAAGGAACAAGACTCCCACTAAGGGAATTACATTCGCCGCCAGCAGGGCCAGCACCGGGATATTCATCCACAAAAACCCGCCTTTTGCGGGCATAATAACCGACATGAGTTTTTGCTTCGAAGACTTCATAAAGTATTTTCCATCTCAAATAGCATCAGCCGTTTGGGTAAGATAACAAATCTTCTTTGATAGCGTGAGAATTATTTAGGCGAAAAGACTGTCATATCGGCCCCATCGTTGGGAAATTGGCTTTGTTTTTTAACCACGGATTTCGCGGAGCACATGTTTTTTGCTATAACCTTTTTATTTCAAAGAACTTGTGCTATATTACCCATATTAACATTGGGTTTGTTTTTTCAAAAAAGGTCGATTTGTAGAGAGTTCTCTACATCTGTCGAATCGTTTCTTTTGTAACCCGCCAATAAACTTGTCCTGAACAACAGTCGAAGGATTGGCGGGCTAAATATTGGACATTCGACATCAATTTGTTTCTGGATTCCCTCCCTTTGATTTTCGATTTACCCCGTGAGATAGGCTAAAAGCCGCCATCTCATGGGGTGAACTATGAACTATTTACCCCTAAAAGGTGAACAACGAACCATCCTTAGTTCGTTACATATTTTATCCAAAAACCGCCGTATTGCAACCAAAATCCCCGTTTTTAATGCAAATTGTCCTTTAGTCACCGCCGCTTAGTTTTTTTTCGCAAAACTGTTAAAATACCATGAATTCGACTTACTCTGGTAGTTCATGCCGTAAATCTGAGATTAGATTAGTCGATTGTATAGATAGTTTGTATGAACCTCTGATAACAAGCTGAAATGACCGAGAAAAGACGCTAAAAAATGAAATCTGACGGATCAAGCGGAGACTTTGTTTTAACCAAAAAACAAAGCGGGGCTGACCGAGAAATATTCCGCCAGTTTTTTGATATGTGTTTTACTTAATGTGCGCTGTCCTCGAAGAAGTGCAGGCCCTAAAGTTCTGCTGCCTAATATGCGTCCCAGGTCTGAGCCGCTCATTTGGTTCTCTTCCACAAGGAATTCTAGTATCTCTTGAGGACTGTATTTTGACATCTCTAAATGTTTTTCTTCGTAATCGGCGATAATTTTCGTCAATATTTCAAGATAGTCAGCCTGCTCGGAAGTCAAATCGTCACGTGATGCCAGCTCGGTTGCAACATTAAGTGCTTTCTGATAATCACTTTTTTTATGAATTGGCCGAAGCACAAAAAAACTTTTTTGTAAGCCAAGAAAGCTGGCAGGAATGCGACCGGTATGATTGTTTATTTTTTGTGTGGCAAGGCCCATATTTAATCCTTCCATTTGCCCTTATTGTATTGGCTATGAGTTAAAGCAACTTCAACAATAACAATCTGTCCTTTAAAATTCACTATAGTTACTAATCGATATTTGTTACCACCGATATTAAAAACAACAAACTTTCTTGTTCCTACAGGCACTAAATCAGCCGTTCTGAAAGTCGATTTTAGTTGTGACCAATTGTTCCACTTTGCCTGTTTAACAGCCTGAACCCACTTTTCAAGGGGCTTCCTTGCTTTGTGATGGCTTTGCCAAAAGCGCTCCAGATTAGGTAATCCTATTACCCGCATGTATATATTATGTATACATTTCGGCAGAAAGTCAAATAAAAATATTATTTTTACAGGATTTTATAGTTTTTTTGCTCAGATACCCCCTTATTGGCCTGATTCAAGGCATGTTAAAAATTTACCGCGTACCTTTAATTCTGATAGAGCGTATTCTAATGTTACGAGTTAGAATCTTTTCTGTTTGCTTTTGATTGTTCTATACGCTTGTTCATTATTTCTCTTTCCTTTTCTCTGTCGGTACGAGTATATATATCAGCTTTTATTTTTTTAAATCCAGTTGTGATATGATAGATGTCGTTATGAATTTTTTCAAGGCTTTTAGCTATTGAGTAAAGGTTAGGAGTTCCGATTTGCGTCATACCTTTCATTTCTGATAAATCAATAAAAGCTTTTTCGTTGTATTTTTTTCTTGTAACGCTTTCATATGTAATTTCAAACTGAAAGATTGACTTTATCTTTTGCTCAAAATCTTTTGTCATTTCAGTATATTTTGAGTATACTTTCTGACTCGGGCCTAAGTAGTTTAATCCTTTTTTAAAAAAAGTTGTATCCATGAACTCAGAAAGTAGTTTTTTTGCTCCTTCGTCCCCACCAAGTACTTTCGGGTTGAAAGTCACATTAATTGCCGGACCTAATCCAATATTTTTAATACGGAGTCTTATTATGTTTATTGCTTCCTCAAGGGGCTCGATAACCATTTCAATTCGTGGTTCTGTTTGAACTTCACGTATCTTTTTGGTTTCAATGACTAAGTAGGCTGTAAGTAAAGCATAGACCACGGTTGAAAGTGCTACTACAGCAGTAAAAATGATAGTAATAGCCCCAGAGTTTTGGTTTAAGTAATTAAATAAGTTATTCATTTCTATTTAATCCCTTTTTATATATGAAATATAAGCGAAAATCTAAACCACTTTGTAAATAACTTAAACTCTCGTAAACACAATCTCACAATCCATAAACGATTGGTTTTGATGGATTATCTTTTGCTGCTTCTTCTGGAACCTTCCACAAGGGATATAATAACAAAGGCGAGTTTGTTTGTCAGTTAATTTTTGTTATCTAATGTTGCAAATGATGAATTTTGATAGATTCCTCGACTGCGCTCGGAATGACTTTTTCCATAGAGATATTTCAATTGACAATAGCAATAGTTGCGCCTATCATTCTTATGTAAGCTTAACACTTATGAAGGATGGTGCAAGTTATGTCGAATAAAGGATTTACACATCTTCATTTGCACAGTCAATATTCGCTGCTCGACGGTGCTATATCATACGATAAGCTTTTGCGGCGGTGCAAGAAGCTCGATATGGAAACGGTCGCAGTAACCGACCACGGCAATATGTTCGGCGCTATCGAGTTCTATACAAAAGCGGTAGCAGCGCATATCAGGCCGATCCTCGGCATCGAGGCGTACGTCGCCCCTAACAGCCGTTTCGACCGGACGAAAACCAGTATATCCGATGCCGCATATCATCTTATCCTCCTGGCGGAAAACATTGCTGGCTATCAAAATCTCTTGAAGCTGGCGAGCGCCGGCTTCACCGAGGGATTTTACTATCGCCCGAGAATCGACAAGGAAATTTTAGCAGAACACAACGAAGGTCTTATCTGTACTTCGGCCTGCCTCAAAGGCGAGGTTCCGATGTCACTTCTTAGAGGCGACGAAAAGGGCGCACGCGCAGCGGCGGAAAGTTATTTGAAAATTTTCGGTCCCGAGAGATACTTCATCGAGATACAACATCACGAGCCGGACGAACCGGGCGTCCGGGAAGGCTTGATTGACCTGGCAAACAAAATGGGCCTCGGCATGGTGGCGACGAACGATGTGCATTTCCTGGAAGAGGAGGACTACGAAGCGCATAACTGCCTTTGTGCCATCAGTACCGGCAAAAGGGCCGACGATCCCGATAGGATGATTTATCCATCGGATGTCTATCTCAAAAGCCCGGACCAGATGCGCCGTCTGTTCGCCGAGGCGAGCGAGGCCTGTGACAATACTCTGGCGATTGCCGAGCGGTGCAACGTCGAGCTTGATTTGAAAACGCGTCACGCGCCGCATTTCGAGCCACCGGTTGGAACCACGCCCGAGGAATACCTGACGAAGCTTTGCTACGAAGGCACGAAAGAGCGATACGGCGAAATCACCGACGAAATAAAAGAAAGGCTCGACAGGGAGCTGAAGGTGATAGAGTCGAAGGGCTTTGCGAGCTATTTTCTGATTGTCTGGGATTTCTGCAAATACGCACACGAAAACAATATCGCCATCGGCGCCCGCGGCAGCGGCGTGGGAACGCTTGTCGGGTACAGTCTCGGCCTGTGCGATGTTGACCCGATTCGATACGATTTGCTGTTCGAGCGGTTTATGGACCCGCATCGTAACGAGATGCCGGATATCGATATCGATATCTGCCAGGCCCACCGCGGTCAAATCATCGACTATGTCCGGCAAAAATACGGACACGTCGCCCAGATAATCACTTTCGGAACGATGAAAGCACGGGCGGTGATTCGAGATGTTTGCCGGGTGCTCGGCGTGCCGTTGTTCGAGGCCGACAGGCTTGCCAAGCTCGTGCCGTTCTCGCTCGATATGACACTGGAAAAGGCGATCGATACCGAACCCGAACTCAAGCAGTCCTACCAGCAGGACCAGATGACCCGAAAAGTAATCGATATAGGCAAGAAGCTCGAAGGTCTGGCCCGGCACGCATCGGTCCACGCCGCGGGTGTGGTCATCGCCGACAAACCTTTGACGAACTTCGTGCCCTTATACCAGGCGTCCGGCTCGGAGGATATTGTCACTCAGTTCGACGGCCCGACGGTGGAAAAAGTCGGTCTGTTGAAAATGGATTTTCTCGGCCTCAAAACACTCAGCGTACTGGAGAGGGCCTGCCGCTTGGTCGCAGAGATTCACGGCGAAGAAATCGACCTGGAAAAACTCGATATTACCGACCCGGAGGTTTTCGAGCTTTTCTCGGCCGGCAAAACAAAGGGAGTTTTCCAGTTCGAATCGGGCGGGATGCAGAACCTGCTTATGAGAATGAAGCCGGACCGGATAGAGGATTTGATAGCGGCCAACGCGCTCTATCGTCCGGGGCCGATGATTCTGATTCCCGATTATATCGACCGCAAACACGGCTCCCGGTGGAGCCTGCCGCATCCGATTATGAAAGAGGTCCTCGATGAGACCTATGGTATTATGATCTACCAGGAGCAGGTGATGCGGATTTGTAACCGGCTCGGTGACATCCCGTTGCGGGAGGCATATACTCTTATCAAGGCCATCAGCAAGAAGAAAGCCAAAATAATCAATAAGGAGAAGGAGCGATTTATCGCCGGCTGCGTGGACAAAGGTTTGAAGAGCCAGCAGGCCGAACAGATTTTTGAGCTGATAGAACGGTTCGCCGGTTACGGTTTTAATAAAAGTCACTCGACCCGCTACGCTTTTATTGCGTATCAGACCGCATATATGAAGACCCACTGGCCGGTTGAGTTCATGGCGGCTCTGTTAACGTACGAAATGGACAACACCGACAAGGTCGTTGATTATATTAACGAGTGCGGCGTGATGGGCATCGAGGTCATGCCGCCTGATATTAACGAAAGCGGCGTGGATTTTACTCCTCTTTACGAAAGGGACGAGGACGGAGAACAAAAGAAAGGCGTCATCCGTTTCGGCCTGGCCGCGGTCAAGGGGGTCGGCGAGAAGGCGGTCGAGCAGATTATCGCCGCTCGTAAACAGGCGGGGCGGTTCCAGAGCCTGTTCCATTTCTGTGAGAACGTGGATCTCAGGGCCGCCAATAAGCAGGTGCTCGAAGCGCTGATTAAAGCCGGCGCCTTCGACAACCTCGGCGGAAACCGGGCGCAGATGATGGCCGGCCTGGAAAGGGCCATGGAGAACGGTGCGGGCCTGCAGGCCGACAAGCAGGCGGGTCAGATGAATTTCTTCGGGCAGATGACAAAGGAAAACGATTACGCAACGGACCATAAACGCCTGCCGAGCGTCGCGCCCTGGCCGGAGCCGCAGATGCTGGCATACGAAAAAGAGGTTCTCGGTTTTTATGTCACCAGCAATCCGCTCAGCCATCACGCCGAGATGATAAATATCTATTCGACCAGAAACACATCGGAGCTGGCCCGGGCCAACGGCGAAAAGCAAATCGTTATCGGGGGAATGGTCAACAAGGTAAGGTACAATATAACGAAATCCGGCCGGAACGCAGGCTCGAAAATGGCCGTCTTTACGCTCGAGGATTTGCAGGGCCAGGTTGAAGTGGTCATGTTCCCGGAAGTTCTGAGTCGATACAGTGACATTTTGGTACCGGATACGGTAGTCTTCGTCAAAGGCAAGGCCGATTTCAGGCGGGAAAGCCCAAATATCATTGCCGAGGAACTGATTGCGCTCGATGAAGTTCGGGAAAAACTGGCCGCGAAAGTTCGGCTCCGGCTGGACGCCGAAAAGGTCACGAAGGAGAAGGTGACAATGATAAAGAGCATCTGTCAGCACCATAAGGGTAAAAGCCCGGTGATTGTCACCGTGCAGACTGAAAAAGGCAGGGTGCTCGCCGCCGCCGATAAGAGTCTGAGCGTCAATCCCGACCTTGAATTCTGCAGGAAGATGAAGCAGCTCCTCGGCGAGGAAAATTTCCAGCTATCAAAATAGATACTCGTACCTGCTAATTATGACAGCAACTGTTTTAAGCGGCCGTGTACTTAGTGCAGCCGTTTATGGCGGGACGGGAATTCAGGGCGGCAACGGGTCGGGAGGAGCGCCTATATCATAATTATACTTTTCCACCGCTTGTCGATTAATAAAATCGATGATCAGGGGATAATCTTTCAGGGGTTCGATATACTTTCCTTTTCCCTCGGGATAAATAATTTTAAGAACGCGGTTCGCCTCCAGGTAAACGGGAACTATCTTATACGTCACCGTGAATCCGTAAGAAGAAAGTTTATCGAGACTCGGTGCGGCGAGCGGCTTTGGTTGAGCGTCTTCACAGCCGCCGGGGGTGAGGACAGGCGAAATAAAACCATCGTCTGTGCCGATATCGGTATTTCTCCTGAGCATTGCCGGTATTCTGTTACCTTTGAACCACTTGCCCCGCATTGTCTCGGTTATTTTTATCGCGTCTTTTCGCGGCTGAACGCGAAGCTGCTTAAGTGCTTTCTCGATTGCTTTCGTCATAGCTTCGTTATACCCCTGATCAGGATTCCGGAGCGCTTCAATTGCGAGTGTCACGCCTAACATATTGGAATAAACATCTTCCCATGAGAACGCAGAGTTGAATTGTGGGTCAATAAGCGCAAAACGAACTCCAAACCACGACATAAACTCGTGCCATAAAGTCGCGTTGAAGGTTATATATGCTCCGATTTCCAGAGAGAGTTCTTGTGCTGTTTTTTCTCTTTCCTGTTCCGACAGGTCATCCCAGTTTTCGGGGTATGTAAAATACACTTTATGTCTCGATTGCTCGAAAGCCAGATTGAATGAAAAATCTTTCTTTTTTTTCATTAAGGCTTCGTATGTTTTTTTTACTATGTACCTCGTATCGTCGGCGTTTGCCCTGACATGAGCAATGTCTATGTGCCCGCCGTCGCAGGTATAAACGATACCGTTTTTTTCGAAAGGATTCGGAACGTACGAGTGCGAGCCTAAGTTATCAGGATTCAAAAAAGGCGGTCTGGGGTGCAGTAAAGGTATTCCAAGTGTAGTTGTCGGTAGTGAGCCTCGTCTTATATTAGGTGTGGAGTTGCATCCGCTCAGGCCGAGTAATGCTGTTAAAGCCAGTGTATATACGCAGCCTGTAATCGCTGCGGTGCCAAAACTCTTAACGCTGCCCGCCGTTGTTTTATACCGATGGGCTTTTTTTGTCGATATTGAGTAATCATCAAAAGGAGCTTTCGAGATTTTCATTCCGGTTGTCGTCCCCTGAATTTCGTATGCGCCGATGGCGTTGGAAAAAAGAATCATACTGTCACTTTGGCGTAAGAGCTTCCGGGCCGTGCCTTTCTATTTCGATTTCAGCGATATATTTCATTATCGCCGGGAAGTGTTTGGGCGGACTAACGAATTTGCCGCCGCCGTTCGGATAGATAAGGTTGAAAAGTTTATCGCATTCCATTATTTTCGGCTCAATTTTCAAACTTACAGAGAAACCGTTTATATTCAAAGAATCGATATTCGGCACAGAGTAAAGCTTTGGTTCGCAATCCTCGCACGCACCCGGCGTGAGCCAGGGAGTAATAAAACCATCATCGAGACCTATATCGAGATTTCTTTTTTTCAGACTCATGAAAGGATAGATACTCCCGCTGTACCAGTGTCCTTTAATTTTTTGCACGGCGCCTTTTACAACGTCAACTGATTGAACGTTCAGCTCCTTGAGTTCTTTATCAATCAGCATTGTCATCGAATCGTCGAAGCTGTTTGTCTGGTCCTGTAGTACCTTAGTTGCGACATGAACTCCAACGAGATCCGAGTATATATCTTCCACGGAAAAGGCGGATATGTATTCCGAGAACACACCGGTGTATTTGTAGCCGTACCACGTTATGATTTCATGCCAGACCATAGTAGTAAATGCAAAGTATCGGCCAAGCTCTAAAGCTGTTTCCTGTGCAATCTTTTCTTTCTCAGGTAGCATGTCCCAGTTGTCCGGGTAGCTGATGGTGACAACGTAAACAGAAGGTTCCAGGAGCCGGAAAGTAAATTCCGTTTCTGAGTTCATAAGCTTTTCAAATGTAACAGTCGTACAGTATCTCGTCCGATCGGCGGCGTCGCGCAAATGGCCTATATCAACAAATCCTCCCCGGCAGGTATAAACTAAACCGATTTTCTCCGACCACCCGTTTGTATATCCGTGGTTGCCCAGATTTTCAGGATCAGGGTAGGCGATTCCGAGCGGCGCTCCAAAATACGCCCCGAGCCGGAGACGCGGCTTCGGTTGCGATTGACAGCCGGCCATTAATACAAGAAGTGAATGTATCACGGCAAAATAGAGCGGTTTCGTTACGTATTTCATCTTAATATCATTGGTTTTTTCTGGATTGACTGCTTCTTTCCTTATCCTTTTTTGCTTTATTGACAGGTATGGTATTTGATGCAGGAAAAAATTGCAACCTTATTTGTAAGTCAGTTTCCAATTACTTATGCTTTATATAAAGGAATATTTTTCATGATACCGGTCAAAAAGAGGTTTTTCAATATATTATGGGCCGTATGTTTTAAGGGGGGTGTTTTCGACGAAGGAGAACAAGGGCAAGTCCTGTTCGCCTGTCTTATTTAGCAGGCACGTAATTGCCGGCTAAGTACTCCCACTGAGCTTGATTATAGGATCCTGGAGGAGCTTATTTACCCCTCTTTTGGCAGGAGTGATGCCGGAGTATTTTGATGTTACGTTTTTACGGATTCTTTTCCTGGTTATAACGCCCAAAAAACCGGAAACAGAATCCTAAAGGGAGGTTGGGTCGTGAAGCATATCAAAACTATAGAAATCTGCTTTACTACAGCAGTGTTGTTATTGTTCCAGGGGTGTGCAGGTAGAATTACATCTCGAAATATTGAATTTCCGCCTCAGCAGGATGATTTGGTCCGGGTAATGACTTTTAATATTCGTACCGGTGAGGCGTGGTGGCTGGATGGCTGGAATTGCTGGCATAATCGCAGGAAGATTGTGATTGATACACTTGCAGAGAACACCGCTGATGTTATAGGCTTACAGGAGGCGGTGGATTACCAATTGGAGGAGATTCAACGGGCTTTGCCTCAGTACTCCAAATATGCAGTAGGCAGAATAAATGGCAGAAAGAGCGGAGAGACTTGTGCGATTTTTTATCGAAACGACCGCTTTGAAATGATTGACAAGGGTACGTTCTGGTTTTCCAAGAATCCATCTAATCCCGGATCGAAAAGCTGGGGAAGTCTGTTTGCGCGGATTTGCACCTGGGTTCATCTGGTTGATAAAGAAACTCGAACGAGTTTTTATGTGTATAATGTTCACCTTGACAACTGGTCCCAGAGGTCCCGCGAAAAAAGTGTACGTCTGCTTGCTGAGAGGATTGCTGATCGCAGGACGCAGGATCCGTTTATTGTTGTTGGCGATTTCAATATGGAATTAGACAATCCTGCGATGGTGTATCTGCAGGAGGCTGCGACTCCCCGAATGGTCGATGCCTGGCAGTTTGTACATCCCGGTGATTCGAACACAGGCACCTATCACAAATTTAGCGGGAAAGTTACGTGTCCCAAAATCGACCACATTCCAATCGGCGAAAACACTCAGGTTCTCGACGCAAAAATTGACAGGTACAAAGTGAACGGGCGTTACCCTTCCGACCACTTCCCTGTAGTAGCGACAATCCGTTTTCACAAGGAACGCCATGTCGTAAAGGAGATGTGAAAAGAGTTGACTTGCTTAAAGCCGAGACCTTCAAAACGGCCCTGGATTCGTAAGCCTGCTTCTGCAATCAACCTAAAACCTGAAAGTTCGTTATTCGCCGGATTTGTAAAAGTGCTCATTTTGTAAATGTTTTCATACCGGCAATTTATTAAATTCAAAAAAGTAAACATCTTTAACATCCAGTGCAATTCTTTAGAAACTAGGAGTAAAAGCGGATTGCAGTTTTCCCGGCCGGTTTCTGTTGGGGACGGCCCATATCGATCTCGAATACACACACGCGAACAGCGTGTAGCCATTAATCTGCAGCTCAAGAATAGAACCTTCACATAAAGAAAAGTCGTTGCGCGCAAGGAGCGAGGTGGCACTTTAATATAGGAGCATATGCTGATTGGGGTGCTCGAACGCTTCTGTGGTTCACGGGTGATCGAAAATGAGACCGGCGGAGCCACATGATGATATAATGGATTTAACGCTTACAGGCTTTTTTGAAGGAGCGAATCATGAAACAACTAAAATCAAAACTAATTCAGATGTGCGTCCTGCTGCTGATTCTTGGCACGGCTAACGCCATCTCGGAAACCGGGAATCAGGCAGTCGCGTTTCCAACCAACAATATGTGCTCGAATGCCCGGCCGATCGGCAACGTAACGAATCTGCCTTTCGACACAACCAATGCCAC
>Ga0315544_1000759_pt1 | contig 27864 bp, 37 predicted proteins | sample SalMarSW160130MG_2_FD_202543 | JGI IMG/M metagenome (GOLD analysis project Ga0315544, IMG submission 202543) | Salt marsh sediment microbial communities from the Plum Island Ecosystem LTER, Massachusetts, United States - Salt Marsh Sediment SW1601-130 ... | reverse complement strand
GTATTTCTGGATAAGGACACCGGACTTGCTTTCGTGGCTTGCCACGACTGGCTCCGAACTCACCACGAAGGCATTATGAGAGAAGCCAGCCCATTTCAGCAAAAGGGACTGGAGTCCCTAACAATAGCAGAAAGGAGAAAAATCATGGAACAGCAACACGGCGAGGAAACAACAAGGGCACTTGAGAAGTATCACGGAGTAACCTCACTCACCAAACCGGAAGCATTGGAGATTTTGCAATCGGTTTTCCCCGATGCCCCGGAAAAGGAAATGACAAGGGCGGTTCTGCTTTGCACCAGCTACAGTCTTAATCCTCTTATGGGGCATGTCTTTCTCATCCCCTTTAATAAGGGGAAGGAGAATGAAAGCTGGGCTACGGTAATAGGTATCAAAGCCAAGCGCCTGCTTGCTTCTAGGAAGCGACCTTTTAGCTACGTGGATGATACGCCACGCATTATGACCGAAGAAGAACAGGTCAGGCGATTTGGCAAGGTCAAGGAAGATAAACTTGTGGTTATAGTCAAGCTGAAAGATCCCCAGACCGGCGCCGAAGCAGTTGGCTATGGTGAATGGCCACTGAAAAAGTCTCAGTGGGATAAGGAACTGAAAAAGTTTGTGGAAGTGGATAATGAGCCGTATGGCACGGATAAAGGCAACACTATGTTTAACATGGCTACTATCCGAGCCGAGAGTCAAGCTCTGGACCGGCTCTGCCCTGGCGAAATGCCCATTGGGGTTGAGGTTATTGATGAAACTTACGCGGGGAGAGAGGGCAAGGAGGATTTCATTGAAGGCGAAGCTACTGAAGTAAAGGAGGAGATTAGCCCTCCAACAGGTAAAGAACCTGAAGAGAATAACACCGAGCTAATGAGCCTCTCCATCAAAAACCTCGGTGAGCTCTTTAGTGCCTGCCATAAGCACTTCGGGCTAAACCAAAGTGCTGTCCTGGAGCAGCTCGGCGGCATCACTAAGGATCAGATAGCCGATGTTCAAGACGCCTGGCGGCAGATTGTTGAAGCTAGAAAGTAGAAAGGAAAGGAGGTAGCCCATGGAAGTCAAGGTCCACATCAAGGATATCGAGAACCTGAAGACCAGTACCGGTGCCAAGGTGGAAATAGATAAGGAGACAGGGCAGGAAATAGACCGCCGCCTGATTACCAAAGTCCAGTTTGAGGGCGAGGTTGATCCTACTGTCCTGGCTAATATCCACCGCCTAATGGCTGTAAAAGCACCGGTCCATGCAATTATAGGTTCTCCCCAGGCGGTCATGGAGGTGGTGGAGAGCAAAGAGCCAGTCTTTGCTGAGACATAGATAGATACATAGATAAATAAAGGGAGGTGGTGGAATCGAGTTTTAGTAGTGAGTATTAGTAGATACTTATAGTAAATACAAAAAGGAGGAGAATTTTGAAGAGCGAAAGATTACCTAACGGCATTGTCATAGGGACACCTGCCCGGTTGCCTGTCATCGTTACGTTCCCAAATGGCGACCAGATCCAGGCCGACATCAAAGAAGGGAGACCGGTCGGCTTCCACCAGATTTTGCCCGTACGGCAGGATACACCACGAGGCGTCTTCAGGTGGTTCAAAAGGCAACGGCCGAGGGTTATTAGCCTGAATGGGATCGTGGATACTGCCGGCATCGCTACCGCCCCTGATCTGCTTATAGCCTTCGCCCAAGCGGTAAAGAAAGTCATGAAGATGACAAGCGTTAATTATAAAGCCGAAACCGACGAGAAGTAACCCCCTGACCCAGCCCTGGTGACAGTGGGCTGGGATGAGAGGGTTATCAGAATGAACAAGACGAATATAGAATGGGTAAAAAACCCTGACGGCAGCCAGGGCTATACTTGGAATCCGATAACCGGCTGTCTCAACCATACCCCAGAAGGGCTTTGTCTTGGGGGGCTGTTCCCCTGCTATGCCTACAAGCTGGCTCACGGGCGGTTGAGGCAAAGGTATCTATCAGGTGGCATCTTCCCTATTAGCTCATCCATTCACGAACGGTATCCTAACTGTATGTTAGATCCCTTCTATCCCCGCTTCTGGGAGGAGAGGTTAAAAGAGTTACATCAGGTCAAAGCTTGGACAACTAATCAGGGCAAAACCTATACCATAAAGCGTTTTAGCTCCCAAGCAAAGGGTATTTTTGTATGTGATATGGGGGAACTCTTCGGCGATTGGATACCCAGAGTGTGGCAAGATGAAATATTTGACTGTATTAAAGCTAATCGTCATCACCGCTTCTATCTACTCACCAAGCAACCGCAGAACCTAGTGAAGTGGTCGCCGTTCCCCGATAACTGCTGGGTGGGAGTTACTGTCTGCAATGAGCCAATGTTCCAAAAAGCCATGAAGTATCTACCCTATGTTCAGGCAAAGATAAGGTTTATTTCCTTTGAGCCTTTGCTGGGCAGAATTTTAACCACACCAGGTCAGCTAAAACGATATATCAACTGGGTAATCATCGGTGCCCAGACCAAGCCCTATAAACCGCCCAAGATTGAGTGGGTGGAGGAGATAGTTAAGGCTGCTGACCAAGCGGGGATACCGGTGTTCATAAAAAACAACTTACTTGCTGAATTACCAATGAGTATTAAGGGTAAACCACTGCTTCATGGTGCATATAAATTAAGACAGGAGATGCCAGAAAGGAGAAGTCATGGCAACAAAGACTAAGCCCAAAGTGACCGGGGTGGAGGTGGCCCGGTTCATTAAGGTGGAGGACCTGCTCCCGAATCCCTATCAGCCGGAGAGCAGGAGAAAGGTATCCCCGGAGACGGCGAAGGAATTCGCCCTATCCTTTCAGGAGCACGGACTGATACAGATGCCGGTGGTCCGACCTGGCAAGGAGCCTGGCAAATATGAGATTGGGGATGGCTGGCTGCGGAGGGCTGGCTTTCTGTTTAATCTCCAGGAGTTCAAACTGCAGGAATATGCCGAGATACCTTGTGTGGTCCGGGATCTAAGCGATCAGCAAATGGCCGACCTGGTGATGGAGGCCAACACAGTCCGCAAAGACCTTAACCCCATCGAGCTGGCCACTTTTTATAAGCGGTACCTGGAGGACTTCAAGATATCCCAGACGGAACTGGCCCGGTGCCACAACTGCAGCCAGGGCGAGATAGCCAATACTATCCGGCTCCTGGAGCTGCCGGCGGAGATCCAGCAGGAAATTATTTCTCAAAAAATATCACCTACCCATGGCCGACAGCTGCTCCGGATGAACAAGGCGCCGAAACTGCAGCAGGACCTGGCGAAACAGAGTATCAGCCGAAATTTCTCGGTAGCCGAGCTATCAAATTCTGTGGAGAGGGAACTCTGGAATAGTAGTAAAAGCCTCAACCCGAAATCTGATAGATGGGAGAAGCCAGCTTTTGACGTCAGCGAATGCGAAGGTTGTGAGTTTAAGATAAAAGCATCAGAGCCTTGGGAGTCCAGAAAGAAAGAGGACCGGTGCCTTAATATCGAATGCTGGGAGAAGAAAAACTCCGCCGCGGTTAGAGCTTGGGTTGAAGAAGCCCAAAAAGCCCTGAAGGGACAGGGCGCCAAGGAGAAATTCCTTACCGGTGACGAAATCAGTTATAGCCAGCGGGAAACCATCCGCCCGGATGAGATTGACAGCCCCGAGGAATGCGAAAAATGCCCCAAGACAGCCCTCTTCAAGTACCGGGTGACTGACAAAGAAGAGCCAGAGCGGATCTGCCTTGACCCCAGCTGCTATCGGAAGAAAAAGACTAAGAAAACTCGAGATACGAACAAGCTCAAAAAAGAGCAGGACCGGGAGCTGACTATCAAGCTCGGGCAGACGTTTCAGCACGCAAATGAAAATCCCCGCGGCTGCTTGTTGGTCCTGGCGAAGCATATCCTCCCCACCTTGGATGCCGCCGGGCGGCAGGACCTGGGGCTCATGTTTGAAGACCTGCCCAAATTGAACAATGGCAGGCTGGATATAGATACTTTAATCGTCGGCCTTAATGGTAAATCTCTCGAGAAGCTCCTGAATTTAACGATCGCTGCCCAGTTTACCCGGGGCCGGCGGGCCAGCGCTTACCATGATTATAGCGTGGTCCTCAAGCATGAGCAGCAGCGAGATCTGGCCATTATCACCGGTACCCTGGAAGCCTTTATTGCCGAGGTTACCGCCTTCCAGGAAGCGAACTGCCGGGGCTGTATCCATGCCAAGGAGAATCTCATCGGTACCGGGGAGGAATGCTGCAATTATACCTATCACAAGCAGCTGGATAGTGCTGGGAAATGCCGCGGGCGGTGTGAGCCGGCGGCGGAAGAGGTCGAGGATAACGAGCTGGAGGATGAGGAGGAGATTATAGAGCCGGCAGCGGAAGAGGAAAAACCGATCGTCTATATCAGCGATGATCAGTTATCAGCCTACACCGGAGCTAAAAATCCTCTGGCTGCCTTTCAGAATGCCAACTGCCCAGGATGCTACTTCGCCATAAAGGAGAGAGTGGGGACCGGGGAGCCGTGTTGCATAGCCGATGATGTCATTAAAGTCGAAAAGGGCATATGCCAGACACGGCGAAGCTCACAGGATAAAGACTAACTATAAGAGAGGGAAATAATAAATGATTCTCTCCAGGGCCTGCCCGAAGTGCGGTGGCGATATGGGATGGAATGATGAAGAAGAAAGGTGGGTCTGTATTCAATGTGGGGAGAGAAAAACACAAGAAACGATGGAGGTAATCGTAAATAGGCGGGTGAGAAGGAAGAAAGCGTTAGAAATGGGGGAAATTATGGCGGGAAAATTAAGATTCAAGGACCTTGATAAAGACACTCTCTTGAAATTACCGGTCCCTCCGAAACCCGATGTAAGCGGAGATAAATGGCCTAAACACAGGCTTATCATGTATGCTTATTATGAGGAGAATAAGGAACAGATAAAAGCCGAGGTTGAAAAACTTAGGGAATTGACCACCAGGAAGCGGTGGGGAATTCCATCCGGCACCTGGGCATATCTCAAAAAAAGATGGGGACTGCCGATAGGTAAATGGGGTAGGAGCAGGCAGAACAAAAAAGGGTCACCTTCTGCTACCAAAGTAAACCAAAGTCACCAGGCGAAGGTAGAGCTGATCCCGGTGCCTCCCCTGCCTGACCCTTATACCAAGGGCGCCATGAGGAAGTATCTTGATGAAAATACCGCCCAAATCCTCGCTGAGGTTGGGGATTATGGAGAAAGATTTACCAAGAGAAGATGGGGGATAGCTGATTCAACCTGGTCAACCAGGAAAATGAAGTGGGGCTTATTACCATATTCACCGAGCCGGCAGCCTAAGCTATCCCCATGTCCCAAGAAACAGCAGCCAAAGGCTGCTCCGGTCAAATCATCAACCCGCTTACCAAACTTTCCCGCCTTCAATGAGGAATGGAGGGACAAGGTAAAAGTTTCTTGGTTTGAATCTTATGTTGAATTATCAAAAGGAGAAATTGGTAACCAGGGTATTCAAAGGTGATCGGTGGACCAAAGCCCTGGGGAGCAAGATCCCCCAGGGAGCGACAGTCCAGGTCGTGAAATTCTGCCCGAGGCGGACAGTGATAGTGGAATATATGGGTGAGAGGATAATCACTAAATTATGGTGCTTGCTCAAGACCTGAAAACGGAGCTGAGATATATCCTGGAGCGGCATGAAGGCCGGGACCGGGCTATCACCGGCGGAGAACTGGCGCGGATGCTTGGCCACCAAGAAGATCGAGTAATCCGGCAAATTATCCGGGAACTGATAGCCGAGGGGTTGCCGGTGGCCAGCACCACCAAGCCGCCCGCCGGCTACTTCCTGGTGACCAGTTATGAGGAAGCCCGAGAATATGCCGACTCCATCAAGAGCAGGCTAATTGAGGACGCTTTGAGGCGGCGCGATTTCAGACGTGCCGCCGACTGTCATCTAAAGCCGGCGGAGCAGAGGAGATTGTTGTAAAGGAGTGACCGATGGGTAGACCGAAAAAACAAACAGTCGATTACTTCCCCCATGACGCTGATGCCAGTGATAAGAAGACGCTGTTTATCCTGGAGAGCAAGTTCGGCAATGACGGCTATGCTTTCTGGTTCAAACTCCTGGAGCTGCTGGCTAAGGGTCCAGGGCATTTTTATGACTGTAGAAATCCCGCAGCGTGGGAGTTTCTACTGGCGAAAACCCATGTGGATGAGGATAAAGGTAATCAGATTATGTCGTTACTCGTGGAACTGGAAGCCATCGACAAAGAATTGTGGGAGAAGAGGATAGTGTGGGTGCAGAACTTCGTGGACGGGGTCGCCGATGCCTACCGGAACAGAAAAACCGAACCACCCCCAAAACCCAGTTTCTTACAGCAGAAATCCAGCGAAGCAAAGGTTTCTACTGGCGAAAACCCCAGCGCTACCCCTATTTCTACTGTCAGAAATCCACATACTAAACTAAACTATACTAAACTAAATGAAACTATAGGAGAGGGAGAGGGGCGGGATCCCACAACCTCATCAGCTATTTCACCAGTATTAAAAAAATTTCTTAAAAAGTTCCCCTATGCTTTTGGGAGAGAGCCTGGTAGTAGGGAGATGGCACAGTTAAGGGATCTTGCCGTAGAGGTTGCACAGGCCGGCGGCGCCACCGAGAAACAGATACATGATGCCTTCTCAGAAGCCGTGAATCACAATAAATGTAATGTCAGCTATGTCCGGGCGATACTACTTGACTGGCTGGGGGTGGAGCGTTGAGCCGCGCATTATTTGAGACTATAAAAAAGGGAGAAGCCTAGATGATAACGTCGCCCCTCACCCTGCAGGAGATTACAATCCTCGACCGGCTGGCGAGAGGCTTCAATTATGATGCAATCGCCAAGGAGCAGGCGGTCGGCGTGGCTACTCTTGATGTCTATGTCCGTATTATAAGAACAAAGCTGGCTGCCAAGACCACTACCCAAGCGGTGGCCTTTGCCGTGTATAAACGCTGGATTCATCCCTTTGAACTGCCCCTCGGGAATGGAGGAATAAATAAATGAAATTCCTGGCGGTTGACCCTTCATCTACTGTCCTGGGCTGGGCGCTTTTCGATAATGAGGACCTGGCGGCATGGGGGCTCATCAGCACCAAAGGGATAGCCTACGACCGCCGCTTTATGCACATCGTGGGAGAGCTGAAAAGACTCCATACAATGTACGGCTTTACCGAGGTGGCTTGCGAGCGTGCCATCCGGTTCTATGGCAAAAGGATACCGGCGCTGGAGGTGGCGGTCACCAGCATCAAGAAGTGGGCGGAGATGAGTAAATTAAAGATATCTTTCTACAGCCCAGCGGAGTGGAAGCGGAGTGTTACCGGCACCGGTAAAGCGGATAAAGCGATAGCGGCCGGGGCGGTTCACTTGATATATCCCCAGCTGCCCCGAGATATCACTGACCACGAAACAGATGCTATAGGCATCGGGCAGCACCATTACGGAGTGGGGAAATTACTAAGGATGGCGAGAGAATAATGCCTGAGAAGGAAAATAAAGAAAAGTCCAAAGGCCGGGCGTTGGTGGATGAGCACCTGGCTTTTGTTTATGCAGCCGGCCATGGTGAAGTATTGATAAAAGTGGCCGATGGTGTTATCGTCCATATAGAGAGTAAAGCTACCCAGGATTTGACACGGGAGGATAGAGGCTTAACAACTGAATAAGAGCTGACCTGGCCCGGAGGCAACGAGCTGACCGGGCAGATGCAGGAGGCGACATTGTATGGGCTTATAGGCTCAGAGTGTCGCCTCTTTTTTATATGCAAAATGGGCAAACGGAATAGGGAAAGAAAAGAACGCATCAAGGCGGGCAAGGAGCTACCCCGGAGTGCCACCGACTCCCCGCGCCGGCCAAAGTACTTCAGGTACTTTAGGTGCAGGACCTGCGGCCATTTTGTCATAGAGACCGGGCTTGAGAAACATAAAGAGGAGTGCAAGACTCGTGGCTTTGTTCTGGTATAGCCTGACTGATAAGGGGATGGTGAATCTGTGTGAGGTCGCCAGTAAGCTGAGTATTGATGTCAAGAAATTAGAAGAGGAGATGGAAAGGCAAGATAAAGCTCTGGAGCGGAACTACCGGGGTTATGAACCGCCTGCCGATGCATCTCATATTGAGGAAATTGGCCGGCAGATGCGGCAGCGGCCTAAATATGGAAAGAGGCCGCCGGGATGAGTAGCAGTGATGATTATAAAATTGGGCTAGTGCGGTGGCTCCTGGCGAATTATGCTGCCCTCGAGATGGGGACGCTGCCTCAGGATGAAAGTAATTACATCGAGTACTGGGGACCGAGGATAATCGGGAGAGGGCGAGCTCAGGCTCCTTATGAGTTGCCCATCTGCATGAAGGCTGATATCGATAAGGCGGCGCAGCAACTGTCGGCACTGGAGAAGTTCGTGATACTTGCCGTCTCTATTGATGGTAGGCGACTCGAAGATTGTGCTTACTGGCTGGGTAAAGATATAGGGCAGGTCCAGGCTATTGAGATACAGGCTATAAGGAAAATGGCAAGGATGCTCAGCGGCAAGGGTGGGAGGGGAGGAATCCGCCTTGGCGCAGGCAGGAAATCAAAACGCAAAAATAAATCAAAGCGGAATCGCAGAATTCGTAGCTAATTTATATCTGGAGCGGGGGCTTGACATTTCAAAATCAGTGATATAATGGAAGAAACACAAGTCGGATTTTCCCTTTCAGCCCTGGCTTTCCCAGGGCTTTTTCATTTCCGCATTATTTTTTGAGAAATATTCGAGGAGCTGACCTAGAGTGGTAGAGATTAAAGTGATTCCCGTCAAAGACTTGAAGCCCTGGGGGAGGAATCCACGCCGGCATGATATCGAGCAGCTGATTAAGAGCATCGAGAGGTTCGGTTTCCGCTCACCCCTCGTGGTGAATAAGAAGAACGGCGATTACATCGTCGAAGCCGGCCATGGGCGGTTAACGGCGGCTAAGGCTGTCGGGCTTAAGGAGCTGCCGTGCGTTGTGGTGGAGGACGATGATGTTACCGCAGAGGCTTATGCCATCGCTGATAACCGGCTCCAGGAGCTTACTGAATGGGATACAGCCGGCTTGGTGGAGATCCTTAAAGAGCAAGATGCTGAAATGCTAAAGGACATCGGCTATTCAAAGCAGGACCTGGATCATCTTATCGGAGAACTGGAAGCCGAAGCGATGAGATTGAAGGAAGAAACCTTTGATATCGAAGCTGCCATGGCGGCAGCGAAGGAAACTACCACTGATATCAAGGTGGGGGATATCTTCCAGCTCGGGAACCACCGGCTCATGTGCGGCGACAGTACTTCCTTCGAGGATGCTTCAAAGTTGATGGCCGGGGCCAAAGCCCACCTGGTATTTACGGACCCGCCCTATAATGTCGACTATAAATCCAAAGGCGGCCACAGCTACAGTGAGGGGAAATATGGTGGCATGAAAGCTTTCAGTGATGACAAGACGCTCAGCGGTTATCACTTTTTCCTTACCGCGGTGGTCCAGAATATCTTTGATTTTACTGTAGCAAAAGCGCCGGTCTACTTCTGGTATGCCGGCTTGTTTTCTGACCTAATTTATAGCACCTTCAGGAAGTTCGGATACACCAGCCAACCGGCCATTATCTGGCTTAAGGAAAATATAGTCTTCTCTCATGGCACTTATCACCGATGCTATGAACCCTGCGGCTACTTCTGGAAGGGTGGCAAGCGGCCTTACCAAAATAACAAGGCCGTGGCCAAGGAGCGGGACGTCTGGATGGACCGGATGACCTTTATGGATTACTTGGATGTCTGGTATATCCCCCGGGACCCGCTCAATGAATATGTCCACCCTACCCAAAAGCCGACTGCCCTGGCGGAGCGTGCAGTCAGGAACAGCAGCCAGGAAGGGGATATTGTCATGGACCTTTTTGGAGGTTCCGGCTCGACTCTTATCGGCTGTGAGAAGCTCGGGCGCCGGTGCTACATGATGGAACTCGACCCTCATTATTGTCAGGTGATTATAGACCGGTGGGAGGACTTTAGGGGGATCAAGGCGGTGAGGATAAATGGCTAAGAAAGGGCGACCGACGAAGCTCACACCAGAGCTACAGGAAGAGATCCTCAGATATATCTCAGCCGATAACTACTTTGAGACTTCATGTTGGGCAGTGGGGATAACCCCCCAAACAGGTTATAACTGGCTTAAGCGTGGGGAGAGAGAATCATCCGGCATCTTCCGGGAATTCTACCTAGCTGTGAAGAGGGCGGAGGCCAAAGCCGAAATCCTCAACGTGGCTTATATCAAGGCCGGAACAGATAACTGGCAATCGAGAGCATGGATACTTGAGCGTAAATTCCCTGACCGGTGGGGCAAGAAGGAGAAGCATGAGCTCACCGGAAAGGATGGACAGCCGATAGAAGTGAAGGGATATATCAATGTCAGCCCTGATGACTGGGATAAGGATAATAAAGGGACAGAGGCAAAAGGTTAAACCGATACTCCCCTTTGAGCCTTTACCCTGGCAGATAGGCCCCTGGAGAGATACTTCCCCGGTGTTATTGCTGACCGGGAGCGCTGGCGGGGGTAAATCCCAAGTAGCAGCAGAGAAGATAAATGCCTTCTGCAAAAAGTACCCCAATGCCATGGCTCTCATGCTCCGAAAAACCCGGGAGAGCATGACCAATTCCACGGTGCTATTTATGGCCCGGTCAATAATCGGGACGGATCCTCAAGTGAGGCATTACCCGAGCTTCCATCGTTTTGAGTATGCTAACAGTTCCATCCTGGCTTACGGTGGCATGAAGGATGAGGAGCAGCGGGAGCAGATCAGGTCTATTGGCCAGGGTGGTAAAGTAGATTTCGTCTGGATGGAAGAGGCCAACAAATTCACCGAGGACGATTTCAATGAGGTCCGGGCCAGGATGAGGGGTACGGCAGCTCCTTGGTGCCAGGTACTTCTCACTACTAACCCTGACGCTCCCATCCATTGGATAAACCGCCGCTTGATTATAGGCGGCGAGGCTAAGGTGTATTACAGCGGGGCCCAGGATAACCCCCACAATCCGAAGGAATACCTAGATGCCCTGGACTCCCTTACAGGACTCGTGGCGAAGCGACTCCGAGAGGGGCAATGGGTGCAGGCGGAGGGAGTCGTTTACGAAGAATATGACCCGGCTCTGCACTTGATAGAACCTAGAGAAATTCCCAAATCCTGGAGGCGGATAAGGGTAATCGATTTCGGCTTTACCAATCCGCTTGTCTGCCAGTGGTGGGCAATTGATAACGACGGCCGGATGTATCGCTACCGGGAAATATACAGGACCAAGCGGCTTGTTGAGGACCACGCCGTGGATATCCTGCGACTTTCTGAAGGAGAAACCATAGAAACCACCATCTGCGATCATGACGCGGAAGACCGGGCGACCTTAGAGCGGCGGGGTATCCCCACGGTGCCGGCGATTAAGGCTGTCTCAACTGGGATACAGGATGTCCAGGCCCGGCTCCGGAAGGCAGGAGATGGGAAGCCGAGGCTATTCCTCCTCCGGGGTGCCCTGGTGGAGACGGACCCGAGTTTAAAGCAAAGTGGCAAGCCTACCTGCACTGAGGAGGAATTTCCCACTTACATCTGGCCTGAAGGTAAAGACGGAAGACCTCTAAAGGAGCAGCCGATAAAGGAAAATGACCATGGTATGGATGCCCTGCGCTATGCTGTCGAGAGTGAGGATGGCATCCCGCCTGAGAAACCCTTTCAGGTAGCATAGGAGAAGCTATGTTAGAAAAAATACGGAAAACCCTGGCAGTAGCCCTTTTCCCATATAAGGCCCCGGAGAAGGGGAAGCCGCTTAATCTAACCTCGTTTGCGACGCCTGGTATCCCCGTTTATACAGAGATGTCGGCTCGCAAGGCTACGCGGGAAGGATATAAGCTCTCGCTCCATGTCTACCGGGCTGTCCGCACCATTGTCCAGGCTGTCTCGGGTATCCCCTGGAAAGTCCTAGATAAAAACGGGGAGGAAATTCCTGACCACGATTTTACCAAGGTCTGGAGCCGTCCTAACAAGGAGTTCTCCGGGCAGGACAATATGGAGTTTATTATCGCCCATCTTAAGCTGGTGGGTAATTCCCTGATCATGCCAATCATGGTAAACGGCCGGCCTAAGGAATTCTGGATCTGTATGCCAGACCTGATAAAACCAATCCCGGCGGAGAAAAAGGGGGAATGGCTGAAAGGCTACCAGGTGACGGACACCGAGGGGAAGCAGTATGAATTACTCCCGGGGACCTTTATACACTTTATGCAGTTTGACCCGGGTAATCCCTACTGGGGTATCGGCGACCTGATGGCGGCGGCGCGCACCGTGGACACCGACAATGAGTCCCAGGATACACAGAAGATATCGATGCAAAACCGGGGTATGCCGAGCGGTGTCTTCGAGCATGAATCTCAGTTAACCGATGAGCAGTTTAAGGAGCAAAACAGGCGGATTCAGGAGATATTCTTGGAGAAGACCAGAAGGCGGGCTCCCTGGGTGCTCGGTGGCGGGGCAAAGTGGCACCAGATGTCACTGACACCGGTGGAGATGGACTTCATTGAATCACGGCTCCAGAATAAGAGGGATATCGCCTCCGCCTTCGGGCTGGACCCCTGGTGGCTGGGTGACCGCGAGCATTCCACATATAACAATGTTATTGAAGCCAGGAAAGCTCTCTATGAGGACGTGGGGATACCACTTCTGGATGATATCCGCTCTACGCTGAATCTTAAAGTAGCCCCCCTTTACGGAGAGGATATCACTATTACCTATGACCTTAAAAATGTCGCCGCCCTCCGTGCGGACTTTGGGAAGAAAGTAGAGCAGGCTAAAAATCTTTGGGCGATGGGCGTTCCTTTTAGCCAGATAAACGAGCAGCTGGAGTTGGGCTTTGAGGAGTTTGAGGGATGGGATATGGGCTACCTCCCGGTTAACTTGTTGCCTTCCGGTTCTGCTCCTGCGAAGGAGCCAGTCAAAATGCTGACCAAAGCTCTTAACCTGGATACCGAGGAGAAGAAATCCACCCACTGGAAACGGATAGATCAACGCCGGACGGGCTGGTGGGGTGCAGTTAGCAAGAAAGTATATCCGCTCTATGAGGCTGAAGGGGAGGCTATCATCCAGGCATTCAAGGGGCAGAAGCCCAATCAGCTCATAGAGGTAGCCAATGCTGCCATCGATGACCTGAGGCCAGAGTGGGAGAAGGTAATCACTGCTGTCGTTAGTGCCTTGGTGGAAGACTTCGGCAATGAGATAGCTGAGGACCTGGGCGGGGAGCCCAAGTCTACTGAACCCACAAAGGCAAAGTGGGTATTTGATCCATATAGTGCTGCCGGCAGAGCTTGGATAATAACCCATGCTGCAGAGAGTGTTAAAACCATCTTAGGGACAAACAGAGCGGATGTCCAGGCTCTTATCCTCGCGGGCTGGGATAAAAATTTGACGACTGCACAAATCAGCAGGGAACTCCGCTCTTTTTATACAGACAGGTCGACCTATAGAGCCATGAGAGTAGCCAGAACTGAAGTAAGTGCAGCTGCGGGCTACGGCCAGCATGAGGCGGCCCGGCAGTCAGGCGTGGTTAAAACAAAGACCTGGATAACCTCCCGGGATGACCGGGTGAGGGACAGCCATGCAGGGATTGACGGTCAGACACGGCTCCTCGATGAGTCTTATTCCAATGGGTTGATGTACCCTGGCGATACCAGCGGTGATCCGGCGGAGTTTATCCAGTGCCGGTGTGTGGAGAGCTATGGAACGGATTAAAAAGGGGTATTCAGAGCTGATAAGTGCGGGGCTTAGCCGTATCCCAGGGCCTATTCTAACCCGCTTGGGGCATATCGATTTCTTTACTGGAACTTCCCCCATCTTTGCAGGGCTTTTTGATTATAAAGAGACAGATGACGGTCGCTCATATAAGGAAACATGGTGTGTCTGTTATCCCCATCATTTGAGTAAGCTACCAAAGGCTCTGCGGAAAACAACTGTCGTTTTGCCAAATCTTATCCCTGACTATCCGCTAAGGCTTCGCCCCCTTATAGTAGTTCACGAAATAGGGCATATCTTAGATGAGCTTTTGGGGTTTAGATGGATACTTTCGCCTGTTACAAAATATGCCAGGACTGATAGGGAGGAGGCTTTTGCTGAAGCCTTTACTCTTTGGGTTGCGCCTGAGTATGCAGAATTCTATAAAATTCTGCATCCGCTCAAGGCTGAGACTCGTTACATTTTCGGACGCTTTTTGACGCAAGGTGATGCAGAATGAATCAATTTGATGTTTTCGTACATTATTATAACCTGGTCCATATTCAATTCTACTGGTGCGATAAATCTGAGGTGTTCGGCGCCAGGGCCTGAGTCAGCATGGCCTCGCACTACTACCCGGTGGCCAGTAATATGCCTGTTGGTTACAGCTTAATGTTCCATACCATGAATTAGGGTATATACCAGAAGTATATACCAGAAGTATATACCAGCAGTATATTGTTTTTAATATATTACTTGAAATCACCGCCCGCTCCGGCGGGCTTTTTACTATCCAGAATCAGGAGGTTAATCATGGAAAAGAAGACGATACCATTTGAGGTCAAGGAGCTGGATGAGGAGACCGGTATTTTCGAAGGCTATGCTGCCACCTTCGCCGACCACCCCGACAGCTATGGGGACGTGATAGACAAGGGAGCGTTCAAGAAGACTCTTAAAGATAGCGGCGGTCGGGTGAAAATTCTCTTTAACCACAGTGTCATGGAGCCAATCGGCAAGCCCCTGGAGATGGCAGAGGACGAGAAGGGTCTAAAGATTAAGGGCAAACTCTCCCTCGGTGTCCAGCGGGCTCGAGAAATCCTCGCTTTAATGAAGGATGAGGTAATTACCGAGCTATCTATAGGCTACGACACCATCTCGGAGGCATGGGACAAGGGTATCCGGCACCTGAAGGAAGTCAGGCTGTGGGACGTGTCGCCGGTGACCTTCGCTGCCAATCCCGAGGCGGTGGTTCTGGGTGTCAAAGGCGTTACCACTTTTGAAGACCTGCCCTTGGCTGACCGAGATAAAGAGTGGGATGGCTCGGCTGTGGAGAAGAGAGTGAGAGCCTGGGCCGGTGGGGCCGACAATATGAACTGGAATAAATATCGCCGGGCCTTCTTCTGGTATGACGAGGATGCCCCCGAGCTATTTGGAAGCTATAAGCTGGGCTTTGCCGATGTTATCAACGGGCGGCTGACTGCTATCCCCCGGGGTATTTTCGCCTGCGCCGTGGTCCTGAAGGGCGGCCGGGGCGGCGTGAATATACCGGCTGAGGATAAGCCGAAGGTAATCGCCCACCTCAACAAATACTACGACAAGATGGACATGGAGTCCCCCTTCAAGGCACTTCCAGGCATATCGGAGCCGTCAGAAGACACTCTGGATGACGTGGAAGCCGCAGAACTTGAAGGGAAACTGGACGGCATCGAAGCCGAGTTATCTCACTTCGATACCAAGCGGGCTGAAGCCCGCATTGACGAACTACTCGACAAAATAAACAGGAGGTAAAAACAACATGAGTGAGGAAATCAAGAAACTCACCGAGAAAATCGAGGAAACCTGGGAGCAGATGAAGGCCAAGAATAATGAGGTTCTGGCCGAGGCAAAAAAACAGGGAGAGGTCAGTGCTGAGAACAAGGCGATCCTGGAGAAAATGAGCACTGCCCTGGACGAGCAGAAGACACAGCTCGATGACCTTGCCACAAAGGTCGAACGGCAGGCTGTACCTGGCGCCGGCGAAGCGAAGGTGGAATCCGAGGAAACCAAAGCCCGCAAGGCTGCCTTCTATAAGTTTATCCGCGATGGCCGAGCAGCTTTGGAGCCTCAAGAGCGGAAGGCGCTGGTGGAAGACACCACCGGGCTTTACCTTGTACCTGAAGAACTGGAGGCGGAGATTGTGCGGGCGATACCCCAGATTAATACCCTGCGTAATTACTGCCGGGTCCGCGGCACCACTCGCGATAAGGTTGGTATCCGCAGTCTGACAGAGGTATCCGTTGGCTGGGGCAAGCTGGAGACTGGCACCGATATTACCGAGTCCACCCTGACCCCTTCCAAGCCCAACATCTACGTTGAGGACCTCTATGGCTTGACCAAAATCGGCGAGGATGAACTCCAGGATACCGATGCCAACCTGCAAGCCTTGCTGGCCGATTCCTTTGCCGTGGCCATAGGTAATGAGGAAGCCAAGAGGTTTGCTATCGGGCGCGGGCACACTACCTACAGCGAGCCTGACGGCGTGGCACTGGATGCTACTATCATCGCCAGCTACAAGGATAACTGGGATGTGGCGGATACAGCAGACCTCAATAGTATGCTGACTGCTGAATATTCTCTTGGCACCCAGTACCTGAATGGTGCCGCCTGGCTGATGAACCGCAAAACCGAGCTTGCTTTGAGATTGCTGAGAGTAGTTGAAGCCGGCCCGGTTTATGGCCAATATCTGTGGCAACCGTCTCTCATTGCTGGAGCACCTAATAACTTCGACGGCTTGCCCATCATCAACCAGAATGACATGCACTACCCAGCCGATGCGGTCACCAGCATCAATGTCATCTTCGGGAACTTCAAGAACGGCTACATGATTCTGGATAGGGCTGGCATTGCCATCCAGCGGCTGGATGAGCTTTATGCTGAGGCTGGCCTGGTGGGCTTCAAGGTGCACAGGAGGGTAGGCGGCGGTGTCTATCGCCCGGCTGCCTTCTATGGCGTCTATAACAACAGTGGCTGACCTGAATAATAGGGGGCGGGTGAAATCCCCGCCCCCTAAGAATAAACGAACGGAGGTTAAACAAAATGGGGAAATTAGCATTTGACCCTGTCGATGCAGAAATGACTGTGACGGACGGCACTACTGAAACACCTGATGTAAGTATCCAACTTGTGGATGGTGCGGGTAATGCCCTAAACGAGAGTCGGGCAGTATTCGCCTATCTGGCGAAAGACGCGGCCGGTGCGGAAATTTGCGCTGATGGTACAGATACGTCTGATTTCGTTATCAAAACAAATGGACTATTTGTTGAAACCCTGGCAGACATAGCGGGCTGGCTGGTTAGCGAGTCTGATGGAGTCATCGACGTAACTATTACCATCGTAACCACGAAGCAGGCTTATCTAGTGTTAGTCATGCCCGATGGACGGTTAGTTATCAGCGATGTAATGACCTACACCGCCTAGTGAATAATGCCTACCCTTGGGCAAGGTGGGACCCCGAAACCAGGGGGGAGTTGTCAGCGCTTACTCCTTGGCGCAGCGGCTCCCCCCGACTATTAAAGGAGGATTTTATGAGAATCAGGATACTTAAATCCTTTTATTTCCAGAAACGGGATACGACCTATAAACCTGGTGATGTGGTGGATGCTCCCCGTGAGGATGCCGAGTTATGGCTGAGGCATGGGATGGCTATGCAGGACAAGAGCTTAGATGGTGCGAGTGAGACGAAGGCAGCTGAGCCAGAGGCAGAAGTGGCTAAGTCCAAGACCAGAGCCGGAGGCAAAAAGCTGGTACCAGCCCGCAAGAGAAAGAGAAAATGAAGAGGCCGGTAGGCTCCAAATGCCCCTATAAAAAGGTGATTTGCTCTTTTGCTGGCGATTGCCATGATTGTCCAGTCTTCAAAGAGAAGGAACGCAAAATCTTAAGTCGGGAGATGAACTGATGTCCCTTTCAGATACAGCTCTGGTTACATTAGCACAGGCCAAAAATTTCATCCGGGTAGATGCTGCCACCAGCCTTAATGTGCCCGCTGAATATGTGGGTCTGGGGGATGGCGAGACCGTGGAGTTTACCCTGGATAATACGCCGATTAGCGGCAGCCTTAAACTCTACGTGGACGGCGTGCTCCAGGTGGAGGATACTGATTTCACGATTAGTGAGGCCACTATCACCTTCACGACTGCCCCGGTTGCTGATGCTCCTATTACTGCCAGCTATGACACCACGGCCGGTGATAATACATTCGAGAGCTATGATGATAACCTGCTGGAAAACCTGATTAACGCCGCCACCAAGAAAGCCGAGGTATATACTGGCAGGGCATTTATCCAGCGTTCTATTACCGAGTCCCACAATGGTGATGGTCTGGACATTCTCAGGCTTTACCGGCAGCCAGTTGCCTTAGTGACCTCCGTGTCATATAAGAAAGTCGTAAGGAAAACGGGGGATGGCTCCACAACGGCATTCGCTCTCGGCAATACCCCCAAGTCCAGCAGCTTGACTGTCTATGTTGACGGGGTTTTACAGACAGTGGATGAGGACTATATATTGAGCGGCTCTACGGTAACCTTTACTTCAGCCCCGTCTGATGGCGCCAAGATAATCTTCCGATACGAGGTTGAGCTTGACCTGGCTGATGATTACTCCGAGCGGCTCCATATCGGCAGGTTGCACGGTTCATGGCTAGAGAATTATGAGTATGTTATCGTCTATACCGCCGGCTACGCGGCTACCCGGGCGGCGACTCAGGCTTTGGCCCCGGATGCGGTTACTGCCATCTTAATAGCTGTCGCCACTTGGTACGGCAACCGGATGGGGGTGAAGTCTGAGAATGTCTCCGGCGTAGGCTCGGTGGATTATGGGGAGCCTGGGGAGCTGCCGCCGGCATCAAAGAGGCTGCTCAACTCCCTGAAAGTGAGTTTTATCTGATGCTCAGCAATCTCCTAAAAAACAGGGTTCAGGTGCAGGAGAGGACCACTACTCAAACGGCGACCGGCGAGACGGAAGTCTGGAAGCCTGTGCAGTGGAAATATGCAAGAGTGGTCCCACTCGATGCCCGGGCCAGGGCGCATTACCAGCAGCTCCAGAGTGAAGTCACCCATAAGATAATCTTCCGGGGCAGTGTTAACATATCCCTGGCTGATAACCGCTTTCTGCATGGTGCCAAGATATACAAGCCGGTCGAGCCTCCCCAGGAGATAAATAACACGACTATCATTATGGTAAAAGAGGTTTAAGTGGGTATTGAAATCAAGATTACATCCCGTATCCCCGAGGCAAAAACTAATATAGAGTCAACTGCCAGGCAGCGTATGCATGAGGCAGTAAATGAAGTCAGGAATGAAACCCTGGATACACTATCGGGCAGTCGCTCGGGGCGGCAATATAAAGTCCCTGGCACCAGCAGGTATTATACTGCTTCTGCCCCAGGGGAACCGCCGGCGCAGCGGTTGGGTGAGCTGAGACAATCTATCAGTACAGAAGTCGGGGGAGAAGCCGGGCAGCTTATAGGCAAAGTAGGAACCGATAAGGACTATGGTCCTATGCTGGAATACGGAACTCGGAAGATGGCTGCCCGCCCGTGGTTAAGTGTCGCCTTTGAAAAGGCAGCAAATAGAATTATAGGAATTTTCTCAAGGAAATGGCTACCGTAGATACTCAAAAAAGTATATTGACCTACCTATTTAACTTGCTGACGGCAGATGATGACTTGGAAGCAGCTATGGGCGGCGTGGTCAGGCTTTACCCGGTTTGGGCGGTCCCGGATGCTGAATTCCCTTACCTGGTTCACCGGTTAGACTTCAAGTCCGCTGGTGAAACATATGCGGTCAGGAAAGGCACATATTACCTCGATATCTGGTCCGACTCCCCTAATGCTAACGAGGCACTGGCAATAAGAAAGAGGATCATCGAGCTTTTGGATGAGCTCGTTTTCAATACTGTCGAGGCTCTCAGGGTGCACCTAGAGACTCAGACAGACGGGTTTATTCCCGAAACGGAGCCTGGGATATGGCATTATGCCACTCAGTGGAACGCCATTTTTGTGAGAAAGGCTGAGGCGGAAGCAATCGACGGGAGGTAACGGTATGAAAAGAAGGTAATCTAAGCGGCTTTCAAGCCGCTTTTTTATTTCTCAAAAAATAATTCAGGAGGTGACACATGGGAACTGCAGCTAATGTTTTAGTAGGAGTGGCATCGGTAACCATCGGCGAAACAGAGGTAGGCTATACGGCTGACGGCGTAACAATGACAGTATCCTCCGACTTCTTTGACGTCAAAGTGGAGGAGCTGGTCGGCACTATCAAGCGTGTCTTGGTCGACCAGGAAATCGAGGTTGCCCTCAACATGGCTGAGGGATCGCTCGCCAATATGGCCGAGGCTATCCCCGGGAGCTCACTGGCAGACAGCATCTTGACCCTTGGTGGCGCTGCTCTTCAAGAGAAGGCTCTGGTGCTGGTGGGTACAAACCCGGCGGGATTTGACCGCACTATCACCCTTACCTTGGTTAACCCGGTCGGGGCTGTCGGCATGCCTTACAAAAAGGGCGAGATAACCGTGGTGCCGGTGACCTTCAAAGCCCTGGTGGACGATAGCGGTGAGTTTGGGACCGTAGAAGACGCTGCCGCATAAAAGGAGGAGCATGGAAATCAAAATTAGGCCCCTACAGATAAAGGATGTCTTTGCCGTTGCCCGGATGCTCGGTAAGATTACCAAGAGTGCTAGGGAGGAACTTGCCTCAGCTATAAAAGATGCCAAAGCAGACCGTACTGAGCTGGGTATAGCTATGATTCAAAGCATCTTCACTGCAGCTGAGGAAGACTTGAAATCCTGGCTGGCAGACCTGGTAGGCAAAGATAAAGCAGAGTTCGAGGCAATGCCGGCCAATGCCGTTTTGGACATAGTCGAAAAGCTGGCTGAGCAAGAGGATATCAAGGATTTTTTCGCCAAGGCCTCGCAACTAGCGAGCCGTTTTATAAGCAAGAAGTAGCCCGACTCTTTGACCTTATACAGCACCGCTACGGCTGGTCTGATACCGAAATCGAGGAATTGAAGTTCAGCCGTTTTTTGCAGCTCCAAAAAGTCATTATCAGAGCACACCAAGATGAGTTCAAAGAGAAGGCTATCCTAGCAGCTTTTGTAGGCTGGCAAATTGGGTGTCTTCTAGGTGGTAATAAGACATTCGGTGAATATCTATCTGCCCTTGGTTTATCGGGAGAAGATAAAGGAACTAAAAGCGGTCAAAGAATTCCTACCAGTATGGTGTCCGATGAGGAACTATTTGCCCAGATGAACATAAAGGTCAAAAAGGTAAAGAAGGAAGCAGAGTAGAGTGGATATTTTCTCTTTAGTCGGGAAGATTACTCTCGACGGTATAAACGCAGTCAACCAGCAGCTGGGAGGGCTTGAGGACAAACTCAGGTCCGCCGGGCAGACTATGACCCAGATAGGCAGTCAGATGTCTATGAAAATTACTGCCCCACTGACTGCGCTCGGGCTTGCCAGCTTTAAGATGGCGGGAGACTTTGACCAGGCATTCAGGTCCGTCAATGTCATGCTGGGCGCATCGACCGAAGAGGCTGCCAAGTATAAAGATCAGATCCTGGAGATTTCCGATGCTACCAGTAAAAGTGCCATCGATGTAACCAATGCCTTTTATCAGATAGTTTCCGCCGGCTATAGAGGGGCGGATGCCATCGACATTCTCCGTGTGGCTATGGAAGGTGCAGTCGGCGGCGCGGCTGATACCGTTGCCACTACTGCTGCTCTGACCAAGGCCATGAATATCTTCCAGCTCGAGGGCGTTGAAGGGGCTAGCCGGGCCATGGACACCTTCTTTGCTATCGTGGATACTGGCTTGCTTACCTTCGAGGAAATGGCTCATGCCTTCCCACAGGCCGCTACTATGGCAGCCGGTTTGGGGATTCAGATTGAGGAAGTGGGAGCTGCCCTGGGTACCCTATCAAAGGTGAGCGGTTCTACTGATGAAGCCGCCACTGCTCTTAATGCTACCTTTACTTCCCTGGTGAACCCCAGCGAAGCCATGCTTGCCTTATTTGAGGAATGGGGTGTAAGCACCGGCCCTGAGGCTATAGAGAGGTTTGGCGGGCTGGCTGGAGTATTACAGGCGGTTCAAGAGGCTACCGGCGGTGAGGTGGATAAACTCAGCGAGCTCTTCCCTAATATCAGGGCTATCCGGGCTATGCTGCCTCTGGTTACCACCAATGCCGAGGATTTCGCTGATGCCCTGGATACAGTGCAAAATAGTACCGGGCGCACTGGTGAAGCTTTCAATGAGATGGCTCAAGGCCCGGGGTTCCAGTGGCAGCAGATGATGACCAAGCTCAAGAATGCCGGTATCGAGCTTGGCGATTCGATTGGGAAAACCCTGGGTCCATGGTTAGAGAAATTAATAGGCTATGTAAAAGGCGCGGTGGAATGGTTTAATAACCTCAGCCCAGGAATGCAGAAAGCAATAATTGTTGCTGGAGTTCTCGTGGCTGCCCTTGGTCCACTACTGCTTATTCTGGGGCAATTATCTTTGGGCTTAGGAGCCTTGATTCACCTGCTCCCTGTATTAGGCGTTGCTTTTACTACTATGACCGGACCCATCGGTATTATCGTCGCTGCTATTGCCGGCTTGATTGCAATAGGTGTCCTTGTCTGGAAGAACTGGGATACCATCAAAGAGAAGGCTGTAGAGATATGGGGAGCAATAACCGGCTTCTTCAGCCAGGTCTGGGACGCCATAGCGGGTATCTTCAGGAACCACTGGGATATGATTTTAGCGATATTGTTCCCTGCTGTAGGTCTTCCCATCTTGATAGCACGGAACTGGGGCAAGATAGTGGAAGTAATCCGGGGTATGTGGGAACACGTCTTTGAGTTCTTCAGGTCTATACCGGAGAAGGTAAAGGCTGTGTTCTCCACCCTTAAAGATATCATGCTGGCCCCATTCAGGTTCGCGGTGAAAGGTATTGAAACCGCCATTAACTGGATTATACGCCAGATTAATAAAATCAGCGTTAATATACCAGATTGGGTGCCGCTTATAGGTGGCAAGCACTTTGGCTTTAATATCCCCGAGGTGCATCTGCCTGAGTTCGCCCATGGTGGACTTATCCCGGAGCCAACGCTACTTTATGGCCTGAAGTCGATGAAACCATACGCTATTGCTGGTGAAAAGGGCCCCGAGACGGTAAGTCCATCTCAGCCGGCTACCATTACTAACCAGTTCAATATCTCAGAGCTGATAGTCAGGGAAGAGGCTGATGTTAGGAAGATTGCTGAAGAACTACTCCGATTACAGGAAAGAAAATATAGAGCATTGGGGATTAGTTTTGCATGAGCAATAGCTTAGAATATAACGGTATCGATTTGAGTACCTATGGGCTAACCGTCCTGGGGAGCTCACCTATTCTGGCTACTTTTCTTAAGGCGGAGACGGTGCAGCTGCCAGACCTCGCTTTGGCTGCTCGTTCAATATCTCCTCCAAAATCAATTTCACTCAATGTCTTTGTTCGAGGTAGCAGCACGGCACAGCTTCAAAGCTATCTTGATGCCATTAAACTCATCGTTGCTCAGAAGGAAGCGAAACGGCTCATATTTGATGTTCAAGACGACCGGTATTGGATGGCTAGGTTCGAACATCTGGATGGTAACTTAGTAAGTCCTATCGCTTACCGTGGCTCACTGGCCTTTATCGCTGATGACCCTCTAGCTTACAAGACCAACGAGACCAGCAGTGACCATAATATAGACGCTGACCCGGATACTATAGTCGAAGCCGTGGGGGGGACTGCCTACGTTAAGCCAGTCTATACCCTGACGGCAGGTGAAGCTCTGACTGACATCACTCTCAAAGTTGAGAACACAGACACCGGGGAAGAACTTCAATGGCAAGGCAGTCTGGCTATTACCGAAGAATTGGAGATAGACGTGGGGCTTTGGATAGTCAAGAAGGAAGGCACCGCTGATATGACCAATGTCAGCGGCCAGTTCCCTAGATTGATACCTGCAAGCGACAATCACATTAAGGTTACCGGCTTCTCCAACACTGGAACTTTGAACATAAAATACAGAGAAGCATACCTATAAAAAAGACGGAGGTGAGACATGGCAAGCGCACTTTACGGACTAGGACGAGGTCATATCCTGGATGGGGACATAGATTGGAGCGCCAATGACATCGTGCTCTCGTTTATGGACTCGGCCGACTACACACTAAATATAAACACGGACGAAGACCAGGTTGACCTCACAGATGCTGGCATCGTAGCCACGAGTGGTAACTTTGCAGGCAAATCGTCGACGCTCGGTGTCGCGGATGCAACCGACGTTGTAGTTCCTACGGTAGCAGGCGACCAGTTTGAGTATATTGTCATTTACATGGATAGCGGCGTTGATGCTACGTCCTGGCTAATCTGTTGTATTGACACGGCCACTGGTCTACCTTGCACTCCAAATGGAGGCGACATTACTGTTCAGTGGGATGCCGGCGCCAATAAAATCTTCAAGCTATAAAGGAGTAAAAAAATGGGCGACAACGGTAATAAAAGTCCTGACATTCACGTCCCCAGAATGAAGTCGGTAAGAATTGGGCACGACAAGACCGATGTAATCTGGCAGATAGAGGGCGAAAAGACGCAGCGAATGCCTTGGGAAGCTGCTATTTATTTCGCAAAGGGCGTAATAGCACAGGCAAGGAAGATAGAGGAGCAGGTCAAGGCAGGGCAGATAATCGTTGACCAGGCTATTCTGTTCGGCCATGGCTTCCCCATTGGCATAGCTACTGACCCTCGGATGCGTGATGAGGCCCGAAAACAAGCTGCCAACGACCCAAAGCTGAGAAAAGAAGGCTTAGGGATGAAGGGCATTGAGTCTACAGAGCATGTAGGCTCACCTAGACTTATACAACATCCACCGCCAAATAAGGAGGTAAAGGAAGATGGTAAAGACTAAGGATTATGGGTTAATGAGCTACGAAGAACTAGAGGCTGAAAAGAGGAAAATCAGTCAGCAGATAGCGGAGCTAAAGGAGACAACTAGAAAGCTCGCGCAGCTCATGGATGAGAAGCACGGGGAGCTTAGACTTCGCAGGATAGCTAACGACCTATCTCCTGAAGAGAAGCAACAGCTCAAGCCTATGCTGGATTAGCAGGAAGGACGATAGATGAGCTGGACATCGCCTACAGGGTGGAGCGACCCTAATAGTGGTTGGATAAATGAAACCTATTCCTTTAACGATTTGCTTTCTAATCATGGGGATGCTACTGGAACAGGCAAATATCTCATATGGACTCATTCTTCCATTAGCTGTAATAAGATTCGCATAGGGATATACACCACCAATGATGCCTCGCCTAACTGTAGCATAGATGTCTATTACGGCAGTGATTGGCATAACATACATTCTGGCCCAATACCGTCAGGTCACTTCTATACTGAGAAGGACTTAGGCAGCACTCAAACAGTAACCCAAGCTCGTATCTGCTGGCTAGGTGAAGATGGGCTTGGTTACATGGGAGTGCGTGATTTTGACTTTGGTTTGTTTGAGGGGCTGACCATAAGCGACGTCGGTGCTATTGCTAGTGCTGAAGCGTTCGGAACGCCCAAGGCCAACCTCAACTTGGCTCCGTCAGCCATAGCGTCCTTGGAGGCTATCGGTGCGCCTCAGCTAAACTTCCTGCTGGCTCTTGCCGGCGTAGCATCAGGAGAGGCGTTTGGAACACCAAAAGTAAGTCTTGGGTTTACCTTATTCCCCGACGGTATAACTTCCCTAGAGGCTTTCGGTGCGTCTATTGTTGCCGGTCCACTTATTCTTACCGGTATATCTTCAGGAGAGGCCATAGGTTCTCCTGCTATGGTCATATCCATATCTGCTATTGGAATCGCCTCAGAGGAAGCTGTGGGCGAACCTAAGCTAAACCTTACGTTGTTCCCAGCTGGCATAGCTACGGCTGAGGCTTTGGGTATTCCTCAGCTTAACCTTGTTGTGTTCCCTTCAGGCGCTGAGTCAGGAGAGGCTTTCGGCGTCTTGATTATTGCCGGGCCGCTCATTCTGACCGGTATTGAGTCAGAGGAAGCCTTTGGTTCGGCGGCGGTGAGTCTCGGACTTACTTTATTGCCCTCCGGTATACCTTCCGAGGAAGCCGTCGGCACGCCTGTAGTGAAGTTCGTATGGGTGGCTCCGTCCGGACTCAGATATATCGTGGAGTTACACGACAGCAGCGGCAATCTGGAGGCTATCTTAGAGAACGCCTATAATATCTCATTTACTGAGGCACTTAACGAAGCACCTCTCCTGGAGTTCTCTATCCCGGCTGACGAGGAGAAAATAAGCGGCGTTAGCCGACTGGGGGAGATATGGCTCCGGGATTATGAGACAGGAGAGGTGGTTAAAAAATTCCTTCTACATCTGGAGAGGGATATACGCACATGATAACCACAGCAATAAGTGCAGAGGGATTGATAAGCCAGCTGGCTGATGAGATAGTTGATAGCTACGAGACCAGCGATAGCACAGTAACTGCTATTGTAACTGCTCTGTTAGCCTTCCAGAGGCTCAGTCCGCCCATCACAGTAGGCACGATAGAACCTACAGTGAGCAGAGCACTCACAGTCGAAAACGAGACTATCCTCTGGGGTTTAGTGCAACTCCACGACAGTGTAGGCGGTTATATCTATGTTGATAATGACCGCCAGCTAAACTGGCTAAACGATATAGGTGAGGACAAAGGTCAGCAGATACGGTATCGAAAGAACCTGACCGGCATAACTCGAGAGATAGATTGGGGAGAGCTTTGCACCAGGTTATTCCCTACCAGTGGGTCAACTAAGCTGTCGGACTTGACTGTGATAAGAGAGGAAGTGGATAAGGCAAGCGACGCCAGCTACGGCTATCTTACACTTCCTGACACCGATAAATACGCCTGCTACAAGGATTGGACTGGGCTAGGCAATGCTTTGCCTTCCCACATTTTTATTTATGAAAAAGACAGCATTGTTTGGGTAAGTCCTGATTGGTTTATTGACATCGATAGTCTATGGGTCGGTGAAACACTAGCTTTCGACGAAGACACTGGAACGTTTACCTATGACTATGTCGCTGCGGGCGCATGGAGCGCTCCGCTTGAACTTACCAATGGAGGCGGAGTCGGTGAAATAGGAGCAATAGGATTAAGAGTAATGCTTACCAATATCTCCGCTCTTGGCGTCGATGTTCAGATTTGGGTAACTGCCGACACGACCTACGGAGAGGAAGATTGGGATTTGGTCGTAAACACCAGCCTCTCCGATGCGGATAACGACGTGTGGAAGGAATACACCTTCTCAGCTCGTAAGGTGTGGAAAGCTAAACTAAAAATTAAGAACAAATCTGGCTCATCGGCGTATATCCGAATTAAAGAGTTTGATTGGAAAACAGAACTGGAAGTTACGTCGGATTTCCACCAAGGAGCAGATGAACGGACCTTTCGGTGCGCTATCGGCGATTATAACCCGGCTGCTACCTACGTGGTTTACTATCAGAGGGCTGATTATCTGATGGCCTGGGATGTCGTTGGCACTTATGGCCAATTCAGTCGCGTTCGGGCCAGCCAAGACGTAGACAATGCTTCAGCATTGCTGGACGCAGCCCGGCTTTTGCTCGATGAAGCGAAGACGCCTAAGGTTACCTATGCCGTGTTTGCTATCGACTTGTCAGATTTTACTGGCTTCGAGTTCGAGGAACTACAGCTAGGGGCTATGGTAAATGTCATAGACGAAGAGCTAGATATTGTTATTCAAACCCGGGTCATCAAGATTAGCCATCCTGACCTATTCAACCCACACAAGATGATGCTCGAGCTTTCGAACAAAGTAAGGGACATAACTGATACCCTATCAGATATGCACAGGATTTTTGGTTAGCCAAGGAGGGTAAAAATGAATGAACTTTCTGAGTTCCTAAAATCAAGCGTAAGACCATTTATCATCTGCACAAGCTGGATGACGGTTCTGTTTATGTGGGTAAATGAGATGGAAATACCTGAACTACTACTCGGTGTGACTATTGCTATTATTGGTGAGTATGTCGGCGAGCGGGCGTTAAAGCGGTTCAAAGAGGTCAAATGATAAAGAAGATTTACCAATGGCTCTTATGGTATAGCG
>Ga0315544_1000747_pt1 | contig 28262 bp, 20 predicted proteins | sample SalMarSW160130MG_2_FD_202543 | JGI IMG/M metagenome (GOLD analysis project Ga0315544, IMG submission 202543) | Salt marsh sediment microbial communities from the Plum Island Ecosystem LTER, Massachusetts, United States - Salt Marsh Sediment SW1601-130 ... | reverse complement strand
GTCTGGCCGCATTTAGCCCTATACCTTATAAGACTGTTTATCCGGCATCAAAGGCTTTCGTATATTCGTTTTCACGAAGTCTGCAGGAGGAATTAAAAGAGTGGAGAGAGACAAATCATCTTGTTCTGTATCTTTTTATTAATCCCTTATAAGTAGGGCAATTTAAATCATTAATATCTGATCGGCATATTTTATATTTAATCATAAATTCATGTGAGCCGTAATTATATAGTTGAATTTTAGTCAATCCCAGATCAAATACATAAGCGATTGTTAAATTGCCCAGAGTAAGTCCGAATACTGACATTAATGAAATACTTTGTAAGGGAAATTTAGTTATGTTATTACGATATGAGAGAGCATACCAGTATTTGTCATAAAAAGTAGTCTTGATATTAATATCTATTTGCTTTTTGAAGCTTTCAGTTACTTTTAAAAGAAAAGATGGTTCAAATTCAAGAGCGGAATTTTCTTTTTTCAAGATAATGCCTGAATTAAGATAAAAATGTCGCTCAAATTCCTGTATTGTGCCTGGAGGTGAAAGTAGCTTCATCCCCGAGAGTCCTGCAAAGAATTTGGGGCTATATAGGAAAATACCTGCCCCTGCATCAGGCACTATTTCATGCGTAACAGCTCCACTAATTATTGGGTCGAAGACATCCGTAAAATCTGATTCATTTATTGAGTTCTGTAAAATTGAGAGTGAAAGACCAAGTCCCAACCTAAGATTTTTTTTGCTGTTAATTATTAAGTGATATGAATATAAAATATCTCCGCCACCTTTTCTGAATGCACCATTGTGATCATAGTATAAGTTTAAACCAATACCGTGGATTTTATTTGATTTACCCGTGAAGCCTGTTTCTAAACCTGCCATTTGTGTACTTGGAGCGCCTTTTATACCAATCCATTGATGGCGGTCTGTTAATAAGAATGAAGTACAACCGGTATAGCTTGTTAATGCGGGATTTATCAAATCAGGATTTAATAAATATTGCTGATATACTGGCAGCTCCTGTGCAATCATTTGATTATACTGAAATGCCAGTAAGACAGCAACAACTAATCTCAGCTTCATTTTAATAGTTAACTGTAATTTTACCTTTAATCGGAGAGGAATCATCTTTTAAATCGATTATGTACCAGTAAGTGTCCGGAGTTACAAGTTTACCATCAGCTGTACCATCCCATCCCTGATCGCTACCTTTATAGGAAATTATTAATTTGCCAAAACGATCATATATTTTTATATCTGTCTCGGGATTATTTCTGAGAAAGGGTAATTCCCAGCTATCGTTATAACCATCACCATTAGGTGTAATGAAGTTAGGTATCCCAAAATCAACGCTTACTTCTATTTCATCCACCGCAGGGCAGCCATATTGGTTTGATACAGTTACTGAATAAATACCTGCAGTATTTACTTCAATAATCTGACTGGTTTCGCCTGTGGACCAGTAATATTCAGAATATCCTTCACCTGCATCAATCAACAGGACAGTTCCCATAGCAATAGTTGTATCATTGCCAAGAGCAAATTCGGGATTCTCAAATACAGCTATATTCTCGCAATAATATTCCTGATTAATTGTACCCTCATCCAGGATTAATGAGATTTTATAAATGCCAGGGGAATCATAATAAATTACCGGGGGATCCCTGTCAGTTGAAGAAGATATTGATGAATTACTGCAACCGGTAAGTAATAATCTTGTAAGAGTTGAATTATCAACATTTGCCACGAATGCGTATAGGGAATCACTAATTCTGAAAACGTTAGAAAGGCCGTGTGGATTATAAAGATTGTCCATTTCTCCCAAAAAAGTAAAAACAGGTTCATTTATTATTCCTTCATTGAAATCTAATCTCACCACCTCATTACGACTGTTAAAAACATATCCAAATATTATATCACAATCTTTTGACAGTACAAGATCAAAAGGCTGGTACAGGAATTCTTCACCACCTATGTTTTCTCCTGCCGGTATGTTAAACAATGAGCTGCCAAAATCAAGTCTGCTAATCCGGTTGGAATTAAGATTTGCTATAAATATATACCAGTTATTATCTTCACGCCAGGGTATAAAACCGCCCGGCCCGTCAAGATTGCCAATATTTCCGAGATTTAGACCATGGGGACGGTTATTCAGACTATTTCCGAAATTAAATCTGGTAATAGTATTGGAATTAAAATTAACTGTATAACCGTACCAGTTATTATTTTCTTCAAACATAAACAAATCCATCGGGGAATCCAAGCTTCCTATATTTCCTAAATTTAAGGAAGTTGGGACATTATTTAGAGAATTACCAAAATTAAGTCTGACAATTCTTGAATTCACACCTTGCCCTCCCGTTATTAATACATACCAGACACCATCATCTTTAATAACCTGGATTCCCTGTGCATTTAATGGAATTGAAGATTCAAAATTTCCTAAATTATCTGAAACGGGAGTTGATAGGAGATTATTATTAAAAAAATATCTGGTCAGTGTACCATCTGTCAGATTAGTAATAAATGCATAATATAATTCCTCATCTTTTACGATATCTATAAATGAAGGGCCATTCAAATTACCTTGATTTTGAAGATTTTCTCCCTGCGGGGTATTGATTATATTTCCTGTACAAAAATTCCAGTAATATGTGCTGGCAGTGCGTGAATTATTTATTATAGTAACAGAGTCATATATGCATATAGTATCAGGAATTACAAAGCTTACCTGTGAGCTTACCATCTGGCTGATAAAACATAGTCCCGTAATGATTAAACAGGTGTTATGCAATATCCTATTCATACTGTTTTTCATGCTAAATATATTAATGCTGATTAATACGATGAGATATGAATTCTTATGTATTAATGTACATTCGTAATCAAAATAATTGTAAAGATAAGACTTTGTTATTATCTAATGCAGTCCGTATACATTTTGATTTAATTTTTATAATTAACATAATATTTCATAAATTTATTACCAATTAACGGAAAATTTTTTAAAATGAAACATTTAAAATTTCTTTTTGCCTTGTCATTCATTTACATGTTAAGCACATGTAATGTTGGCGTTAATAAAGATCTATTAACGGGGTTGACCTATTCTTATAAAGGACTAAGCCTCGAGGACGCTTATCTGACTATTGATAATGATGAATTAAAAACGAATGAAGTACAATACGGGAAAAGGGTTAATATTGTATTAACAGGAATTAAGGGATATGAGCTTGACAACGGAAAGGTTAAAATAGGATGTAAAATAGTTGTAAACAATAATGAAGGGGAGGCCGTTTTATCAGAAGATGATGCATTTTCTGCATCTTATGCGGGAGGCCTGGCCCCTGAAGATGCTGAAGTATTAAGTACAGCACTCACTGTAGGTAAACCCCTGGAAATAGGCAATGAATATACATGGAAATCTTTATTTTGGGATAAAAATGGAAAAGGGACAATAAATACTGAAATAAAAATAAAAATTATCCCAGGGGCTGAATAAATAATTATAAGAAAATATTCTTAATTAACCCTGTGAATAAGAAATATGTATTATTAAATTACTGTTCTCTGTTTTCAATCGGGACATAATCCACTCTTCCGTATACATTTTTATAAGCAGGCCTGATAATACGTTTTGATGAAAATGTAACTTCTTCCAGCCTGTGGGCACACCACCCTGCAATTCTGGCAACAGCAAAAATAGGGGTAAACAGTTCCTGCGGTATATCAAGGCACTGATATACAAATCCTGAATAATAGTCCACGTTCGGGGCAATAACTTTTGTACTTCCACCTTTAAATTTATGAAAGACTTCAGGAGTAAGAGTTTCAATATTATCATAAAGAATAAATTCATCTGCTTTACCTTTTTCTTCAGCAAGCTCTCTGGCTTTTTCTTTTAACAGCTTTGCCCTGGGGTCACTAAGTGTATATATTGCATGTCCTATTCCGTAAATTTTACCTGATCCGTCACCAGCATGTCCTCTGAGAATTTTTAAGAGATATTCGGAGAGTTCTTTTTTATCGGTCCAGTCTTTTACGTTCTTTTTAATATCTCTTATCATATCTATTACTTCTCTGTTTGCTCCTCCATGGAGAGTGCCTTTTAAGGAACCCAGTGCAGCAGCAATTGCTGAATATGTATCGGTATTTGATGAACTTACGACCCTCGTTGTAAAAGAGGAGTTGTTCCCACCTCCATGCTCAGCATGAAGAACTAAAGTTAAGTCAATCAAATCAGCTTCAAGCTTTGTATATTCTTCTCCTTTAAGCATATAAAGGAAATTTTCAGCATGGCTTAATGTGGGATCAGGATGGCGGATTATCAGGGATTTTCTTTGAAATGAATGCCTGAAAGCATAGTAAGAATATGCGGTTACTGTCGGGAATTTTGCTATAAGGTTAAGTGCCTGTTTAAGCAAATTTGAGTGAGTATATGATTCTGCATTTTCATCAAAAGTATATAATACCAGGACTGATCTTGCCAGCATATTCATAATATTTTTCCCTCTTAATGAAAGAATCACGTTTTTGGTATGAAATTCCGTTAAATCACGCATTGCTGTCAGACAGGATGAGAATTCGTCCAGTTCAGTCTTTGGAGGCAGCTTTCCATAAATCAGGAGAAAAACAGTCTCTTCGAAACCATGTCGGCCACCTGTCTGAAATCCGCGTACCAGGTCATTAATATTAATTCCCCTGTAGTATAATCTTCCTTCACATGGAATTACCTGGTCGTCCTTTTTTTCATACCCTACAACGTCACCTATATTTGTGAGGCCTACCAGTACTCCTGATCCGTCCTGATTTCTTAATCCGCGTTTAACATTATAGGTTGTAAATAATTCTTTATCAATCTCAGATGCCTGAATAGAATATTTTTCCAGTTTATTAAGAATTTTGTCCATATTATTAATTATTTAGTTATTTAATTATTTGTTTATTTATCTATTTATTCAGCAATATAACAATACAACAATAGAACTATCAATCCCTTAAACCTTAACCCTTATTCCTTTATTCCTGTATTTTTAGTCAGAATTATAAATATAATATATTCTACTTATACTTTATGCTATTTAGTATAAAAATAAGTTAAAAAAATTAAGAAAAAATTACTCTGATTTAGACAGGAACGACTGGTTAAATTCTGATATGTCCGTTACCAAATACAATATATTTGGGGGCTGTTAATTCTTTAAGTCCCATTGGCCCCCGGACATGTAATTTTTGATTGCTTATACCAATTTCTGCACCTAAACCGAATTCATAGCCATCATTAAAACGTGTTGAGGCATTAATAAAACATGCAGCAGAATCAACCTCATTAATAAACTTCATTCCATTTGAATAGCTATCTGTTACTATTGCATCTGAGTGATGAGAACTGAACTCATTGATATGAATTATTGCTTCATTTATACTGTCCACTATTTTAATTGAAAGGATTAGGTCGAGATATTCTGTATGCCAGTCTTCATGAGTAGCATCTTTTATGCCGGGTAATATTTGTTTGGTTTTTTTACAGCCTCTAAGTTCGACTTTAGCTTTATCAAATTCCTTTTTCATTTCAGGCAGGAATTTTTCTGCAATTTTAGAGTGTACAAGCAAGGTTTCCATTGAATTACATACTCCTGGTCTTTGGACTTTTGCATTATAACAAATTGAAACAGCCATGTCAGAATTGGCATATTCATCAACATAGGTATGACATATACCTAAATCGTGTCTGATAACAGGAATTAAAGAGTTTTCTTCAACGAACTTAATGAGCTGCAGACCTCCTCTTGGAATAATTATGTCAATATATTCTTTCATCTTTAATAATTGAGTGACAGATTCTCTCTCTGTATTTTCAATTATTTCAACAAAACTATCTGGCAGGCCTGCTTTATTAAGCCCTTTTTTAACGGTTTTTATTAACGATATATTAGAATTTATGGAATCAGCCCCTCCTCTTAAGATTGCTCCATTGCCTGATTTTATTGTTAATGCTGCGACTTCAATACATACATTGGGCCTTGATTCAAAAATAATACCTATAACACCTATGGGGACTCTCATCTGGCCTACCTTAAGTCCGTTTGGAAGAGTACTCATATTAATAATTTCACCTACCGGGTCTTTAAGATTAATTACATCTGTAAGAACGCTAATCATTCCATCAATGCGCTTATCATTTAGAGTGAGTCTGTCAATAAAAGCATCTGACAGGCCCTTTTCCCTTGCCTTTACAACATCAGAATGGTTTACCTTTTTAATCGATTCTCTGTTTATTGTAATTTCCTCTATAATACACTTAAGAGCCAGATTTTTTTTGGCTGTTTCAAGTGTTGCCAGTTCTCTGGAAGCAATCTTAACCTTTCTTGCTTTTTCTGAAATTAGTTTCTCCATAGTAATGTTTAGCTTTTTAAAATGTTCTGGTTGTTATTAATCTTTATTTACGACCTTATTTTTTATCAATTTACCTGATTTGGCCAGAAAAAGTGTCCCTATTTTTTCTCCATCGAGTATTTTAAAAACTACTGCCGGATCAGAACCGTTTGTTATAACCGTATTAATATTTGCTTTGGAACTTATTTTTACAGCTGCTATTTTTGTTGACATACCACCTGTACTAAATGATGTTCCGCTATCAGTAGCAATCTTTTCAATCTGAGGAGTGATTTCATGAACAGTATGAATAATCCTGGCTGATGATTCTGTTTTAGGATCAGCAGAATATAAACCATTAATATCAGATAGCATAATAAGCAGGTCAGCGCTTATCAACTCGGCCACGTGTGCTGAAAGTGTATCATTATCACCAAACTCTATTTCATTTGTTGCAATAGTATCATTTTCATTAATAATAGGAATAATACCCATTGATAATAGTTTTTTCAAAGTGTTTTTGGCATTCTTCTGTCTCCCGGGAATTGTAACAATATCCTTTGTTAATAAAACTTGCGCCACTATCTGGTTATTATTTTCAAAAAACTTTTGATAGATTTTAATAAGTTCAGCCTGTCCGATTGCGGCAAGAGCCTGCTTTTTTGACAGTTTATCAGGTTTAGCTGTCAGACCTAACCGTCCGGCACCAATTCCAATCGAGCCCGATGAAACAAGTACTATCTGGATTCCCCTTTGCTTAATTTCACTAAGTACTTTAGCAAGCTTTTCAACAAGCTGGAAATTCAGCCTTCCATTCAGATAAGATAGTGTGGAAGTCCCTATTTTAATTACTATTCGTTTTTTATATTTTAGAGTATTCCTGTATTCCATTAATTGTTTTAAATATCAATATAATATTTCATTAATTGAAGCGGGGTAATCAGACTTATATAAATTTACAGAATTGGGACTGGCAGGTAGAGTATTAATTTTTTCAAATAAATCGTATACATCGTTCACCAGGATTGCTTTTTTTTGTCCTTTTGGTAAAATTAAAAATTTACCATTTGTATCAAGTTTTATTAATATAATATCAGCCTGAACAATTTTTGCGACATTTAAGGCTAACGGATAGTTGTCATCGAGTTCAATGTCTGTTGTTGATACCGCGTCATTCTCATTGACTATTGGAATAATATTCATATCAAAAAGGGTATCAAAGGTATTTCTGGCATTTTGCATCCTGACAGGATTATCTATTATATCACTTGGTAATAATACCTGAGCAACAATCTGATTATATTCATCAAAATATCTCTGATAGTGCTTTATTAATTCAGCCTGACCAACTGCTGCTGTTGCTTGTTTTTCGATGAATGATCCGGGTTGTTGATCAAGTTTAAGTTTTTCCGCGCCAAGTGCTATAGCTCCTGATGCGACAAGGATTAACTGTTTCCCGCTATTCTGTAAATTAGATAGCACCATTGCCAGCCGATCCATTTTTTTTCTGTCAAGTTTTTCATTACTATCAGATATTGTTGCAATTTCTATTCTTACAACTATCCTTTTCTTTTTATCTTTCATACCTATGCCTTGAGTAATTTAGTTAATGCATTTTTAACTTTTTCAAACTTGTAATCGGCTAAAATTTTATGCATTTTTTCTCTGATCTTCTGATTACATAAGTTACCTATACTACCTTCATGGGTATGATTAATGCTTTTATCAGGGGTATATTTATCTTCCTGAATGCTTTTGCTTACTTTAGTATAAGCATCGCGAAAAGGCACTCCTTTGATTACTTCTTTGTTGACCTCTTCGACTGAAAATATATATTTATATTTTTCATCATCAAGGATATTTTCTTTTATTTCAAGCTTATCTATTATATAAGCAGTAAGCGACAGGCAATTTTCAAGGCATTCAAAAGCAGGAAACAAAGATTCTTTGATAATCTGAAAATCTCTGAAGTACCCTGAGGGTAGATTATTAGTTATATATGATATTTCATTGTATATAGTTTGCAGCTTATTGCATTTGGCCCTTAAAAGCTCAAAAACATCGGGATTCTTTTTATGAGGCATTATACTTGAACCTGTACCAAATTCATCAGGGAGAGTAAAAAATTCAAAATTCTGGCTCATGTATAAACAAATATCTGTTGCCAGCCTGGATAATGTTGCAGCTATCGTAGCAATGGCAATTGCTGCTATTTTTTCGGTTTTACCTCTTCCCATCTGAGCATATACAACATTATATGACAGAAGGTCAAACCCTAGCAGTTCGGTTGTTAACTGGCGGTTTAAAGGAAAGGATGAACCATATCCTGCTCCTGAGCCAAGAGGATTTTGATTGTTTATTTTATATGCTGCCAGTAAAAGTTGCAAATCGTCTGTAAGAGCTTCGGCATATGCCCCAAACCAGAGTCCGAAAGATGATGGCATTGCAACCTGTAAATGTGTGTAGCCTGGCAAAAGGACATTTTTATATTTCTCACTTTGGTTAATCAGGATATCAAACAGCAGCCCGGTTTTTTCAACTATTGTTTTAATTTTACTTCTTATGTACATCTTTATGTCAGCTAATACCTGGTCATTTCTTGACCTTCCGGCATGAATCTTCTTACCTAAGGCTCCAAGCTTTTTGGTTAACATCAGTTCTATTTGTGAATGAACATCTTCAACACCTTCATCAATATGAAATTTGTTCTCTTTTATTTGCTTGTAAATTTTTATTAATTCATCTTTTAATTTCGAGAGCTCATCTTTATTTAAAAGTCTTATATTTTCAAGCATCATTATATGGGCAAGGGTGCCTAAAACATCAAATTCAGCCAGGTAAAGATCCAGTTTCCGGTCATTACCGATAGTGAAGTTTTCAATCAGGGTATTTATTTTTCCACCTTTGTTCCAGAGTTTCATAAGTTATTAATATAAAATTATTAACAGTATTTTACTTAACTGTATAGTTTAGTTTATTTAGAAGGATTCAGTTCAGATTTAATTCTACGATCTTTTGGTTTGTCTTTTAAGAATAGCATTATGTGCCATCAATCTGATAGCATTAATTTTTATAAAACCGGCGCTATCCTTTTGATCAAATCCTCCTTCAATATCCATGCTGGAAAGTTCTTTATCATATAATGAACTGGGTGATTCCCGGCCGTTGATTATAATATTTCCTTTATAAAGGGTTATATATACAATGCCATCTATTAATTCCTGGCTTTTATTCATAGCTGCTCTTAAGAAATCCATTTCAGGACTGAACCAGAATCCATTATACACTATTTCAGCGAAAATCGGGGAGAGCATATTTCTCAGACGCATAACCTCTCTATCCATTGCTATACCCTCAATATCAAGATGAGCTTTCATCAGGATAGTTCCCGCGGGAGTTTCATATACTCCTCTGGACTTAATACCTACAAAACGATTTTCAACCATATCAAGCAGGCCTATACCGTTTTCTCCTCCTATTTTATTCAGATAACTAAACAGTTCCAGGGGGGCTTTTTTTACTATATTATCTTTTTCATTGACCACTTTAACGGGAATTCCATCTTTAAAATGAATGGCAATTTTTGTTTCTTTATCAGGAGCATCCTGAGGGATGACCATTTTAGTATACAGGTCTTTTTCAGGTGTGAATTTAGGATCTTCCAGAATACCTGCTTCGTGGCTGATATGCATAAGGTTATCGTCTTCGCTGTAAGGTTTTGATATAGATGCCTTTACAGGAATGTTATTTTCTTTTGCATAGTTTAGCATATCAGTTCTTCCTTTAAATTGATCAAGGAATTCCTCCATTTTCCAGGGGGAAATAACCTTTATTTTTGGATTTAATGCATAATATGAAAGTTCAAACCGTACCTGATCATTACCTTTTCCTGTTGCTCCATGTGAAACATATTCTGCCTTTTCTTTATATGCCAGTTCTATTTGTTTTTTCGCAATCAGAGGCCTGGCCAGAGATGTACCCAGTAAATATCGATTTTCGTATGCTGCATTAGCTTTAATCGCAGGGAATATATAATCTGTAATAAACTCTTCTTTTAAATCTTCAACATATACTTTGGATGCGCCAACATCTTTTGCTTTTTTTACGGATTCATCGAAATCATCATCCTGCCCGACGTCAGCAATGAAGGCAATAACATCATATCCTTTATCAATTAGCCACTTTAGAATTACTGAAGTGTCTAATCCTCCGCTATAAGCTAATATTACTTTATCTTTATTCATATTAATTGACTGGTTTTAAATTTTATCTTTTAATTCAGGTATTATCAGGACGAGAGTATTTATAATGTTTTTTTCAGTTACATTATTACGGGGAATTACCAGAATGGTATCATCGCCGGCAATAGTCCCGACGATTTCAAAGGGATTTGATCTGTCAATTAAAGATGCTATACTGCTGGCATACCCGGGTAATGTTTTTATTACACATAAATGATTAGCAAACTGTAAAGACACAAAACCTTTTGCAGCATAATTTTCGGCAATATTCTTTTCTTCTCCGAATTGTTTATCGGGGAGCTCATAAATATAGCCTTTTTCAGGATTAGCAATTTTATTTACTTTAAGAAACTTCAGATCACGAGAAAGCGTTGCCTGAGTATAATTCAGACCTTTTTTTTCAAGTAATTGAAGAAGCTCTTCCTGACTTGATACCTTGTTATTGGAAATAATGTTTTTTATGATTAAAAGTCTTTCTGTTCTGTTTCCCATGTTGAATAAATATACATTATTAATGCAAAAGTATGCATTATTTAGTAATTATACAATAATATTCTGTCAAATAATTAGTACTTTTGCACCAAAATTAAATATTAATATATTTTTTTTAATACAAAGTGATGGTTAGTAAAGTTAGAAAAGTAATTGTATTAGGATCAGGAGCGTTGAAAATTGGTGAAGCAGGGGAATTTGATTATTCCGGGTCCCAGGCTTTGAAAGCCCTAAGAGAGGAGGGAGTATATACAGTCCTCATAAATCCAAATATTGCCACTGTTCAGACTTCCGAACATATTGCAGACAAAGTGTATTTTTTACCAATTACGCCTTATTTTGTGGAGAAAGTTATAGAAAAGGATAAACCTGACGGTATTTTGCTGTCTTTTGGAGGCCAGACAGCTCTGAATTGTGGCATAAAATTGTTTGAAAGTGAAGTATTTGAAAGAAACAATGTAAAGGTTTTGGGAACCCCCGTCCAGGCAATTATTGATACAGAAGACAGAGATTTTTTTGTTAAAAAACTGAATGAGATAAATATTAACACAATAGAGAGTATTGCTGTTACTTCAACTAAAAATGCAATTAAAGCTGCATATGAACTTGGTTATCCGATAATTATAAGAGCCGCTTACACACTTGGGGGACAAGGAAGTGATTTTTGCCATGATGAAGAAGAACTTAAAAAAGCAGCAGATAAAACTTTTTCATATACAAATCAAATTTTAATTGAAAAATCTTTAAAAGGATGGAAAGAAGTTGAGTATGAAGTCGTGCGCGATACATATAATAATTGTATCGCTGTTTGTAACATGGAAAATTTCGACCCTCTTGGAATACATACAGGAGAAAGTATAGTTGTTGCCCCATCCCAAACATTAACAAATTATGAATACCATTATTTAAGACAATTATCAATTAAAATAATCCAGCATATAGGTGTTATAGGTGAATGCAACATACAGTTTGCACTGGATCCAAATTCAGAAGATTATAGAGTTATTGAAGTTAATGCACGATTATCGAGGTCAAGTGCACTGGCATCCAAAGCCACGGGCTATCCGCTTGCATTTGTTGCTGCAAAGCTGGCTTTAGGTTATGGATTACACGAAATAAAAAATTCAATAACTAAAACAACATCAGCCTTTTTTGAACCGGCGCTTGATTATATTGTATGTAAGATACCGCGGTGGGATTTAAATAAATTCATTGGTGTTTCAAAACAGATAGGCAGCAGCATGAAGAGTGTAGGGGAAGTTATGGCTATTGGAAGGACATTTGAGGAAGCTATTCAAAAAGGATTAAGGATGATAGGACAGGGTATGCATGGATTTGTGGGAAACCGTGACCTTGAATTTGAAAATATTGAAAAAGAACTTGTGGAACCGACAGATTTGAGAATTTTTGTGATTGCTGATGCACTTGCCAAAGGATTTTCTGTAAATAAAATTTATGAACTTACCAAAATAGATCCCTGGTTTCTATATAAATTAAGGAACATATATGATCTAAAGGAGGAATTACAGAAATATAATTCCCTGGAGGAACTTCCTTTGAATTGTTTGAAACGTGCAAAAATAATGGGTTTTTCAGATTTCCAGATCGCAAGGTTTGTAATCAAAAGTGTTAATGAACATATTGAAGAAGGATTGCTTGATGTCAGAAAATTCAGAATTAAAAATAATATTGTTCCTTATATAAAACAGATTGATACCCTGGCTGCCGAATATCCGGCAAAAACTAACTATCTGTATCTTACTTACAGCGGCTCCGAACATGATATAAAGTCTAATGACAGCAATAAATCAATAATTGTACTTGGTTCAGGGGCCTATAGAATTGGCAGCAGTGTTGAATTTGACTGGTGCAGCGTAAATGCTCTTTATGCAATAAATAAAGAGGGATACAGATCAGTAATGATAAATTATAATCCTGAAACAGTCAGTACTGACTATGATGTTTGCGACAGACTTTATTTTGATGAATTATCACTGGAGAGGGTTTTGGATATTGTTGAATTTGAAAAACCCAGAGGTGTAATTATATCTGTAGGTGGCCAGATCCCTAATAACCTGGCAACAAGACTCCATAACCAGAATATAAATATTCTTGGTACATCTCCCATATCAGTTGATAATGCTGAAAACAGGCATAAATTCTCCATGCTTTGTGATAAATTAAATATAGACCAGCCAAGATGGAAAGAATTAACAAGCATTGAAGAAATATACGAGTTTATTGACCATGTTGGATTTCCTGTATTAATTCGTCCGTCATATGTATTATCAGGAGCAGCAATGAATGTAGTCTCGAACAAGGATGAAATGGAGCATTTCCTGAATCTGGCAGCTAAAGTATCTAAACAATACCCGGTAGTAGTATCAGAATTCATACAGCAGGCAAAAGAAATTGAAATAGATGCTGTAGCAAAAAACGGGGAACTGATAGTTTATGCTATTAGTGAGCATGTTGAATTCGCAGGCGTTCATTCAGGGGATGCCACAATGGTATTCCCTGCACAAAAAATATATTTTGAAACTATGCGCAGGATAAAGCGCATTTCAAGACAAATTGCAGAAGCATTAAATATAAACGGACCGTTCAATATACAGTTTCTGGCAAAGGACAATGATATAAAGGTAATAGAATGTAACCTTAGAGCTTCCAGAAGTTTTCCATTTGTTTCAAAGGTTCTGAAAGTCAATTTTATTGAAATTGCTACACAAATAATGATCGGCAACAATGTTGAAAAACCCAAAAACTCAGTGTTTGATTTAGATTATTTAGGGATAAAAGCTCCTCAGTTTTCATTTTCCCGCCTATCAAAAGCAGACCCGGTGCTTGGAGTGGATATGTCTTCCACAGGAGAAGTAGGATGTATTGGTGAGAATTTCTATGAAGCAATTTTAAAATCTATGATTTCTGTAGGATATGTTATACCAAAGAAAAATATTCTTCTATCGACCGGACCAATGAGATCAAAAGTTGAATTAATCAACAGTTGCAGACTTCTGACAAAAAACGGGTATAATTTATTTGCAACCAAAGGAACTGCACAATTTCTTGAGATGAATGGAATTGAAAGTACGGTCCTCCATTGGCCTGATGAGGACAAAAAACCAAATACGCTGGATTATCTGAGAAACAAATTGATAGACCTGGTAATTAATATTCCAAAGGATCTTACATCCACGGAATTAAGTAATGACTATATTATAAGACGCAGTGCAGTTGATTATAACATTCCTCTCATTACCAATGCAAGATTAGCAAGTGCATTTCTAATTGCTGTTTGTAACTTAAAGATTCAGGATATTGCAATAAAGAGCTGGGATGAGTATTGATGAAACAATTCCTTATTACAAATATGGGAGGTAAATTACCAAATGACTTTAATTAATTTAATTTTGTATTAAATTTTTTATCTTTTGGTAAAATATCTTTTCAAAAAATTTGCTGTTGTCAAGCTATTCAAATAAGGCAGAAAAAATTCTTGTAAAAGAAATCAAAGAGGGTGATCATGATTCCTTCAGGCAGATTTACTATAAATATTCTGAAAAAGTTTATCTATTCGCAATCAGATATATCAAAAATATGGAGGATGCTGAGGAAATTGTACAGGAAGTTTTTACAAGAATATGGGAGTATAGAGATAACCTCGATGAAAACAGGTCATTTAATGGTTATATATTGACAATTACGAAAAATATAATTTTTAATGAGAACAGAAAAAAAGTTAATTTTGATATTTATGCACAATATATTATTAATTATCTCCAGGGAATTTCAAATCAGACCGAAAACCAGATTATTTTTGAAAATGTTAAAAGTATAATCAGTAAAGAAATTGATAATTTCCCCCCAAAACGAAAACAAATATTCAATTTGAGCAGAAATGAAGGATTATCATATAATGAAATAGCTAAAAGACTGGATATTTCCAAGAAGACAGTAGAAACTCATCTTCGTCTGGCATTAAGCAGATTAAAAAAAGTGGTATCATCTATTCTAAATAATAACCTGTAGACCATTATTTTAGTATTACTTTTCCTAAAAAAACCTGAAATCAATTAAGGGTAAACTAACGTGAGTGTGTATATAATAATAGGGATAAGGATTAAGGGATAAGGGACCAGATAATTTATATATATGAAAAAAGGAAAGATAAATAGAAATATTAAAGATTTACTGGCTAAGTCTTTATTAGGTGATTTGAGTGAAAAAGAGCAAAATAAACTGCTGAGTTTTGCTGAAGTCAGAGCCATGATGTTTAAGCAATGGGAAGAAAACAGTGATGTTAAGGCAGAAGTAAAAACTCCGGATTATAAGAAAATACTTAATAGAATTACTGCTAATAGGAGTTTTAAATTAAGGAATGGGGAAGTAATTGAAATGCAAAAAATTAAGAAAAAGTATTATAATCTCAGGAAATCATATTTGTTAATCTCAAGAGTTGCTGCAGTATTATTAATATTATTACTTACTGTTACAGGTTTATATATATCAAATTCAGTCAGAAGAACAGCTGTCTCCGAATTAGTTGCTCCCAGAGGACAAAAATCAATGGCAATTTTGGAAGATGGTACTGTTGTCTGGCTTAATTCAGGAAGTTCTATTCGCTATACAAGAAATTATAATAAAAGAAACAGAGAAGTTGAACTCTTAGGTGAAGCCTATTTTGATGTTTCAAAGAATATAAAACTACCTTTTACAGTTAAATCTTCAGGCTTAATGATAAAGGCACTGGGTACAACTTTTAATCTAATGGCTTACCCTGAAGATGAAACCATTGCGATAACATTAATAGAAGGGAAAGTCCAGGTGTATGCACCGGGTAGTAAAACAATAAATCTTTCTCCGAATCAGAAAGCCATATATAATAAGTTAAATAATAATTTTTTTATTAAAGAAATTGATCCTGTATTTTCTGTCTCATGGAAGGATAATGTATTAAAGTTTGATGATCAGTCTTTGCCGGATATCCTTACTCAGCTTGAAAGATGGTATGATGTAAAATTCTATTATCCCGAAAATATGTTAAAAGATCAAAGATTTACCATGACAATAAAAACAGAAAGTTTAAGAGAGGTTTTGGAACTAATCAGAATTTCTACTCCAATAAAATTTAAAATTGAAGTTGATAGTGTATATATAACATTAATGAATTAATAAATTGTTAATCCTAAAAATCTAAACGCCTATGAGAAAAATATTGATTGTTAAAACATCAGGCTGTACTTAAGTATCTGCCCCTGAAAGATATTAATAATTATCTTTCTGCAAATCTAACTTAATGCTTTACTAAGCATAATTTTAATTCGAATTTAATAATGTTGAATTATCTGAAAACTTCTGAAGTTATTCACTTACAAAAAAAATTAATGACAAATAAAAGCATGAAAAAGAATTTTTTACTGGAGTTTATTAAAGAAAGACTATCATGTAGGAAGTTATTTATATTTCTGAAATTTTCTTCAATTATATTGATAGTCTTTGCATTAAATACTAATGCAGGAATATTCTCTCGGGATTCAAAGTTTGAACTAAGCTTAACTAATGTTTCAATAAAGGATGTTCTGAGAGAAATAGAAAGTCAAAGTGAAATTACTTTCCTTTATAATAATTCTGACTTGGACGTATCCAAAATTGTGAGTATTAACGGATTAGACCTGGAAATTACCGAAATATTAAATAAGATTTTTAAAGATACCAATATTGGATATATTATTAAAGACAAGCAAATTATTTTAATTAATAAGGAATCTGCACAACAGGATACGCTTATTACTATAAGTGGAAAAGTAATTGATGCTGAAACCTCCGGTGGTCTTCCTGGAGTTACCATAGTCCAGAAGGGGACAACCAAGGGAACAATATCAGATTTTGACGGAAACTATATTATTACTGTAACTAAAAACAGTACGGTTTCATTTTCTTATGTTGGATATGTTACAGAAGAAATTGTTGCTGACAGGGCACAGACTAGAGATATCAGCATGATTCCCGATATATTAAGTCTAAGTGAAGTAGTTGTAATTGGTTATGGTGTTGTGGATAAAAAAGACCTCACTGGTGCTGTAACTGTTGTTAATAAAGAAAACTTAATTAAGACCCCCGGCACAAATATTAATGAAGCCCTTCAGGGTAAAGCTGCAGGTGTACATATTGTTGCCAATTCAGGTACTCCTGGTGCCGGTGTAACAGTCAGAATCAGAGGTGTAGGGACCGCGACCAATTCTGATCCATTATATGTTGTTGACGGAATACAAATGACACCCGACGAGGTAGATTTTCTTAATCCTGAGGATATCGAAAACTTTTCAATCCTTAAAGATGCATCAGCCACCGCCATTTATGGCTCAAAAGGCGCAAATGGTGTAGTTTTAATTACTACAAAGGAGGGAAAAGCCGGGAAAAACAACATTACTTTTAAATATTATTATGGAGTGCAGGAGAATATCAGAACGATGGATATGATGAATGCAGATGAATTTGTAGAAACATGGAATAAACTTGTTACCCGCTCTAACAGGATTGATACCAATACCTATAGGGATATGTATGCAAATACAAACTGGTTTGATGAAATTTTCAGAAAGGCACCAATGCAAAATTATTATCTTTCCGTATCAGGAGGAAATGAGAACTCAACTTATTCTGTAAGCGGCAGTTATTTGAAACAGGATGGTATAATTATTAATTCAGGTTTTAAACGGTTTAACCTTAGAATCAATTCTACTCACAAAATAAGAGACAGGATAACTATAGGTGAAAAGCTTTTATTAAACCGGGGAGTAAGAGATGTAGTACCTGAAAATAATGAATATGAAAGTGTTGTAGCTAATGCTATACTGACTGATCCCCTTTCTTCACCTTATATTACTACTGAGGATGGTAAGACATACTGGGGCCCAACCCTGTTTTCGAATTACAGGAACCCGGTTTCATTAGCAGAACTGGGATTATTAAATGTAAGTCCGGGTGCTTTGTATGCAAATAATCGCGGATGGGATAGTGAGACTCAAAACAAGTTACTTGGAAATATATTTGTTGAAGTTGAATTGATTAAAGGATTAAAACTAAAATCAAGTATAGGATTAAAATTTGATTATATCTCAAATTATGATTTCCTGCCGGAGTATAATATTGAAGGCTCTGATTTGAATGCGCAATCAAAGCTTGAAAAACAACTCGAAGAGACCAGATACTGGAACTGGGAAAATACAGCCACCTATACAAAAAAAATCGGGGCACATGATTTTACGGCATTGATTGGTATGACTGCCGAAGAATTTGAAGGTGAATATTTAAATGCTATAAACAGATCAGGCCCCGGATTGGAAAATGAAATACCTGAACTCAGATATTTTTCATATTACTCTGAGGATCTTGATGACAGGATTGAAGGTAGTGGAGAAGAAAATGCAATGATATCATACCTTGGAAGGATAAATTATAACTATAACGATAAATATTTGGTTACTCTTTCTGTACGCAGAGACGGATCATCAAGATTCGGGACTTTATATGAGAAAAACATTTTTAATAAAGGACACTGGGGAACATTTCCTATGGCTGCTGTCGCCTGGAAAATATCTAATGAACCTTTCTTCTCGAATGTACCTGTTGTAAGTAGTTTAAAGCTGAGATTAGGATGGGGACAGACTGGAAACCAGAATATCGGTGCTTATAGATATGTTTCCAGTATTGATCCGACCCGCTTGAGATATAGTTTCAATCAGGCACAGGATAGCATATCAGTCGGGTCATTTCCATATTATGGAGCAAATGAAGCTATTCACTGGGAAACAGTTGAACAAACAAATATAGGACTTGACGCAGGGCTTTTTAATAACAAACTCTTATTGTCTGCCGAATACTTTATTAAAAATACAAAAGAAATGTTGGTTCAATTGCCTGTTCCTTATATTGTTGGTATTCCTACAGCAGGGGCACCTTACCAGAATCTCGGAAATGTTCAAAACAAGGGAGTTGAACTGGTAATAGGCTATAGAGAAATGGAAAGCCAGTTAAAATATAACATTGACTTTAATATTTCCTACATAAAAAATGAAGTGCTTGATTTGGGAGAGGAAGGGAATTATTTTGAGTTAGGTACATTTGGTGACCGGGATGCAACTTTTACAAGAACGGAAAAAGGAAAACCAATTGGTGCTTTTTATGGCTATAAAACAGACGGGATTTTCCAAAACTGGGAAGAAATAAACAGCCATGTTCAGTGGCAGGCTGTACCGGGTGATATTCGATATGTTGATGTTAATGAGGATGGTGATATAACTCCGGATGACAGAGTTATGATAGGTAATCCCCATCCTGACCTTATTTTTGGATTAAATACACAATTCTTCTTTAAAGGTTTTGACTTATCCTTATTCTTCCAGGGAACCTATGGAAATGAAATATTCTTCCCTTTTATAAACTGGACACATGATCCGTCGCCAAATGGAAGAAACTGGCATCGTGATCTTCTGGACGCATGGGAAGCTCCGGAGATTGACGAACAGACAGGTGAAGTGATTGATCCCGGAAACACTGATACTGATATCCCATGGCTGGGAGTAAGTGATAACGATAACAACCAGTGGTCTGACAGAATGGTTTTTGATGGTTCGTATTTACGGTTAAAAACTATAGAATTAGGTTATAACTTACCAAAAAGTATTCTTAATATATTTAAGATTGATAATTTAAGAATATATTTCAACTCAAAAAATCTCTTTACAATAACCAATTATATAGGCTTCGACCCGGAAATAGGCCGGACACGCATGGAAGAACAGGGTGGTGAGACAAGGCAATTATTATACGGAATTGACTATGGTTTATACCCACCTTCCAGGGCATACTTATTTGGCATACAATTAGGATTTTAACTTAAAAAAGGAATACTATGAAAAATTTAGTTAAAGTAAAAATAATATTTCTTATTATTATAAGTCTGTATTCCGGCTGTTCAGAGGAGTTTCTTGAAAGGACACCTTTGGGTATGGAAACAACAGCTACTTTTTATACATCAGAAGATAATGCTGTTCAGGCTGTTACAGCATGCTATGCAGTTATGTTATTCAGAGGTTCATTTAGCAGGAATTTCTGGGCATTCGGAGATGTTGCTTCTGATGATACTGAAGCTGCAGGTGAAGTAGGTGGGGTTGACCAGCCTGACATGCAAAGAATAGATCAAATGTTACATGTGCCAACTAATGCTTATTTTTTTGAATATTGGCGCAATATTTATGAAGGTATAAACAACTGCAATATCGTGCTCGAAAAATTTCCTGATGCAGATTTTAATGAAGATATTAAGAACAGATTAATGGGAGAAGCTAAATTTTTACGGGCAATTTACCATTTCTATTTAAATGCTATATTTGGAGGTGTACCAATAATTACCAGGGTATTACCCACTGAAGAGTATTATTCTGTTCCCAGAAATACTATAGCTGAGGTATTACATCAGGTACAGACCGATTTGCAGGAGGCTGCATCTGCTTTGCCAGATACTTATTCTTCTTCGGGTGATGATGCCCGGGCAACTAAAGGGGCGGCCAGAGCTTATCTGCTTAAAGCATTAATCTTTGAATCCAGCTATGCTAAGAATTATTCAGGTGATGAAAGATTCGAAGGATGTGAAGAAAAGTGGGATGAGGCATGGAATGTTGCTCAGCAAATTATAGATTCGCGGGTTTATGAACTTGAACCACACTATGCAGATTTATGGACTGAAGCCGGAGATGAGAGTAGGGAACATATTTTCAGGGTGGTAAACGCAGCTATTAATATAACGGGATCAGAATTTATTAATACACCGCTGGTTTCATCATCTCACAACACATACCAGTCAGTCAGGGCATATTGGGAATGGGATACCGTTACATTAGATTCCATTAGAATTGAGGGTCAAATTTTAGCATGGGGATTAAATGCACCGACATATAACCTGGCAGCTGAATATGAGCCGGGTGATCAACGGAAAAAAATATCAATTGTAACTGACAGTGATACTATAGAAATTGATCCGACCGCTTCAGGTGTAAGTATATTCAGAAGGGCAGCCCCAAGTTATGCCAGCCCGACTAAGATGAACAATGCAAAATATGATCCTGAACCGGATGAATGGGCAATAAGAAGTTTCTTCCGCGGTCCTCTGGATATTAAAATGTTTCGTTATGCCGATGTGTTATTGCTGGCAGCTGAAGCGGCACTTGAACCGGCGGTTAACCAGCCGGATAAAGCTACTGAGTATGTAAATATGATAAGAACTCGCGCAAGAAATAGCGGAAATACGGGGCAACCTGCTAATATGACATCAGTAACCCTGAATGATGTTATTCATGAGCGTAGAGTTGAACTGGCTATGGAGGCTCACCGCTTTTTCGATATAGTTAGGTGGGGTATTGCCTATGATAGGCTCAATGGTTTGTACAGGGCTACTGATACACTTGGAGGAACGAAAGGAAATCCTATTGAATTTTTTATTGGTAAACATGAGTTTTTTCCGATTCCCGAAGAAGAAATTATTTTATCAAAAGGTTCAATAAAACAAAATCCAGGCTATTAAATGAGATCACTGATTAAAAAGTTATAAAATATACAACTATGAAAAATTTATTTAAATATCTTTTTTTGATAAGCTTTATAATATTTATTGCTTGTGAAAAAGAAGTTGAAGATCCTGAAATAATATTATTTGAAGCAGTACCATCAACTATAGCTCAACTTGAAGAGGTTACTTTCAGGATTCAGGTAGAAGCCGATTATATATCATTATGGCCGGGAGAATATTTTGAAGGTGCGAAAAATAACTCAAGCTATGATAAATACCTGGAGGAAATTAGTAATCCTCCGCCCGATGCTGAGAGATCTGTTAACAGATTCTTTGATAAAGGTATAGCACTTTCAATTACTGATACTGCATTTAAGTATAGCCTGTATGAAAATGCAGGTTTATATACTGTAGTATTGATTGTGACAAATGTAGGGAAAATGGGGGAAGAATATAAGAGAAAACAGGCTTCAATACAGGTTGAAGTATTAGAAGCACCCTGATTATAGAAAGGAATTTAAAAAGCATCTGCTTTTTAAACTATGACTTAAAAAGGCAAGCCTCCTGAAAGGGATTTAAGGTTTGCTTTTTTTTTAACATGTGCCGGGCCGGTCTAAATGAAAATTTACTTTTATTTAAAATGTGATAAATTTGAAAATAAGAAAAAAGAAAAAAATTACATTTGTATGAATAGTCCTGTCAAAATTATATATAATGGGGAAACCAATAAAAAGTAAGAAGGATGATAAAAAGAAACCGGATAAATACTCTGATCCTAAAAGGAAAACTATTTTTTCAATAATCCTGGTTTTAATACCTTTTATAATTTTATTTTTTATTGAATTTTTTCTTAGAATTATTCATTACGGAGATAATTATAACCTTTTTACGGATTATGATTTTTACGGTAAGGAGTACAGAAAATGTAATCCTGAATTTGGCAAGAAATATTTTTACAGATTTCAAAATACTGTCCCGCCTGACGACATATTCCTGAAACAAAAGCCAGAAAACGGATTTAGAATATTTGTTATGGGAAGCTCAACTGTTTATGGCTTTCCATACAGTTCAGGTATAATGTTTTCAAGAATATTACATGACAGGCTTCAGGATAGCTATCCGGACAAACACATAGAAGTAATTAATACTTCCATAACAGCAGTTAATAGTTATACATTACTTGATAAGATTAATGATATTATTAAGGAAAAGCCTGATGCTATTTTGATATATGCAGGACACAACGAGTTTTACGGAGCCCTGGGCATTGGTTCCAAGGAAGGGCTGGGTAAAGTCAGATGGCTGAAGTTGCTTCATCTGAATTTGCTCGAATTAAAAATATATCAGCTTATCAGAAATATTATATATGGAATCCAGGGAACTTTGAATTCAGGGAACAATAATTCTGATTTAGCTACTGCAACACTTATGGAAAGAATTGTATCGAACAAAAGTATTGAATTCGGAACAAATATCTATTATTCAGCACATACACAATATAAAAAGAATATAAAAGCGATACTTAAAAAGGTTAATAAGAAGGGTATTCCGGTTATTATAAGTGAAGTGATAAGTAATATAAGAGATTTAGAGCCCTTTTGTTCGGCCAAAACAGGTGAATATCCGCAGGCAATGGATATATTTAATAAAGGAAGAAAGTTTGATCATACAGGAGAGTATAAGAAGGCCAAAGAATTATACTACCGGGCAAAGGATTTGGATTGTTTAAGGTTCAGGGCTTCTGAAAAAATCAATGAAATTATTCAGGAATTAGCCATAAAATATGAAGCATATCTTGTTCCTATGAAATATTATTTCGAAGATAAATCTTATAACGGACTGATAGGCAATAACTTGCTGACAGAGCATGTGCATCCGAATATCGATGGCTATTTTTTAATGGCTGATGCGTTTTATAATGTTATAACAGGTAATAATATAATAGGAGAACTGGATTCTTCATATTTCAAAGATTCGGAATATTATAGAAATAACTGGGGTTTTACGGAACTGGACAGTATTTATGCTGATTTAAAAATCAAGCAGTTAAAAGGAGGATGGCCTTTCAAACCTGAGAATATGGTTAATAAATTTATATACGAATATAAGCCAGCTTCAATCTTTGATTCACTTGCATATCTTGCAGTAAGGTATGATGATATAAGCCTGGATATTGCACACAAGAAAATGGCAAAATTTTACGTTACTCATAAAGATTTCCTTAAAGCAGCTGAAGAATATTATTCCTTGATTAAGATATCACCCTATAATATAAGGAATTATATTGAAGCAGGTAATTTATTACTTAAAGTCAATGAATATAATAAAGCACTGGCAATATTTTTATCGACACTGAAAATAAAAAAGGACCCCTATATATTAAGTAAAATTGGAGAATTATATTATCACAAGGGGGAATATGAGAAAGCCATTTCATTCTTGGAAGAAGTAAAATCAACAGATCCGGATTATTCCAGGAAAGATGTTTTAAGCTTTTTATATCAGGCATACAAAGCAAATAATGAAAATGACAAAGCCCGGGGCATTTTTAATGAACTGGCTACTCTTAAAGACAATAGAAAAGATGAAGAGAGTGTAATTATTTATACTCCATCAAGTGTTAAAGAATATATAAATCAGGCTATAAAACATTTGCAGTCAAAAGAAATAGATGAAGCATTGGACATTTTATATAAGGCAAATGAAATTCAGGAGACAAGTATCTCAAACAGGTTAATTGGAGAAATACTTTTACAAAAGGAAGACAAAAAAGCCCTGATTTATTTGAAAAAAGCGTATTATGAATTTAGCTCTGATCCTAATTTTCTGAACACATTATGCTATGCAAGTATTTATAATAATGATTTAAATTATTCAGAAAAGATTCTGCTTGAGTTAAAACAACTTTCGCCAAATTCTGAAAAGATCAAAATGTATGAGAATATGATATTACAAAGAAGAAAGAGTAATTAAATTCTATAACCTGCAGGAATATTTCTACCAGACGTTTTCCATATCTTTTTTTGCATATTTATAATTACGGATTATCCAGTATGAACTGTATTTATTCTTGAGCATTAGGGTGTCTCTTTTTATTAACCGGTATATTAATGCAATGGGTAACAGAATAAAAAAGAAGACAATTGCCAATACCGTTTTTGAAACAAAAAAGCCCGTTATATCGCCCAGCTTATGCCATAGCCATGCTATTTTTAGTGCTAACGGCCGGATGAATATTCCGGTAAGTCCGGTGATAAATGCAACAATCAGTAAGATTTTAACCTGAAATATGAAATACAACAACAGGAATCCTGTTGTTATTACCAGGCAGGTTTCCAGAGCTTTTTCCTTATTCATTGAAGTTTAAAATAAAGTATAAATAAAAGGTGCTATAGCACTTCCACTACTTAACACTATTAGAATCCCAAGTAAAAGCAAAATAATGATAGTAGGCAGCAGCCACCATTTTTTTCTTTCCTTAAGGTAGAGCCAGAAATCACGCAGAAATTCCATTTATTGATAATTAATTTGTAACACTAAATTAAAAAGTCAAAGATAATGATATTTCAAGTTCATTTGTTAATAATATTTTAGTCTAATGCAAATTCTTTTTTCCAGCTTTCATCTTTAGGCCATGAGGGTTGATTGTTTTTATCGAAAAAATAATTACCCATTACCAGGTAATCCATTTCAGTACGCATAAAGCAATGATATGCATGTTCAGGGTTACATACAATTGGTTCTCCACGTACGTTAAAGCTTGTATTAACAATTAAACCGGTACCGGTCTTTTGTTTAAATGCATTTATTAATTTCCAGAAGCGTAAATTTGTTTCCTTATGAACTGTCTGGATTCTTGCTGAAAAATCGATATGAGTTACTGCAGGGATATCAGATCTTAAAAAATATAATCTCTCCAGTAAAGGCAGATCATTGTAGTCGCCAGGAATCTGATTTCTTCTTTCTATTTTTACATCGGCAACAAGCAACATATAAGGAGAATCTACATTCAAATCAAAAAAATCCCTGGTGTCTTCAGCAAGTACTGATGGGGCAAAGGGTCTGAAGCTTTCGCGATATTTTATTTTCACATTCAGCTTTTTTTGCATTTCCCTGCTTCTGGCATCACCTAATATGCTTCTGTTGCCCAGTGCACGGGGTCCGAATTCCATCCTGCCCTGGAACCAGCCAATAACCTTTTCTTGCGTAATAAGTTCTGATACTTTGTCAGCCAGTTCATCAAAATCTTCATATTTCTCATACCTGGCCTTAAGTTTCTTTGATGTCAGTTCAATATCCAAATCTGAGAATTCGGGGCCAAGGAATGGATCCAGCATCATAACTTTATTTTCGGATTTCCTTTCATTATTAAAATATAAATAGTATGCTGAGAGAGCTGCTCCTATAGCCCCCCCGGCATCTCCTGCAGCTGGTTGTATAAATATATTTTCAAATATGCCTTGCCTGAGCAATTTACCATTTGCTACACAATTTAAAGCAACCCCTCCTGCAAGACAGAGATTTTCTGTATTAACTAAACTTTTTGCTTCCTTTGCCATATTAATAAAAATTTCTTCTGCTACTTTCTGAATTGCTAGCGCCAAATCGCAATGTTGTTGTTCTAATTTGCCTTCGGTCTCACGTCTGGGAAATCCAAACAATTTCTCCCATTTGTTTTCATCAACCATTTTAAGTCCGGTTGAATAATTAAAGTACTTCTGGTTAAGCCATATTGAGCCATCTTCTTTAATATTTACCAGTTCCTTTTTAATTTTTCTTACATATTCTTTTACTCTTTCTGAATGCGGGTTCCCATAAGGGGCTAACCCCATTAGCTTATATTCGCCTGAGTTGACCCTGAAGCCAAGCCAAAAAGTAAATGAAGAATATAACAGTCCGACAGAATGCGGAAAATGCAGTTCTTTTATAACTTCAATTTTATTACCCGTACCTGAGCATATAGATGCAGTTGCCCATTCTCCGACTCCATCGACCGTAACAATTGCCGAACGTATAAAAGATGAAGGATAAAAAGCGCTTGCAGCATGAGATAAATGATGTTCAGGGAAAAGCAACTTTATTTTTCTTTTATTAAAAACCTCAATTTTTTTCAGCTCATTGAGAATTAGTTTTTTCAGAAAGATTTTTTCTTTTAACCAGACTGGTATAGATGTAACAAAAGATAACAGTCCTTTAGGGGCAAAAGCATAATAGGTTTCAAGCAACCTTTCAAATTTAAGAAAAGGTTTATCATAGAATGCTATAGCATCTAATTCATCTATTTTAAATCCTGAGTAATCAAGGCAATATTTACAGGCATAAAATGGGAAGGAAGAATCATGTTTCTTTCTTGTAAACCGTTCTTCCTGTGCTGCAGCGATAATATTCCCGTCTTCTGTAATAGCGGCTGCCGAATCATGATAAAATGCAGAAATTCCTAATATTCTCATGATGCAAATTTATATTTTTTAAGTAATTATCTGGAATCCGGAATATTGAGAATCTTTTCAAGTTTGGGGATACTCTCATGATTCGGATTTAAGCGTTTAATATTATTAAATATTTTTTTTGCCTCATTAGGCTTGCCGTTTTGCAAATATGAAATACATAAATTATAAAGAAAGTTCTCATCATTCTTAAATTCAGGATAAGCTTTAAGTAAGAAGACTATTGCATTTTGGTTTTTTCTTTTCAGAAGAATATCTCCTGATATACGGTTAGCTATGGGGGTTTCTTTAATTTCCAGTGATCTTAAAAAAGTACTTAATGCAGCGTCAATATTACCTGCTTTATAATGATTTAGGGCACGGATAATTAATGGTTTAACCTGCTCCGGGAAAAGTAAAGCATAGTTTGTCTTTTGCCGTGATAAATCAGGAGTATAATTCGGATTTAACTTTTTTATTTCAACCAGCAGCACTTTTGATTTTTCAACATCCCCGCTGAAATAATATGCTTCAAATTGTTTTGATAGTAATTTTTCTTTGTTATTCGGGCTATCAGCAAATTTTGATGCCATAGCAAAGGAATTTAAAGCTACATCATAGTCTCCTTTTAATAATAGAATTTCGCCTTTTCTAAAATATCCATAAAATGTTTCCTTAAGTTCCAGAGATTTCTCCAGAAACTCTAATGCTGTAGGAAAATCATTAAGTTTAATAAGGCAATCAGCGCTTTCCAGATAATCCTCATACCAGTATGGAAAACATTTAATTGCTGCATTATACTCTTTAAAGGCATTATAAAAATCATTCTTTCCCTTATAATATTTAGCTAATTCCAGGTGGGCATCAGCAATATTAAGATCTGGCGATTTCATTACAGTAAATGCCAGAGAATCGACCATTGATTTAGGTTTATATATTTGTCTGTAGTCGATATATGGAGAATTTAAGAGACGGAAAGGCCAGTGGTATTTTAAACTGTTAATTCTGTGCAAGGCTAAAAGGCTGTCTAATACAGAATACCCCCAGTTTCTTTTATAATATTGCGAATTGCGGTAATACAGTATATTTACGTGGTTACTAATTAATCCTGATCTGGCCATTTCATTGTAGAATGCATCGGCCATAAGAAAATAGCCATCGATATT
>Ga0315544_1000746_pt1 | contig 28274 bp, 23 predicted proteins | sample SalMarSW160130MG_2_FD_202543 | JGI IMG/M metagenome (GOLD analysis project Ga0315544, IMG submission 202543) | Salt marsh sediment microbial communities from the Plum Island Ecosystem LTER, Massachusetts, United States - Salt Marsh Sediment SW1601-130 ... | reverse complement strand
CTACCTTAGGAGCCAGCTATGGCATCTATGGCCCAGCTTTTGAGCTCTGTGAAAATCGTCCCAGGGAACCAGGAAGCGAAGAGTATCTCGACTCAGAAAAATACGAGATCAAAAACTGGGATATTAGCAGGCCCGACAGCCTGAAGGATTTCATCGCCCGAGTCAATCAGGTTCGGCGGGAGAACCTCACCCTTCACAGCGACTGGAGTCTTCGTTTCCACGAAGTAGACAACGAGCAGCTAATTTGCTACAGCAAGCGCACCGATGACCTCTCCAATGTTGTCCTGGTGGTGCTGAACCTGGATCCACATCATACTCAGTCCGGCTGGGTAGAGTTTCCCTTGGAGGAACTAGGCATAGACCCCCAAAAGCCTTACCAGATGCACGACCTCTTGAGCGATGCCCGCTATCTCTGGCAGGGGTCGCGAAACTACGTTGAACTCAACCCGCAAATTGTCCCTGCTCATGTCTTCTGTATACGTCGGCGGGTGCGCACGGAGCGAGATTTTGATTACTATATGTAGAGGGGAAAATTATGTTTAGACGTTGTATCATTCCGGGAAACAATCTGGTTGAATCATGAATGCTGAGTCAATAGTTTTGGCAGTGGATAACAATCGCGGTAACCTGGAATTTTTGTCGCAGCAACTTAGCCTAGAGGGTTACCAGACGCTTACTGCTGCTGAACCAGAGGAGCTTGACCAAGTCATCCAAGGGAAAGAGAAAGCCCACCTTCTCTGATAGATATCTCTGTGATTGGTAACTAGAATATGAACAAACGAAGTCATGCAAAATCATCATTGGTCAGGGATGAACCTCTTTGGTATAAGGACGCTATAGTCTATGAGCTTCACATTCGTGCCTTCTCAGACGCCCAAGGGGATGGTGTGGGCGATTTTTTAGGCCTTACAGAGAAGCTTGATTACCTCAAAGATTTGGGAGTTACAGCCCTCTGGTTGCTCCCGTTTTATCCTTCACCCCTGAAGGATGATGGCTATGACATCTCCGACTATACGAGCATCCAACCTGTCTATGGCAATATGCACGATTTTAGGACTTTTGTGGATGAAGCGCACCAGCGAGGCCTGCGTGTCATCACAGAGCTAGTCGTTAACCACACTTCTGACCAACACCCGTGGTTCCAGCGAGCCCGACGGGCAGCAGCGGGAAGCCGCTGGCGCGACTTTTATGTTTGGAGCGAAACGCCAGAAAAGTATCAAGATGCCCGCATCGTTTTTAAAGACAGTGAATACTCCAACTGGACATGGGACCATGTGGCCAAGGCATATTACTGGCACCGCTTCTATTCACACCAGCCTGACCTAAACTATGACAACCCTGCCGTCAGGCGGGCTATGTTGAGGGTTATAGATTTCTGGCTGAGGCTCGGAGTTGATGGGCTCCGGGCTGACGCTGTACCTTATCTCTACGAGCGGGACGGCACCAATTGTGAGAACTTACCCGAAACACATGTTTTCTTGAAGGAGCTGCGCAAGCACGTCGATGGGAAATTCAATAATCGCATGCTCCTGGCAGAAGCCAACCAGTGGCCGGATGATGCGGTGGCCTATCTTGGCGAGGGGGACGAGTTCCACATGGCTTTTCACTTTCCCCTTATGCCACGTATGTTCATGGCTATCCGCATGGAGGACCGCTTCCCCCTCATTGACATTCTCCACGAGACACCAGCGATTCCGGAGACCTGTCAGTGGGCTGTTTTTCTCCGCAACCACGATGAGCTAACCCTTGAGATGGTCACGGATGAAGAGCGGGATTACATGTACCGGATGTATGCCAGCGACCCTGCTGCCCGACTCAACCTCGGCATCCGCCGGCGCCTGGCACCACTATTGAATAACGACCGCAAAAAGATTGAACTGATGAACGGCTTGCTCTTTTCTCTGCCAGGGACACCGGTCATATACTACGGTGACGAAATCGGCATGGGGGACAACTTCTACCTCGGCGACCGCAACGGGGTGCGCACTCCGATGCAGTGGAGCCCCGACCGAAACGCAGGATTCTCCCACGCCAATTCCCAGAAACTTTACCTCCCCGCAATTATTGACCCAGAGTATCACTATGAATCCATCAATGTAGAGAACCAGCAAAATAATCCCGACTCCCTTCTCTGGTGGATGAAGCGCACCATTGCTCTCAGGAAGCGGTTTAGGGCTTTTGGACGAGGGAGCCTTGAGTTCCTGCAACCGAAAAATCGCAGAATCCTGGCTTTCCTTCGCCGCTACCAAGATGAGAACATCCTGGTCGTGGCTAACCTTTCACATGCCACCCAGCAAACTCAGCTTGACCTTGCCGAATTTCAAGGAAGGGTGCCAGTTGAGCTCTTCGGACGGGCAGAGTTCGCTCCCATTACCGATGGTCAATACTACTTCACCCTTGGTCCACATGCTTTTTGCTGGTTTTCCCTCGAATCAGAACGCGCTGAGACGCTTCGCTTTCGTGCCTTGTCTCCGGAGGCCGTGGTGACCCTTCCCACTCTGGCTGAGACGGAGAAAAAGCTCTTTGTAAAAGAGAATTGGTTTGTCCTGGAAGCAGTTCTGCTGGACTACATAAGGGGCCGTCGATGGTTCCGTGGGAAAGCGCGAGCACCCTGGGCACTGCAGATTCTAGATGTCATACCTATACATTCTCCAGAGTTTGCTGCTAACCTTGTCTTGATTAGAGTGGAATATACTGAAGGAGAGCCGGAGACATATATACTTCCCCTTACCAGTGCCCCTGCCGAGCAGGCAGACCAGATTATGGCTGAGTATCCTCATGCTGTTGTCGCCCGCCTGAAAGCCGGAAAAGGAGATGGTGACAACGAGAGCTTACTCTATGATGCCCTGGTAAACAAGAACTTTTGCAGATTCCTGATAGAAGCCATTGGTCGTCGGAGTCACTTGAAAGGAAAGGCTGGTGAAGTCTTGGCCTCACGAACTCGAGTCTTCCGTGATATCCGCGGACCGGCTGAAGTCTCCCTCGAACCTGTTCCCGTTAAGGTAGAACAGAGTAATACATCTGTGATCTACGGGGCTCGGCTAATCCTCAAACTACTTCGGCGCGTCGAGGAGGGAATTAACCCTGAGCTGGAAATCGGTCGCTTTCTCACAGAAAAAACTGCTTTCCCCCATATTTCGCAGGTAGCTGGTGCCCTCGAGTACCATCGTAAGAAAGGCGAGATAATAACTCTAGCCACTCTTCAGAGCTTCGTGCCTAACGAAGGAGATGCCTGGCAATATACCCTGGACTTCCTCAATCGCTATTTTGAATATGTACTGGCACATCCTACAGTACAGGTACCACCCATTCCTGAAAAACACCTGTTGTCCTTGCTCAAGGAGTCGCCTGCGCTGGCCCAAGAGACCATCGGTCCCTATCTTGTTTCGGCTCAACTTCTAGGAAAACGCACTGCTGAACTCCACGTGGCCCTAGCCTCAGCACCGGATGACCCGGACTTTGCCCCAGAGCCATTCTCTCTTGTCTATCAGAATTCACTCTGCCATGCCATGCGGAGCTTTGCTACTCAGACGTTGCAACTGCTGCGGGAGCGGCTAAAAGAGCTCCCGGAGGACCTCAGGGAAAATGCCCAACAGGTTCTAGGCTTGGAGGAGAGCATCATGAAACGCTTTGAGTTGATTCGCAATCGAAAAATTTCGGCGGCACGAATACGTTGCCACGGGGACTATCATCTCGGGCAGGTGCTGTATACCGGTAAGGATTTCGTTATCATTGATTTTGAGGGCGAACCGGCACGCTCCTTGAGCGAGCGACGAATCAAGCGGTCACCCCTAAGGGATGTTGCCGGTATGATACGTTCGTTCCACTACGCTGCCCACAGCGCTCTACTCCGCCAACCCTCATTGGCACTCAGACCGGAGGACCTGCCCGCACTGGAACATTGGGCGCAATTCTGGTATGTCTGGGTGTCATCATCTTTCCTTATGTCCTATTTGAACGGCGTTGAACAAACCCGATTACTTCCTGACGACCCAGAACAACTGAGGATTCTTCTGGACGCCTATCGCTTAGAAAAGGCTATCTATGAAATTGGCTATGAGCTGAATAATCGTCCAGACTGGTTGAAGGTGTCACTTCAGGGTATATTACAGCTGATGAACGCTGGGGAATGAGCATTGATTGTGGAGATATTCTTTGGGATACTTAAGTAACTACCATAACTGGTCAAGTAAAGCGATTCGAGTAGGATACATTATCCAGAGATGACACAGGGAAAAGGCAGGAGGGAAAGAATGTCCTCGAAGGATAAGACAGATACTCAGTCAGTGCGCTATGATATAAGCATGCTGAGCAATGACGACCTTTTTCTCTTTAATGAAGGGTCGCACTATCGGCTGTATGAAAAGCTTGGAGCTCACCCCCTGACGGTGGATGGAGTGGAAGGGACCTATTTTGCCGTGTGGGCTCCTAATGCCAGGCAAGTCTCTGTCACGGGTGAGTTTAATGGTTGGGATAAGTCGAGCCATCCACTGTGTCCGAAGGGACAATCCGGTATCTGGGAAGGATTCATCCCCGGTGTGGCCAAGGGCACAATCTACAAGTATTACCTCGTCTCTCATAAACGTGGCTATCATGTGGAGAAAGCCGACCCATTTGCCTTCTGTACTGAAACGCCTCCCAAAACAGCCTCTATCACCTGGGACTTGGATTATAGCTGGGGAGACCGGGCGTGGATGGAGAAGCGGCACGCTCGCAATGCCCTAGATGCCCCCATCTCTATCTACGAAATGCATCTGGGCTCCTGGCAGCGGGTGCCCAAGGAGGGGAATCGCTACCTTAGCTATCGGGAACTGGCTTCCAGGCTGGCTGAGTACCTAAAGCAGCTGGGATTTACCCATGTTGAGTTTCTGCCGATAATGGAGCACCCGTTCTATGGCTCCTGGGGCTATCAGTTAACAGGATACTTTGCGCCGACAAGCCGCTACGGTACCCCCCAGGATTTCATGTACCTCGTTGACTATCTGCACCGGCATGACATAGGTGTCATCCTCGACTGGGTACCTTCTCATTTCCCTAATGATGAACACGGACTGGGGTATTTCGATGGAACGCATCTCTACGAGCACGGTGACCCGAGACAGGGCATTCATCCCGACTGGAACAGTTTCATTTTCAACTATGGTCGGGACGAAGTGAGAAGCTTTCTCCTTAGCAACGCACTGTTCTGGCTGGACAAATACCACGTCGATGGCCTACGTGTAGATGCAGTGGCCTCCATGCTTTATCTGGATTACGGCCGTAAAGAGGGCGAATGGATACCCAATCAGTACGGGGGGCGGGAGAACCTGGAAGCTATCGCCTTCCTACGCCACTTTAATGAAGCGGTTTATCAAGAAAGTCCTGACACACAAACCATTGCTGAGGAATCCACTGCCTGGCCCATGGTATCTCGTCCAACTTACCTGGGAGGCCTGGGATTTGGCATGAAGTGGGACATGGGCTGGATGCATGATACCCTGGAGTACATGACCAAGGATCCCGTATATCGGAAACACCATCACAATAACCTGACTTTCCGCTTAGTTTATGCCTTCTTCGAAAACTTTGTCCTGCCGCTTTCTCACGATGAAGTTGTACATGGCAAAGGTTCACTCTTGGGAAAGATGCCGGGAGACGACTGGCAAAAGTTCGCCAACTTGAGGCTCCTTCTGGGATATATGTATGCCCAGCCCGGGAAAAAGCTCCTATTTATGGGTGGGGAGTTTGGCCAGTGGCGAGAGTGGGCTCACGACGAGAGCCTGGAATGGCACCTTCTTGACTACCCTCCACATTCGAGTCTTAAACGCTGGGTTGAAGACTTAAACCGCTTTTATCGGGACCAGCCAGCTCTCTACGAACTGGACTTTGACTCAGCCGGCTTTGAATGGATCGACTGCAATGATGTTGAGCACAGCGTGGTCAGTCTGATGCGCAAAGGACGTTCACCAGACGACCTTCTTGTGGTCGTCTGTAACTTCACCCCCACAACTCATTTTAACTATCGAATTGGCGTACCGCAGTCAGGGTTCTGGAGAGAGGTATTAAACAGCGACGCCAAAGAATATGGAGGTAGTGGCTGCGGTAATCTGGGTGGGATAGAAGCTGCGCCGATCCCTTTACATGGCCGCCCTTGCTCCCTTACCCTCACCCTGCCACCTCTGGCTGCTGTGTTTTTTAAATCCTCACAGTGAGACGAGACAGCTATTTCCGCAACAAGCTGTAAGACTCTCACATGCAGAATATGCCAGGATGCCCCTGGCATGACTACTGGACTTTTTCCACCTTGAGCAGATTCGTGGAGCCAGCCACCCCAATAGGGATGCCACCGGTAATCACTACCAAATCACCTGGCTTTGCCAGTCCCAGTTCTTTAGAAAGCTTAGTCGCTGTTGTGAATAACTCGTCCACCGACGAGGCTTTGGCTATCTGAAAAGGGTAAACACCCCAGCGCAGCATTAATCTCCCCACGACAACAGCATCGGGAGTTATCGCCAGAATGGGCATTCTGGGACGGTATTTTGACACCCGTCCTGCTGTGCTGCCAGACTCAGTAAAAGCCACAAGAGCCGCTGCCCCGAGACTGTGAGCCGTATGACAGGCACTGTAACTTATCAGCTCATCCGTCTTTTGCTCCAGCCATCTGCCTCGTTCTGCCAGCATTTGCTCGTAGGGCAGTTTGCCTTCTACCTCCCGGGCAATCTTTGCCATCATTCTAACTGCTTGCACCGGGTGTTTCCCTATGGATGTCTCTGCTGAGAGCATGATGGCATCGGTACCATCAAATATAGCATTAGCCACATCAGTGACCTCGGCCCGCGTTGGACGGGGAGCATTCACCATTGACTCCAGCATTTGCGTGGCGGTAATTACCGGCTTACCTGCCTGGTTGCATTTCCTGATAATCTCCTTCTGCACCAGCGGCACTTTCTCCAGAGGGATGTCCACGCCAAGGTCTCCTCGCGCTACCATTATGCTTTCACTGGTTGCCAATATACTGTCAAATTTGTTAACTGCCCCGCCCCTTTCAATCTTGGCAATAATTGGTATATCTGCATCGTTCTCACGTAATATGGCTCTTACACTGGTTACATCCTTAGCATTGCTGACAAAGGAGAGAGCCAGGTAATCAGGCTGCTGCCTGATAGCAAAGACAATGCATTCCCGCAAAGTATCGGTAATGAAAGGGGCAAAGGTACGCATACCAGGCACCACCAGCCCCCGTCCCTCGGTGAGTATCCCCCCAACTATGACCTTACATCTAACCTCTGTGCCCTGCCTCTCAAGAACCTTGAGTTGCATGGCACCGTCATCAAGCAACACGGTATTCCCCACCTTTATATCTTGAGGAAGGGTAGGAAGATTAATTGGTATCACTTCATCGTCTCCCTTTACTTGCCTTGTGGTGAGGATAATCTGCGCGCCCTTTTTCAGTCTGGCTTGACCATATTTCAGCTCGCCCGTGCGATACTTTGGCCCTGGCAAATCTATAAGTATAGCAACAGGGATTGCCAGACGATGGGACAGCTTCCTTACAGTCTGGATATGACGGGCGTGTTCCCTGTAGGTACCGTGGGATAGATTAAATCTGGCGACATTCATGCCAGCCTTTATCAGTTGCTCAATCACGGCAGCTGAGCCAGTAGCCGGACCGATAGTGCACACTATTTTTGTTCGCGTTCCAAAAAAGCCGGAGCGTTTCATATCACTGCCTCACTCTGCCAAAGTATTACTTATCAATAACTCCGAAACCAGCCCTCTGTCACCGGGGCAAATTTGCCGTTTTCAGTCCCTAGCCTGGAATACCACGGATTACCATAGCTATCAGCTATCTCAGCCAGTTCCTTCAACCTTGGAGCAGCCGTATTCTGGAAAAAATTCATCCTTTCTTCCCGAGAACGGATTTGGGCGCCCTCCTGCCACAGGGCACGCCCGGCCAGAAAACCGGAAGCCCCCGCCTTACAGGCTATCTCTACCTGTTTCTTGAATGAGTCGAAGTCAACACCGGCACTAAGCAGCACCCAGGGTAGTCGGGATGCCTGGTTTAACTCTTGGCACAGCCCCAGCAGCTTTCCTTCATCTTGCTCAAACTTGATATCTGCCGGGAATTCTGCTTTCAACACATCAACGGGCAAGGCGTTAATCTGCCGAGCAGTTTCGATTACCAGACCAGGTTTTATCTCGGCAAACTTCTTTGAAGATGCCCCGCCTTCCTCAATAGGATAGCTTACCGGCTCAACCAAAAAGGCTATATCCTCTTCAATGCATTGGTCGGCTAGCCTTGCCACCAAATTGAGCTGTTTTGAGGCGACATCCTTCAGGTCAGGCCTGAAGTAGATTAAGAGCTTGACCGCTGAAGCTCCCATTCTCTTCGCCTTGTTCACCCTCCAGCCAGGCAGGAGCTCAGTGATTCTGGCGGTACTGTCTCCGGTATAACCGGTCTTTTCCATGCTGACAAGAAGCCCTTTAGATGCGGGCAACAAGCCCGCAGCTATGGCCTGCCCAGCTCCGTATTCCGGGTCAAGCAATATGCCACTAGCAAACGCCGCTACCGCTTGACAGAGGTCAAGCTTAAAATCAACTATATTCTGGTAACTCACCGCAGCAGGGTTTTTCCCGTTCAGGGCTCGCTTAAGCGCTCCCCTGTGGTCAATGGCACACATTGTCATCATGCCCTTGGAATCAGCCAACTGCTGGAGCCCTCTTAGCTTGCCGATAGATATGTTCATTACATCACCCTCCTATGCAAAACTATGACCACGTCTTTTCTTTCACTCACAAAGGAGCTTTCTCATCTCCTGCAGTGCAAAGGCAGCAGCACCGAGCACGCCGGAATTGCGACCCAGCCCGGCGGAAGCAAAGCGCACAGCCTGAAAAGCCTCTTTATATGCTCTCTCTCCAGCCGTCTTCAAGGCTGGCCCGAGCAGCATATCACCGATGTTTGATAAACCACCACCGATAACTATCAACTCAGGGTTGAATATGTTTATTAAATTAGCCAGCCCCACACCTACGTAGTAGCCAGTCCGAGCAATAAGTTCTTTAGACAAGCTATCACCTTGCTCGGCAGCGCTATAAATGACCTGCGCCGTCACCTTTTCTACGTCATTCTTAGCATATTCCAGGATGGAAGTCCTGGCTCCTTCTTTAATTCGATGTTTTGCCTCCCTGGCCAGGGCTGTCCCCGAGGCCAGTGTTTCCCAACAACCTTTGTTTCCACAGTTGCAGATGGGGCCGTTGTCATCAATGGTCATATGCCCCACCTCTCCAGCAGTACCAATGGCTCCGGTATAAATTTTGCCGTCAATGACAATGCCCCCGCCGATGCCAGTGCTGAGAGTAATATAGATGAAGTTACGAGCACCCCGGGCGGCGCCGAAACAGAATTCCCCCAGGGCGGCGGCATTGGCATCATTAATGAGAAAGGTTTTCTTGCCCAGCTTTTCTTGCATTATGTCTCTTAGGGGAATGTCTTGCCATCCTGGCAGATTCGGTGAGGTAAAGAGTATGCCCGTCTCAGAGTTTGAGAGACCAGGTGCTCCAATTCCTACGGCAGTAAGCTCCGAAATGGCAACATCTGCCTGCTCTAAAGCACGCTGCGCAGACTCTAAAATAGACTGCATAACTGCTTCATGGCCTTTTTTGGCTGGTGTTATACTGTGGTCGCGCGATAGAATTTTCCCCTGAGAGTTGGTCACTGCCGTCAGTATTTTGGTGCCCCCAAGGTCAACGCCGAGAATCAAATCGTCAGTATTCTCACACAATTTACACTCCTGTTTTGAGCCCCCAGTTATATAAACAGGGCTTTTTGCCACAATTAGCGTTTCTTTCAGAAGTAAGGCTTGCTCTTGATTCTGGTCATAGATTATGTCAGATGGTACCTTTGTAGCCTCACTCTCGAGCTTGGCAAAAGCGGGCAGCTTGGATTACATTCATCTTTTCCCAACTTGCAGACCTTGTCCCAAAGTCAATAATAGATTTTGTTACAGTGCATATTATATTGTATACTGGGGCAGATAATAAAAAAAGACAACAAGTTTCTCGTGAACAACCAAAGGCAGGTCCCCATTATCTACAACTTATTCCCTCGTTTAGCGGGGACTATGACTGATTGGCTCCAGCACGCATCCCGCATCGCAGAAATGGGCTTCAACTGGCTGTACATCAACTCAATTCATTACCCAGGGTTTTCCGGCAGCTTGTATGCCGTAAAGCATCACTACCGTATTAATCCACAATTTCTGCCTCCCGATACCGAGAAGGACGACCTGGCCGTCTTAGATCAAACTCTTCGAGGATTCCGAGATTTGGGGCTCTGGCCTATGATGGACCTGGTCATCAACCACAGCTCACGGGACTGCCCTTTGATTCACGAACATCCTGCCTGGTATGTTCACGATGAGCATGGTGAAATCGCCAGTCCCTTCGCCCGGGACCCCGATGACCCGGAAAAAGTGACGGTGTGGGGTGACCTGGCGGAGATGGACAACGAAGGCTCAAGTGGTAGGGAAGGTCTCTGGGCTTACTGGGCCGAGCTTGTAAAGCGCTACCTTCGGCTGGGATTTAAAGGCTTCCGATGTGATGCAGCGTACAAGATACCTGCTGCCTTATGGCGTTATCTTGTTGAGGAAGCAGCAAGTATTGACCGGGAAGCGATGTTTTTTGCTGAAACACTGGGATGCATCGAGGAAGAAGCCCTGGCGCTGCATGATGCCGGGCTGCATTACTTATTCAATAGTTCTAAGTGGTGGGACTTTGTGCAGCCGTGGTGTCTGGAGCAGCATGAGAAGTTCGGCAAGATTGCCCCATCGATTTCCTTTCCCGAGAGTCATGATACGACTCGCCTTGCTGCTGATACAGGTGGCAATGAGGCTGTACAGCGTCAGCGTTATGCCTTCGCCGCATCATTCTCCGCCGGACTTATGATCCCTATTGGCTACGAGTTTGGCTTCAAGAAAAAATTAGACGTTGTTTCCACTCGCCCTGCAGATTGGGAAACGGCCTCGTTCGATCTCCAGAGATTCGTAAAACGAGTTAACAAATTCAAGATAGAAAACCCTGTGCTCCATGGTGAGGGGGAATTAAAGATGGTCACAAGCGATGGAAGCGTTCTTGTATTAGAACGGCGTTCAGGACAAGCTTCCGGGCAGCAAGCTTGGGTCTTGGTGAACAAAAGTACGGACAGACATACGACAGTAACCCTCGATGGCATTGCCATCACTCCCCGGCATCACCTGCATCGCATTTGCCGGGACGAGGACTCCTCATCCGAAGTGCCGGTTTCAGGGCAGACCCTGGTGCTTCAGCCCGCCGAAGTGACGCTGCTCTTGGAATCCTAACGAGGCAATGCTAAGATTTTTCGAGAGGAGCGTAACATGAGCTTTCCCAGAGCAAGCGGGATATTATTGCACCCGACCTCACTCCCAGGTCGCTTTGGGATAGGAGATTTGGGAGGAGAGGCTTATCAGTTCGCAGATTTTCTGGCTAGCACCGGGCAACGTCTTTGGCAGATTTTACCCCTGGGTCCCACCGGCTACGGCAATTCTCCATACCAGTGTCTTTCTGTCTTCGCTGGCAATCCGCTGCTTATAAGTCTGGAGAAGCTGGTTGAAGACAAGTTCCTGGAATCGGTTGACTTAGAGAATGGACCTTCCTTCCCCAAAGACAGAGTTGACTATAATTCAGCTATCGAGTTCAAAATGCCCTTGTTGAAAAAGTCCTTTGAGACCTTCCAGAAAAAAGCAGCTCCAAGTGAGCGGGAGCAATTCGAGATTTTTTGTCAACAGAATGCCTCCTGGCTTGAAACTTATTCCTTGTTTATGGCATTGAAAGATGCTCACAGCCTTGCTGCTTGGAATACTTGGGAGGAAGATGTCCGAAGGCGGCAGCCGAAATCCCTCGAACGCCGGAGCAAGAAGCTGAACTACGAAATCTCCTACCACAAATATCAACAATGTCAGTTTTTTAGGCAGTGGTCTGAACTAAAGAAGTATTGTAATGAGCATGGGATCAGGCTCATCGGTGATATGCCCATATTTATTGCCCTCGATAGCGCTGATGTCTGGTCGCATCCAGAAACGTTCTATCTGGATACCAGTGGTAAACCAACGGTGGTGGCTGGGGTGCCGCCTGACTACTTTAGCAACACAGGACAGCTATGGGGAAATCCTCTCTATCGCTGGGATGTAATGGCCAAGGATGGCTATGCCTGGTGGATTGAGCGCTTCCGGGCAACACATGCCTTAGTGGACATCATCAGGTTGGACCATTTCCGCGGCTTCGAGAAATACTGGGAGGTTCCGGGCACGGATACCATTGCCATGAATGGACGGTGGGTCTCTGGACCGGGGGGTGAACTCTTTAAGGTCGTGCAGAAGGCGTTAGGCGCCCTCCCCATCATCGCTGAAGATTTAGGGATAATCACACCAGAGGTAGATGCCTTGAGGGAGCAGTTGGGGCTTCCGGGGATGAGGGTTCTTCAGTTTGCCTTCGGCAATGACCCCAAAGCTGCTGATTACAGGCCCCATAACTATTCACGAAACTGTGTCGTGTACACCGGCACCCACGACAACAATACAACTATTGGTTGGTTCAGGGGTAGCAGAATGGAGGATACCACTCAGAGCGAGGAGGAGAAAAAAAGCGAGAGGCAGTCTGCCTTGAAGTATCTCGGCACAGATGGGCACGAGATAAATTGGGATTTCATCCGCTTGGCTTTGATGTCTGTCGCCGATACAGCTCTCATCCCTATGCAAGATGTTTTGGGATTGGGTAGTGAAGCCAGGATGAATCTTCCAGGTACCATGGAGGGGAACTGGTGTTGGCGTTTTACATCTGATATGTTGACCGGAGAAATCAAAGCCAGGTTAAAGAGATTAACTGCACTCTATGGACGGTAATTACAGATTGATGGTTTTGTACCGGAGGGTTTATTAGGTTGAAAATACGAGCGTACAGCTAGAAAGTAAGCTAGTTTGACCATAATAGTCAATGGTAACGTGCCTTTGGTGAATCCAGTATTATGTCAACTACAATCATTGATTATTACAGTTGTTGATAGTATACTTTCATTATACACAGAGGGGGAGGAATTCCATGAAATTGTCTTGTCTTCAAGAAAACCTAAACAAGGGCCTAAACATTGTAGGCAGAGCCGTAGCCACGAGGTCCACTTTGCCCATTACGCAAAACATTCTTTTGTCTGCTGAGCAATCGCGTCTCAAGTTGGCAGCCACTAACTTGGAAATGGCTATCACGTGTTGGATTGGGGCCAAGGTGAAACAGAAGGGAGAGATAACTATCCCTGCTCGCTTGCTCACCGACTTTGTCAATTCGTTGCCCAACGACTTAATTGAAATCAATCTTCCCACCAGCGGTCGCATTTTGGAGCTCAAGAGCGGCCACTTTCAAGCGCATATTCATGGCATTGATGCCGCGGATTTCCCACCCATCCCCCAGATAAACGACGGCATAACTACGACCATTGAAGCAACTAGCATCAGGGAAGGAATTACGCAGGTTGCGTTTGCTGCTGCCACGGAGGAATCGCGCCCAGTATTAACCGGAATTAACACCGAGTTCGATGGGGACCAACTTAACCTGGTGGGGGCTGATGGCTTTAGACTAGCTGTTCACAAGACAACTCTTAACTCGCCAGTCAAGGAAAAGACTACGGTTATTATCCCGGCCAGAACCCTCAGTGAACTGAGTCGCCTTCTTGGTGAGCAAGAGGAACCAGTGGAAATCACCGTAAATGAAAAAAGGAGCCAGGTCCTCTTCAGGCTCAAGGACGCTGAGATAGTCTCCCAGCTTATTCAAGGTTCATTCCCAAACTACTCTCAGGTTATTCCTCAAAGCTATACGACGCGGGCTGTAGTGGACATTAGTGAATTTCTTCGGGTTACTAAGATGTCCTCCATATTTGCTCGCGACGCTAGTGGCATAGTTCGCCTGGTCATCACCCCGGGTACTGAACTTACCCCGGGGAAGGTAACTGTTTCTGCCCAGGCTGAAGAGGTTGGCGACAATGTTGGCGAAGTCGATGCTCTCATCGATGGAGAAGAGGCGAAAATCGCTTTCAATGTAAGGTATCTTTCCGATGTCCTGTCTGTCCTTCCCCAAGCGCAGGTCGCTCTAGAACTGACCACCCCTTCGAGCCCGGGAACAATCCGCCCTATAGGCGTGGACAATTATGTACATGTAGTCATGCCTATGTTTGTGCAGTGGTGACTTGTCCGGTGTTCGACCAATAACTTTGAAGAGCCAAAAGGCTGATGAATTGCGCGAGCGAGTAACCTAGGGAATGCCCACAAATACTATCACCAGGCCTGCCACTACCATTGCCACACCCAAAGCCAGTAAACCAAACAACAGCTTCTTATTCATACATGGAATCCTTGTTAAGCACGCGTCTCGTATGATACTAGAACGCCAGACAAAAGAGAAGGCTCGGCACTGTATTCAATGGCCAAGTATTACATAGGCAACGATAGGGAGTCCTATTCTGCGATCGGGAGAGTGAATGAAAAACGGCTTCCTTCCCCCAGCTTGCTCTGAACTACGATTGTTCCATCATGGGCTTCTATCAGACGCCTGGCAATAGTAAGTCCCAGACCACTGCCCCCCGTGGCTCTGGCACGAGATTTGTCTACTCTATAGAAACGCTCGAAGACGTGAGGCAAATCCTCAGCAGGAATGCCTTCGCCTGTATCGGATACGCTCACCTCTACCCATTTGCCTTTTTGGCTAGCAGCCACGTTAATAGTGCCTCCCTTGGGAGTGTGAGCCACCGCATTTTCCAGAATATTGTGCAGCACCTCGTTGACACGCTGCCAGTCGATGTTAACCAGTGGCAGATCATCAGGCAGTTCGAGGGACAGCGATATCTCTCCTGCTGTTAATTGGGGTTGCCAGGGAGTCACCGCCTGCTTAACCAAGTTGGTGATGTCTTCTGCCTGATAAACCAGCTTCAGTTCGCCGGCTTCAGCCAGACTTAGCTCCTGGAGTTCATTGACCAGTCGCGACAGCAGAGATGTCTCTTCATTGAGAGAGCGGATAGCAGCGGCATCTGGCTCTACCATTCCATCGCGGATTGCCTCCAAATAGCCTTGAATATTGGAAAGAGGGGTTCTCAATTCGTGGGCAACGTCAGCGACCATATTTCGTCTTAGTTGCTCTGCGTATTCCAGGTCACCCGCCATGGAGTTGAACGCTTGAGCCAATGATGCAACCTCGCCTTCTCCTTGCAATCGAACCCTCTGGGACAAATCTCCGTGTCCCAATCGTCTGGCCGCCCCAGCCAAAACTCCGATAGGTGACATCATCCTCCGCGATAGGACGAAGGTCAATAGCAAAGCAATGCCGATTGCCAGAGAACCTCCCAAGAGAAGAGACCGATTTATTGACGCAGATAGTCTCAGAAATGGAGCAACAGATGCCTTCGCGGTGGGGTCAAGAATAATGTAAGCTCTTCCTACAACCTCCTGGAACCAGATCAGCTCGAGAGGACTCACCGATGAGTCGGTATAGTTCGTACCTAAGAGTTCTTCTTCTGAATCCCCCATGACTGTCCCGTTGCCAGCCGCCAATATGATACGCGTCCCTGTGACATCGGCCGTGTCTTCAACCAGGGACTGGACACCGTCCCAGCTATATCCTTGCTGAAGATAATAGTTGTATAGCTTATACCGTACTTGACTGGAAAGATTTTGCTGGTATCTCGTCGCGTAGTCTTCCACTTCGACAGCGATGCGCTGGCTGACAAAGAAATATATGGTGACAACGGTCACCAAGACTATTGCCGCGAAAATCAATCCGAGACGGAACCACAGCCGATGTATCACTGTTCCCCTCCCACGAACTTGTAACCGACTCCGTATACCGTCTTTATATAGTCGGGGTGGCTGGGGTCCGACTCCAGTTTACGGCGTAGGTTCAGTATGTGAACATCAACGGTACGGTCGAAACCCTCGAAATCGTAGCCCAGACCCTCTTCAATAAGGCTTGTTCGACTGAAGACTCTGCCAGGCTCTTTGGCCAGAATTCCTAGCAATTTGAATTCAACACTAGTCAAATTCAATGATCTGCCGGCAAACCACGCCTCGTGTGTGGCCAAATTCATGGTGAGTCTGCCAGTCTTAATCTCCTCAGGACCGCGCTCCCCGGGGAGACGTCTCAATACTGCCCGCACTCGAGCCAGCAGTTCCTTCGGGCTAAAGGGCTTGGTCACATAGTCGTCCGCACCAAGATCCAAGCCTGCTAGCTTATCCTGATCGGTAGTCCGGGCGGTCAGCATAATAATCGGCACGTCAGATTCACGTCTCAAGATATGACAGATCTCAAGTCCATCAATGTCAGGCAGCATAAGGTCGAGAACAATTAGGTCGGGACAGCTCTCACGAGCCAGACGTAGAGCTTCAAGGCCATTATAAGCAGTCGAAACCTGGTAGCCATCTCGATCCAAGTAGAGCTTGACTAATTCTACAGTCTTTACATCATCATCAATTACCAGAACTTTTTTGTCTGCCATTCCTAGCCTCCTGGCTATTCTTCGACCAGTCTAATTTTATACCAGAAATGTTAAGAAATTAACATGCAGGAGTCATTTCACAGTGCTGCTGATACTAATCGTTTTGAGATTGACATGACTATATGGGCGAACTATAATCCATTGCTGCAACGAGATACAAGCCATTAGAACGGAATCATCTCCAGACTGTGAGCATAAAGAGAGATAGATTGTGTGTTTTGTTCAGTTACGGTGGGGTTTGCTCTAGTGGAGTTTATGATTGAGGCGCGTATGCCTCATGTCCCGGCGGACGTGGGGTTTTCGTTTGTCTGCAACGTGAGCGAAGATCTTCCTGCGAGGCTGTCATCGGAATCATTGTAATCAACCTGACCGGGCAGGATACAGCTCTTACTGGCAAAGGAGACCCGAAGTGACGAATGGGATTATCGAAGGCGAGATGAGAAACTCGAAAATGAAGAGATTACAGAAGTTGCGAAAGTTGATCGCCAAAAAAGGACCAGATGCTCTCTTGATTTCACAGCCAGAGAACCTCCGGTACGTTTCTGGATTTACCGGCTCCTCCGGATGGCTACTCATTTCAGAACAGAATGCGGTTCTAGCTACTGACTTCCGCTATGTGAACCAAGCTAAGGGAGAGTCACCACATTTTGAAATTGTCCGGATTAAGCAAGATTTGCATGACTGGCTTCCAGGGCTGGCATCTGATTTAGGATGGCACAAATTGGGCTTCGAGGCAAACCTTGTTTCTTATGATGGTTATCAGAAACTCTGCGACGCAATAAAGACCAAGCAAATCAATCTTGAACTGGTTCCTACCACGGGCATGGTAGAGCAGCTTCGTTCCGTAAAAGAGCCCGAAGAACTAATACTTATCATGAAAGCTGTAGAGCTAGCTGATGCTGCTTTGGAAGAGGCCAAGGCCATAATTCGCCCCGGCCTAACGGAAAAAGAGGCGGCATGGGAGATAGAAAAAAACCTTCGGCAAAAAGGCAGCGAAGGAGTACCTTTTGAAATCATTGTTGCTTCAGGTCCAAATTCAGCTTTGCCTCATGCTCGACCTACAGAGAAAACAATTTGCTCCGGCGAACCAGTCTTAATTGATATGGGAGCCAGAATTAATGGCTATTGCAGCGACCTTAGTCGTACTTTGTTCTTAGGCAGAGAAAACAAAACCTTTCAGGAAATTTATAGTATAGTCCTCAAAGCACAAACCACTGCTATAGAAGGGGCCAAATCAGAAATGGCTGCTTCGCAGGCGGATCAATTGGCTCGAAGTGTTATCGAACAAGCTGGCTATGGAGACGCCTTTGGACACGGTCTAGGACATGGTGTTGGGCTAGCCATACACGAATTCCCCAGGCTTGGTCTCAGCTCTTCTGATGCGCTTGGAGACGGCATGGTTTTTACAATAGAACCCGGAATTTACCTTGCTGGTGAGGGTGGTGTTAGAATTGAAGACATGGTAGTTTTGGAAAATGGTAAGGCTAGAGTCCTCACCAAGGCAACAAAATAGCTTTCAGTTGCCAACGCTCGACGGTCAGCAACAAGACTGGTGCGAGGGCTGAACGCTGAACACCTGAGACGGAGGTTACTAGATGATTGATGCCGGAGAATTGAGAAAAGGAGTCGTCGTAGAGTTGGACGGCGGCATATACCAAATTCTGGAATATCAGCATGTTAAGATGCAACAGAGGCAGCCAGTGGTTAAGTTGAAACTTCGTGGTGTTCGTAACGGGAATCTTGTTGAGCGAAATTTTCAATCGGGGGACAAAGTTGCAACAGTGTTTTTGGAGCATCGCCCCGTCCAGTATCTCTATAACGACGGCCATCTCTATTACTTCATGGATAATGAGACTTACGAACAGTTTATGTTAACTCCCGCTCAGATAGGAGATGACACGAAATTTCTAAGAGAGGGACTGGTCCTAGAGATACTGACCTGTAAGGGAAATACAGTAGCGGTGGAGCTGCCCGCTTCGGTAGAGCTTCGCGTTATGGAGACAGAACCTGGCTTCAAGGGAGATAGGGCTACATCGGGTACTAAGCCGGCGAACCTAGAAACAGGAGTGACTGTCCAAGTTCCTCTTTTCATTACCACAGGCGACATCGTCAAGATCAACACACGCACGGGGGCATACCTGGAAAAAGTCAGTTGAGATTTAGGTAAGCCGATTGATAAAAGCGGATTTGCATATTCACACGTGCTATTCTATAGACTGTCTCACACCTTTAGAGAAAATAGTCACGCGCTGCTGTGAGCTAGGCATAAGCTGTGTTGCTGTAGCTGATCACAATACTATTGCTGGTGCCCTAAAGCTAAGGGAAATTGCGCCATTCAAAGTAATCGTTGCTGAGGAGATAGCGACGACTGCAGGTGAAGTAATGGGGCTCTTTCTTAGTGAAGGGATTCGTCAAGGATTGTCTGCTCAAGAAGCAATATCGCAGATCCGAGACCAGGGCGGTCTTGTGTCAATCCCCCACCCATTTGGCAGGTCTCTGCCCTGGCGTGCTAACCCTCTAATCTCGCCAGAGCTTTTGTCGCAGGTCGATATTATCGAAACCTTTAATTCTCGTACGCCGTTTTCCAGTGGTAACGCCAGGGCATCGAAACTAGCCAAAGAGCAGGGAAAGGCTGCCAGCGCCGGCAGCGACGCCCATACTTTGGGTGAAATTGGCCAGGCTTACGTGGAAATGCCCGAATTCGATGGCCCTGATGATTTTCTGAATTCATTGGCTCAAGGCCGAATATTCGGGCAAAAATCTAGCTACTTAGCTCATTTAGCTAGCACGTGGGCTAAGTTAAGGAATCATATACTTGGCGGTGCTTCGCGGAGTCAGCTGTGACCGCTGGGAGATTGCTCGGTTTGCTGGCAACGACAAGAAGCGAAGGCCCGAGAATGATGTAAACAAGAAGGAAAGAAGACAAGTCTTGAAGATTGGCTGGTTTTCCACTGGAAGGGATAAAGCTGCCCGACAGCTTTTGCAGACTGTCCAGGATAGTATCCGCAGGGGCGATATCAATGGCCAGATCAGCTTCGTTTTCAGCAACCGAGAGCCTGGCCAGACCAAGGAAAGCGACATGTTCTTTGAGCTTGTTAGAGGCTGCAGAATTCCCCTTGTCTGTTTATCTCACAAAAGGTTCGTGACTGCTAGAGAAGAAGATTTGACTGTCAAGAATGAGTGGCGTATCAAATATGACAGGGAGGTCAATAAGAAGATCAAATCGTTTGCATGCGGTGTTTGCGTCCTGGCTGGCTATATGCTCATCCTGAGTGAAGAGCTGTGCGAACGACACAAAATGATCAACCTTCACCCAGCCCCCCCTTGGTGGACCTACAGGCACTTGGCAAGAGGTAATCTGGGCGTTGATAGACAGCAAAGCCGACGCAGCCGGAGCAATGGTGCACGTGGTTACCCCTGAACTGGACAAGGGTCCGGTAGTTAGTTATTGCCTCCTCTCTATTCAGGGTGAGCCCTTTGCCGAATATTGGCGCAAGGAGGACAGAAATACGCTGTTTCGGCTTATCCGCCAGCACGAACTTGCTAGGGAATTTCCTCTCATCACCTTCACGCTACAATCACTGAGTCGGGGTGAGGTCAGCGTAAAGGAACATAAAGTGATTGATGCTCAAGGAAGGCCGATCAGCGGCTATGACCTTACCCAGCGCGTTGATGAGGAGGTGAAGAAAATTCTGAGATGAACCTGATTTGTTTTGACCTCGAGGGCCCTTTAGCTCCCCAGGACAACGCTTATGAACTGATGAAGCTATTCCCTCGTGGTGGCAAGATTTTCGAAGTCATCAGCCGCTATGATGATTTGTTGACTTTGGAAGGTCGTCCACTCTATGAGCCGGGAGATACACTTGCTCTGATCATTCCTTTCCTGGTTTACCATGGAATAACAGATGAACAGATTATCGCCATGGGGCAGAAAGCTAGGTTGACTCCAGGAGCCACTGAATTAATCGCCAAACTCAGATCTCACGGATGGCATGTGTTTTGTATTAGTACGAGTTACGAACAATATGCCTTACCTATCACACAAAGACTGGGCATACCTGGAAAGAACGTAGCTTGTACTTCGTTTCCCCTATTGCAGATTCGTCAATTATTAGGACGCAATGAATTTGTCCTGCTGGAGCAAGCAGAACGTGAAATTGTGAACCTTAAGCCCTTCACTGATGACACCAAAGTAAGGAGCTATTTGGACGATTTTTACGGACAAAGATTGCCTCAGACAAGTTCAGGAAGACTTATCAGCCTGGTAAGACCTGTAGGGGGAAGACGCAAGGTAGAGGCACTCGACAATTTTAGCACCACGATGGGAGAACCGCTTTCAGATTGGACGGTTGTAGGAGATAGCATCACGGATTTCAAGATGCTTGAGGCCGTGAACAAAGCAGGAGGCCTGGCTATCGCTTTTAATGCTAACGAATACGCCTTGAGATACGCCTCCATCAGTCTGGCGTCCGTTAGATTAGATGACCTGTGGATAGTTCTGGCAGCCTGGAAGAAAGGCGCCCGATCAGTCGTTGAAAAAGCTGTCAAAGACAGACAGGAAGCTGGCGGGGCGGGGGATAGGGAATGGTTTCACTGGCTGGATGAGATTGGGGACGTGGTGCCCATTTTGGAAATTCATAAAAAGATACGTCGTCTGGTTAGACAGGAGGCTGCGGACCTAGGCTAGCGTAACCCGCTCAGTCTCGCCTTCCGGTTTCGCGAAAAATCCACACAAAAGTGATAATGGCAATTACGGACACGACGATGATGGTGATTAACCCTGGTTTGTCCAGTCTGCCGAATGCTTCACCGGCAGCATAAATCGCAGCACTCGTTTCCGTCCAGTATACCATCCCAACCATCATCCTATCGATTGAAGCCAAGGGGCTTCTCAGCTCTTACACGCGATACTCCTCGGGCGTACCTACGTGCCCGAGATTCTCGGTGTTAGTAGCCGCAGTGTTCTTATTCTACTTCTTAGGTGGCTTGCTCAGTATTTCGTCTATAATGCCGTATTCCACCGCTTGTTCGGCGCTCAGATAGAAGTCTCGGTCGGTATCGTGGGCAATCTTTTCCACCGGCTGGCCGGTGTGTTTAGCTATAATATTACGTAGCATTTCCTGCATCCTCATTATTTCTCTAGCGGCAATTTCAATGTCAGCCGCCTGCCCCTGAGCACCCCCAACCGCCTGGTGCAGATGTATGGTCGAATTGGGTAAAGCGTACCTTTTCCCTTTAGTCCCAGCACAAAGAAGCACGGTACCCATGCTGGCTGCCAGACCAACACAAATGGTGGATATCGGGCAGCGGAGAATCTGCATAGTATCGTAAATAGCTAAGCCAGCACTGATAATGCCGCCGGGACAATGAACATAAAGATTTATGTCCTTTTCCGGGTCTTCCCTCTCCAAATAGAGGAGTTGAGCAATAATGAGATTGCCTATCTGGTCATTGATCGGTGTGCCCAGAAAAACGATTCTCTCCCTGAGCAAGAGAGAATATATGTCGAAAATACGCTCACCTCGGGCACTGGTTTCCGTCACCGTCGGAATTACCACTTGAGATCTTGTTTCCATCATTCCCCCTTTGTCGTTTCTTTAGTATTACCAACAGCTATCTGCAATAATTGGTCCATCGTCTTCTGAGTACGCAGCGACTGTTCAATTGATTGCTTAAACTGAGGCAGCGAGAAGAACTGCCTTGCTTTCTCCTTGTCTCCAGCATCATTGACAATCTCGTCTATCTTATTATCCACCTCTGAAGCACTAATTTCAATCTTTTCTTCTTCAGCTAATTTCCCTAAGACGAGACCTTGAACAAGACGCTTCTTTGCCATAGGACGCAGCTCTTGTCTGATTTCCTCCTCCGTTTTACTAGCCCTCTTCATGTAATCGGCTATCTCTTTGAAACCCAAGCGCTGTGCCTCGCTTCTGAGGAGTCCGTCGATTTCCTCATCCTCCAGAATAGGAGGGTAGTTCACCTCGCTCATTCCCACCAGAGCGTCAAGCGCTTTTTGCTTCAACTCCAAACGATTTCTAGCCTCAGCTTTGCTTCTCAGACCAGCAGCCACCTTCTCCTTCATATCCTCCAGTCCACCATAGCCGGCACCTTTAGCCAATTCATCGTCAAGCTCTGGCAACTGTTTCTCTTTTATCTCACCAACAATGACTCTGAAACTGGCTTCCTTCCCGCCCATTTCCCTAATGGGATAGTCGTCGGGAATGGTCAAATTGAAGGCCTTTTCCTTATTTCTTTCGGCGCCCTGCAGGCAAGAGGCGAATCCTGGCACAGGCGAACGTGAGTCCTTGTCCATCTCATACAATATGTCTTTGTGATCCAACCAGGGTTTCCCGTCCACATTGGCCTGGATATTTATGGTAACCAAATCACCTAGCTCAGCCGGGCGGTCTGCCGGGACCCATGCTCCTTGTTCTTTTCGCAACTCTTCCATAGCAGCAGCAATTTCTTCGTCGGTGACTGCTATTTCCGGGCTGGCATCCAGCCTTATGCCATGGTAATCGCCAAGCTTCACTTCCGGTTTGAGAGACACTATGGCCTTGAAAATCAGAGGCTCAGTTTGAGTAATCTCTAGTTCCGGTTCGGCAATGGGTTCGAGGTCCTTCGATTGTATCGCTTGTTTGTAAAGTTGAGGTACAATATGCTCCAGTGCCTCTTCCAACAGAGCCCTCTTCCCTATGTGTTGCTCCAGAATGACTCTGGGGGCCTTGCCTCTGCGGAAACCAGGTATGGATACCTCCTTAACCACGTGATGATAAGCCTCATCCAGTGATTTATCTAACTCACTGGCCTCAGCCTCTATATTGAGAGCTATCCGGCAATTCTCCAAATTTTCCGTGCTTACTTTCATGACTGATTCCTTGTCATTGCGAACCGAGAACCTCGCGCTTAAGCTTAAGGTTGAGCTCATCAAGCTGATGTCTGTCAACATAAGAAGGGCTATCTAACATCACATCAACAGCATTCTGATTCTTGGGGAAGGCGACAACTTCTCTTATACTCCGCTCCCCAGCCAGTAACATCACTAAACGGTCCAGACCTATGGCAATACCTCCATGGGGCGGTGCTCCATACTCCAGTGCTTCTAAGAAACCTCCGAATCGGCTTTCTGTTTCTTGTTTGCTGTAACCAAGGAGACTAAATACTCTTTCCTGAAACTGACGATTGTGAATCCTGATGCTGCCGCTGCCAAGTTCGCAGCCATTGCACACTACATCATAATGTTGACCATAAACCTTAGCCGGTTCACTACCAAGAAGTGCCACATCTTCCCACCGAGGAGCGGTAAACGGATGGTGCATGGGTTCCCAACGATTATCGGCTTCATTCCACTCCAAATAAGGGAAATCAACTACAAAGGTAAAAGCCAGCAGGTTAGCGTCAGCTAGATCAAGTCGCTGGGCCATCTGGCGGCGCAACTCGTCCAGTGTCTTGTTGACTATGGCCGGCTTATCGGCCACGATAAGTAGAAGATCACCAGGTTTTGCCTCAAATCTATCGGCTATCTCCTTCAATTGACGAGGAGTCAGATATTTAGCAGCTGCCGATTTCACCTCATCCAGAGTCACTGCCTCCCCCGTAAAAGCCACGGTCACCAAACCCTGGGCACCGCAGCTCTTTGCTAGAGCTATCAGTTCATCAAGTTGATGACGACTATAGTGGCCACAACCAGGGACACATATTCCCTTCACCTTGCCATTGTTATCAAGGGCTGAGCGAAAAACTTGGAAGTCGGTGTTAGCAAAGATATCGGATATGTCCTTAATCTCTAAGCCAGACCTTATGTCCGGCTTATCTGTCCCAAATCTCTCCATCGTTTCTTTATAGGAAAGGCGTCGGAAGGGCTCCACTAATCGCATATCAGGTTTGACAGTCCTGACAAGTGAAGTAAACAGTTCTTCCATAAGTCGCAATATGTCCGGCGCCTCGACAAAGCTCATCTCCAGGTCAAGTTGGGTGAACTCAGGCTGTCGATCTGCTCGGAGGTCTTCATCCCTGAAGCAACGGGCTATCTGAAAATACTTGTCAAACCCAGCTACCATGAGGAGTTGTTTGAGCTGCTGTGGCGATTGAGGCAGGGCATAGAATTTCCCAGGATTGATGCGGCTGGGCACAAGGTAATCGCGCGCTCCCTCCGGCGTGCTCTTAATCAGAATAGGTGTCTCAATCTCCATAAATCCCCTAGCGTCGAGAAAATCACGGATGAACTTCATCACCCTGTGGCGCAGGATAAGATTATCCTTCAGCCTGGGTCTTCTCAGGTACAGGTAGCGGTTCTTGAGGCAAAGTGATTCTTCAATTTCTTCATCTTCACTTATGTAAAATGGCGGCGTTTTCGATGGGTTAAGGATGACAGCCTCCTTGGCGATGACTTCAATATCTCCGGTAGCTAGTTTGTGATTCTCTGTCCCTCCAGGGCGTGTGGCAACTTCTCCAGTAACCTGAATTACATACTCACTACGGAGCGAACCAGCTACTTCGTACGCCTCTTGTGATACTTGAGGATTGAACACTACTTGCACTATGCCTTCCCGGTCACGCAGGTCGATGAATACTTTCCCACCATGGTCACGTCGCCGATGCACCCAGCCAGCTAAAGTCACCTTCTGTCCGGCATGCTTGTGTCTTAATTCCCCACAGTTACGGTTCTTGAGCAAATATAGTCTCCTATTCTAAATCCCACGAAAATCCTGCGATTTTTTGTGGGAACCTGGTGACTCGAATCATCAGGGTTTCCAGTAAGTCACAAGACTTTTCAGGTTTGCTTCAGACTGGTCATTATAGCTTATAGAAGGCAGGGTTTCAATTGAACAAAGAAGTCATAACTCCACTAGTTCCTGAAGAACAGCCACTACATCTTCCCGATGCACATCGCTACGAATCACTGCTTTGCCGATATCATCCAGCAGCACCCAGCGAATTGCCTTTCCCTTCACCTTTTTATCCAGTTCCATGGCCCTGGTTACCCCGGCAATACTCAGCTTGAGATTGCCTCGCTTCCTGCCACGCCTTCGGCTCGCAGCTTCGGCTCCCAATGATGTTGGTAAGCCGAATTTCTGCAACAGGGCTTGTTGGCGTTCCACCGCTCCTGAAGGCAGAAGACCTAATCGCTGACTGAGCTTAGCGGCCCCCATCATGCCAATGGCTACCGCTTCACCATGAAGAAAGCGCTTGTACCGAGTAGCTGCCTCCAGGCCGTGACCCACGGTATGTCCATAATTCAAGATGGTACGTTTCCCTTCCCTTTCTTTTTCATCCTGGCTGACGACCTTAGCTTTGATAGCAGCGCTACCAGCAATAGCCTGGGTAAGCAGTTCCGGCTCCAGCTTTGTCAGCCTACTAACATTGCTCTCCAGGAATTGAACAAATTCCTTATCAAGAATCATGCCATGTTTGATAACTTCAGCCCACCCCGAGGTCAGTTCACGCCGAGCCAGAGTGGTAAGAGTCTGAACGTCAGCAAGGACAAAATTGGGCTGATAGAAGGCACCAATAAGGTTCTTCCCTTCCGGATGATTGACCCCAACCTTGCCCCCGATGCTGGCATCAACCATGGCTATTAGACTAGTCGGCACCTGTATCCAGGGCATGCCCCGTAGAAAAGTAGCCGCGACAAAACCCGCTAAGTCACCCACCATGCCCCCACCCAGGGCGACGATGATATCGTCTCGCTCCGTTCGGTGCTCGACAAGAGAATCATAGATTTTGATAGCGGAGTCCATACTTTTTGTTTCTTCGCCCGGTAGTAGTACAAAGGAATTGACAGCAAAGTCAGCGTCCTTGAGGATTCCTTCAACTTTACTGCCGTAAAGAGAGAAGACGTTCTCATCGCTAATTATAGTGGCCCTGCCAGACAGGGCAGCTTCCTTCATCTTCTCACCGAGTTTATCCAATAAGTCATAGCCAACGAAGACGGGATAAATTTGAGTAGCAGTCTCTATCAAGCAGGCGATGTCTTTGTCAATGCTACTCTGTGCCTTTTCCTTGTTATTGTGAGCCTTTTTCTTGTTACTGCGACCCTTTTCCTTGTCATTGCGAGGAGCGTGGCGACGAAGCAATCTCGAAGCCCTTATGACCTCCTCTGCTACTTCACTGATGCTTAAGCCGTCAGTATGGATTGTCCAATCCGCTTTGGCATAGTAAGGCTGCCGGGAGGCTTTAAGCTGCCTGATGCGTTCCAGAGGATTATCAACAGTCAAAAGGGGGCGAACCTCGGTCTCAGGACTAGAAGCAGCTTCACGGAATAAGCGGTCGTAGATGGTCTCGGGCTTGGCCTCCAGACAAACAATCAACCCGGTTTTGGCAAGCAATTCATAGTTTTGCGGGTCAACTATGGCACCGCCGCCAATAGCTATAACTGTCTGCCTTTGCCGGCAAGCTTTTCTAATTGTCTTGCGCTCCAGTTCCCTGAACTCGCCCTCCCCTTCTTGGCGAAAAATCTGGGCGATAGGTTTCCCAGCTTGTTTGACTATCTCATCATCGGTATCCACAAAATCCCAATTCAATCTCCGAGCTATCTCTTTGGCTACCAGAGATTTACCGGTGCCTGAGAAACCTGCGATAACGAGATTGGTTATTCGTTTATCCACTTCCATCGGTTATATCTGTCAGTATATTGAAAAATCCAGACTAGAGCAATAATTATTGACAAATTCATCGCGGCAAGTTATTATCCGCAATCACCAAGAGTGTGCGCTGGCGTAAGCGTTGTGTTGTGGCGAAACGGAAACTTCCGTGAGGTTTTGCTGTGAACGTGTATTACAGTCGACGTTCAACGTCTTTGATCCAGATTCGCTGGCCCTCTGCCAGGCGCGGGAGAATATGGTGGGAAAACCTGCGCACGACGCGTTTCTTTGGACTTTCATAGACTTACTTAACAGGATTTTAACATTAGTAGTGTATTGTTAGAGACAAAACAAAACTGTAGAAAGGCGGGTGATGCCTATGGAATGACATTGTGGAGAACTAGATTTTCGATAAATTCAACAAAGGAGGTAAAGAAGTATGACAAGAAAGCTTATAATGTGTGCCGTAGCGGTGATATTCGTATTATCCTTGGTACTCACTGGCTGCGGCGCTTCGCCCGCTCAAAAGGAAGTGTCACTCACGATGCTCATCCGGACCGAGGATGAGCGGCAGGAGATCGGTGACTACACGGCAGGCGTGCTTGAGAACCTGGGCTTCAAGGTAAACCGCCAGTACGGGATCAGCAGCGAATTGGGTCCCATCTGGCAGGGCGAGCCGAGCCTAGGCCTGTGGCACGGCTACACCGGTGGCTGGGTCAGCACCGCCATCGAACGGGATGCAGGCACCAACTTCGGTTTCTTCTACACTGCAATTGGCTCGGCCTGGATGCCTGTACCACTATGGTCTGAAATGACAAGTGAAGGCCCCTTCTACGATGTGTGTGAGAAGCTATGGGTCAACGACTTCAGCACCACAGCGCAGCGGGACGCCTTGTTTGAGGACGCGATGTGGGGCGGCATGGAGGACTCCATGGCGATCTGGCTACTGGACCGCCTGAGCTTTTCACCATTACGGACGGACGTTGCATTAGCAGCTGACGCCTACGCCGGCATCTACGGCGCTTACCTGTGGGCTCTGACGGCTCACTTCCGCGACGCGAGTGGCGTGCCGCAGCTACCGACGGGCAGCAGCACGCTCAGGATGTCAACAACCGACCTGTTCATTGACCCCTGGAACCCGGTGGCCGGCTCGAACTGGGCCTATG
>Ga0315544_1000743_pt1 | contig 28355 bp, 17 predicted proteins | sample SalMarSW160130MG_2_FD_202543 | JGI IMG/M metagenome (GOLD analysis project Ga0315544, IMG submission 202543) | Salt marsh sediment microbial communities from the Plum Island Ecosystem LTER, Massachusetts, United States - Salt Marsh Sediment SW1601-130 ... | reverse complement strand
GAAGAGATCAAACGGCTGGAGCCAAAAGGACTGACGGTCGAGGAAATCACTGGCCTCAGCCTGGAGCCTGGTTAGGGGTATGTAATTGGTAAGGTGCAAGGGGTATGAGTTTAATACGGTTTACAGATCTGTGGAATCGATCGAGTCGTTCTGCGTGTAGACATAGTAGTGCAGGGACTGAGGTTGTGAGAGTTCTCCTTCCCATACATCCCTCCGCGTGAACCTCCCCGTCCGCCCATCATACCACCTCGCCCTCAAGTACGTCAGCCCCAGGACCGCGTCCTGCCACTCCCCGGTGTAACCCAATCCCTCCTGCGCGCCACTCACCTCCACCCCATACGGCGTCCACTCGCGGGTTGCTGTCACCTCGCCAGTTCCGTCGGTCACCTGGCGCACGCTGCCCAGCCCGTCGGGCAGGGTGTAGGCCCACGCGCTACCGTCCCACCGGCCCAGCGTCTCGTGGCCCACCAGGTACACGTTGTCTCCCTCGCTCAGCAGCTCCGGCAGGCCGGAGGCCCAGTCCCAGGCAAAGGTGGTCACGTCGCCGTCCACCGCTTGCGCCACGCGCAGGCCGGTGGCGGTGTAGGTGTAGACGAGGGTAGAGGTGATACTCTCGGCCCGCACCAGCCGCCCGGCCCCGTTGGTGGTGTATGTAAACGTGCCATCGCTCGTCAGGTTGCCACGGTCATCCCAAGTAACCGTCACGCCGCCAGCCGATGTCAAGCGGTTCGCCGCGTCGTAGGTGTACGTCGTGACCGTCGTGGACTCAAGCGTAATCGTGTACGCCGTGCGGTTGCCGACCTCGTCATAGGCATATTCGTAGGACTCGCCGGTGGAGTAGCCGGCATCGGTGAGACGGCCCAGGGAGTCGTAGGTGTAGTGAAGGGTGCGGGTCACGGTCGTGGCGCCGCCGGTGATGGTCACCACCGTCGTCGCCGTCACCACGCTAACGCTGTTGGAGGCAGTGACGACAGCAGTGTAGTTCCCCACCGCCGGGTAGGTGTGGCTCACCACCGCCCCGCTGCCGGTGGCGCTGTCGCCGAACTGCCAGGCGTAGGCCACGTCGCTGCCCCCCGTGACGGTCGCCGTCAGCGTGGTGGGCTGCCCCAGTGAAGTAGGACTGTCGTTGGTCGCCGTGAGGCCGGCGATCGGCTCGCCGCCCTCCCCCGACACGCTGATGTAGCTCGTGCGCGTCAGGGTGTGCGTGTCGGTCGCCACCGCCGTCGTCAGCGTCACCGTGTACACGCCGGGCGCGGTGTAGGCGTGCACCGGGTCGGTCAACGTGCTCGTCGCCCCATCGCCGAACGTCCACGTGTACCCCGTCGTGCCATACAGCGGGGTGGACAGGTTGTCGAACGTCACTGTCAGCGGCGCGCTCCCGCTCAGCGGCGCGGCAGAGAAATCGGCCACCGGTATGCCATAGCGCCCGGCGCAAACCCAGCCGCTGGCCTCACCCACGATCAGGAACAGGCCGCTCTCACTACCGTAGGCCACGTCCGGGCTCCAGCCGTACGGCGACAGGGTCAACCTGCCCCCATCCAGCGTGCCATCTCCCCACACCTGCTGCCCCTCGATGCCGTCCCCGTCTGCTTCCCACACGACCAGGTAGCGACCGCTGCGCCCGTCCCAATCCAGCCGAGGGCGGGTCTGATCCCCGGCCGCGGTCGTCACGGCAAGGTTGCCGCCCACCAACGTCCCAGTGATCGACACCCGTTGGCCGTAGATGTCCCAGTTGCCGTTGCGGTCGTCCTGCCAGACCACCAGGTATTCCTCGTCGTCTGCGTTGTACGCCACCCGCGGCCAGGGCGACTCCTTGTCGGCCGACGCCAAGACGATCTCATTCCCCACTGTCGTCCCATCGGTCAGCACCCGCCGCGCCCGCAGGGAGTACTCCAGTTCGTTCGTGTGCATGTGCCAGACGACCAGATACTCTCCGGCATCCGGGTTGGCGGCCACGTGCGGGCGGCCGTCTGGATAGCCCTCCTCCGTGATGGCAAAATGCTCCCCCACCAGCGTGCCCGAGGAGGAAATCCGCTGCCTGAGCACGTCCCACGCATCCCCCGAGTAGCTGTTCCATACCACCAGCCACTCGCCCGTCGCCGGCTGGTAGGCAACCGCAGGCCACATTTGATAGGTGGGCGTGGTGTCAATCGCGATCTCCGATCCCACCAGCGCCCCGTTCGCCGCCACCCGCTGCGCGTAGACGTGCCACTCGCCGCTGGCCCGGCCGTCGTGCCAGGCCACCAGATAGCCCTCGGCGGCAGGGCTGTAGGCCACCGCCAGGCCACACTTCAGGCCGTCGGTGATCACGATGGAAAAGGCCTCGCCGGCGAGCGTCCCGTCAGAGCGCACCCGTTGCCCCTCGACGTCCCCGCTGCCGTTTTTCCACACCACCAGCCACTCGTCGTCGTCCGCGTTGTAGGCCACCGCGGGCTGGTATGCGGACCAATCGGCCACCACCAGCGGGTCGCCGATCAGCGGGTCCACCACCACCGGGTACGTGGCCTCGGCCAGCCACGCTCCGGGGACGACGATGCTCACGCGCTCGCCCTCCAGAATCAGGCGGGCAAAGACCTGCCGTCCCAGCGCATCGCGCACGAGCGCCCCGCCATAGGCCAGCACTTCCCGTCCCGAGGCGTCCAGAAAGACGATCCCCTCCCTATCGGAGCGATAGAGCGGCCGGAGGCCGGCGGCGGAGAACGTCCCCTCGATCGCCACGTCCTCCCCTGCTCTCACCCCCAGGGAACGGCTCAGCGTAAAGCTCTGCTTCACGGCCCCGTCCAGGAAGGCATACTCCTCACGCAGTCCGGCCAGGCGTTCGGCGGAGGCGCGGTTCTCTTCCACCCCGACTTCCGCCTTCGTAAGGGAGAGCGCCCGTTGCCCCAGGCGCACGCCCGACAGGGCGAACTCGACTACGATCTCTCCCTGCCCTGCCCACGGTACGTCCTGCCGCGTGAAGCGCAGCCGCTCGCCGTCGAAGCGCGCGGCGTAGCCCTTTCCCTCTGCCTGTGCTGCCCCCGTGCCATCCACGGCGACCGCAGGGACGTGGCCCTCCGCCGTCCCGGTCAGGGCGGCTGGGGGAACGTCCGAACCGGCGCTGACCTGCGTGGTCAGCGCACTCGCGGAAACGAGCTCGACTGCCACGCGCGTGACGGCCGCTCCCGCGCGGACGGTGACGATGGCCGTTCCTACCTCTCGGGCAGCGATCAGTCTGAAGCGGGTGACGCCATCACGGCTGGGGGCCGTTCCCTCCGCCAGGCGTCCCAGGCTGGCGGAAGCCGTCAGCAGCGTGCCATCCGGGATCGGTTGGCCGCTCTCATCGCGCCCGGCCACCCAGATGCTGGCCTCGGACACACCGTCGGCCGGGAGACGATCGGGAACGGCCTGCACGCTGAGGGTGATCGGATCTTGCAGGCGAGGTGACAGCGATCGGTCCGATGGAGCGACCGGGCCAACACTACCCGCGGGGGTGGGCATCGAAGCGCTGGCCAGCGAGGCGCCGGCGCTCAAGACCGCGACCGTCAGCAGTACCGCCGCTAGCGGCCAGGCCCGTCCTTCGACTCTGAACCTCCGGTTCGCGCTCAGGACAGGCCGCCGCCACTTTTTCTTCCGGCTCAAGGCGGATCCTGCCATCAACGGTACCAGGAGCAGCAGCGTCGCGTCGGCCACCGGAGCGGTCGCAGCCATGGCTCCACCGCCTCCGGGGAGCATCGCCGACCCCGGCGCAGGCTGGACCAGCGTCTCCATCACGCTCACCCGGTTGCCCACCGCGTCCAACTCGTACACGTAGTGGCCCAGGAGGGAGCACGGCGCCGCCGTGCCCCTGCAGTGTTCGATCTCCACCCGCCGCCCGGCGTCGTCGTAGCTGTAGATGGAGACGACGCCGTTGGGCAACTGCACCCCGCTCAGCCGCCCGGCGGTGGTGTAGGTGTAGACCGTCACGCCGTTGTCCCAGTCGGTCACCGTCTGCAAGCGCCCCGCCGCGTTGTGGGTGTAGGTCACGACCTCCCCCGTCGGATAGACCAGGTGGGTGCGCCGCCCCGCCGCGTCGTACTCGTAGTGCGCGTCGCCCGTGGGCGCGTCGATGGTCAGGGGTCTGTACAGCACGTCGTAATCGTACGTCATGGCGCCCACCGCATCGGTCACCACCTCGCGGTTTCCCAGTGCGTCGTAGGACACCTCGACGGTGAAGCCGGGCGCGTCGCCGACGGCCGGATACTGAACCTGCGTCGGCCAGCCCAGGGCGTTGTAGGCGGTCGTCACGGTGATGGGACCGCCCGCGTCGGGATACACCTCGCCCACGCGCCGCCCGTGGCCGTCGTACTGGTACGCGGTGACGTGGCCCAGCGCGTCCTCCACGGCCACCCGCCGCCCGGCCAGGTCATAGGTGTAGACGGTTGTGTGCGTCAGCGCATCGGTCACCGCCACCAGGTTGCCGCTCACGTCGTACGCGTACTCGGTGCGCACGTTGGTCTCGTGGTCGGCCGGCTCGCCGGGCTGGTCGTTCTCCACCACCGCGGCCAGCCTGCCGAGTGCGTCAACCTCGTACCGCGTGGCGATGCCGAGGCCATTGGTGATGACCGTGCGCCGCCCCAGCGCGTCGTAGCCGTACTGCGTGGTGTTGTCCAGGGCGTCTCGCGTCTCGACCAACCGCCCCGCTGTATCGTACACCGAGTACACCGCCACACCGTTGGCGTCGGTGATGACGGTACGCTGCCCCAGCGCATCGTACCCGTATGCCGTGACGCCGCCCAGCGGGTCGGCCTGCGCGATCAATCGCCCGGCCCCGTCGTAGGTGTAGACCGTCGTGTGGCCCAGCCCGTCCGTCGTCGCCACGCGCCGTCCCAATGCGTCGTACGTCGTCGTCACGGTGGCGGAGAGGGCGTTCGTCGTCGTGACCAGCCGTCCCGCCGCGTCGTAGGCGTAAGTGGTGGAGTGCCCCTCGGCGTCGATGGTCTCGACCCGCCGCCCCAGCACGTCGTAGACCGTCGTGGTGGTGCCGGAGAGGGCGTTCGTCGTCGTCACCAGCCGTCCCACGTCGTCGTACGTGTAGGTGGTGGTGATGCGCTCGTCGGCCACGGCTACCTGCGCCTCCACCTGGCCCAGGCCGTTATACACCGTCTCCGAGCGCACGTCCCGGTCGGGCTCGTCCGGTTCGTAGACGCCATCCTCATAGTTCTGGATGACGGCCACCTGACGACCAAGGTCGTCGTACTCGGTGCGCGTCTCCCGGCCGGCCGGGTCGATGCGCGCGACCACCCGGCCGCCGTCGTCGTAGGCCGTCTCGCTGAGCAGGTTGTAGTACCCCCGCTCACTCCCCCCCTGGGAGGGGGGGATGGTGTAGTTCTGCGGGTAGCCGGGCAGGTAGTTGCGCCACACGCGCACGGGGCGGTTCAGCTCGTCGTACTCGGTGTACGTGACGGTGCCCGACGTCATCTGTGATGACGCGGTGTCGGTGACGAGGATCTGGCTTCCTACGACATCGTAGCCGTACTCGGTCACCAGGTTGTAGGTGTTCTGATAGTTCTGCGGCTGGCCGGGCAGGTAGTTGTGCCAGGTGCGCTTGACCCGGTTCAACTCGTCGTACTCGGTGTAAGTGACGGTGCCCAGGGTGTCGGTCACCAGGGTCTGGTTCCCTACGGCGTCATACCCGTACTCGGTGATCAGGTTGTAGGTGTCCTGGTAGTTCTGCGGCTGGCCGGGCAGGTAGTTGCGTGTGGTGCGCTCCACCCGCCCCTGCCCGTCGTACTCGGTATAAGTGACGGTGCCAAGCGTGTCGGTCACCAGTATCTGGCGGCCCGCGTCGTCGTAGCCGTACTCGGTGACCAGATTGTAGGTGTTCTGATAGTTCTGCGGCTGGCCGGGCAGGTAGTTGCGTGTGGTGCGTGCCACCTGCCCCGCCGTGTCGTACTCGGTGTAGGAGACCATCCCTAGCGTGTCGGTCACCAGCACCCGCCGCCCGACCGCGTCGTAGCCGTACTCGGTGACGAGGTTGTACATATCCTGGTGGTTCTGCGGATAGCCGGGCAGGACGTTGCGCGTGACGCGCACCAAGTTGTCCCCAGCGTCGTACGCGTTGACGGTGACGAGGGCATGCGGTGTGTTGGCGTACTGCGTGACGGTGATCAGGCGGCCCACTCCGTCGTAGCCGTAGGTGGTCACGTGCCCCAGAGTATCGGTGACGGCGGTGCGCTGGCCGAACGCATCGTAGCCGTATGCCGTCACGCTGCCCAGCGGGTCCTCCTGCGCCACCAACAGCCCGGTGGCATTGTACGTGTAGACGGTGGTGTGACCCAGCGCGTCGCTCGCGGCGACCAGGTTGTTGTACTCGTCGTAGGTGTAGACGGTGGTGTGGGTTAGCGCATCGGTGTACATCGTCAGGTGGCCGCGGTCGTCATACGCCATCTGTGTGGCCCCGCCCAGCGGGTCGGTGACCTGCTCCGGCCGCCCGGCCGGGTCGAAGACGTACTGCGTCGTGTGGCCGTTTCCATCGGTGGTCGAGGTCCAGTTGAAGTACGGATCGTAGGTGCGCGAGCTCGTGCCCCCACAGCAGCCGTTCTGCTGCGCGGCCAGCGTGCCGTGGACGTCGTAGGTGTGCACCTCCACGTCTCCCACCGCGTTGGTGATGGTGACGACGCCGCCCGCGCCGTACTCGAGTTCGAGCGGCTGGACCGACGTATCGCCCTCCCACTGGCGCACGGCGCGCCAGGCGCCGTCGATCTCGGCGCCTGTGCTGAGCGAAGTCCAAGCGGGCTGTACACCAGCGTGGAGGTGGCGTCCATAGCGAACCCGTGCGGGGTACCAGGGGGCCACCAGTTGGCTGTGGCTGGCGACATTGCAGGCAGATACGCGCTCTTGTTCCACTAGAAGGTAGCAAGACGGCTAATGCAGGTGCATATACCCACTGCCGCGAAAAGCCCTCCTGTGAACAAGAGGAAGAATCCCATAGCGATGACCCCCTCTGCTGGTGGTCGGTAGAATGGCACGTGTTTGGCTAGCCACTTCAGCAGATGGTTGGGGGCACATACTAGAGTCATGCCCAGGTTTGCCAGAGACACCCCAATTAGCAGTTCTGAGGCAATGTTGCCCCACGAGTCAGGATCTGCGGGCATTGAGTCCACCCAGTCCATCGTCAGAATAATGACCAGGGCGGCCAACATTGCAATCCCACTCAGCCTATAGGCCGGTTTCCTCCAGTACAACCTGCATCCTCCCTTTAATCACTGTCAAGTACCCAGTTTTGCTTCTCCAAACTGTGTTGCACCAGACCACCGGGCTCAGATGACCGTCCCATCGGGAATGACGGCATTCTTGGGGATGACGACGATGCCGTCCTGGATGACGTAATCCTCTGTCTCTACGAGCTCCGTTTCGGTCTCGTGGGGGCGGACGATCACGCCCACTCCGATGCGGGCGTTCTTGTCGATAATGGCGCCTTCGACGCGGCAGCCGGGGCCGATGCCCACGTCGGGTATGCCTTGCCTGCGGTTCTCCACCTTGCGATCCGGCATCTCGTAAAAGTCGGCCCCCATCATCACCGTCCGCGTGACGTGCGCGTCCGGCCCGATGATGCTGCGCAGCCCGATCACCGATTCGCGGATGTCGGCCTTCTCGATGATGCATCCCTCCGCCAGCACCGAGCGATCCAGGTGGCAGCCGTCGGCGCGGGAGGGGGGCAGGAAGCGCGGGCGGGTGTAGATGGGGTACTTGGGGTTGAAAAAGTCAAAGGGCGGATTGGGGAGTGTGAGAGCCAGGTTGGCTTCGTAAAAGGCGCGAATCGTGCCGATGTCTTCCCAGTAGCCGTCGAACAGAAAGGCGTACACCCGGCGGCCCTCGATGGCTGCCGGGATGATCTGCCTGCCAAAGTCCTCGGCCTGTGATTCCTCCAGCACCTCGCGCAGCACGTCGGATCGGAAGATGTAGATGCCCATCGAGGCCAGGCAAGGGCGCTCGCTGCCAGGGATGCATTCCAGGGCATCAAGTTCTTCGGGCAGAGGTTTCTCGTGAAAGGAGGTGGTGCGGCCCTCCTCGTCGGTCTTGAGTACGCCGAAGCGCGGCGCGTCGGCCAGGGCCACCGGCTGCGCGGCGACGGTCACGTCGGCCCGCCGGTCGCGATGGAATTCGATGAACTCCCCGTAGTCCATCCGGTACAGGTGATCGCCCGAAAGGATCAGGATGTCCTCGACGCGGGTGTTGAAAAAGTGAGGGAGCTGCTTGCGCACGGCGTCGGCTGTGCCCTGGTACCAGTCCATGCCGCTGGTCGTCTCCTCGGCGGCCAGGATATCGACGAACCCGCCGGAGAACAGGTCGAACTTGTAGGTCTGGAAGATGTGGCGGTGAAGGGAGGCCGAGAGGAATTGGGTCAGTACATAGATCTTGTGGATGTCAGAGTTGAGACAGTTGCTGATTGGGATGTCGATCAGGCGGTATCTGCCGGCGATGGGCACGGCCGGCTTGGCTCGCAGTTTGGTCAGTGGATACAGGCGTGACCCGCGACCTCCGCCCAAGATAACGGCCAGTACGTCTCTCATGGCGCTAACCTCCTGGTTGTGTGCTGGGGTAGGGTGACACGATCTTACATCACTCTCGTGTTTTGCGCCAATAGGCGGGTGTGGGAAAGGGGTACACGATGAGCGGAAGTGACTGTTCGGAGCGGAAAGCACTGTTGACACCCTCGCGTGGGAGGGTATAATCGGTGTAGGGTAGCTGGCACGGCACACCGTCTGATTGGTGGGTGGGGGATGGATACAGCTTACGTCTACGATCCGGTTTATCTCGAGCACGATCTGCCCGGCCATCCTGAGCACGCCGGGCGTCTCAGGTCGATTCTCGACCGGCTGAGCGATGAAGGGGTACTGGCGCGTCTGCGGCTGCTGAAGCCCCGTCCAGCGACGGAGGAGGAGTTGCAACGCGTGCACACAGCAGATCACGTCGCACGGGTACGGCGTGTGGCTGAGTCGGGCGGTGGCTACCTCGATTCCGACACCTACGTGTCTCCACGTTCCTTCGATGCAGCGCTGGCGGCTGCCGGTGGAGTGGTGCGCGCGGTCGAGGCGGCGGTGGCGGGAGAGATCGCCAACGCTTTCGCGCTGGTGCGCCCGCCGGGGCACCACGCCACGCCCACGCGGGCGATGGGCTTTTGCCTTTTCAACAACGTTGCCGTGGCCGCACGGGCCGCACTGGCCGGAGGTGGGGTGAGGCGCGTCCTGATCGTCGATTTCGACGTGCACCACGGCAATGGGACCCAGGATATTTTCGGCGACGATCCGTCCGTCTTTTACTTTTCCACGCATCAATACCCCTATTATCCCGGCACGGGACACTGGAGCGAGGTGGGGCGCGGCGCTGGTGAGGGAACAGTGCTCGACGTGCCGCTGCCTCCCGGTGTGGGGGACGCGGGCTATGCCCGGATCTTGGACGAATTGCTCTGGCCGCTGGCGGAGCGCTGCGGGCCCGATCTCATCCTGGTTTCGGCCGGCTACGACGCCCACTGGAACGATCCCCTGGCGCAGATGAATCTCTCGCTGGCCGGCTACGCCCACATAGGGCGCGAGCTGGTGAGTGTAGCCGGGCAGTTGTGCGGCGGGCGGATCGTGTTCGCGCTTGAGGGCGGTTACCATCTCGACGTGCTGGCTTGCGGTGTGCTCGACGCCTTCTATGCCATGCTGGGGGAGGACACGGTCGTCGATCCTTTCGGGCCGTCTCCGCGCCCGGAGCAGCCGGTCGATGAATTGATCGCTCGCCTGCGGGAATTGCACGACCTGAATTGACTTTTTGCGCGAGACGGTGCATAATCTACACGAGGATGGCTCTTGGTAAGGATGTTGTCTAGTTAGGAGGGACGATGGAGGAGATTTCCCTTCAAGCGTACTGTGGACAGATCGAGGACATGATAGACCAGGGCCGCTACGCTGAGGCGGTGGCCCACGGGAAGCACATTCTTGAGCAATATCCCAAGTACGTGACAGGCTATCGGCTGTTGGGCAAGGTGATGTTTGAGGCGCGGCAGAACGATCAGGCTGCCGATATGTTTCTCCGCGTGCTCAGCGCCGATCCTGAGGATATGCTCTCGTGGGTCGCCATGAGCGAGGTGTACGACCGGCGCACGGAGCTCGACGCGGCTGTGTGGTACATGGAGCGGGCATTCGAACTGGCCACCGATAACGATCTGGTGGAAGAACAGTTGCGCCAACTCTATGGCCGGCGAGATGGCTTTGAGCCTGAGCGGGTTGAGTTGACCCGTGGCGCTTTGGCTCGGCTCTATCTTAAAGGCGACCTGCTCCCAAGGGCGATCAGTGAGTTGCGCGCTATGGCAGCCGAGAGTCCTGATCGAACAGATCTTGAGGTCGCGCTCGCCGAGGCGCTGTGGCGCAACGATCAACGGCTGGAAGCTTCAGATGTCTGCCAGAAGGTGCTGGATCGGCTGCCCTACTGTCTCAAGGCCAATCTGATCCTGGGCGAGATCTGGACCAACAGCGGGCGTGAGGAAGGCATGATATACCTTCGGCGAGCAGAGGCCCTGGATCCCGGAAACCGGATGGCTCGCGACCTTTTTGGGGTTGCAAGCCCTCTGCCGGCGCGCGACGTTCAAGTCGCTCCCCTTGAGTACAAGCCTCCGGTGTCCAGAGAGGCGCGCCCGGACTGGATGTCGGGTGTTGAGGCTGGCGCGACCGGAGCGCCATTGGGTGAGGGTGAGGGGACGTTGTTCGATATCGCCGCAGCACTGGAGGCGCAGATCGAGATCCCCTCGTGGCTGGAGGAGATCGATGTTGGGGAAGGCGCCGAGGCTGCGGTCCCCGATTTTGGCGCGCCCTCAGAAGCGACCGCGTTTGAGGAATCTGCTCCTGCCTCGGCAGAGACCCCTGACTGGCTGGCTGGAATTGCCGGGGCAGGGGAGCCGGAGCGGGCAGGTGGGCCGGGCGTTGAGCCGGTGGCCGGGGAGGCGGCCGTGAGTGAAGACGTCTCTGGGTGGCTGGCTGAGCTGGGGGCCGAGCCGGGCAGTGAGGAAGCGCCACCCGGGCCAGGCGAGGAGGAACTCCCGGATTTTGCATCTGGCCTGGCGGCTGAAGCAGGTGCCGAGGAGGTGGCGCCTGTATCGGCTGAGCCAGGCGAGCAATCCTTGGATTGGTTGAGCGATCTGCGAGGGCAGGTCAGCGAGGAGGAGGTCTCGGAACCGGTTCCGGCCGAGATCCCTGATTGGATGCAGGAGCTTGCCCCAGCAGAGGCCGGGCCTGCAGCGGAGGTTCCCCAAGGGGAGGAGCCGGTTCCGGCCGAGGTCTCCGACTGGATGCAGGAGCTTGCTCCAGCAGAGGCTGGGCCTGCAGCGGAGGCTCCCGAAGGGGAGGAACCGGTTCCGGCCGAGGTCTCCGACTGGATGCAGGGGCTTGCTCCAGCAGAGACAGGGCCTGCGGCGGGGGCTCCCGGAGAGGAGGCCAGCGCGCCTGGATGGCTGGAGGGTGAGGGCATGCCATCGGGTGAGGAGGCGCTGGCCTGGTTGGAACAGTTGGCTGCGGGGAAGGAGGAGGAGTTACAGGCCCAGGTCGCGGCGGAGGTGGAGGCGCGCACGGCAGAGATCATGGGGCGGTCCAAGGCCGAGGAGCCGGTGGTGGAGGCGGCGGAAGCGCCGGCGGCGGAACCGCCGGTGGCGGAAGAGCCTATGGCCGGTCTCTTTGCGGAGGAGGCCGCTGCGCCGCCAGCGGAGGAAGCGTTTGGCTGGACGGCGTTCGGTGAGGCGGAGCCTTCCCCTGAGGTTACACCGCCTGTGGCCGAGCCTGCCGTGAGTGTGTCCGAAGAGATCGTGCCGGAGGAAGTGGAAGCCCTGCCGGCGGCGGAGCTCGGGTTGGAGGAGGCCGCTGCGCCGCCAGCGGAGGAGGCGTTTGGCTGGACGGCGTTCGGGGAGTTGGAGACCCTCTCGGAAGCCGGGCCGCCTGTGGCCGAAGGGATCGCGCCGTTGGAAGAGGTAGAGGCATTACCGGCGGTGGAGCTTGGATTGGAGGGCGCTGCGCCGCCAGCGGAGGAAGCGTTTGGCTGGACGGCGTTCGGTGAGGCGGAGCCTCCCCCTGAGGTCGCGCCGCCTGCCGAGAAGGCCCCACCGCCTGTTGAGGCCAAGCCGCCAAAGAAAGTGTTGGCCGCTCAACCATCTGCCGAGCCTTTTGGCGTCGAGCGGGCGTACTTGAAAGAACATCCACGGGACTATGATGCATGGCTTTCGCTGGCGCGGGCACTGTGGCAAACTGGAGAGCGCGACGGAGCTTTGCAGGCCTATGGTCGTCTGATCCGGGCGGGCAAATCTCTCGACATCGTGACCACAGAGCTGGAAGAATACGCGGGACAGTGGCCCGACGTCGCCACTCGCCGGGTGCTGGGCGATGCCTATATGAAGAGCGGTCGGCTTGAGGAGGCACTGGCTCTCTACCGCCAGGCTCTGGAGAATCTCTGATAGACCGATCATCGCATACAAAGGGGACATCTGGTATGGGTAGGGAACCTCTCGAGCAAACGCTCGTGCTGATCAAGCCCGACGCGCTAAAAAACTCGCTGACGGGATACGTGCTTTCGCAGCTTTCAGAGTTTCATACCGGCTTGCGGTTTGCTGGAGCGAAAATCGTTCACGTCAGCAGAATGCTTGCCGAGGAGCACTATGCCGAACATCGCGGCAAGGTTTTTTTCCCCTCTATCATAGACTATATCGTTGGGAGTAGCCATTATCCTGACGAGCCCTGGAAGCGCAGGGTTATTGCGCTCGTCTACCAGGGCCCGGACGCGGTGCAGAAAGCACGAGACATCGCCGGACCGACGAATCCTCACGAGGCCCGCGAGGAGAAGCCGGGATGCATCCGCGCTTTGGGCACCTTGGTTCCTTTCACGGATGCAGAGGGAAACATCATCGGTCACCGGATGGATAATTTGATCCACGCTTCGGCTACGGACGAGGAGGCTGAGCGGGAGATCAAGCTCTGGTTCAAGCCGGGCGACATCCCCCCGGCTATGCGCGCCTATCCCACTGAGAAGGCTGAGGAGCACTACTATTTCAAGGATGGCAAGCTCTACACGACGCATAGAGCAGGCAGCATCTGCTTGTTTGCCCCCAGCGATACTGCCTGGAAGTCTGACTTGGAGGCGCTGCGCCTGCTGCACCAGGGCTTGTCGGCCCCTTGCTCTGTAAGTGCAGTGGCTGCCAAGTACCTCATCAACGAGGGTGATGGAGAGTCCTAGCTCTCAGCAGGGAGACGCTGCAGGAACCCTCGCCTCTGTTCACAGCATTCTCACCACGACGCGCGCCTCGTTCCATAGCCCTTCCAGGTCATAGTACTCGCGCATGTCCTGCGAGAACAGGTGAACGACCACGTCGCCATAGTCCAGCAGGATCCACCTATGTTCAGGGTCTCCTTCGGCGTGCAGCAGCCGGCCGCCGAGCGTCTGCTTTGCTTTCGTCCGCACGTCGTCCAGGATGGCTTTGGCCTGCCGCTCGCTGGTCGTGCTGCCGATCACAAAGTAATCGGCCAGGATAGAGATCTCCCGGATGTCGAGCAACACGACGTTTTCGCCCTTCTGATCGGCGATGACGTCCGCGATAAACCGAGCTAGTTCCAGCGAATCCATAGTCATCTGACTAGTCCAGTTTCAACGACACGCTCTGTGACACGCCGTCTGCTCCCATTGAGATGCCGTAGATGGTGTCGGCAGCTTCGATGGTGCCCCGGTTGTGGGTGATGATGATGAACTGGGTCTCTTTGGCCAAGTCTTGCAGTATGCTGCGAAAACGTCCAATGTTTGCCTCGTCCAGCGCCGCATCCACCTCGTCGAGCACGCAGAAGGGGGCCGGGCTCACCTGGAGGATGGCGAACAGCAGGGCGACCGCCGTCAGCGATCGTTCTCCGCCGGATAGCAGCGCCAGCCGCTGCGACCGTTTGCCCGGAGGTCGGGCGACGATGTCCACCCCGGTATTCATCAGATCGTCCGGCTCGGTGAGCTCCAACCTCGCGGCGCCGCCATTGAACAGGACAGTGAACGTTTCCTCGAAGCGCGCCGCTACTGCATCGAACGTCTCCCGGAAGCTGGTTTCCATCAATTCGTCCAGCTCGGCCACGACTCGGTGCAGTCTTTCCGATGCGGCCTCCAGATCGGCTGATTGCTCGGTGAGGAATTCGTGCCGCTCCTTGACCTCGGCGTAGTCCTCGGGGGCGTTGGGGTTGATGCCGCCCAGCCGTCGCAAGTGAGCCTTGAGACGCTGAATCTCCTCTTCCAGGCCCCGCGGCAGATCTTTGACGATGGGAAGCTCCGAGACCACGGGCCGCAGCGGCAGCGGTGTCTGCGCCGTGACGCTGTCTGCCAGTTCCAGCTCGACCAACCCCAGGTCCTCTTCGGTGCGTTCGGCCAGCAATTTGAGCTCGTCCTGGCAGCGTACCACTTCCAGTTGGGCGTGGCCGTGCCGTGCCTCCGAATCGCGGCTGCGATCTCGGGCAAGGCGCTCTTGCTCTTCCAGCACTGTTAGCTCCTTGCTCAAGCGGGCCAGCTCGTCCTCCGCTGGCTGGATGTGCTCGCGTGCCTGGCCGAGTTGCGTTTCCAGGCGAGAGGCTTCAACCCGCAGCTTTTCTGTCTGGGCGGCGATGGCGGTGCCTTCGGCCTCCAGTTCCTCCACCCGCTGTCGGCGGGCTACTCTCTGGGCATGGAGCCTCTCCAGTAACGCTTCCTCTCGCTGGGACGCGGCTTGTTCGCTTCGCAGTGTTTCCTCTGCCACGGCCGCTTCTGTACGCGCTTTCGCCGCTATCTCTCGCTCGATCCTGGCGGCCTCTTCGTTGGCTGCCTCGGCCTGCCGGGCGAGTTCCTCGAGCCGGGATTCCAGTGCAACCGTCTGCTCGTTCCTTGCGTGCAGTTGTGCTTCGATCTCTTCGCGCCGCCGCTGGGCAGCTTCGATCTGGACGGGCAGCGGTGTCTGTCCCTCGCCTGCGTTCTGTAGTGCTGCTCCGTGTTCCGGCGGACGGATGTGGCCTATGGCGACAGCGTGCTCCTCTTCTAATCGTTCTAGTTGTCGCGAGAGCGCCGCTCTTTGTTCCTGCAGTTGTTCCAGCAACGTTCGCTCCCGTTGCCACGCGGCCTGTTGGTTGCGCAGCATTTCGTTCGCCACGGCGATCTCGGTGCGGGCCTTGCTCAGCTTTTCACGCTCGACGCGCGCCGCGTCCTCGCGGGCGATGGCCGCCTGGTGCGTCAACTCCTCGAGTTCGGCCTCGAGTGCCGCGATTTGCCTGGAGGCCGTCTGTTGCTGGTCTTCTATCTCTTGAACGCGCTGCTCGATCTCGGCCAGGCGGGCCGGGAGTTCGCGGCGCGCTCGCTCATCGGCAAGCATGCCGCCTGATCTCGCCTGCCCGATCACGACGGCGCCGTCGGCGCGCAGGACGACGCCGGCCGGGGTGGCGCAACAGCTCCCTGATGGCATCGCGGGCAGCAGCGCCTGCGCCGCTGCCAGGTCGTCGCACAGGGCGATCCCACCCAGCAGCGCTTCGACGGCCGGTCTCATTCTCACTTCGCAGGTCACGATGTCGGCAGCGCGCAACGTGCCTGCAGGCAACGGTGGGGTGGGGCGCAGGCTGTCCAGTGGCAGCAGGGTCAGTCGCCCGCCGGAGGACTCGATGATGCGGCGAGCCTCTTCGGCGATCGCCACTTGCTCCACGACGATGGCCTGCAGGTCGGGACCGAGCGCGGCTTCGACGGCCTGTTCCCACCTCGGTGGAACCTGGACGAAGCTGGACAGTGGGCCGAGGACGCCAGTCAGGTCAGCCTGGAGCAGTGCCTGGAAGCTGGAGCCGTGGGCGTCTCCCGTCTCGTGTATCCGTTTGAGAACCTCCATCTCGCCCTTGACGCGGGCTTCCTCTCCATGCGCGTCGAGGAACGTCTGACTCAACTGCTTCAGTTCATCCCGATGGGCCTGCAACTCTCGTTCGATCTCGGCGCGTCGTTGCTCGGGCTTCTGGGCCTGTTGTTGCATGACAGCCCATTCTCGCTCCGCCTCCGCCAATTGCGCCGTGTGATCTGCCAACTCGCGCTCCAACCGCTCGACCTCAGCTTGTGCCTGGCTGGCGTGTTCGAGCAGGGTTTTCTCCTGTGCGGCCAAAGGGGCGATCTCGGCGAGGATTTCTTCGCGGCGGGCGTGCAACTGCCGCGCCCGTTCCTCGGTCACCGCCTGTTCGCTGGCCAGGTGGGCCTCTTCCGCGCGGGCGTCAGCCATGGCCTGGGTGAACTGCTCTATCGTTGTACGGTGAGCGTGCAGCTCCTGTTCTGCCTCGGCGCGTTGACGGGCGGGTTCCTGGGCCTGCTCTCTGGCGGCGATCCACTCCCGCTCCCGTTGGGCCAATTGCTGTCGGCGTTCTGTCAGCTCCCGTTCTACCTCCTGGACTTGGATGCGGGCTTGAGCGACCCGCTCGGACTGCGTCGTTTCTTGCTCGTCCAACGGCGTGAGTTCGGCCAGCAAGTCTTCCCGCTGGGCCTTCAACAGGCGCGCCCGTTCCTCGGCGACGGCCAGCGCCCGCTGCGTCTCGTTGACCCGATCGAGCAGATCGCCGCTCTCGTGGTACCAGTCGCGCAGTTGTGCGCGTAGCTCGCTTTCCCGTTGGCGCTGTTGCACGAGCCGGTCGCTCAGGGCAGCAGCTTCCTGTCGTTGCTTTTCCAGGCTTGATTCCAAGTAGGCCGCTTTCTCCAGGGCGCGGGCCAGGGTGGCTTGTCGCTGGCCCCAGTGGTAGCCGTACCACGTGCGCTGCAGTCGCTCCAAATGGGCGATCAGTCGATGGTGTTCCTCGACCTGTTCGACTTCCTTCTCCAATCGCCGCAGGCGGGGCGCGATCTCGCGGACGATGTCGTGGGCGCGTTCCAGATTGTGCTGCGTTTCCTCCAGTCGCCGGAGCGCGTCCTCCCGGCGGTTGCGGTAGATGCTGATGCCGGCAGCTTCCTCGAACAGCCCGCGTCGCTCCTGGGGCCGCAGCGAGAGGGCTGCATCGACCAAGCCCTGCCCGATGACGGTGTAGGTGTGCTGGCTGAATCCGCCCTCCGCCAGCATCTCGGCCACGTCGCGCAGCCGCACTCTCGAGCCGTTGATGAGGTACTCGTTGTCGCCGGAGCGGTACGCCCGGCGCGTGATGGTGACCTCGCTGAATTCGATGGGCAGCCAATTGTCGCTGTTATCGAAGGTGAGGGAGACCTCGGCCACGCCCGACCGGGCGCGGCGGCGCCCGCCGGCATAGATCATGTCGGCGGTCGATTTGCCCCGCAGCGAGCTCATGCGTTGCTCGCCCATGACCCAGCGAATGGCGTCGGCGATGTTGCTCTTGCCGGAGCCGTTGGGTCCGACGATGGCCGTGATGCCAGTAGGAAACAGGAACTCGGATTTATTGGCGAAGGACTTGTAGCCTTGAAGGGAGAGATGGTTAAATCGCATTGGCTCGTTTCAGGCGCGCAGTATACCACGTAAGACGCAAAACGTAAAATGTGCGGTGTGGCGCCGGCCGGAATTGCGGATTGCTGTGGCGTGGCGTATAATAGGGCGTGTGCAGAAAGTCACACGGTGCGTCTCAACTGCCGCCCAGAGGTGACGGTCTTGACACTGAGGGGACCTGGATCCCAACAGTGATCTCTCCAGGAGGAGGCATGCGTTGAGCGAGCAACTCTGTCCGAGCTGTGGGGGTGAGTTGGTGAGCGGCATCATCATCGGCGGAACGATGTGGGCCGACAGTCGCACCCGTTTCGTGCCAGCCCGTTTCATCCACGACCGATCGCTTTTTGGCCGGTACCGCAAAGAGTTGCCGACGGCGGCCCGGGCCTGCGCGGTTTGCGGTGCGGTGACGTTGGTGGTCAACCCGGGCATGTTGGGGCAGATGGTGCGGGAGGAGGGAGGGGAATAGCTCGCTGTACACCTAGTTTTTCTCACGCGTGACGGATTGTGTTGTGTCGCGTGGCGGTGTGACGCCGTGCGTTCGGACGCCGGGCCAGGGCCCGGCGTTTCGTTTTGTCAGTCTGGACCGCGTGGCCTACTCTTGGGTGGTGATGGCTTCCAGGATCGCGTGTTCCCGGCGCTGAAGCAATCGCGCCAGCGGCTTGAGAGTCAGAGCATAGATCCCAAGCACGAAGGCGATCCCCAGAGGCAGGGTGATCATCAGCAGGGGTTTCCAGATGACGTAGGGGAGCAGCGTGGTCAATACAAGCGGGGCGGAGATGACCCAGGCCAGTATGCCCCACAGATTGCCGCGTTGATGGGTGCCTCTGGTGAACTTGAGTTGGGTGCGATATGGGCCGGCGATGGCGGCCAGCGTGTAAGCCGGCAGGCCGCCGATCTGCAGGCAGACCCCCAGGTAAACGCCCAGCGGCAGGATCTCCCAGCGCCCGCCAAGGATTGAAAACGCCAGCGAGATCACCAGTACCTGCACACTGGTGTAGAGCAGGGCGGCCAGGTTGGCCGAAAGAAGCGTGTACCGCCGGTCCGTGGGGGAAAGAGCCAGTGTCGTGAACCCTTCTCGGTCTATGACGCCAAAGTAGTTGGAGGCCAGGCCCATGTTGATTGCCATGCTTGCCATGGTGATGGCGGAAGCACCGATCAGGATGGGCAGCGCACCACGCACCACGGACGGGGCATCGCTCTGGCCTATGTTTCGCATAGGCAGCACCATGGCCACGGTCATGATCAGCGAGGAAAAGATCAATCGTCTTGGCACTGGGCTGCGCCACAGGTAGAGCCAGTCTTTTTTGAAGAGCGCCCAGAAGGCCGGTGGGCCGGGCAGGCGCACGCGCCACTCGCGGCTGCGCACGCGCTCCACGCCGATGCTCAGTGCGGCCCCCTCCATCAGGCGGCGTGTGATCCTGGCGTGGCCCAGAAGCAGCAGGGCAACGCCCCCTACGGAGAGCCCCAGGAACAGGATTGCCAGCCCCCACTCGCCGCGCGCCGCCAGCCCCATTCCGGCGACGGGCCAGGCGGGCGGCAGCCACATCAGAAAGCGCGATAGATTCAGCATCTCCAGGAATTCGCTGGGACCGCCTGCCTTCTCCAGTTGGCTCACCAGGGGCTGTATCGGTGTGTTGGACAAGTCGAGGTTCTGGGCGGCGTACTGCGCGAGCCAGCACAACATGAAGGGGAGGGAGAACAGCGTGATCGCCAGTGCACGCAGCCGGCGGTCGCCGGCCACCAAGTCGAACACGTCGTCCATGATGCGGCCGGCCAGCGCGAGCACGGCGAAGGCGGGCAGCGCGCCGACGACGATCATCGGCAAGGCCAGGGGCTGATGGTATGCCAGCCCGACGACCTCTCCGGCGAGGAGCGGGATGGTCCACATGCCCGTCATGGTCAGTGTTCCCATCAACGTGCTGCCTACGACGATGCTGCGAAAGCTGATCGGATGGGGGAAGAGGCGTGACATCTCGAAGCGCTCGACCATCTGCGAGCTGGCCGAACTGGGCATCAACAGCCAGATGAAGAACAGGCCCGTGTTGAGGATAATCACCACCTCGTAGGCGGCGCGGGGTGAGAGCAGGATCAGCCCCACCGCCACGCCGACGCCCATGACGACGAACATCGGCAAGGTGAATAGGAGCGAGAGGATGCGCAGCAGCAATCCCACGATGCGCATCACGTCGCTTTTGCGGCGGCTGCGGAACATGGAGCGCGTCAGCTTCCATTGCAGCCAGAGGAGGGTCTTGAGTTCAGTCCACATGTTTGGAATTCTGATTCATGGACGGGTGCACAGAAGCATACTACTTCCCCTCGATGGGGACTGTCCACCCGATGAATCCCCAACTGTCAAAAGGGAGCGGCGTGAGTCTATGTTCTTGCCAGCTCAGAACATCAACGCAACGGCCATAGTCTTTGAGTCTATGGCAGAGATACTTGCTGTTCCAACTCCAGCCTATTATCTCCTGACTTCCAGTATGATACCTCTGCGTACCGTCCAAACTGAAAATCCAAACGCCGCCGTTATCACTAAACGCTGCATCGCCAGCGTCAAACGCTAGCCATTTGCCGTTCGGACTCCATTCTATTCTAGGTCTGAGCCACCGTATGGATTGTAACCCCTCTATCGCACGATATTCATGGATCTGGCTTGATGTCTTGTTGGCGAGATCGAAGACAACCACTCTGGTTTGATATTCGTCATCAAAGAGGCTACTGATAGCCCAAGCGATATATTCGCCATCTGGTGACCACGCCGGATTGGTTAGAGTTGCGCAGGGTGGAACCATCAATCCATAGTCTTCGGCGTTGAAGGGTTCAGCATCTTGGTCTCCTTGGACTATCCAGGCTCCATCGTTATTGTGATAGGCTGACATGTATCCGCCAAGGGCTACGGAGGTAAAACGGCTTACTCCAGCGAACTGCTTCTCTTCCAGTATCTCCAAATCATTGTCAATAAAATGCACCACGGTCATTGTGACTGGGTAGTATTCAAAGTCACGGGAGTCTGATTGCTCGAAAGCGTAGTAAGCAACATCAGACTGTCCTTGCACCCATCCAAAACAGCAGAGAGAGCGAGAATCATCAGTGATGCTCTTTCGTTCTCCGGTAGCGAGATCGACCACCCACACTTGTTCTTCTTGCTCGAAGATGATTCGCTTGCTATCCCACGATACCTGGGGATAGTAATAGAAGTCTGGAAAACTATCAAGCACCTTGGTTGGTTCGCCTTTTCGATTGATCTGCCATAGACTTTCATTGTGTGAGAATACTATTCCTGCCAACATTGGCACTGGCTCAGTAGTCGCTGTCGCAGTGAGATATGACTCTGATACACTCTCTTCGCCAGCGATTTCAGTTGGCGGGGTGGTAGGCGTGGCGGTGGGACTGACTTGATGTCCGCAAGCGCTCAGAACGGTCATGGTCATCAGGCATGTTGCTGTTTGGATGAGCTTTTCTACTGGGCGACTGTTTTGTATCACTGCCGTTTTCTCGTGCGCTCAACTATTCCCTTCCTGTGAGCCAGCTCAACAGCCCCTCGTCCTCCACCTCCGCGCCCACGGTGCGGATGAACACGTCCTCAAGCGGCGCGTCGTCCGGGAGGTCGGCGCGCCGGCGCAGCTCGGGGATGCTGCCCACGCCCGCCAGTTGACCCTTGTTGATGATGCCTACGCGGTCGCAAAAGCGCTCGGCCAACTCCATCACGTGCGTGGAGAAAAAGACCGTCGTGCCGCGTCGGTTCACCATGTCGCGCAGCACCTCTTTGATGGCTCTGGTGGCGATGGGGTCGATGCCCTCGAATGGCTCGTCGAGGAACAGGATTTCGGGGGCGTGGATCAGCGCGCACACCAGCGCCGTCTTCTTGCGCATGCCGTGGGAGTAGTCGAGGATCATTTTGTCAGCGCTGTCTTCCAGTTCCAGCAGGTCCAGCAGGGGCGGGATGCGCTGCTTGATCTCGGCCTGGCTGAGCCTGTGCAGCCGCCCCACCAGCTCGGCGTGCTCCGTGACGGTCAGCCGCTCGTAAAGTGCGAATCCCTCTGGCATCACGCCGATGCGACGCTTGACTTCGAGCGGTTCCTTCTGAATATCGAAGCCTGCCACGGTCGCCGTGCCCGCGGTGGGCGGCAGCAGGCTGGTGAGCATGTTGATGGTGGTGGATTTGCCTGCGCCGTTGGGGCCAAGGAAACCAAAGATGACGCCCCGCACCACGCTCAGATTGAGGCGATCCACGGCGATCAGATCGCCGTAGCGGCGTGTCAGGTTCCAGGTTTGAATGGCCGGGCTGTTCTCGTTCACGCAGATTCCTGGCTCACCCGCCTGACCTTGACGCTTGCCACGATGCGAAATACTTCCAAGTGCAGCTTGCGCTCGGCTGAGTCGTAGCCGTCGCTGGTGAAGGTAAGGGGAGCGAAAACTCGGTTGTATCTCTGATCGAATATCTTGGCCTCGGTGGCGACGCAGGTGGACGATATCGAGATCCCTACACCCTCTGGCACCGTCACCACCACGTCGCCCACGATCCCGAACACCCGGATCGTCGTCTCGCCTGCGGGGACCTCGGTCTCTGTCAGGTCCAGCCTGACGTCTCCCACCAGGGCCCATAGTTCCTCGTCAGCAACCTGCCACGCACCCCGGCGGCGGATGTCGCCCAGCAGCCTCACGTCGAACGCTGTGCTGGCGGGCAGCATCCTTGGGCGCAGCAAAAGTCCCACGCCTAGGAGGATCACCAGGGTGGGGCACACGAAGCGGCCGGTGTCTACGTCAAAGATGGCGCCGATCAGGGATATCAGGCCGGCGAGAAGGATAGCAACGCCGATAAGCGTCAATACATGGTTGCGCATTTCAGCCCTCCTGCTAATATGTGATAGGGTGCTTCATCGGAGATTATACATGGAACATGCGTTAAGCGCCAATCCCCGCACGCGCTCGCTGCGCCTGATCCAGATCGACATAGCTGCGGAGGGCTCCGTCGCCGATGGCCCAGATGCGGGTGGCGAACCCCTGGATGAAATAGCGGTCGTGCACCACAGCCAGCACCGTGCCTTTGAACGTCTGCATCGTTTGCTCGAACTTGGCCCGACTGGGAATATCGAGGTGGTTGATCGGCTCGTCCAGCAGCAGGAAATTGCAGCCGGTCGCCACCAGACGGGCCAGCACCAGCCGCGCTCGCTCCCCGTAGCTGAGCGCCTTGATCGGCAAAAAGACCTCGTCGCCAGTAAAGAGAAAGTAGTGCAGAAACGCGCGGGTGTCGGTCTCTGACATGGCAGCCACGCAGGTGATGGTTTCGAAGGGTGTGCTCTCAGGTTCAAGCGTTTCTTGTTCTTGGGCATAGTACCCCAGCTTGACGCCAGCGCCCAGCCGCACTTCCCCGCTGAGCGGTGCAAGGTCGCCGGCGATGACGCGCAGCAATGTTGTCTTCCCTGTGCCGTTGGGTCCGATCATCGCGACCCGTTCCCCCGCCCGCAGTACCTGGTCGATCCCTTGCACCAGCGGCGTCCCCTCGTAGCCGATAGTGATGTCTTTGAGAACCAACACGTCGCGCCCACTCTCCGGTGTGTTCTCGAAGGCCAGCCTCATCTGCCAGGAGCGAGTGGGTTTCTCCACCCGCTCTTGCTCCAGTTCTCGCTCCAGTCGGCGCCGCTGGATGACAGCCTGGCGGGCGATGCCCTTGGCGATCTTGCGGATGCTGAAATCGACGGTTCCGCGCTCGATGGAGCTGGCATAGGTGGAGAGTTGCCCAATGCTTGCCTGCAGCCGCGCGATGTATTCCTGCTGTTCCTTGTAGGCAGACCATTGCTTCTCCCGTTCCCGCACCTTGGCCTCGACATAGCTCTCAAAGCTGCCGGGATAGACTGCGACGGTGTGACTCTCGGGGTTAAGCTCGATGATGGTGCCCACGGTGCGCTCCAGGAGCATCCGATCGTGGGAGACCAGCAGCACTGCGCCGCGATATGACCGGAGCCATGCCTCCAGCCACTCCAGCGCCTCGATGTCGAGGTGATTGGTAGGCTCGTCCAGCAGCAGGAGTTGGGGATTGTCCAGCAGTACTCGCGTCAATCCCAGCCGGGTCTTCTGCCCGCCGCTGAGGGCAGCGGTGGGGGTATCTAGTGGTACGTGGCTTAGTCCCAGTCCGGCCAGCACGGCCTGCGCTTCGTGTAGCGGCGTTTGCCTCTTCGTCAGCGCCTCCAATTCTGCCAGCGCTTCGTCGTAGGCTTCTGCTAAGCGAGTTTGCTGTGCGCCTTTGGCCGTCGCCAGTGCCGAGGCGAGTTGCTCTACCCGCGCCGCCGCTGCTTCCAGCGCCCTGTCGTCGAGGTGCAGGAAGCCAGCCAGTGTATCCGTTTCGGCGTGGCGTTGGCCCTGCCGGAGATAGCCTACTCGAAGCTCGGGCGGGCTGAATCGCACGGAGCCTCCATCGGGCCGTTCTTCCCCGGCGATGATGCGTAGGAGGGTCGTCTTTCCGCAGCCGTTGGGGCCGACCAGCCCCAGACGGTCGCCTGGATTGACGACGAAGGACACGTTCCCCAAAACGGTCGTATCGCCGTATCGTTTGCAGATGTTTGAAAGCTGTAGCATCAATGACTCCTTCCAAAAGCGGAAAACAAAAAGCCGTGGGCAGGCACCCACGGTTTGTGCTATCGATTGAGCAAAGCATTACCAAAGCAGGGATGCATACCTCGCAAAACACCTGGACCCTGCGTTGTCTATCATCCCTGTTGCCTCCGCTTGACTGGAAGAAGAATCGTTCTTGCGATCTGAAGTATACCTGCTTTTGGCTGGTTGTCAACGGCGCTTTGCGCCAGCGCTCCGCTTCGTCAACTGGATGACTCCGCATAGCCTCATCCGCAGTTTGCTACCGGACGTTTTTTCAAACAAGCGAGCGGAAGCACCCTGAGGGCTTCGACTGAGCTCAGCCGAAGGCCCTGTCGAAGGGGCTTCCGCGAGCGTCCTTCGACAAGCTCGGGACGCTCGTTACAATTCCACCAGGCCACAAGTCCAGTCAAATTTTGAAAAGTGGCCGGTAGTGGAATCCGCGGGAGTTGTCATCGGAACAGTCTAGAGGTCCAGCAGCCGAGACACGAAGCCCTTTCTTCTGGGCGGTAGGGCCGCGACCGCATCGCCGACCGCTCGCTGGAACGGCCCAGGTGTTTCGGGTTGTCCGGCGACAATCTCTTCCAGGGCACGCAGTTCCTGCTCTGGCTGCATCTTGACATAGGGTGTCAACCGCGAAAGGCAGCTCGTTTCCCTGGCCCTCAGCAAGGCTCGCACGAGTGCGGCTAACTCGTATTCCCCGGGACCACCAGTCGCCAGATAGAGATCCAGAAATGTGTCTCCTCTACCTGGAACGGGCAGCGTCCAGGGCTCCACGATTCTGGAGCGGAGTGCGGTCTGCACGAACTTGTAGTATTCGTCCTTGTTGAGGAGTTGAAGCTCGCGATATAGTTCATCCCGCTGGCCTGTCCAGCAGGCATAGAGCAAACGTAGGGAGGCGTGATCGACCCGCTGTAGAAGCCAGTCGATGGCCTGGATTTCCTCATGCCGCGGAGCGCGAGCCCCCTGTGACTCGTAGGCCAGATACAGCGTTTCTGTGAGCTTGGGCAACGAGAATCCCTCTCGCAATCGGTCAAAGAGATCGGTCGGCTTTGCGTGAGAGCCGAGGTATTGAGAGACGCGGCTTGTCAGAACGGCCGGCAATGCCTTCTCCAATTCCCTACGGAGCAATTCCGGTACCAGTCTGTGGTTGACTTCGAAAATCGAGTCAGCCACCTCGGATGGTGTCGTGTCGATCAATGAGTCAGGGCGAGTTCTGCCCTCCAGCCACTCGCATATGGTAAAAGCGTGGTCTCGATAGCGGCTAATGGTCTCTAATTGCTGTCTCTCGATAAGCGCCATGGCCCAGCGCTCGTAGGCCGTCTCTGGCTGACTCGCCGCGACTCCGTCCAGGCGTTGGGACTGGGTGTTCACTGTAATGAGGCGGCGGTTGCTGGGTGATTTCAGAAGCCCAAGAGCCCAGTAGTAGGTGTCCACCAGGTTGCAGCCGTGGAAGTAGGTGTCGAAACTGCAGTGTGGACGGATGGCGCTGGGCACGGCGAAGAAGGCGGCCTCCAACGCGCTCTCGACCTGTGTGGGTTCCCCTATGAAAGCAACGGCCAATCGACCGCTGGCCAGTCGATCGGCTCTCAGAGCCAACAGAGCGAGATCCTTCAAACCTTGTAGGGGCCAGGTCTTGGCTGTCTCAATTCCGTACGTTGGCGCTTGTGTAACCTCAACGGAAGCAGGGGGAACATCGCCCGTCCGCCAATCACCTGCTCCCAGAGCTGCCGAGACGGTGGTGATGAACCGAAATTGGCGGAACACCAGAAAGGGATCGGATTCGATGCGCTTGAACGTCTCTGGCTCGAAAACCAAGCTATGGGCCAGGTAGCGCCCTCTTCGACCCAGGCGGTCCGGCTCGGTCAAGCGGACGATCTGTGCCACCATGATCTTGCCTGTGGAGAGCGTAGAGAAGAGATGCTTCACAGCCTCTATGCCTGAAGGGAAATAGACCAAACGCGCCTCCATTTCCCTCACCTCGGACTCTGTCAAGCCAGATTTGCTGTAGAAGAGCGTCTGGAAACCTTCTCGATCGTGCGGTGACTGCTCCCGCTCCACACTGGCATAGAGTTGCTGCCAGGCTGATACCTCGGCTATCACCGGGCCTTTTCCCCCTGCTGCGCACCGAGTATCCCGCCAAAGCATGGGCAGCATTTATTCCAGTTCACAGGAGTGCTAGCCTTTGGCGAGAAGCACCACCAGGAATCCAACGATTCCTCCAATCACACTGCCTATCCCCGCAGATCCTGGCAGAACCGCTCCCTGCGCCAAGGTCCACTGTCTTGGTTTGAACAGGACCTTCCAGTTTTTGGCGATTTGGCCGCCTGAGAACCCGCCCACCAGGCCAAAGAACACGCCGAGTGCCAGCGCCCATATCTCTGCGCCCTGCTGCCCCCCCATGAGACCTCCCAGGATTCCGCCCACTGTGCCGTAGACCGTGCCGCCCAGGAACGCGAAAGACATCCAATCCAAATGCTCCATCCACTGCAAACGCCGCCTTGATAGGGATGGTGCCATGGCTATCATCCATATCGTCGGATCGAGGACTCGGAGGGGATTGACCTCCACAGGCATTTGTCCGTTCTCCGGCGCAGACCCCAGGGCGGAGACAATGGAGAACCCCACTCTCCGAAAATTCATCTGTGCCGAGTTCATGAACTCATCTGCCCCGAGTTCTTGGCGTGTAAAGTCGTACAGTAGATTGGATATCTCGTACATTCGATGCTGATATCCTCTCACATTCGCCAGGCTGCTCACCGAGCCATTGGCGAGATAAGTTCGCGCGTCGCTCCAAGGGGGTGCTGATAGGTGATCCACTATTTCGTCGGCCTTGGTGTAGACGACCATCAAATCCTGACCCCGTGTGTTGCCTCCCAGGTCTTCTATGCCTATGACGTAGGTGTTGAGCAGTGTCCGCATCTCGTGGGGTGGATCCTGCATGTCGGGTAGGCTGATCAACAGCATAACCATCTCCGCCTTCTGTGCGAAGCGGGCATACTTGACCAGTTCACTCGCTCTTTCAAAAGCCTCTCCGCTGGTATCATAGAAGACCAAGGTGCAATTGCGCTGCTCTTGCCACATAGGAATGCCAGCCACACGGAGCATAGTGGGGCGGGGAAAGTTCATCGGTGTGGAGCCAGGTAGTTTGCCGTCTTTAAGCATCCTGGCATTGTTGTGAACCGTCTCGAGGTCTCGATCGCTCAAGCTCAGGGCGAAGAAATCCGGCTGCCAGAGGGCAGGCAGAGAGGATTCTTTCAGTACGTAGAAGAGGCTTGCGAAGTAGACGGTCTTGCCGTGTCCGCGGAGACCAACTGCGCTGACGACGAGTGGCGGGTACCTGTCGTAGCCCCGCACATACATGGCAGGCACCTGCTCGTTGCAGCCGGGGCAGAAGTAGCCTTCCTCCAGTGTGAACTGGTCGTCTGCAAGGCAGAATGGACAAAGCATAATCTACCTCCGAGTGTTTCTTCCGCTCCAGTATAACTGGAAGCAATGATGCTTGCAGCAGGGGACGAAGGCGCTTTTTCCCCGATCTGAACAAAGCTGGCAGAGATTGTAGCACGGTTCGACATGCCGCGCAAACCAGCTTCAATCGAAATGGATCTTGCCACCTTGATTCAATGTGGGATGGAATCGGTGTCCAGGTCAGAAACGTGTTGGTGAGTCCTGATTTCGCGTAGTCATTTCAGACCCCAGCAATTGGACAATTTGGGATGCATCATACTCGAAAGCGAGGACTAGCCTACGCGAAACGGTGTTGCCTGGCTTGATCGTCTGGCCAGGGCAGATGGGGCAGACAATGGAATCCAGCGCTTTGGTCCTGACCTCTATCTTGTTCTCAGCGGCGACGGGCCAAAGTGGGTGTGCACACGAAAGCCCCGTTGGGCTACCGCTGGTATTCGGAGGAAACCCAACAGGGCTGGGCGCTTGGATCTACTCACGCAGGTTAGCTATAACTGTTCCATAAACTCCTCAGGCGTCACTCCGGCCTGCCTCAGAATGCCCCGCAGCGTACCAATCGCCAGCTCGCGATGCAAAGGCACCACACAGCCAACGTCACCCTCCGGCGTTTGCTTCTTGAGCACCACGTGGCTGCCGCGCTGCCGTATCTGCCCAAAGCCCAGCTTCTCCAAAGCGCGAATGGCCTCTTGCCCCGATACCCTGCGCAGCCTAGGCATAGGTCACTGAGGCCTCGAAGGTGGTCAGTAGTCAATGTCATTAAGTTAAGGTTAACTTTGGGGGCATAATGGTTATGATAGCCTTCTGATGGAATACAAACTCAGGAGGCTCAGATGCCAGAGAATACGGCGAATCTTATTACCGGACTGCTGACAGC
>Ga0315544_1000739_pt1 | contig 28483 bp, 25 predicted proteins | sample SalMarSW160130MG_2_FD_202543 | JGI IMG/M metagenome (GOLD analysis project Ga0315544, IMG submission 202543) | Salt marsh sediment microbial communities from the Plum Island Ecosystem LTER, Massachusetts, United States - Salt Marsh Sediment SW1601-130 ... | reverse complement strand
GCCCTCCAGGAGCAGGCGACCACCCTTAAGACGACGAACTTCCAATGTTTCTGCACTACCTTTGGGTCTCATAATGGCGCTATTATACCAGAACATTCTCTCCTATAAAAATACGAAGGTCAATAATTCCCAAGTTTAGGTTCTTGCGCCGCAATTACCCGGCAGTGAGCCTGTGGGAGATTGTGAAGTTTGAAGAACCCCTGGGCACTTGAAGGCGATGACCTGACTGAGGAGGCAGAGACAGATGCTCGCCGAGGCGCAGGAAACGGTGGTCTGACATCGGTACGCTGAACGAGAAGCCGCGTTGTCCGGGGTGAGTGGCGGCCTGAGCCGTACTTGTGGAAGGAATAGTCCCTTAGAGCGATATGCACATAGCGATTCTCACCATGGGTTCAAGGGGCGACGTACAGCCCTACGTTGCTTTGGGCGTCGGGCTCCGGAACGTCGGTCACACAGTGACGCTGGCCACCTTTGCCGACTTTGAGCCGTTCGTCTGCCAGCACGGACTCGATTTCGCGCCGATAGCCGGTGACATCCGCGAGCTACTGGAGACGGACGAAGGGCGCGAGGTGCTAAACACCGCGGGTAGGCCGCTGCACTTGATGCGCGGTGTCAGGCGGGTTGTGCGCCTCGTCGAGCCGCTGCTCGCGCAAATCGTGCGCGATGTGTGGCAGGCCTGCCAGGGAGCGGATCGAGTGGTCGCTGCGTCCTTGTTGTACTACTATGGCGACTACATGGCGCACATACTGGATGTGCCACTGTATCTGAGCTCTCACGGACCCAAGGCGCCGACTCGCGCTTTCCCGCAGCTCTGGTTCCCCGATGTCTCTTCTTGGCTTCCTGTTGGTGGGGGTAGCTACAATCTGCTCACACACTATGTGGCGCAACAACTCCTACAGCGGTTCAAGGCGCCATTGCTAGCACGGCCCTGGCAAGTAGTCTTCGGCGAGCCGTTGCCGGTCGTGTTGTCAAAACGGCCCTTCGCCACTTTGTATTGCTACAGCCCTGCCGTGCTCCCCAAGCCTGTCGATTGGGATGATCAGCAGCACGTCACCGGCTACTGGTTTCTGGATGGCAGATCGGATTGGCAGCCCTCCGCTGAGCTGGTCGATTTCCTTCAGGCTGGCTCGCCGCCCGTTTGCGTCGGTTTTGGCAGTATGGGCAGCAATGAGCCGGAAGAGATGACCTGCATGATCGTGGAGGCACTGAAGCGTTCACGCCAGCGGGGCATTCTACTGAGGGGGTGGGGAGGGTTGCGGACTACCGATCTGCCGGACGACGTGTTCGAGGCTGATATCATCCCCCACAGTTGGCTGTTCCCCCAGGCGGCAGCGGTGGTACATCACGGCGGGGCAGGCACGACGGCTGGGTGTCTGCGGGCTGGGATTCCTTCTATCAACGTGCCCTTCTTCGCCGATCAGCCCTTTTGGGCGCGGCGAGTGTATGCGCTGGGTGTCGGGCCACGTCCGATCCCGCGTAGGCGGCTGTCGGCGGCGCGGTTGGCTGAAGCGATTACCACGGCGGTCAGCGACGTGGATATGCAGCGTCGAGCGGCAGAGTTGGGTTGCCGGATACGGGCGGAGGATGGTGTTCGGCGGGCAGCCGAGCTCATAACCGGCTGCGGTGTTTGATTGTAAGAGATTGACATGTCAATGCCACCGCAAGCAACCTCACAGGAAATCGGCACGCTGAACGAGAAGCCGCTGCACGCCGCGCTGAAGGAATGGTACGTGCAACCAGGCGATCAGTTTGAGGTGTCCGTTGACGGCTTCGTCGTCGATATTGTGCGGGATGACCTGCTGATCGAGATTCAGACGGGCAACTTTTCATCCATCAAGCGCAAGGTGAAGACGCTGGTGAAGAACCATCCTATGTGCTTGGTCTACCCCGTTGCGCGGGAAAAGTGGATCGTGCGATTGGCGAAGGATGGAAGCGGCGACGTCCTGGGCCGCCGCAAGTCGCCCAAGCGCGGCGCGTTTGAGCACGTCTTTGCCGAGTTGGTCAGCTTTCCCCAGTTGGTGGCAGATGCCAATCTCTCCCTGGAAGTGTTGCTCGTTCAAGAGGAAGAGGTGCGCCGCTACGACGGCCAGCGTGCCTGGCGGCGGCACGGCTGGGTCATCCACGAGCGGCGGCTGCTGGATGTGGTGGATCGACGGCTGTTCGAGACACCGGCGGACTTGCTTGCCTTCGTCCCGCCCGATCTAGCCGAGCCGTGGATGACGTCCGATCTCGCGGCGGCTATCAGCCAGCCGCGCTGGCTGGCGCGCAAGATGGCCTACTGCCTGCGCAAGATGGGTGCGGTCGTGCCGGTGGGGAAGCAGGGCAATGCGATTCTGTACGCCAGGGCCGGTTGAGTTCGAGTCACTTACCGGCGCTTCCGTGCCGTCTTTCGACGCAGCGGGCCGCCCCGGAAGGGGGGTGCCAGAATGGCGAAGAGGGTGCACAGACTCACGTCGAGCATGCGCGTCGCCAGACGGGGGTCCAGTTCTTCAATGGGCGTTGCAGTGGTGATGACGGTGGGCAGTCGGGCGTTATAGCGGTAGTCAAAGATCTGGTACAGCTTCTCCCGTGCCCACGGCGTGGCCGATTCGGTGCCCAGGTCGTCGAGAACGAGGAATGGGGCGTGGCGCACCTCCTCGAACCGCTGGTCGAATGTGATCGTGCTCTGAGGGTTGAAGGTGGCCCGCAGGTGATCCAGCAGGTCGGGGACGACGACGAAGAGGGCCGGGCATCCCTGGACTGCGTTGTGGTTGGCGATGGCGGCGGCCAGGTGGGTCTTGCCGCAGCCGTACGTGCCGGTAAAGATCAGCCAGCCTTCGGGCTTCTTGGCAAATGCGCGGGCGTAGCTGATCGCCTGTTTGAGGTTCTCCTCTTCTCCCTTGGGCAATTCCCCCTTGCGCGGATCGAAGGCCTCAAACGTCTGGTGAGCGTGCAGGCTGAGGCTGCTCAGGTCTGATTGATCGCGATCGACCCCACTGCCGCGGTAATCAGGGGCCAGGATGGTGATAATGTGGCACAAGCCTTGATCGTTCAGGCGAGAGCGGAGGCGCAGGGCGATCTCCTCCAGCTCATGGTTGGTGGTGATGACGGTCGGCAGATGGGCGTTGTAGCGGTAGTTGAATATCTGGAACAGCTTCTCCTGCGCCCAGGGGGTGCTGCTCTCGGTGCCCAGGTCGTCGAGAATGAGAATGGGGGCCGTGCGTACTTCTTCGAAGCGGGTGTCGTACCGGGCGGCGCTGGTGGGAGCAAAGGCGGCGCGGAGGTGGTCCAGCAAATCTGGAACGGTGGTGAAGAGCACGGGCTGGCCGCGCTCGACACAGGCGTTGGCAATGGCGGCGGCCAGGTGCGTTTTGCCGCACCCGTAACCGCCTTTGAGCACCAACCACCCCGCAGGATTCAGGGCAAAGCTCCTGGCCTCATCGTAGGCCCAGCACAGGTTCCCCTGCTTGTCCGGTGAAAGGCCGGGTGCTTCAGGCGTGAAGGTCTCGAACGTCATCCGATCCAGCGTATCGAGGTCGCTCAGTGCGCGCAGCGTGTTCGCACGTCGCTCGGCCAACTCGGCCAGACGGCAGGTGCAGGGCACGAGCTTGCCGAAATCGGGGTGTTCGACCGGCACGTCCGCCCGCACGTACCCCAATCCACCGCAGAAGGGGCAGGCTTCTGCCACCTCCTGCTTCCTGCCTCGTGTCTCTCGTTGGTCAGTGCTCGATGTAGTCGCCATATTTCCCTTCGACGTAGCGCCGCCGGTCGGCCTCACTCGGCCGCCGGCCCGCTTCATCTCCCCTTCCCTCAATGCGCCAGCGTTCCAGGATGGCGCGGATGTACTTCCAACTGCGTTTGTTCAGCGATACTGCCTCGCGGAATGCTTCCTCGATCCACTCTGCCGGATAGGTCTGCTCCGCCTCGCGCAGTTCGTCGGCGATGAGGGGTGTGAGCATGCCGATGTTCTGCTCGTACATGGCAAAGACGTTGGGCCGTCCGGCGGATTCGATCTCGTCGGGCCACTCGCCGCGCGCGATGGCCTCGACGGCGGCGCGCCCCTTGGGTGTGTTGGCAAAGTAGATCGCCTCGGCGCTCTCGCCGCTGAGGGTCTCGGCCCGCAATAGCGTTCCCCGCTCGACGGCGCGCGCCAGCGCCGCATCCAGCGCCTCTGCCGGCGTATCTCCCAGACTGGCGAGAAGCACTTGGTCCGAAGTCAAATCGGCGTGGCGGAGATAGCGCACCTTGCCCTGCTGCTGCCCCAGCCGCCAAATCGCGTGCAGCGTGAGCTTCAACTCGGCCAGATCGTCGATGGCGGGGATCAGGTCGGTAAAGGCCGGCTCGGGGATGCCGACGGTGCGCACTTTGCCATCTGGGAAGCCGCTGAAAGTTTTCATAGCAGCGTGGTGGTGAGTCGGCTAATCTGTGAACCGGAGGCTGGAGACGATCTCTTCCATTTCTTCCTGATACTGCTCCAAGGCTTCGCCACTGGAAGTGAGACCTTCGAATTGGTAGGTATCGTATCCGTTCACAACAATGATTGACAGTACATGCTCTTGCTCGCCGGATGGAAGTGTACCATGGAAGACTCGTTTCACTGCAGGATGCCCACCGATCTCCATGAGAGTATCGCGTTCATCCACACTCACGCTGGCATAGCTTGGTACGGTTATCTCATTCCAGATGGCCCGATCAGCCTCTTCCGCCGAGAGTTCTCCATCAATGGTATAGCGGGTGAGTTGCACTGTGAGGTCTTCGGTGGAATGCTTGACGGCAAAGCAGGTGACGTTAGGTGCTTTGCAGACCTGTTGCTCGCTGGTGTCTAGTTCTTGCCAGCCACTCGGATACGTCAGCGTGAATCTATCGTCTCCAAGGGTGGCATATCCCTCAGGGGGCGGCGAGGCCACGGTGGATGGAGGTGGCGTGGATGTCGATCCAGGCTCTGGATCGGGGATCGGGGTGACTTTGGCCGATGTTCCCCTAGTGGTGAATTCGGTGCTGAGGATGATCTGGTATATCTCGTCCTCGTGCTGTGCAAGTATGCTCTCGGTAGGAGCAAACACTAGAAAGAAATACAGGTCGTTGCCATTCGCGACGGCGGCCAAGAACACATAGCTCTGTCCTCTGGAGGACTGGTAGACGAATCTCCTTGTGAGCCCTTTCTGGTTGCTGATCTCTATCTCTCCGTCTGAGACCCTGCTCACCGATTCAAAGTTGGCGGATAGAAATGCCTCAGTTTCTGTCTCCAGGTTGGGAGACTCTGAAAGGGTTTGCCGGTAAATATGGAGCAAGATGCTGTCGCGAGGTTTCTGTATAATCAGATACTCGGACTGGGGGGTGCTGTTGGTATCGTATACTTCCCAGTCGTCGGTGAATGTCACCGTGAACTTGTCGCCTTCGTGAGTTACGGGCGCGGGTGTGGGGGTCGGCTGTGGCGTTTCGGTCGGTATGGGTGTTGGCGTCGGCGTCATCGTCGGCGTGGGGGTGATCGTTGGCGTGGGTGTGGCGCCTACGTAGGTCATGAGCCCTCCCGGCGTCAGCATGACGGGGATGAATATCGTGGTAAAGATCAGCAGCCCAAGCCCGGCTGTGACTAGGCCCCCGACGGCGGATTTTTGGCCTTGGCCGTCGAGCCTCTTTGCTTCGCGGATTCCCAGTATGCCGGTCGTGAGGCTTCCCAGTGCAAGGATTGGGCCCAAACACCCCGCCACGCTGAAGGTTCCTGGGACGTGACAGAACTGCGCAAAGGCTACGGACAGCGCCCCAAGCACCAAGCTCGCGATGGCCAGCCGGTTGCGCTTCGATCCCTCCTGCGGCTGCATTGTCTCTGCCATTAGCATCTCCTTCTCTTTCGCCCGGTGTTCTCGGAATCGGAGTGTATCACACAGCGCCCAAAAACGCAACTCTCGGAGCGGATTGCCCTTTTCCGCCGAGCATGTATAATAGCCATCAACTCCCTTGAGGAACGCAGGTTTATGGAAATGGTGCTCCCTATCGTCCTGATCACGCCTGAGACCAAGGCGGCCCTGGAGGCCGAAGCGGAACGCGCTGGCGCCAGCGGGGATATTGTGGGTGGTCTCCTTTTCGGCTACCCGTTGGACGAGCGCCGCCGCTTGGTGCTCGGCTCGGCCCGGCCTCGTACAGAGGTGGGCTTTGGCGGGAAGGATTTCTGTCTCGATCAGTCTCGAACGTCCCAGCAGTTGGGGGTTGCTCAGAAGCTGGCTTCCCAGGCCCATTACTGCGGTGTGTGGTACATTCACCGCACGCCGACCGGGGAGTTGACCGACACGGAGTGGGTGCAGGCACGGGGCGTGCTGGAAGATCCAGATTATCGTTTCCAGGACGTGGTCTGCCTGGTGATCTGTCTCTACGCCGGCAAGTTGAGTACCTATGCGTTGCACTTTAACCGCGATCACTCCGTTCGCGGTCAATTGCCGGTGCCGACGGTGCTGAGATTGACGACAGAGACTCCCTCAGCTTCCACTCAGCCCAGCCAGCCGCAGCCGGCTGAGCAGCCGGCGGCTTCCGAACAGTGGTACAAGTCTCCCGACGTCGTCAAGCGCCTGGAGGCCGAGCACAAGTGGCTGACCCAGAAGTACCGTGTTGAATCGGCGGTGGCGCGGAGTGGGAATGTGGTATTCCGCCTCATGCCGCAAGATGACAATCAGGACATGGTCTTCTACATAGCCTGTGAGCCAGGCTTCCCTGAGAAAGCCCCGTCGGCCTTCCTCGTCATCAGAGGCGATCGATATCCGCTGTTGAGCCCTGCGCTGAGCGAGTGGACGGTCGATAAGTGGCTGTACGAGGTGGCTGACAATCTGGTTGAGTGGCAGGTTGCTCTGCTCGATCAGCAGGTCGCGGCAGCCCAAGAGGCACTTGAGCAAGGTGATCACAAGAAGGCTTCCGATCTCCTTGCGATGGTGCTCTTGATAAACCCCCGCAAGACTGGCGTAGCCCGTTTGCTGGCGCAGGCCGAGGCGCTGCAGATCAGCCAGCAGATGGGTGAGCAGTGATCCCCGGCGTCGATCTGGTGCGATCCCCATAGAATCTCCGCGCAAATGCAACAGAATCTCCGGATTCATGTGATAAAGTGGGGCCATGTTCGCCAAGCACGGTTCCGTGCTGGCGTCCTTGAGAGAGCAGGTTGTTCTGGGGGAAAGGATCAAGTATAATGCAAATCGACGTAGCAGAAAGGACAAGACTCCTAATGCCTATCTCCGAAGGCGTTCCTCACGCGCTGTATCTTGCCACCATTCGCCAGTTGATGGATACCATCCGCCAGGCGGTGGTGATCGATACCTGCAAACTGGAGTTGATTCTGGCGGCGCTACTGGCGCGGGGCCACGTGTTGCTGGAGGACGTGCCCGGCATCGGCAAGACACTAGCGGCCAAGGCGCTGGCCCGCTCAGTGCACGCGACTTTCAAACGCATTCAATGCACTCCAGATCTCTTGCCCAGCGACATCACCGGCAGCGCGATTTACAATCAACGCGAGCAATGCTTCGAGTTTGTGCCGGGTCCGGTTTTCGCCAACGTCGTGCTGGTAGATGAGATCAACCGCGCCTCGCCGCGCACCCAGAGTAGCCTGCTGGAGTGCATGGAGGAGAGCCAGGTGACGTGCGACGGTTTCACGCACACATTGGAGCCGCCCTTTTTCGTCATTGCCACCCAGAACCCCATCGAGGTGATGGGCACCTTCCCCCTGCCCGAGGCTCAGTTGGATCGGTTCCTCGTCATGCTGGACCTGGGCTACCCCGAGTTCGAAGACGAGGTCACGATCCTGGAGCGGGAGGAGCACACCGATCCATTGGAGGCCATCGAGCCGGCGCTGGATCTGGTCGATATCTTCGAATTGCAGGAGGCCGCTCTGGCTATTGACGTGGTCCGTCCGCTCAAGGAGTACATGGTGCGGCTTGTGGCGGCGACGCGCACGCACCCCGACGTGGTGCTGGGCGTCAGCCCGCGCGGCGGCGTGGCGTTGCAGCGCTGTGCGCAGGCCCTGGCCCTGATCCGCGGGCGCACCTTTGTCACCGCCGACGACATCAAGTGGGCCGCCCCCGCCGTGATGGCCCATCGCATGCTGGCCCGCGACCGCCGTTCCGAGACGGCGCGCGAGATCGTGGCTCAGGTGATGGGCCAAGTCCCCGTGCCGGTGGACTGAGCGCTGGTGGATCGGTGATGATTCGCTCGTTTCTTCGGCCACTAGCCGACCATCTCAGACACCATCTCTCGATTCCCACCTCACGCACCGTTACCTTCCTGATCGCGGCCTTCTTGCTCTACCTGTTTGGCAACCAGACGCAGGTTGGCTGGATGTACGTCATGTCGGCCCTACTCGCCGGGACGGTGCTGGCGGCGTGGTGCCTCAACCGGCGTGTTCTGCACGGGGTCAGGATCGAGCGCCGTGTCGGGGACGTGCCCAACGCCGAGCTGTACGAGGGGGATACTGTGACGGTTGGGCTGTCCTTCCGCAACGCGGGTCGGGTTCTGGCTGCTCAAGTGCGCGTCACGGAGCGTTGCCCCCTGGCCGCATTGGATAGCCGCCAGCGGACGCTGGAGCTGTTCGTGCCTGCGCTGCTGCCCAGACGCGACGGGGTGGAATTCGAGTACGAGGTGGAGATCTACCGCCGGGGGGTGTACGAGTTCGCGCCACTGGAGTTGGCCTCCCGCGCGCCCTTTGGTTTCTTCCGCCGTCATCGGCGGATTCCCCTTCCTACGCGCGTGCTGGTCTACCCGGAGGTGCGCCGCCTCAGCCATTTCCGGCTGTTAGATCATCGGCTGTCTCTGGAGTTTGTCCGTCCACGCGCCGGCGTAGGCACAGAGATCCTCGGCGTGCGTCCGTTCCACAGCGGCGACTCGCCCCGCCGCATCCACTGGCGTTCCGTCGCCCGTATCGGGCGGCTGATAAGCAAGGAGTTCGTTGACGAAACCCGTCCCGGCCTGACAGTTGTCCTTGATGTGCGCGGCTATCCCTATCCGCACACCGAAAGCAAGCACACCCCCTTCGAGTGGGCGGTCAAGGTCGCCGCCAGCGTTGGCGACTATACTCTTCGACGCGGCTATCCACTGCACCTCCTGGCCGACGGCGACGCCTGGCCGCCGCCCACCGGCCCCATCGCCCGGCTGGTGCTCTTGGAGTACCTGGCGCGGGTGCAGCCCGCAGGAGAGCGCCCCCTGGCCGAGGTCTTGGAAGAGGGGCCGCCTCCCCCGTCGCCGTGTGTGGCGGTGATTCTACCCTGGCCTGATCCGGACAGCCTGAGTGCTTTGGGTGGATTGCGCCATCGCGGGCTGGCGCTGTCGGTGATTCTGCTCGATCCGGCTTCCTTTCCCGCCAGTGGCCCCTCGGCTGTTCCCCTGACGGACGAGTTCCGTGCCTCCGGGCTGGAGGTCAGCCTGGTGCGGTTTGGAGAGGATTGGCGGGAGCAAATCGATCCTCAACAGCTATCTATGGTGGTGAATGCCGATGCTCATGCTCACGCTCACGCAGAGAGCCTTGCCTAAGAGCACCTTTGCAGACATAGTTATTAGGCTCCTGTCCTATGGCATGGTCGCCTCCTGCGCGTTTCTGCTGATCTGGGGGACCTGGCTGTACGGCTTCGAGTTCTGGCCCGTCGCTCTCCTCGTGACGTCGGGAGCCTTCTTCGCTTACGCGCCCCGGCTGGCCTTCAAGATCAGGCGCTCCATCAAGCGCCAGCGTCCAGAATCCTCTGTCCATCTGCGCAGGCTCGCCTTTGGCGGACAGCTGATCGGAGCCGTGGCGCTGGCCTACGGCGCGAGGCTGTGGGGCGTGGCCGCTCTGTCGATAGCGATCTTGGGTCTGGGGCATCTCTATTCGTATCGCCACCGGCTCAAGCCAAAGCGCTGGGTGCGCGCCGTGATTTTCGTGTCGTTTCACCTGACTTTCGTCTGGGCATACTTTGGGTTGATTGGAGGATGGCCGTATCCTCAGGCGCAGTTGGCGATGCTGGCTATGGCGGTCGTGAGTTGGGAGTTGTTCAAGCGGCTCAATCTCTACTCCGGGTTGGGGATGGGCTTGATCAATCTCTACGTCTCCTGCACCCTGAGTCGGGACCTGGTCTTTGGAGGGTTCCTGCTGGCCTACCTTGGGGTATTGTTGGCATTCCTCTGGGTGGCCGATTCCGAGGATGGAAAGAAGAGCAATCCCATTGTCGTCAGGCGCCGGCCTGCTTCGAGCGATGAATCGCCCGTTGTGCATCCCGCCTTGCGTTTCGCGTTTTACGTTTCACGTTTTGTCCTTGTCCTCGTCGGCGCGGGTGTCCTCGTTCTTGTGTTCTCTCCCCGCTTTGCGGGCGTGCCTTTTTCTCCGTTGCTGACCTTCCGAGCGCCGATGAAAGGGCGGCCTCCTTCCGAGATCATCAACCCGGCGGTGCCTGTGGTGCAGATCGAGGGGTGGTCGGACGAGAGCAGCGATTACTACTATGGGTTCGACAGTCAGTTAGATCTGGGGTATCGCGGCGGTCTGAACAAGACCTTGATGATGTATGTCCGCAGCCCATACCCGAGCTATTGGCGCAGCCACGCTTTTGATCAGTACGATGGGCGGCATTGGAAACAATCCAGCCAGGATCTGACACCTGTGGAGCCTGTCAGTCAGTATTGGTTTCGGATCATCTATCCTTATCCCAAGGGTAATTACTTTGTCCAGACGTTCTTCGTCGCGCAACAGATGCCCAACCTGGTCTTTGCCGGAGGGTTGCCCACCGATATTATCTTTCCGGCCGATCTGCTCTCGTTCGATCTCACGGATGGCATTCGCGCTCCCGAGCCGTTGCAGCCGGAGACGGCCTACGCCGCTTGGTCGCTGGTCCAGGAATTCGACCCCGCCGAGCTGCGGGCCGCCGGGATGGATTACCCGACTGACGTCACCGATACTTACCTGCAACTGCCCGATACGGTCACCGAGCGCACTCGAAATCTGTCGCGCGAGATAACGCGCGAAGCGCCCACGCCGTACGACAAAGCCGCGGCGATCCGCGATTACTTAAAGGAGACGTACCCCTACGACTACTTCCCGCCGCCGCAGGCGCTCGATACCGACGCCGTCGATCAGTTCTTGTTCGTAGATAGGCGCGGCGTGTGCGAGCACTACGGGTCGGCGATGGTCGTTATGCTGCGTAGTCTGGGAGTCCCGGCCCGCCTGGCCACGGGGTACGGAGTTGGCCAGTACAATCTCGTCACCGGTTACTACGAGGTGCGCGCTCAGGATGCTCACGCCTGGGTGGAGGTCTATTTCCCCGGCCACGACTGGGTGCCTTTCGACCCTACGCCGGGTTGGGAAGGCGACCCGCGGACCGGCCCGGTGCGGCGGTGGCTCTTTTCCGGCATGACCGACCGGATCGACTTTCAGGGGATTGCGCTGCCCTTGGGTGAGATTGGCGCGGTGGGGGCTCGACTCTTGTCCGCCATCGGTCCGGTGCTGGCGCTGGTCGGCATGTTGGGTATGGGGACCGTGCTGGGGTGGGGAGGGTGGGCTTTGTGGCGCTGGTGGCGAATGGCCCATCCGACCCGACCGCGGGGCCTGTATGGCCATCCAAACCGGCAGCGCGTCTTTGCCGTGTACCACTGTGCGCAGCGCCGCCTGCGCTCCCGTCGCATTCCGACCCAGACTGTGCAGGAGCATGCCGTTATCCAGCCCGACCTGGCCGAGCTGGCCGCTGCTGTGGACGTGGCTGCCTACCGCCCCGAGCCGCCGGACGAGGGGTTGGTCGAGAGGGTGGAGGAGTGGCTGCGAGGGTTGCGCCGGCGCAAGCGAAATGACTGACAGCTTTCGCTGCCACTACCTCGGTAGACCCTACCTCGGTAGGCGCTGCCTTGGGCACTATCTCAAGCTCAAGGGCCGGTAGGGCGCGCCGGGCCAGATCTCTAGCGCTATGGGCGTGTCGTCGAACCAGGTGGCGTAGAGGGTGACGAACTGCCCCTCGGCCCTCATCTGTAGTAGCGTCATGTTGACCAGGTCGCGGAAGGCAGAGTCACCGGGCGGCAACCCCAGCGCCAGCGGCACCTGAGTCAGGCGCAGTGGGAGCACGCCCAGCCCTGGTGTGAGGGTAGCTGGTCCCAGTAGATCGGCCCGGTCGCTTGCGATCGCGATCACCTGCCCCTCGCTAAGCAGCGCGAGGGCGCTTTCCATCGTCGGTCGCGGCACTATTGTCACTGAAACGCCCATGATCTGGGCCTCCTCCAGCAGCACCTCGCCGCTCCCGCTCCCTTCCACGACGGCTACCCTCTGCCCGTTCAGACTCGTCACGTCGGTGATGACCGTCCCTGCCTGCACCATCAGCCCCTCGCCCGCCATGTAAGTCGTCACGCTGAAGTCGATTTGCAGCTCGGCGGCGCGGGTGTGGGCCAGGCCGCCTATCAGCATATCGACCTGGCCGGTGCGCAGCATCTCCCTTCCTGTCTCTTCCGATACGGCCACAAAGTCAACCGCTGTGGTGTCGCCCAGCCAGAACCCGGTCATCTGCCGCACCAGGCCGGCTTCGTAGCCCACCGGCGCGCCGCTTTCATCGTAGTAGGCAAAGGGGATGCGCTCTGCAAGCCCGACAACCAGCCGGCCCCGGGCCTGGATGGCGGCGATGGTGTCGGGAACGCTCGTCGAGAGGGGGGTGTCCGCCAAGTTGGGGAGCTCGTCACCGGGCCAGCGCTCGACGACGGGCGGGAACTCGGGGCTGAACCAATCCCTGTATAGCTCCCCGTACGTGGCATCGGCGACCATCTCCTGGAAGGTCAGCTTGACCAAGTCGGCGAAGAAGGGGTCGTTCTGCGGATAGGCAATGGCAATGGGGAGCGCGGTGTACTGCCCAACGATGGCCGCGTCGGGGAGCATGGTCTTGCCCCAGAACAGCCGGTGGCGCAGGTCGGCGACGGCGTCCACGCCGCCCCAGCCCAGCGCGTCCACTGCCTCGTCGAAGCGCTCGTAGGTCTGGATCGTGGGCGTGAACGTAACGGCAGCCCGCAGCGCATCGTCAGCCCCGCTCCACGCCACGACGCCGACCGGCCGGCCTGCCAGGTCGTTCGGGCCATTGATAATGCCCTCGTCGGCAGCCCGCACCAGCAGGGCTTGGCCGTCGATGAAATAGGTCAGCGTAAAGTCGGCCCCTGCCTCCCCGTCCTGGGTGTGGGGCAGGGCCGTGATGACGATGTCCACATCGCCAGCCAGCAGGTGCTCGACGGCAGTATCGGTGCGCACCTGGCGGAACTGGACTGCTTGGGCATCTCCCAGCCAGCGGCGGGCCAGCTCGCGGCCCATATCCACCCCGAATCCGGCGGGCACGCCGTCGTCGGTGATGTAGCCAAAGGGCGGCAGGTCGTAGCGGATGCCGACGAGGAGATAGCCGCGAGCGCGGATGCGCGCGCCCGTCGTGGCTTTCTCCGGCAGATAAGCCGGCGTGGGTACTGGCGTCGCTGTGGGGAAGGGGACCTCGGTGCTCTCCGAGCCTCCGGTGGTGCAGGCGGCCAGGAGCAAGATGGCAGGCAAGAGCCAACAGATGTGGCGCTTCATTCCGATTCTCCTGTGTACAAGTGATGTGTGCGGATGTACGCTTCGACCGGTGGCGGAACGAGGTAGCGCAGCGGCAACCCCCGGCTGGCGCGTTGCCTCAGGTCGGAGGCGGCAATGTCGAGGCACGGCGTGTCGAGCCAGATCAAACGCCCCTCGATTCCGGGGACGGCTTGCTTCAGCGCTGTCAGGTCGATTTTCCATCCCGGTCGTGGCATCACGGCCAGTTGGGCCTGTTGCACGATCTCTTCCGGCACGCGCCACTCTGGGATCTGGGCCAGGCTGTCGCTGCCGATCAGGAAGAACATCTCTGCCTGTGGATAAGTCTCGTGCAGCAGGGTCAGTGTGTCGGCGGTATAGTGCGGGCCGAGCCGATCCACGTCCACGCGGGAGAGGGCGAAGGCAGCGTTATCGGCGATGGCCGCCTCCACCATGGCCACGCGGTGATGGGCCAGGGAAATCGACCGGTCGCGCTTGAGGGGCTGCTGGCCGGCCGGGACGAAGAGCACGCGGTCGAGCTTCAACTGCGCGCGTCCATTCTCCGCCAGGGCCAGGTGGCCGTAGTGGGGCGGGTCGAAGGTGCCGCCCAAAATGCCTAGTCTCTGTGCACTCATTGTGTCTCTGTCAGGGGTTTCACCATGTACAACCAGGTGCGGATGTCAAAGATCCACTGGCTCAGCCGCGAGTTTATGGTTCTCTCCAGTCGAAACCCGAAGCGCTCGTACAGCCGCCGGGCCGGGTTCGGCTCGGCCACGTGGAGGGATAGCGCCTCCTTGCCCTGGTTTCGCGCCCATTCCTCGGCGCTGGCGAGCAGCCCCCAGCCGATCCCGTGTCTTCTAAAAGGCGCATCGACGGTAAAGTTGCTGATGTAGGCCACTTTCTCGTTTATTCCGTGGTGTGGCAGCGCCAACCCGATGACGCATGCAGCCGTGCGGATCAGACCGAGTTCCTGCTGTATGATCCGGGCTTCTTGCCACAGTTCTCCCAGCCTCTCGTCCCGTTCCATTATCAGCAATATACCGACCGGTTGGCCGTCGGCTTCGGCGGCGAGCATGGTGCACAGCTCCCATTCGAGCCATTTCCTGCCCATCTCTGTCAGGGTCTGGGGCGCTCGGTCGAACCGCCGCCCAAGCATGCGCCCGAACTTGTCGTCAAAGCCTCTGAGCAGAATCTCGCTCATCCAGGGCAGGTCTTCAACCGTTGCTTGGCGCACCATGACCGTCACGTCGCTTACTCCTCCCACACCATCTCCCTATCGCCGATGCGGACGGTGTCGCCAGGCTTTATACCTGCTTCCTTCAGCGCTTCCGTGATCCCCATGCGGTCCAATGCCCGCTGGAAGCGGTATACCGCCTCGTCCAGGTTCCACACGGTCATCGTTGCCAGACGCTCCACCTGCACGCCGTGTACCTGCCATACGTCTTCCTTCTCGCGCTCGACGGAGAACGCTGTCTCGTCCTCGGCGGGGCGGAAGACGGGCAGTTCCCGGGCGGGAGGTTGCTCCGGCACCTCCGCCAGCATCTGCGCAGCGCGATAGAGGAGGTCTCGCGTGCCCTCCCGCGCCAGGGCAGAAATGGCCACTGGCTTGTGCCCTTGGGCCTTGAGCGCCGCCTCTATCTCCGGCCAGCGCTCTCGCACTTGCGGTTCGTCTATCTTGTTGAGGACGACCAGTTGGGGCTTTTCTGCCAGGCCGTGGTCGAAGGCGGCCAGCTCGCGGTTGATGGTGGCAAAGTCGGCCAGCGGGTCGGCGGAGAGGCCGTCGAGGAGGTGGATCAGCACGCGGGTGCGCTCGACGTGGCGCAGGAACTCGTGGCCTAGGCCCTTGCCCTCTGACGCGCCCTCGATCAGGCCAGGGATGTCGGCTAGGACGAATTCCGTTTCGTTGTCGAGAACGACGACGCCGAGGTTGGGTTGCAGGGTGGTGAAGGGGTAGGGGGCGATCTTGGGGCGTGCGGCAGTCACCGCTGTCAGCAGCGTCGATTTGCCCGTGTTGGGCATTCCCACCACTCCGACGTCGGCCAGCAGCTTGAGCTCCAGGTGCAAGTTTCGCTCCTGACCGGGCTCGCCGTGCTCGGCGATGCGGGGCGCCTGGTTGGTGGAGGTGGCGAAGCGCGCGTTTCCCCGTCCCCCGCACCCGCCATGTGCCACGATCAGCTCCTGACCCGGCTCGGTCAGGTCGCCCAACAATTCGCCGGTACCATCGTCCGATACGAGGGTGCCAGGCGGCACAGGGATGCGTATCTCGGCTCCGGATGCGCCGTGCTGATTCTTGCCGCTCCCGTGCTTGCCGCTCTCGGCTTTAAAGTGGCGGCGCCTGCTGAAGCGGTGGAGCGTGTTGAGGTGGGGATCGACGTAGAGCAGAACGTCACCGCCCTTGCCGCCGTCGCCGCCGGCCGGTCCGCCGAAGGGGACGTATTTCTCGCGGCGGAAGGCGACACACCCATCGCCGCCGTTACCTGCCTTGACGTAGATATCGGCCTCGTCGTAGAACGCAGTTCGCGACATCGCAGGCAAGGATACCGCAAACGGGTAGGATGTCAAGAAAAGCGGGATTTGTTCTGCGGCGGAATCTGTGCTAAACTGGAGGCCATCTCTGGGGTGTCCTTGTTTGACCTCGTGCATGGTGGGAAAGGAGCCGCTGCTATGGCTGACATACTGGTCGTGGATGACGATGCGTTGGTGCGCAGTTACTTGACCAAGGTGCTCACGCACGAAGGGCACAAGGTGCTGGCTGTGGAGAGCGGGGAGGCTGCGCTGGCGTGCGTTGCCGACCAGGAGTTTGACCTGACGTTCATCGACCTGAAGATGGACGGGGTCGGCGGCATGGAAGTGCTTGCCGCCGTGCGCCAGCAGTGGCCCGAGACGGTTGCCATCGTGCTCACCGGCCACCCCACGTTGGAGACTGTGTTCGAAGCGGTGAGGCAGGGGGCCTACGACTATCTGTTCAAACCCTGCCGGATCGCCGAGCTGCGCGAGAGCGTGCGCAAGGGGCTATCTCAGCGGCAGGAAGCACTGCAGCAGCGGGCAGCGGATTCTCCGCCGCGCCGTTAGACAGCTTCAGATGCTCGTAGGCCTACTAGAAGAAAGAGGGTTGCGCTGTGTGGGGGCTTCTCACAATCGTTGGAAGGTTTCTTCTGCTTGGCATCGTCTTCTTGCTGCCGCTTTTCCTACTTGCTTGGTTTCAGAGCAAGATAAGAAGCAGGTGGCTTCTCTGGATTGCGTCACTTGGCGCAATCGGCTCGGCTTTCTTTCTGTTTGCATTCTTTGGATACAGCCTCGATCCCAAGTACCGGGATGTGCCCCTAGCACAGCGCTTGGGACTGTCCTTGCTGATCGCGGCTGTGGTCACTCTTGCCATCGCCGTCATTCAGCCAGTGCTGCACAGACTCGTGCCCTCGCTGTTTCGACCATCACCTTTCAGATCGTCGATGATGCGCAGATTGCGCCAGCGCCATCCAGAAGAATTCGCCAAGTGGGAAGAAAAGCTCGGCGCTTCCTTGGATGAAGAGGGCGACTAACCGCTGCAGGCTACGCCGCTTCAGATTAGCTCCGGCGGGATAGGGCGAGCGAGGAGATCTGTGCCAACAGCATGCCTCCCAACATCAGCGCACACCCTGCGACTTGCCATGCTGCCAGTGTTTCGCCTAGCAGTAGCCATCCGCAGAGGGCGGCGAAGACGGCCTCCATGCTCATGATGATGGCCGCGTCGGCAGGCGGGGCGTGTCGCTGCCCCACGATCTGGCCAGTGTAGGCCAGCCCGGTGGAGAGCACGCCGGCGTACAGGATCGAGGGCGCGGCTTCGAGGATGCCGTCCCACATCCCCCATTCCAACACAGCGGCCGACACAGTGCAGAGCAGCGCGCAGACGACGTACTGGGTGAGCGCAAGCCGCACCGGATCGTGTCGCGGTGCGATCCGCCCCATGGCGATGACGTGGAATGCCCACATGAACGAGCCGAGCAGCACCCAGCCATCCCCGGAGTTCAGTTCGAGCTCTTCCCCTATGCCGATGCTGAGCAAGAACAGCCCCGCCACCGCCAGCAAGGCTCCGACCCAGTTGCTCCACTTGATCCGGGCGCGCCAGAACAGCGCCAGCAACAGCGGCACGATGACGACGTACAGGCCGGTGATGAAGCCGCCCTTTCCCGCGGTGGTGGTGACCAGGCCGAGTTGCTGGAAAGAAGCGCCACCGAAGAGGATCAGTCCTAGCAGTGCCCCGCCGCGCCACGGGCTGCTCTTCTGAGGGACGGCAGAGTCCGGTGTGCGTTTGCTGCGAACCCGCTGCCATGCCAGCATGGGTAGCAGGACCAAGCCGCCTACGAGGAAACGGACGGCGTTGAAGGTGAACGGCCCGACTTGCTCGTTGCCGGCGCGTTGGGCGACGAAAGCGCTGCCCCATATAGCGGCGACGGCGAGCAGGATCAGATCTGCCCTGATCCGCTCGCCGCGCGAGACCTGATAGACTGTGTGATCACTCATACCGCAGCGCGTCGATCGGGTTGAGGAGCGAGGCCCGTCGGGCGGGGTAGATGCCGAAGAAGAGCCCTACCGCCGCCGAGAAGGTCGTGGCCAGCAGAACGGATTGGAGGGTGACGATGGCACGAAAGCCTGCGACCAGCGCAGAGATGATCTCCGCGCCAGTGGCTCCCAGGATGATGCCCACAATACCGCCGACGAGCGAGAGCGCGACTGCTTCGACCAGGAACTGGTACAGGATGTCTCGCCGGCGCGCGCCTACTGCCTTGCGCAAGCCGATCTCGCGCGTGCGTTCGGTCACCGAGACTAGCATGATGTTCATGATCCCGATGCCGCCCACCAGCAGGCTGATCCCCGCGATGGCACCCAGGAAGATGGTCAGCACGTCCGTGATCTGGCCGAACACGGCGATGATGTCCTCCTGGCTGATGAGGGCAAAGTCATCCTCGTCCCGAAAGTCGATGCCGTGCCGCTCGCGCAGGATGGCAGAGACCTCCTCAGCCGCTGCGTCCATGCGATCTTCACTGACTGCCTGGATGATGATGGCGCCGACCAGGTAATCGCCCGATTTGCTACGGGATGGGAAGAGGCGGGTCTGTGCTGTCGTCAGGGGAACCAGAACACTCTCGTCCTCGTTGCTGAACTGGGAGCCTCCCTTGCTCTCCAATATACCGATGACACGGAAGGGAACGTCGTTGATCTTGATCGGCTGATCCAGGGGGTAGGGGTTGTCGGGGAAGAGCTCCTTGACGACATCCTTCCCTATGACGGCGACCCGAGCCCGGCTGTTCATATCCTCCTGGTCGATGAACGCGCCGACCTCCGGGTACCAGTTGCGCACTTCGGCGTAATCGGGCGCGACACCTTGTATCTGGGCGATCATGTCGCGCCGTCCCGTGGCGATGGTGGCCACACTGTACGTCTGCGGGGAGACGGCGGCCACGTCGGGGGCGCGGATGGAGTCGCGCAGGGCGTCGGCATCTCCGTTGGTCAGCTCTGCCAGGGAGCCGCTTGTCCCGGGTGGGCCACCGCCTGATCGGTACTCCTCCCGCGAGCCGGGCGCGACGAAAAGCAGATTGCTACCGATGCCCTGGAATTGCTCAGCGATGTAGACAGAGACGCCTTCTCCCGCCGACATCAGGGTGATGACCGCGCCGACGCCGATGATGATACCCAGCATCGTCAGGGTGGCCCGCAGCTTGTTGGCGGTCAAGGCACGGAAGGCCAGGCGTACGCTTTCCCAGATCCTCACAGCCCTGCACCTCCTGCATCGGCTATCAGGGGTTCTGCAACTGTTTCCTCTTCGGTGATCAGGCCGTCGTACAGGTGAATGATCCGGTTGGTGTGCTGTGCGATCCTGGGGTCGTGTGTCACCAGCACGACCGTGATCCCTCGATATCGATTCAACCATTGCAGGATCGCCATCACCTCTGCGCCCGACTTGCTGTCCAGGTTTCCCGTTGGCTCGTCGGCCAGGATGATGGATGGGTTGTTGACCAGCGCCCGGGCGATGGCCACGCGCTGCTGCTGGCCGCCGGAGAGCTCGTTCGGCGTGTGCCCCATGCGATCGGCCAGGTCCACGGATTCCAGTGCTTCCCGCGCGCGTTTCTGACGTTCCGTCCAACTCAAGCCGGCATAGATCAGCGGCAGCATCACGTTCTCGAGGGCCGTCGTGCGCGCCAGCAGATTAAACGTCTGGAACACGAAACCAATCTTGCGGTTGCGGATCTCGGCCAGTTGATCGTCGTCGAGGCGGCTGACGTCCTTTCCATCCAGCGCGTACGTGCCCGTGCTCGGCTGGTCTAGGCAGCCCAGGATGTTCATCATCGTGGATTTGCCGGAGCCCGATGGTCCCATGACGGCCATCATCTCTCCTGTTTCTACCGCCAACGTGACGCCGCACAGGGCGCGTACCTCGACCTCGCCCATCCGGTAGACTTTGCAGATGTCCTGCAGTTCAATTGCCGGTAATGCCATCGGAGTCTTTTCTCCACCTATTGCAGCCCGAACCGGTCGGCTGGGATCCATACAACCACGTCCCCCTCGGAAAGGCCGGCGCGCACCTCTGTGTAGCCCTCGTACTTCACGCCTAGCATCACATTCACCCGCTCCGTCTGATTCCCGACCTGCTTGTCCACATAGGTCTGGCCCGTCGTGCGATCGACGTGCACCACCCAGGTGGGGATCAGCAGGACATCGGTCAACTCCTTCACCACGATGGTCGCGTTGGCCGTCATGTCAGCGCGGATGGGGACATCGGTGGGGCCGAGGGTGATGCTCACTTCATAGTAGACGACGCCGCCCTCGAAAGTGGCCGCGGGCGCGATGCTTTCGACCGCGCCGTCGAGGACGGCGTCCGGGAACGGTTCGACGGTCACCTGGGCAGCCTGTCCCTCCAATAGCCGGGCCACGTCTGTCTCATCCACACTGACGGTGACGTGGAACTGAGAGACGTCGAGCACAGTGACGGCCGGCAGCGCCGTCGGCGCCATCTCGTTTGCTTTGACGTTGACCGCGGCGACGACGCCAGCGAAGGGGGCGCGCAGCGTGGCGAGTTCCAGTGCCAGCTCTGCCTCTCCGAGCGCGGCCCGCGCCTGTTCAACCTGCGTCTCAATGGTTGCGATCTGTTCGTCGGTGGCCCCGGCCAGCATCAGGTCGAGCTGGGCCTGCGCGGCGTCACGCTGTGCGCTGGCGGCCATGAAGCTGGCTTCGGCGGCGCGGACCTGGGCGGTGTCTGCCCCGCCAACGACGTCATCATACCGCGCTTGGGCGGCGGCGAGCGATTTCTCGGCAGCTTCGAGCCTGTAGCGTGCCTGCTCCTCCGGCGCGCCCAGGCCAGGGCAGATCGTCCTGGTCTGGCCGCCCCATTCGACCTCGAAGCATTTCATCGTCATATCGTGAAATTCCTCGGCCTTTTTCTGCTCCGCCTGGGCTGCGGCGAGCTCGGCCTCCGCGGCGGCGATCTCCGCCGCTGTGGAGCCGCCCTCGGTCCGGTCGAGCTGGGCGGCGGTGCTGCTCGCCTGGGCCTCCGCTGCGCGCAGGCTGGCCTCCGCTGCAGCGACCTCCTCCGGTCGCGCGCCGGCCTCAAGCTGCGCCAGTTGCGCCTCGGCCGAGGTCAGGGCGGCCTCGGCCTGACGCACCTGCAGGGCTAGCTGTCCGGTGTCCAGCCGTGCCAGCACGTCGCCGGCCTTGACCTCGTCTCCGAGTTCCACCATCACCTCGCCGACCAATCCGGGTTGTTCAAAGGTCAGGTTCACTCTGTTCTGTGGCTCGATCGTGCCGCTGGCAGAGACGGCCACCAGTAGCGTGCCCCGCTCGACTACAGCCGAACGGGTCTCTTCCGTTGACTGCGCTGCCTGCCGGGTATGCCGGATGATGATGCTCGCGCCGATCACGGCCACGATGGCGACCGCACCCAAGATCACGTAGAGCGTTCTGCGCTTCATTGCTCTCCTCCAAGGCTCTCGAGGAAGCTTTCCTGCACCCAGATGACTTTGTCTCCCTCGTGGAGTCCGCCGATCACCTCGGCAACCCCCTCGTACCGCACGCCCAGCGTCACGTCCACGCGCTCGATCTTGCCCCCGATCTCCTGGTGAACGTAGGTCTGGCCCGTCGTGCGATCCACGCGCACCACCCAGGTGGGGATGGTCAGCACGTCGGCGAGTTCGTCCACCACGACGATCACGTTGGCGCTCATGTCGGCGCGGATGGGCGCGTCGGTGGGCGCCAGTACGACGATCACGTTGTAGTAGACGACGCCGCCCTGGGCAAGTGTCGCTGCCGGCGCGATGTGCTTGACGGCGCCGTCGAGGATGGTGTCGGGGAGGGCGTCGAGCGTCACCTGGGCGGCCTGGCCCACGGCCAGCCGGCCCACGTCGATCTCGTCCACGCTGATGTCCACCCGGAAGCCGGTGATTCCCAAAAGGGTGACGGCCGGAGCGGTCACGGGGGCCATCTCGCCGGCGGAGACGTTCACCTTGGCGACGGTGCCGTCGAAGGGGGCGCGCAACGTGGCGCGCTCCAGAATCAGCTCCACCTGCTCCACGGCGGCCCTGGCCCGCTCTACCTGGGCCTCGGCGTCGGCGATCTGCTCCTCGGTGGCTCCGGCCAGCAACAGGTCGAGCCGGGCCTGGGTTGCGTCCTGCTGCGCCAGGGCCGCTTCGACGTTGGCCCGGCCGGCGCGGAGGTCGTCGGCGTTGGCCCCGGCCTGCAGGTCGTCCAGCGCAGCCTGGGCGGCGGCCAGGGATTTTTCGGCGGTGTAAAGATCGTAGCCCGCCTGCTCGATCCGGTCCTCGTCATCGGTGGTGTTCCTGACGCGATCGTATTCCATCTGGGCGAGCTTGTACTGCATCTCTGCCTGTGCGACCTGGGCTTCGGCTGCGGCGATCTGCGCGCCAGTGGGGCCATCCTCGATCTGATCAAGAGCGGCCGTGGCGCTGCTTACCTGAGCCTGCGCTCCGTGCAGGTCGGCCTCCGCTGCGGCGATCTCTTCCGGCCTCGGTCCGGCTTCGAGCTGGGTCAGTTGGGCCTCGGCCATCGCCAGGGCCGACTTGGCCTGCTGTACTTGCAGCGACAGTTGCCGGGTGTCGAGTCGGGCCAATACATCTCCGGCCTCGACCTCGTCTCCCACTTTGACGTGCACCTCGGCGACGCGGCCGGGCATCTCAAAGGTCAGGTTCGCGCTGGTTTGCGGCTCGATGCTGCCGCTGGCGGAGACGGCGACGAGCAGTGTGCCGCGCTCGACCGTAGCAGTGTGTGTTTCTGCTTCGGGCGTCTGGGCCTGTTGGATGCGCCAGAGGACGATGGCTACGACCGCCGCGACGAGCGCGACGCCCAGAACAATGTACAGGATTGTGCGTCTCATGCTGTTTTCCCTATTCGTGACCGCAGAACAAAAATGACCAGGGTCACATTATAGGCAGAAAGGGGAAGATGTCAAGGAGTGACGCATGGGAAGCCAGGGGGTGGGGTGGAGCCAACGGAGCCTATCGAAGGATGTAGGTGAGGGTACGCACGTCCACACCCTGCGTCGTTTCCGCCAGCAACTGCCCCCGGTCCGACCACTCGTACGTGTAGCTGCGTCCGTCGCTCACCGAGCGTGCAGTGAGGCGGTTCGCCGCATCGAAGGTGCAGGCGGTGACGGGGGTGCCGCTGAGGGGTGCGGTGGAGGTGAAAGCTGCGCGGTCGTCGTGCGGCCGTTACGGCCGCCTGCGTCGTAAGTGCTCGTAGGACTCGCCGGTGTAGCCCAGGCCTGCTTGCGTGTCACTGATTTCCATCCCATACGGCGTCCACTCGCGGGCGTCCGTCACCGCGCCGGTTTCGTCGGTCACCTGGCGCACGGAGCCTAGCGCATCTGGCAGATAGTAGGCCCAGTCGTCGGCTCCGCCAGGAGACGCGCCGTCCCACCAACCCAGCGTCTCGTGGCCCAGCAGGTAGAGGGATTGCGGATTGCAGTGGGCAGCATCTCGGGAAGGCCGGCGGCCCAGTCCCAGGCAAGATAGTCGCGTCGTTATCCACGTTCTGCGCAACTATGGAGCCCAAGTTACGAGACACAACCCTCCGCACTTGAAAACCGCTGCATTTTCCAAAGGTGAAACCACAAAGGTCCCTATGGGGATACTAACTGTGTCTTTGGAAGTATGCAAAGGTGAAGGGATCAGTAGAGAGTTTACTCCTGTGTCCAAGTCGTAGACGCGGACGTCTGCGAGGAGATCGAACTCTTCCACCACATGCAAGTAGTACAATCTGCGACCGTCAGGAGACCAGTTGGGCATATAACCCCACCGTGCAACCGGCTGGATTTCACTGCCATCCAGAGAGACAATCTGAAGCATACCAATTAAACCGGGAAAAGCCAGTTTCGTTTCATCGGGCGACAGGGCTACTCGATGAGAAACGCCCAGTCCATCCAGAGGGGGCACACACGAATTCCCGTCTACATCTGCCACAAGGACACCATTTCCACCTTCGTCACCACAGATCAAGATCACCTTTCTTTCCTGGTCGAGCCAAATGGCCTGAACGATGTGCCGGCAGTAACACTGTAGTTTCACCGCATCGCTGCCATCGGATCGGGCTGTCCAGGCCTCGTAGGGAGTTAAATATACCTCGTCGGGAGCAGGTGTGTAGGTGTATCCTGCTGGCAAGCGATTATACACGACTCGCGCACCACTAGGTGAGAGCCCTCCACCGAACCATACGAATACGTCGTCAACGTCGCTGGCTTCCAGTTGAGTCCATATCTCTGGATTCAGATCAAGCGGCGATTCAATGGGTTGACGCTTACCTGTCGAGATTGTATAACGCCACCATGCTTCGATTATCTCATAGCTTTCTCCCCACGTAGCGAACACTACTGACCGACCATCTTCAGACCACCATGCTCCGGCAATTCCTTGCCCCTGCTCACTTATTTTCACTATCCTGAACCTCCCAGGGGCAGAAGTTGCTGTTGGCATTGCCGATTGCCTTGTCGATGTAGGGGTGGATTTCCCTATCGCGTGTGTAGGCCCAACAGCGACCAAACTGCTTGTAGGCTTAGAATAAGGTGAAGGCGTAGAGGAAATAGCTTGCTCATTCCCCCAATTTCCTGAACAAGCACTCAGGACAAGGCCAGCAAGAACCAGGAAAACCAAACAGAATCTAGTACGAGGCATAGTTGTTGGCATTCCTCTATGGACGGTCGATTCCTGTTCTATCCGAATTGCATCCATTGCAGTCCCAGAAATACCGCCCGCAGTACCCAGCAGTATTATACTCATAGGCCAGCATGCTCCAAGGTCCTTCATCCTCAATATATTCTCCCGTCTTATCCTCAAGTGTGGCAGCAAGAGTACGCTCGAAGAAATACAAGGGATTGTAGAATTTTGAAGTGGTCCTGATCCCTAGGTGCAGGTGACCCTCCCCTGTTATACCTATTGGCATGCCGGTCCAGACAAATGGATGCAGTCCCGGTTCCTCCAGGTGTGGGTTAAAAGGGATCAGTATCTCTTGAAGGTGACCGAAAAGCACATAGTAATTTCCGACTTGAATCACCAGGTTATGAGGATAGCCGGCATCACCTGGGAACATGTCTACCAAAATTCCATTTGCGCTGCCTGTCCAGTAGACAATAGTTCCGTTCGGCACAATGAGATCTAACCCATTGTGCAAACCACGAACCAGTCTATAGTCGCAATCCGATTCTTCTCCCTCCGGCTCACATGCATCACCACATGTGTTAAAAGCATGCTGCGTGGCCCCAAACCCTTGCACACCAGTCAGGCTTCCTATTGCTACCGGCAGCGTGGGGAACCAGAGGCCGAAGTCATTGGGCGCAACCGGCTGTGCAGAGGGGTCTGGATCATCAAGCAGGCTCTTGTTTGGCAACCATCCCACCACGTTATAGGGAGCGCCAGGGTCCAAGGCATGCAGAGAGACGATGCTGCTATGCCAGTCAAGCCCACTATCGAGCACCGGTGCATCTTCACGGATCATCACTCTCGTAAGATCGGGGATTTGGTGTATGACTGGCGCATCCAGCGACGGCTTGGTACGCAGGGCAATTCCTCCTGGGCCGTACACGGTGACGCTGGAACCTTGCGTGCACATTGTACATAATCCCGTCGGATCTGTGGAATCGATCGAGTCGTTCTGCACGTAGACATAGTAGTGCAGGGACTGAGGTTGTGAGAGTTCTCCTTCCCACACATCCCTCCGCGTAAACCTCCCCGTCCTCCCATCATACCACCTCGCCCTCAAGTACGTCAGCCCCAGCGCCGCGTCCTGCCACTCACCGGTGTAGCCCAGACCCGCCTGCGCACCATCAAGCTCCTCGCCGTACGGCGTCCATTCGCGGGCATCCGTCACCGCGCCGGTGGCATCGGTCACCTGGCGCACACTGCCCAGCCCGTCGGGCAGGATGTAGGCCCACTGGTTCCCGTCCCACCAGCCTAGCGTCTCGTGGCCCACCAGGTACAGATTGCCACCCTCGCTGAGTAGCTCCGGCAGCCCGGAGGCCCAGTCCCAGGCGTAGATGCTCGCGTCGCCATCGACCGATTGCGCCACGCGCAAGCCACCTGCCGTATAGGTGTACACCAGCGTGGACGTGACGCTCTCCGCCTGCACCAGCCGCCCGGCCCCGTTGGTGGTGTATGTAACGTGCCATTGCTCGTCAGGTTGCCACGGTCATCCCAAGTATACGTCACGCTGTCCACGGATGTCAAGGCGAAACCAGGCGCAAACGCCTGGTTTCGTTAAGCAAAAAACCACAGGCTTTTTGCCGTTGGCGGCGTCGTACTGGTAGGTGTGGGAGCCGTCGGGGCCGCTGGTGATGAGGCGGTTGCCGTGCGACCGGAACGGTCGCCTGCGTCGTAGGTGTATTCGTAGGACTCGCCGGTGGAGCCTGCCGTGAGCGCGAACCGGAGGTTCGAAGTCGAGAGGTAGTTGGCAGCGGCGAGTCGCCTCAGGGGGTTGTAGGTGTGGGTGATGGTGCGGGCAATGACGCCGCCGCTGCGCGGGCCATACGCGAGCGTCGTGACACTCTCGCCGCGATACTCACCGTCGGTGTAGTCCGTACCGGCGGAGAGCCACTGACACAAAGAGGCCACCTATGGCTGTCCACGCCAATCTGGCCCCGAAGAGAGACGAGGGTTGCCATCATGTCTCCACACTGTCACGCTTTTCAGTGTCTCGATATCGACCACGCGGATCTCATTGTAGAAAATGTCGCTACTATCCTCCACGATCCATGCGTATGCGATTTGTGAGCCTTCAGGTGACCAACTCGCCTCTCTTTGCATATGGGTTATCCTTGTCAGTCCAGTAGGTCCGGGGTCTGGAACAACCAGGCGCAACTCTCCGCTGTCGATGTCGAGTGTGTACACACCCCCCCGGTTCTCTTGGCTCAGAGCCCCAAGGAAGGCCAGCTTCGTGGAATCAGGCGACCAATCGGGTTTCGCCACGTACGGTTGAGGAGCCCATCTATCTTCTCCTGAGCGCAAAGTCAACGGCACTTCGACTGTTTTATCTACCACGTCGAGAATCTTCAAGTAATACACATCATCCTCGGCGCGGTGTGTATGACCATAGTCTTTCTCGACGAAAGCTATCTTCTCTCCATCGGGTGACCAGGCGACGTATCTACACTGCCAAGTACATTCCAGCAACAGGGCAAAACCGGTGTTCCCTGTGTACGCCAAGTACAACCCTTCGTCCCCGACAAACACAAACGTCTCCCCGTCCGGCCCCCACGTCGCATCCCAGTACCCCGGCAAGGGAGGTTCAATGGTTTTCAATTGCCCCGTTTCCCACTCCAGTGTCTGTTTACCCTCCAGGTCCAAGGTATCGCGGTCTAACATCAGCCAGCCGTCTGGGGACCATTGTGGAATGAAGCCAGGAATCGAGTACGCTTTCACCAACTCACCATCAGTCTTGATTACCCGGAGGCTGTTTTCGTCGTCACTGACGGCAAAGGCCAGCAAACCGGGTTCAACATCCATGGGTTCGACAGGGCAGCACGACGCGCTCAACAGAAGCAAAGGTGCACTGACAAGCACTAGAACGCGCGCAGACCAACAACACCGGATATCGCTCATCTTGATTCCCTATTTCCCCTCCCAATGAGGCAGCGTCCCTTGTGCGGGATTGCGAAAGACGTAGATGCCAGCGTATCCTCCCATCATATCCACGGTGGTATCCTGCAGCGACTCTTCCCAATCCATGCCCTGCATCAGCCCAAATCCCACTTCGATATCTACCCCATGCCAGAAGGCGAGTTGTAGGGCATCCCATTCCTCCGGCGAAAGCTCGCCCAGTTCGTTGGCAATGGATGCTAGCGTCTCTCGCTCGATTGGAGAATCGTCCAGATGGGAACGATAGCGTTTCGCGAACCGGGCGCGCGCGATTTTCCAAGGCCCCAGGCCCGTCAACGACGTGTAGGATGCGTAAGCTCGACCATACTCGTCAAACGGTGTGCCCAGCCCCATAGCGCGGTACTTGTTCACGTACAGCGACTCGAAAGAACAGAATGCATGCATGAAGAAATGCCCGGTGCGGTCAGGCTCTGTCCCGAACGAGCTTGGGAAGTTTGTGTAGAATCCCTCCTGTGGTGGATTACTTTCGGTATGGAGACCGGCTCTTTGGCTGTAGATGTACTCGGCGAGAACGATGAGGGTCATGTGGGCTGCCTCTTCTTCCCTGTCCAGGTAAACGGGTGTACAGCCAGAATCATATAGAACATCCTGGGGCGTTCGGTCCACGATGGCTAGGGCTGCCTCGTAGGTGCTCCCATACAGTCGGTCGATGCTCCACTGTGGTCTCCTTTTCCATTCCTCCACATCACCTCTCCCTTGTGCTTCGAAGCTGAGTTCGTTGAGTTCGTTTATCACATTCACTGCATTCATCAGCCGTACTTGTTTAGCGTCTGACAATTGCCGTCGGACCGACCCTTATCGTAGCTGAGACCGGCGGCCGATGTCAATAGCGAATATTGGTGATTGAAAAGACGTGCTATCTGGCGTATTCTGTAGATGT